>JADMIO010955760.1_pt1 | contig 78017 bp, 59 predicted proteins | sample 8958161 | NCBI WGS metagenome assembly JADMIO01 (sample SAMN16585339, study PRJNA669376) | soil metagenome | isolation source: Crop rotation soil | place: USA: Cullars Rotation, Alabama | collected 2011
GAAACCAGGTTTACATGGCGCCGTGATAAGAAATGTAGTGCGACTGCTGCAGCATGTAGACATTCCCAAGCGCTATCACGGACAGATCATGAGCTGTTGTTTTGATTTTGTCGCCGATATTGAAACCGCTCCCGCCATAAAAGCCTTTTCCTTAACCATATTGGAAAACCTGTCGGCCCAGTACCCCGATATCAAAGCTGAATTAAAACTGGTGATTGAAGAACGATGGCCCTATGAGGGTGCGGCTTTCAGAAGCCGGGCAAAGAAGATCTTGAAAACAATGTGATAATATGCTAATATGATAATCCGCTAAAGCGGGACAAGTTGTGATAATGGAATACAGCCTAAAGGCGAAAGCCAAAAGACAAAAGCCCGTGACGATAGCCAATTAATGATTGTCCTTTAATCCGCAGCTGGCTCTGCCTTGTCAACTTCTGTTTTTCCTTCCCTGTCAACATATTAACTTGTTAACTTATCAACTTCTTCTTCCCATACACATGAATCGCCGATCCTTCGGCCAGGAATACAGAATCCGGGGTTCGGTCGTTCAATACCGAAAAAGAAGGACCGTACAGGGATGAAAAATTACAATCGACCGAATACTGCTCCACCGGAAAAACATCCCAGCGTGGATGTTCTACCTGGTATTCGCCGGTTTCCGTTTTGCTGATGCCGGAATATCCCCAGAAATGCTCCGTAATGAATTCCTCTTCACTGCCGGTTTGTATGGGATATTTTTTCAAACCGGTTTGCGCTTCCAGTTTGTTCCAGTGATTTTTGAATTTCCAGTGATAACCGATGTGCTGTTGTTGTTGGGTTGTTTTAACGAAGAAGGTCATGGGCAGGGTAATGTATCGCTCATTGAACAGGTAATTGGCGATAAACGTGATGGCCGGCCTGGGAACTATTTCCTTAATGAACACCACGCCTCTTTTGTATTCGCCATTTTCTTTATACCGCACATAGAAACGCAGGTTCACTTCCGGAAAAGTGGTATGAAAAGGAAAACGAATATTTCGAACGCGTGTATCATGAAACAGAAACCCTACCAGGCTCACAAAAGTCTTGTTATTCCAGGTATCCAATTCCGTTTTTGCGGGTAAGAACGGTTTCAGCAGTTCGGGGTCAACGGTATAATTGGCCATAATCAGGCGCAGCCATTGAGCGGAAAGGAACTTTTTTTGTTTCATCGGTGAAGATTAGCAGCCCAAAGGTATTTACCTGTATTTGTATTTCATTATCATATTATCACATTATCATATTATCACATTATCACATTATTCTATCGGGTTCTGATACAAACCGATGATGTTTCCCGCCGGATCGCTAAAACGCGCCGTGATCTCCGGTGCATCCATGCCCACAGGTTGTACAATGGTACCCCCATTGGCAATGACTGCTTCAATTGTTTTCTCCATATCATCTACCATAATGTACACCAGCAATCCAGGTGATGTGGCTGGAGTCCGTCCCTTTACCCAGGTGCCGCTCACCTCGCCTACCCCATCATCAAATGCGATAGCGCCATCGCCCCGTTTGCGAATGTTCCAGCCAAAAATAGTTTTATAAAAAGCGGCTGAGCGGTCCACATCAGTGGCAGCCATTTCAATATAACAGATCTTTCCATTGCCGTAGGTAGGTTGTTTTCCGGTTGTCATGGTTGAATGGTTTTGATTGTAATTTACCCAATATGCAGGACTCAACAGGATAGTTGCCCGAGGGGCTGCCTCTATATTTGAAAACGTAGACCATTTATAGCCACATTTTTCCTTATACAATTGCCATATGACAACTGCCCGGCGTGTTTTCTTTCCCGTTAAAAGTTTAGTCCTCTTACTGCTCATTTTGAATTGTCTGCAAGCGAATGCCCAACGTTCAACCTATAATTTCAACAGCAATTGGAAAGTTTTTATCGGTGATACGGCATCAGCAAAAGAACCATCTTACCCCGATGCCGGTTGGAAGCAAGTAACCCTCCCCTGGGCCTGGAATGAGGACGAGGCTTTTAAAAAAGACATTAAGGATTTATCTACCGGTATCGCCTGGTATCGCAAACATTTTAAACTGCCTGCTGAATCAAAAGGGCAAAAGATATTTTTAGAATTTGAAGGTATCCGGCAGGCCGGCGATTTCTATTTAAATGGAAAATACCTCGGGTTACATGAAAACGGCGTAACTGCTTTTGGTTTTGATATTACCGGTCTGGTCAATCAGGGAGACTCAGACAATGTACTGGCTGTTCGCATCGACAACAGCTGGGATTACCACGAACGTGCTACAAAAACCAAATATCAATGGGAAGATAAAAATTTCAATGCCAACTACGGCGGCATTAACAAAAACGTATATCTGCATGTTGCCAGTAAAATATATCAAACCCTTCCTTTGATCACCACATTAGGTACCACCGGCGTGTATATATATGCAGATCAATGCAGGATTAAAGAACGTACGGCAACCATTCATGCCGCATCAGAAGTGAAGAATGACGATGACAAACCGCAAATGATCCAATATGAAGTGGCGATCATCGATGTGGCGGGAAAACTGATAAAAACTTTTACCGGCGATAACACCACCCTGGCACCCGGTTCAACAGTCATAGTAAAAGCGGAAGCTGTTGTGAGCGGGTTGAACTTCTGGAGCTGGGGCTATGGCTACCTGTATACTGTACAAACCACGTTAAAAGTGAATGGAAAACCGGTAGACGTTGTAAAAACCAAAACGGGTTTTCGTAAAACGGAATTTAAAAATGGGATGATCTATCTGAACGACCGGGTGATCATGGTGCATGGGTATGCCCAGCGAACCAGTAACGAATGGCCGGCGATTGGATTGAGCGTTCCGGCCTGGTTAAGCGATTACAGCAATCATTTAATGGTAGAAAGCAATGGCAACCTGGTGCGATGGATGCACATCACGCCCTGGAAACAGGACATTGAAAGTTGCGACCGGGTTGGTTTAATGCAAGCCATGCCTGCCGGTGATGCGGAAAAAGATGTAACCGGCATCCGGTGGGAGCAGCGAAAAGCGGTGATGCGCGATGCCATCATTTACAACAGGAATAATCCAAGTATTATTTTTTATGAATCGGGGAATGAGTCTATCAGCGAGCCGCATATGCAGGAAATGAAAGCCATCCGCGATTTATACGATCCACATGGCGGCAGGGCCATTGGTTCACGCGAAATGCTGGATAGCAAAGTGGCTGAATATGGCGGCGAAATGTTGTACACCAACAAAAGCGCGCATATTCCTATGTGGGCCATGGAATATTCACGGGATGAAGGTTTGCGCAAATATTGGGATGACTATACCCCACCCTTTCACAAAGACGGCGAAGGACCACAATACAACGGACAAAATGCGGCGGTTTATAATCGCAATATGGAATCACATGCCGTTGAAAATGTAAAACGCTGGTTTGAGTTCTGGAACGAACGACCTGGAACCGGCAAACGCGTGAGTGCAGGCGGTGTTAATATCGTATTCTCCGAAACAAATACCCATCACCGCGGTGCGGAAAACTACCGGCGCAGCGGTGAAGTAGATGCATTGCGCATTATCAAACAAAACTTTTATGCGCACCAGGTGATGTGGGATGGTTGGGTGAATCCCGAAAAATTCCGCATCCATATTATAGGACACTGGAATTATACCGCAGGTGTGAAGAAAGATGTCTATGTGATCTCTTCCGCCCCTAAAGTTGAATTAACAGTGAATGGTAAGTCGCTTGGTTTTGGGCAAAAAAGCGATGGCTTCCTGTACACCTTTAAAGATGTGAACTGGCAGCCGGGAAATATTGCTGCAGTGGGCTACGATGACAAAGGAAAACAGGTATGCACGACAGTCATTAATACTGTAGGCAAACCTGCTGCCATTCGGTTGACCCAAATAGAAAGACCGGTCCCTTTTGTTGCGAATGGACACGATGTGTCGCTCGTGGAAGTAGAAGTCGTGGATGCCAATGGAAAGCGCTGCCCTACTGCATTGAATATGATCAATTTTACGATGGAAGGTCCGGCTGAATGGCGGGGCGGTATGGCGCAAGGGCCGGATAATTATATTCTTGCTAAAAGTCTGCCGGTTGAAAACGGCGTAAACCGGGTATTGATCAGGTCAACTACTACAGCCGGAAAAATTACAATCAAAGCCACTGCAGAAGGATTACAGGCTGCTTCCCTGGTATTAACCACCCTACCATTTGAAGAAAAAGACGGATTGGCAACCAGTTTGCCTTCAGCATCACTTCCCTGCCGGCTCGAAAGAGGAGCAACACCATTAACGCCATCCTATACCGTCACACGCATGCCTGTTGCTATTGTAAAAGCTACTGCAGGAGCCCATGCCGATAGCGCCTTTGCCAGTTATGATGATAATGAATTAAGCGATTGGGTAAATGATGGTAAATTGAGCACCGCCTGGATAGAATATGAACTCGAGCGGGCAGCAACTGTGAGCGAGGTAACGCTTAAATTGAACAATTTCCGCAGCCGCGCCTATCCGTTACTAATTACAGTTGATGGAAAAGAAGCTTTTTCAGGAACTACACATACTTCACTCGGTTACTACACCATTGCCTGCAAACCAACGAAAGGAAAAAAAGTGCGGATACAACTGGCTACGCTTTCAAATGATGAAGGAGGGAATGTAATGGTAGAAGTGTCCGGCAAAAAGCTGGATGATGGTGTGTCGCGCGACGATTCCAATGCAAAAGGGACATTGAGTATTATCGAGGCTGAGATCTATGAAGCGGTGAAGAATTAGTTCATTTTGATTTTCCAGGCGAATTTGTCTTTTACTTTAAAGAAACGGACCTGTCCACCATAGGCATTTACATCTATCAATTGAGTTTGATCATAATTAGCCCTGTCGGTCACATGATCAGAAAAATAAAAGGTCATGGTATTGCTGTCCTTAATCTTAAAGTGGGTGTAGTTGTATTTGAAGCCGTCAAACGCCTCGTAATATTTCTTTCCTTTGGTTATAAGGTCTTCCTTCGTTGCCGGCCAGCGGCCCTGGTCCAATCTGAAATCAACAATCCTTTCATAAATAAGGAGGGAAGGTTTTTCACGCCGTACCTGATTTTTATTCCGGGGCGTATAGGTTATATAATTGCATGCAGAAACCAGCAATGACAGCGATAAAATGGCTACAGTGTACAAATGTTTCATGGAATGCAGTGTATTTAGGTGCAACTGTTCCATCAAATGTAATAGAAGCCGGCCTTATGCGATAGCCAAAGTTGTGTGAATTGAGATTTTTATCCTTTACATTTTTTTATTTGACCACAATCACGTACATATTAAAGTTCGGAAGGTTGTTATTCTCAGATCCAGGAATGAAAAATTTAAACTCCGCGAAATCTTCGGCAATCCTGTTACTTTCAATGTTCTCATCTTTTACCCAACCGTAAATGTGCTCAATTCCTAATCTTTTAGCATCGGTGACTGCATATTCGACCAACTTACTTCCTATGTTTTTATTAAAAAAAGCTTTATCTACATAGGTGCTTGAGTGGGCCATATATTTACTGATAAGTGGATTACTTAATAATGGCAGTAATGCTTGCCATCCTATTACTTGTCCTGACTCTAACTCAGCAACATAAAAAACAGCACGTCGTGCTTCAGTGTAAAGACTAAAAAACTCCGCTTTAAGCGTTTCAACGGTTGATGGCTCAGATTGTTTTCCAATCGCTTGTTTTTGATTATCTAACCAGATTTCAAATATGCGTTCGAAATCCTTTTGGTTACTTATTCTAATTGTAAAATCTGACATACAATATTTTAGGATAGAGACAAAATAAAAGAGTAGCCTTCGTTCGTGTCACACCTTCGCCGCTTCAGTTCATATGGTTGTAACTGGCTCAAACTGGTAGAATTTGAAAAAAGTATAATTGCAATACACCAACCAGCTTTCAAGATTACAAAGATTTGATGTAATAAATTCAGGTGTTTTTCACCTATTTCCTTTCATTTATTTAGCAGACTTTGCAATTCTCCCTGAAGGACCTTCCCAATGAAAGCCTAATTCCACCCGGTAATAAATTGCTTACTGCTATTAACCATTCATCATCGAATGAATTAAATAACTAATTATGGCAAACGGAAACAAGACTTCTGCAAAGGGTACAGCCAACACGATGCCTCAACCCATTACCAGGCTAACAGTCACTGGTACTGAGCAATCCATTTTAGAAAACCAGTCTGCTGATTTTCCCCAACTTAGGCTGGATAAAAGCATAGTGATTACCTCATCCTCGCGTGGTGAAGGCAACGAAGTGGTAACCATTGATATGACAGATAATCACCTGTTGGAGCTGGTGTTTGAAGATAATACGACCTGGTTGTGCACGCCCGGTACCCTGGAAGAATTATATCCCGGCCAAATGACGCCCCAACGCGGCGCCGACAGTGCTTTTTCACTGCCCTTAACCCTGCAAACACAGCAAGCCGACAGGGGCATTGTTCAACAAATAGCCCTTAAAGTGGTAAACCTGTTCACCAAAAAAGCAGCTGCCACCGGAATACATGCATTAGCTGCAAACCTGGAAGACAAACACCTGGGCGTGTTACGCGGTTTATGCAATGTGACCAATACGTTTGAGCTTACGCCATTCAATATTGACGACGCCTCATTAAAAACCTCCCCTGCTTTGCTCTTCATTCATGGCACCAATTCCTCAAGCAAAGGTTCTTTTGGCGAACTGCCTGGCAGCGATCTATGGAACTATATTACCCAAACTTATAAAAACAACATCCTGGCTTTTCAACACGAAACCCTTACCAAAAGCCCTTTGCAAAATGCGGTGGAACTGGTAAAGCAGTTACCTATAGGAATAGAACTGCACCTGGTTACGCATTCAAGAGGAGGCCTGGTAGGTGAAATACTTGCCCGTTGTGCGGATACAGACCAGGCCAGTATTGGCTTTTCTGAAAAAGAAATAGCTTATTTATCAGAAGAAGGACGAAACAATGATATTACGTGCATTAAAGAGTTGCAGCAATTGTTCAGGGAAAAGCACTTTAAGGTCAGCCGTTTTATCAGGGTGGCCTGCCCTACGGGCGGTACCACCATTCTTTCTAAACGGTTAGACCATTTCTTCAATATCAGCCTGAACCTGCTGGGCCTGGCAACCGGTGCGCTGACCAATCCGGTGTATGTTGCCATGAAAAACCTGCTGACAGCGGTTATTGATCAAAAAAACCATACTGATATTTTACCTGGGTTAGAAGCCATGAAACCCGATTCGCCATTTATCATTGCCATCAACAACCAGGATACTACCATTAACTTTCCGGTAGTGGCTATTTCAGGTAACTGTAAAGCAAAAGTGAATTTCAGGGCGTTACTGATACTGGCCGAAAAGTTGTTCTTCATGGAAGCCAACGACCTGGTGGTAAATACCAGTTCTATGTATGCCGGTTCAAAAAGACAGATCAACTTACAGTACTTTTTCGATGAGGGCACCGATGTTGATCATTTTCATTATTTCAAAAATAAAAAGACCAATACGGCTATTCAATTTGCCCTTCAATCGAAAGAAGATAATACCCTTATAAACGGATTTACGAAATTCAGTCGTGGATTAACGGCCGACGCTATTGAAAGACAGGCCCTGCTAAATCTTGACGGCGGCGAATACACCAGTGATAATGTAACCGGCAAACGGCCTATTGTTATTTTACTGCCAGGCATAATGGGTTCCTGCCTCACCCGCAATTTTGAAAACATCTGGCTTAACTATTTGCGCATGTTGAAAGGCGACCTGCTGCTATTGGATACAGCCAATACGGATATTAAAACCTCCGCTATTGTTAAAACCTCCTATAAAAAACTGGGGGATGCACTCAGCCAGGATTATGATGTGGTCACCTTTGCCTTCGACTGGCGCCTGTCGTCAAAACAGGCAGCTGCCTTACTGGAAGAAAAAGTGAAAAAGCTGCTTTCCCATAACCAACCCATAAAAATAGTGGCGCATTCGCTGGGCGGCGTGGTGGTTAGAGACTTTATGGCATTTCACCTGGCTACCTGGCGTCAACTGAACGAATCTCAGGGGTTCAGGCTGCTGTTCCTGGGTACGCCGCTCATGGGTTCTTACCGTATAATAAATGTATTAATGGGCGAAGACGACATCATAAATAAACTCAGCAAGCTCGACCTGTTACACAGCAAAAGGCGCCTGTTGAAACTATTCAGCAGCTTCCCGGGTATATTGGGTTTATTGCCGCTTACCAAAGAAGGGCTGAATGATTTTGCCAATGAATCCGTTTGGACCAATATGGCCCAGGCTATGGATGAGGCAGACTGGCCCGTTCCGAAAAGCCAAACCGGCCTGAGCGAATTTGGACAATACCGTAACAGTGTTCTAAGTGCTATGGACGCCCTTGATTTTCGCAATGCCGTATACATTGCCGGTCAGGACAAGCAAACACCTTGCGGCTACCGTATAGATGTACATAATGAAAACAGCAGGGAGTTGGTGTTGCTAAGCACAGCCGAAGGTGATCAAAGCGTAACCTGGAACGATAATATTCCCGCAAGCATGATCAGGGAGAATAACGTGTATTACGTAAATCACACTCATGGCGCATTATCCAATTCTCCCGATATGTTCGGCGGAATAAAAGAAATACTTGAAAAAGGGAAAACGCGGTTATTCAGCGCCGTGCGGCCTTCTGTCAGAGGCGATCAAAAAATATTCCGTAAGCCGATGACGGCCGATTTTGACCTCTCGGCAGAAGGTGTTGCAAAAACGATGCTGGGTCTTGACGACAATACCATTATAAAAACCAGCAACCTGCCCATTAAAGTAAGCATATCGCATGGTGACTGCAAATACGCTGCCTATCCCCTGCTGGTCGGGCATTTTAAGTACGACAGTATTTTGTATGCCGAAAAACGGGTTAACAAACTATTAGCCGGTCAGCTGGAAGAAATGAATAAACTGGGCATTTATCCCGGCGAGCTTTGCAGCAGTGAAGTGATACTCACCGCTGCCGAAAATGGCTTTCAGGGCGTTATCATAGCCGGCATTGGTGATCAGGGCAATCTAACTGCCTTTGACCTGAGCGTTACTGCTGAAAGAGCAGTCTCAAAATACCTGTTGCACATAAATGGTCAACAAAAACTAAACAACAGCGTGGTAAAAGACGGCATTGGTATTTCTCCGCTGATGATTGGTTGTGGTTATGGCGGATTAAGTATTGAAAGTTCTGTACAGGCCATTTTGCAGGGTATTACAAATGCCAATAAAAAAATCACTGGTTTATACAGCGAAAAAGCCACGTTGATTGAAGAAGTGGAATTTATTGAACAATACCAGGACAGAGCGTTGGGCTGTTTTTATGCTATACACCGTATTGGAAAAGAAATGAGCGGGATGCTGAACATTATTGCCGGTGAAGCCATAAAGGAATGTAACGGAGCGCGCCAGAAAGTAAATGTTGACCAGGGAAGCGATTGGTGGAACCGGATTACCATAAACCGGTTAGAGCAGGATACAGATACCAGTCGTTTAAAGGGACTGAAATTTTCAATTTCAACCGGTGCAGCACGGGAGGAATTTCAGTCTGTGTTTATGACAGGCAATGTAGTTGAACAATTAATAGAAAGTATTTCGGTTAATAACAGCTGGTCAAAAGAAAAAGCGGCTACCATATTTGAACTGCTAATGCCCAATGAATTTAAAAGCCGTTTAAAACGACATGGCAATATTGCCTGGGTGTTAGATAAGGAAACAGCTTCTTACCCCTGGGAGCTATTACAGCATAAGGGCGACGATGTAAAACCACTGTGTATAAATGCCGGCATGATACGCCAACTGGCCACCGGAAACTCGCGGCTGAACATACAATTAGCAACTACCGATACCGCGTTGATCATTGGCGATCCAGACCTGAAAGGCTTTTTACCTCAACTGCCTGGCGCCCTGGAAGAAGCGAAAAAAGTAAATGAACTGCTCAGCAACAACCTGTTTGAGACGAGATCTTTATTGCGTTCAGAACAGGGTGAAATAGTGCCTGCATTGATGAGTGGCAGTTACCGGATCATACATCTGGCAGGTCATGGCGTTTTTGATGCTGAAACTGATAAAGGATCGGGTATGGTGATAGGCAAGGATAATTTTTTAACCACCAGTCACCTGAGTCAAATGAGCGATACGCCCGAACTGGTATTTATAAACTGTTGCTTCCTGGGTAAAACAGATGCAGCAGCAGAAAAATATTACCAGTCGCGCTTTAAACTGGCCGCCAACATTGGCACGCAATTAATTGAAAATGGCGTAAAGGCTGTTATTGTTGCGGGATGGGCGGTTGATGATCAGTCAGCGCAGTTGTTTGCCAATGAATTTTATGAGCATATGCTGCAAGGCAAAACTTTTGGGGACGCTGTTCGCCTGGCACGAGAGGCCGCATACTCCTATAATAGTACCCTTAATACCTGGGGCGCATACCAATGTTATGGTGATCCGTTTTACCGGTTAAGAACAGGAGGCCGCGTATACGAAGAAAAGCAATACGTGATTTCCATTCAGGCCGAAACCGATCTTGCCAACCTCTACAGCGATATGCGCACAGGCGATTTCACGACAGACGAAATACTGTCAAGGATGAAATCTATTACTGAAGAAACAGACAACCGCAAATTGCGCACCCTGGCCATTACAGAAATGGAGGCTAAAATTTATTATTACCTCAATAAATTTGACGAGTCGCTGAAAAAATATGAAGTGTTGGTTACCTCTGCAGAAGGAAGTTATTCGTTTAGCGCCATGGAACAATATTGCAACCTGCTGTGCAGGAAGTTACGGGAATGTATTGGAACGAATGCAGCCAATACGCAGCAAATAGAAAAGGATTTTGAGCACCTGAAGAATAAATTGAATGCGCTGATACAATTAAATCCTACAGCCGAAAGATATAGTATACAAGCCTGCAGCTGGAAACGAATAGCCGCCCTTTATTGTAACACGGCAACGGCCAGCCAACTGAAAAATGCGCTCCGCATGGCAGCTAACGGTTATCGAAAAGCCACTGAAATTAATTCCAGTGCCTACAACTACGTTAACTGGATAACCCTGGAAACCCTGTTTGTACAGGCAGGCTTGCAAAAATGGAACAGTTTGGCATACCAGGTAGAAAGTAATGGAACAGATACGCAGGAAGCCCCGACCTCATTCAGCAGAAATACCGGAAAGGCGGGAAATAGCAAGACACCCTCTCACATGGCCCTGTTGCCATCATTAATGGAGATACAGGGCACTTTGAAAAACCTGAAACAAGCAACTAACCAGCAAAGCAAGACCCTTACAGTGCAGGAAGCGTTGATAATGCCTAATATAGTAATTATAGAAAAGATGCTTGCTGCCAGCGGTGGCATCAGCGACCTACTGGAAAACTGGGAGTCTTTTCAAACAAGTAGTTACACGGGTGTATGGAAAACAGAAGGCGCCAAGGAAGAATGGTTGCTTGAAGTGACACACCTGGGGTCACTGATCAGGGCACTGGTTTCAATGACGCCTTTTTCAACGTCGATCAATTAACCTGCTGAACAGGGTACTGCAAGCCGGAAATAGTCATCAAACGAAAAAGGCCTTCAAATCCGATGATTTGGAGGCCTTTTTCGTTTTCTTTATACTTAAAGAGCGTCCTGAATATTTTACATCACAACCCCCATCACCTTATTATTCTTCCTGCTTTCTTCCGCCATAAATGCCATGATGTGACTTTCTATGGATTCATCGATGGTTGACGTTAATAGTTTGGGATTTTGTTGCGATACGGCCTGCACAAAATCATTGGCCAGTAACCAGTCGCCCCCGCCATGACCGCTGTTCCTGTATTCATCCACATCTTCGGCCTTGGGTACCAGTTTGGTTTGTTTTCCGGTCCTGAAATCGGTGATCACCAGTTCTGTCATATCGCCTACCATGTCGCCCATGGAACCCATAATGCGGGTGCGGCGGCCTGCATAGGATGTAAATGCTTCCATGGAAAAACTCGCGGTGACATTATCGCCAAACCGGATGTTGGTTATATAATGATCGGGCTGATCGTTTTCCATGCGATACACGCACCGGCCATAATTGGTCGTCTTTAATTTTTCCATGATCGCCTCGGGATGTTTGGTCTTATCATCCGGCAAATCAAATACGCCCAGGCGTTGGCGCTGCTCGTAATACATTTTGATGGCTGAATACGGACAGGTTCGTTCTACCGCACAACCATCGGTGCAGCGGGCTGTGCTGCCTTGCGGCGCATTTTCTTTTCTGAACCATTTCAGATCACCCATGGCCGAAATTTGTTTGGCCGGTTTGTTGATGACCCATTTTATAATATCCAGATCGTGGCATGATTTGGCGAGAATAATGGGCGTTGTCGCTTTTGAATTATGCCAGTTGCCGCGTACATACGAATGCGACATGTGCATGTGTTCAATCGGCTCCAGGTGTTGTATACTGATGACTTCGCCTACAGCGCCCTGGGCAATCAATTCTTTCATTTTTACAAAGTAGGGCGCATAACGTAATACATGGCAAACCGCTACAATGCGGCCTGTTTTCTTGGCCAGGGCCAGAATATTGCGGCATTCTTTTTCTGTTGGTGCAATGGGTTTCTCTAGCAAAATATCGTATCCCATTTCAAGCGCTTTCATACAGGGCGCATAATGCAGGGCATCGGGTGTGGTGATGATAATGGCATCTGCAAATTTGGGTCGTTCAAAAACACGCTCCCAGGTATTGAACCGGTTGTTATCAGCGATCTTGTGTTTGGTGGCATACCGTTCGTTCCTGAGGGAAATTGGTTCTGCAACGCCAACGATATCGAGCAGGGTGGGAAATTTTTCTGCAAAATTTCCATACACATTTCCGCGGCTGCCTGCCCCCAGGGTAATAGCAGTTACTGGTTTGTCTATCCGTTTGTGCAATGGATTTACAGGCACTTCATATTCAATAGCATCATTGGCAAGACGGGCCATGGTGTTTGATCCCAACACCGTGGCGCCTACGCTCAGACTGAGTTGTTTTAACAAATTTCTTCTATTCATCATGAATGGTTATATGTGAAAGCAATCGTATGAATCAATAAGCAATAAGCAATTGACAATCGGCAATGCATTGATTTGCTTATTGCCTGTTGTCCATTGCCAATTGGTTCTAACTGTATCTGTCATTCCGCCAGGGATAAGCCGTATTGGAATAACCTCTTTCTTCCCAGAACCCTAATTTATTTTCTTTTAAAAATTCTATCCGGCAGATCCATTTCGATCCTTTCCAGGCATAAAGTTGCGGCGTGATCATGCGTACCGGTCCGCCATGTTCTTTGGGTAATGGACTTCCTTCAACGGTATGCACCAGCAATACATCGGGTTTCAGCGCTTCTTCCAGAGCCACATTGGTGGTGTATTCGTCGTACCCATAACAAAGGATATGGGTGGCCGTTTCTTTGGGTTGAACCAGGGCCGCAAGATCCAGCAACCGAACGCCCTTCCAGTTCATGTTTAATTTTGACCAGGTGGTAACACAATGAAAATCGGAGGTATCTTCTGTTTGCGGCAATGCCATAAATTCATCCCAGTTCAGTGTAACCGGGTGGTCTACTTCGCCATCGACAATTAATTGCCAGGCCGTTAACGGAACATCAGGTTGAACCCCCAGGTCAAGCACGGGCCACTTACGGGTTTCCGTTTGTCCTACAGGGATCTCAGGCATGCCATGGCGATTGATTTTGCCGGAACCCATAGGCCGTTCATCTGCAACGGAGGGAGTTTGTTTTATTTTTTCTTCAAACCGGTTTTTCAGCTTCATGCGGGCCTCTACAACCCGGTTGAGTTTATCTGATTGCTCCATGATCATGAAATTAAGACATCTGTTCGGGGAGAACAAAACAAAAACAATGTGATAATATGCTGATGTGATAATATGCTAATGAATACAAATACACAATACAATTTGCTTCCAACAGGTGGTAATTAACATTAGTACTGTATTTCTGTATTCATTAGTACATTGGCTAATTAGCACATCAGCACATTATTTATTGTATCAATACCTTCACCGTTTCCAGTTGCTGGTTATTCATATTGGCCGAAAGCCAGTAAACGCCTTTGCCCAGTTGATTGGCCGGTATCACTACGGTACGACTGTTACTTACGCTGATCGTATTCTGATACACAGTCCTTCCTTCTGCATTCATCAAGGTTAACGCAACCGCGCCGGTGCCATTTATTTTTAACCGAATGTCTCCATGCGCGGGGTTATTCAGCACAAACAATTTCGTTGACAGTTCATTTTTTATGATGGCCAGGTTGGAGATCGTTTGTTTGTTGTTATTATCGGTTGTCACCACGCGATAATAAGCGGTTGTGTTTATATCGTTATCATTTATATCATACTGGTAGCCTTCCGATGCGGATCCCATGGGGTCGATGCGACCGCCAACAGATTGATAGTTTTTACCGTCATTACTTCTTTCTAACCGGTAATAAGCGGTATTGGTTTCCGGACCTGTTACCCATTGCAGTTCATTGCCCTTATGACCGTGTTTACCGGTTAATACAAAACCGCAGTTGATTTCGGGTTTCGACAGATAATCAACCGATTGACAAATCAGGTTGTTCCTGACATTGTTATCGACGATGGCTTCAATGGGGAAACCGAAATACAAAACCCGGAAGTGGCCTTTATACCCTACGCCTGCGCCGGTACCTGTGCCGCTGGTATAATTCAATACCAATTCAGCACCGCCGGTGGTATCCACCACATCAGGAAAATCTACATTATACGATCCGTTATTGCCATTTCCGAAGGTGCCACTGCCTCCATTAAAAAAGCCGGTAGTTCCATTAAAGTTGTAAGTACCAGCACCATCGCTCACATAAACGGCTTTCAAATAGTTTTTATAAAAACTGGTATCGGCGTTGGCGGATGCTGCCCGGCCAAGGTCCCACCCTATTTCTGAACCGGAGATCAGCAGGCGGCCGCCTTTATCGAGGTATTTTTTAATGAGCGCTTTCTCAGTTGAATCCAGCGATTTGCCGGTTGTGCTTTCTTCGCCAACATACCAGTCAACCGCAAAATATTTCGACAGATCTACTTTGCTGGCGGCGATCACTTCATTCTGCATGCCATCAAATGCCACATCGCAACTGGCGAGGCCATTGCCATGTTCCACCATATAACTGTAATTGTTCATTTTATCCAACACCATTCTACGCACATTCCCCAGGGCGCTGCTTTCAAATTTCAACAACATGGCCGAAGCATCGAGCCGGTCGAAACCATCGACCAGCAGGTAGGTAACCGGTTTATGTTTTGGCGACATGGAATTGCGCGGCGTATGTGCGGCAACAACGCCAGAAGCAAAAGATTCGCCGCCGGCATTGATGGCGGTGATCTTAAAGAAATAGGTTTTATCGGGCCGGCCTTTAAAAAGATAGGTCGTGTCTGTGACGTTAATGGCGTTGTCGAAACCACGACCGTTCTCGCTTACATATACGCGATAACCGGTGGCTGCATTGCCATAAATACCGCCGGTAACGGGCGGCGTCCAACTCACGCGGACCTTTGAATGGTCAACATTTCGCGCTGCAACCAGGGTTGGTTCTTCCGGTAAAAAAGTAATTGGCGCGCCATCGCGGTAATTGAAAAATTTCAGGATGCCTTTGTACATGGCGCGTGCGGCCATGCGCCTGAATTCAGGTTCTTTCATGGCTGCTGCATCGCCTGTGTGATCATGAAATCCCAGCTCTATCAGCGTGCCGGGAATGGTGTGCAATTCCCTTAATTCACCCAGGTTGGAAGTTTTAACGCCCCGGTCGGTCCAGGTACTGCGCCAGCCGGCCCGCAAATCGGAAATAATCTGTTTGTGAATGCTGTCGCGCAATTGGGTACTGCCGGGGGTAATGTTCGGTTGCGATGAACCCAATCCGTTATAGCGGTAGCTTTCGGTTCCGGTTCCACCCCCTGCATTAGTATGAAAGGATACAAAGACGGCATTGTTTATTTCAGTCGCCAGGCCTTTGCTCAATTCCCATTCTGTATAAATGGGACGAACCGTAACATCTTCGCGGCATGGCGGATGCCCCTGGTAACGGGCAAATTGCCGGGCAGCTTCTTCAAAACGCGGTCTGCCGCTGGCTGCACCGCCATTTAAACAATCAGGTGTTTGTCCAATACCACCGCCCAAACGAATGGCGTCCGCTACGATGGCCTGTGTGCTGTCGGCTGATTCATTGCTGATGGTCACCTTGTATTTTCCGCCGGCAAAAAAATAAAACTGACCCAGGTATACCCAGGTATCGCCATGTATTTCCTGGTTAACGGTAAACTTTGTGGTGCCGCCCGCATGGGTTACGGAATATTTTACATCGGTAGCGCGGTTAGCGCCGCTGATATAGCGTACCGATACCCAATACAAACCGCTCGTATCAACAGTAGGCTTAAAAACAGCGGTCGCATTTCCACAGGCGCTGGCCAAATTGGTGCGGTAGGTACCACCATAGCCGGGGATGGTCCCGTTCGTCCAGGTGCCGGTTTCTGTATAGGCCGGTGCGCCGTCGTCGTTGTTTACAATAATCTCTTTGGGGTTCATATCGCGTTCGCGCACACTCCACACATTGGCCCCGGCATTGATGAGGTAATTCAACAGGTAGTAATCCACTGTTTCTGCAGTTGTAAAATCCTCCACCAGTTGATTGGAAGTACCGCGCTGGGTGAGAAAACCTAACCCGGTGCCGGTGTTCTGCCAACCATGGCCTGGGCTAAGCCACACGGTTTTGCCGCTTAACGCGCCGTTAGGAAATGGCTGACCAGCGCCTGGAATAATGCGGGCTTGTTCCGTCCCCGTTTTTCCAGGTTTATCCGGATAAGGATCGTTGTTTTGAATGGCTTCATATTTTTCAATAGGTACCGCAGGTACAAAATAATCCAGCGTTTTCCATGCACCGGAGGTTTGTTCTTTGGCGAATAACAGCACGTTTCTGCTATCGGTATCGGCGATCAGGTGTAATAACAATTCGGTCAGCACTTCTGATTCCGTTTCGGAAACAGATCCCTGTACAAAGGAGGCATCGGTGTTGAAATACACCTGCAGGTCATCGTTGACCTTTATAATACTATCGGCCCGGAAATGGATCGAAGGTTCCTGGGCGATCAATTGGTTTACGTGATGTACAAGGGTGGTATCGTTTTGTGCAAACGACCATGAAATGTTAAAAAAAATACAAAGCAACAGGAAGTATAATTTTCTCATGTTAGGTTGGTATTTGATACTGTAAAGGTTAAACGTACTGAAAAAATGGTTTCACCTTTAAAATTCTATAGCGCAAAAAGACGCATGGTGATCATAGTTAATAAGTTGTTCAGTTATTCAGTTAGTAAGTTGCTCAGTTAGTAAGTTCGTTAGTTGGCGGATAACTGAATAACTGACAAACTAAAAAACTAATGAACTTTGTCTTATGGAATTTATTGCGTGTTGCATCTACGTTTAAAACTACTGCCGTATGAACTCATTAGCCCTCCCCGTTGTTCATCCCGCATTTCAAAAACTGAAACGCGCTGGTCGTTTTTTGCATTTGGCTGCCGGTGGTTTAATCCTGGTGCATGCCTTATCGCACTTCAATCAACCGCATAGCAGTCCGGTTTATTTAGGCTGCCTGCTGTTTATGGCCGTTGATATTATTATTCTGGTAATGGCCGGAAAAAATATAGCGGCCGACCTGCCGGTGGTGAATTTATTTTTCAGGCTCATTGAGATTGTTTTTTTCCTGGGTATTGGCATTACTTCCTGCCTGGCGGAAGAATGGTTTACGAGTGTGGGGCATATGCTGATGAGCGGGGCCTACATTTACCTGTTCTGGTGCGAGAAAAAAATGCTGACCGCCGAATATGTGGCGCTGCATCACTCCGGCATTACCATTCCTGCCCTGCCGGAGAGCCGGTTTCTCATCTGGTCGAACGTCAATCACATTGAGGCTCAATACGATTCCATTACAATTGAGGCTTCCGGGGATAAATCTTACCATTTTCAACTTCAAAAAAATCTTCAATTCGAAGAACTCGATCAAATTCACGAATTTTGCAGACATTATTTGAAAACAGGGTTCTAAGTCCTTAGTTCCGGGTTCACGTTGAACGGTGGAATTAACTAAGAACCAGGAACTGTGAACTAAGAACTATAAAAATGTCTGTATTAAACGAATCGCCGTATATTTTATATTCCGACGGGAAAGGAAACATTTTTGAGGATACTTCTTTGTATGCAACCGGCCGGGCAGGCTGGGATGCTTTCGAGGTACCGGTGGAGGATTGGATCGCTTTGCCCGAGGGCGGTTCACTGTATGAATTGCCTGGTCGCCGCGGTATTGGTATCGATGTTACCACCGGCCAGATGCGTTTATGCGATAAAGGCTGGGCTGTTGCCGCATTTATTCCGCCAGCGCATACCGGTTTATATCTGGCTGCTTACGAAACTTCCGCCGAGGCGCCTACCCTGCCCCTGTTCTGTTATACAGCCGTTGGCTGGCACAACGAACAGTTTTTTGTTCCGGCGGTACGCATTGAGCAGGATATTCGCCAGGAATGCGCCGGTTTTGATACGAAACGTATTGAATCGGGTGTTGACACCTTCTTAAAGGCATATCCTCATAACCGCCTGGTAAAACACCTGGCTGAAAATTGTTGTCTCACGTATAATTGTCCGGCCGCCCGTAATTACTTTATGGGTCGTTGGGAGTGCCCGGTTCCTTCATCACCGGCCTGTAATGCCAATTGCATCGGTTGTATTTCTTTTCAACCCCAGGAAGAAGAAATTGTTTCCACGCAGGACCGCCTGACGTTTAAACCTACAGCAGAAGAAATTGTAGAATTTACGGTGCCCCATCTGGAAACGGCTCCTTTCCCCATTGTGAGTTTCGGCCAGGGTTGTGAAGGAGAACCGCTGCTGATGTGGGAAACCATTCGGGAATCGATCATTCAAATGCGCAGGCATACCGATAAAGGCAGTATCAATATCAATACAAATGGCAGCAAACCGGCGGCAGTGAAAGCGCTGTGCGAAGCAGGTTTAAACTCCATCAGGGTAAGCACCAACTCGGCCCGCAAGCATATTTATGAAGCGTATTACCGGCCTAATAATTACCAGTTTGAAGATATCGTTGAAAGCCTGAAAGTAATGCGAAGCTATAATGGCTGGACGAGCATCAACTATTTTGTGTTTCCGGGTATGACGGACAGTGTGGAAGAATATGAAGCTTTGCGAAAGCTGATCATAGATACAGATCTGAACATGATCCAGTGGCGTAATTTCAATATTGATCCCGATTGGTATATGGGAAAGATCAGTGCGTATGAAACCGGAGAATTATTAGGTATAAAACAATTACAGGAATTGATCCATGAAGAATTTCCGCAGGTGAAATTCGGTTATTTTAATCCGTCTAAGGAACGGATAACGGGTAATTACGAAGAAGATTTCGCACATTAAGGATGGTGAATGGTGAATGGTGAATTGTCAATGGTGAATGGACCTCCGAATTCCAGAAATTACAAATTAATGGGGACGCTCAAAATAAGCAAACTCATTGACCATTCACCGTTGACCAAAAAAAATATTCGCCGGCTGGCGAATACTTTTATATATATACTCCGTGGTAATTAAACTGTACGTCTGTTCTTATTTAACCTTGCTCACCAGTGTTTCTTCAACATAGCTGTGGCTTCTGTTGATGGTATACACGTCTGTAGAATTATTCTTTTTAGATCTTACTACCACTTTCACTGCTTCATCACCTAAATTTTCAGATTTCAACAGGAACTTTTTGGTAAGACCAGTAGCGCCTTTGAATTTATCGCTGAACAGTACATTCCCGTATTCATCACGGAAAGTTACGGTATACTCATCTTCATTATCGTTCAGGTTCAGTTCGAATACAGGTTGATTTTCCATGTTTCCGATGAACTTTAATTCAGTTGTAGTTGTTGGATTTTCCTTATCTCCCTCATTGGCCAGTGCAGGTGTAGAAAATGCTAATGTAAAAGCAAGAGCTACGATAGCCAGTTTCCTGTAATTCCTCGATTCCGTTTTCATAATTGGGTATTTTTTATTTGTTTGTTGCGTTTCGTGATGCAAACATAGCACGCGTTCCTGCGCTTCTAAAATCAACTCAGGCCCGTTTTTAGGATGGTAAAGCACCCTATGAAAAGTTAAAACCCGCCATGGTAGCGGATTTTGGTAAAAAGCGGCCATGATGGCCAACCATAAAAAAAAGACACAAGCTACAAGCTGCAAGCGAATACAAATACAGCTGAAAGCTAAAAGCCCAAAAAAAGCTACAAGCTTAAAGCTGCAAGCTGCAAGCGAATACAAATACGAGTGAAATTTTGCCTTTAGCCCTTAGATTATTGCCAGTAACCGGTCCCACGGGAATCTGGTAACCGGAACCAGGTAACCAACCTTGTTAACTTACATTTGCCTTTTAAAACATCCCTGTATGCAATTTGAGATAGAAAAAGCACTTCCGGTACTGGAAAGAACGCCTCAGGTGGTTGAAACGATGTTATATGGACTGGCCGATGAATGGCTGCATAGTAATGAAGGCGGCGATACATGGACGCCATTCGACATCGTGGCTCATTTGATCGTTGGTGAAAGAACCGACTGGATTCCCCGCACACTCATTATAGTGGGTGAAGGAAACAAGGAATTTGTACCCTTTGATATGAAGGGTCATATAAAAGAAGGTAAGGGCAAAACGATGAGCCAGTTGCTGGATGAGTTTAAAGTGTTACGAAAAGAAAACCTCGCTCAATTAAACACGCTTGATATAACGGATGAAGTACTTGATAGAACAGGGTTTCACAGAATGCTCGGGACTGTAACGTTGCGTCATTTATTAGCTTCGTGGGTAGTGCATGATCTTACCCATATTCACCAGCTCAGCCGCGTTATGGCGAAACAATATGACGAAGCTGTAGGACCCTGGAAACAGTTTATGGGAGTGCTTGGCGGAAAACGATAATGTGATAATGTGATAATATGATAATGTGATAATATGATAATGGAATACAAGACAAAATACAATGTTTCTGGCGGCGCGGGCTTGTAGCTTGTCCCGACAAGTCGGGATAGCGTGCAGCTGTATTCACCATTCACCATTGACCATTCACGATTTTAAAGCATGGAAATATATTTACTCTGTATTGTAGCTTTTCTTGCAGGATTTACCGATGCCATTGCCGGCGGTGGCGGATTGATACAAACACCTGCAGCGCTGGTATTATTACCGCAATATCCACTGGCAACGGTGCTGGGAACATTAAAGATCCCTTCCTTCAGCGGCACCAGCATTGCCACTACTCAATTTGTTCGTCGTGTACAATTGAACTGGTTGCTTATCGGTTTGATGGGCATCACTGCCTTCATGGCCGCCTTTGCCGGTTCCACCTTACTTACCCACGTAAACAACAGTTTCATGAAACCCTTGCTGCTGATCATGCTGATCGTGGTAGCTATTTACACATTCACCAATAAACGGTTTGGCGATCATACCGAAAAGGATCATACCTTAAGGCAACAGATCATATATTCTTTAGTGATCAGCCTGGTGATCGGATTCTATGATGGGTTTATTGGTCCGGGTGCGGGCAGTTTTTTAATCTTATCCTTTGTTGGGTTGTTAGGGTTTGATTTTTTAAAAGCAAGCGCACACGCGAAGTTTGTAAACCTGGCAACTAACCTGGGATCTATCTTGTTTTTTAGTCTCAGCGGCAAAATCATTTATTCTATTGCTTTACCTATGGCGGCCTGCAATGCCCTGGGCGGCTTGCTGGGTGCACGCCTGGCCATATTACGTGGCAATGCATTTATAAGAATATTCTTTTTAGTGGTGGTATGTGCTACTATTATTCGATTTGCGTATGATGTGTGGTTTAAAAGTTGACGAGTTTAAATGTTGACGAGTTGACAAGGATGTTGATAAGATAAATGAACTGTTAAAATTTAAACAGCCGGCAGCTTTCCCTGTTAGCTTGTAGACCTGTTAACTTATTAACTTGTTAACCCTTTCAACTATTATTGGTAACTTAGTACAACCAATTAACCGATCATGATGCAGACGCAGGAATCAGATTCAAAGAAAAATGTGCAGGCTGGTAGCTACACCGCACTGGTATGTGGCTTAATGCTGGTCATTTTCTTTTTTGTCAAATGGGGTATGCCGCCTTTACCGCCGGCGCCCATTGATGAAGGTATAGAAGTTAACCTCGGTAACAGCGATGCCGGTATGGGCAATGATCAGCCCTTTGAACCCGGCGAACCCGCTCCCGCCAGTCAGCAAACCGCCTATGTTCCCCCCAAGGTTGAAGTAGCTAAAGAAGATGTAAAAGATATTGAGACCGACGATAAAGATGTAGATGCTCCGGCTATTAAAAAGCCACTGGTAACAAAACCGGAGGCAACAAAAGTTCCAGAGAAAGAAGTGGTAAAAAGCAAACCGCCCAAAAATCCCACACCGGCTGAAACACCAGCGCCGCCAGCTCCACGGGCAAAAGCCGTATTCAAAGGTGTAAACGGTTCGGGTACGGGTGGCAATGAAGCGACCACCTATAAGAAAGGCGGTAATGAAGGCATTGCAGGCGGAACAGGTGACCAGGGACGAGCCGGTGGTAATCCCGATTCAAAAAATTATACCGGTGGCGGACGTGGTAACTCAGGTATTGCTATTAAAAGCGGTTTATCGGGCCGTACTTTTACAAAGGTTTATTCCTACACCGATGATTTTAATGAAAATGCTACGGTAGCCGTGGATATCAAGGTTGATCAGAATGGTAATGTGATCGGCGCTTCTTACCAGCCCAGGGGTTCTACCACATCTGAAAGCTTTTTTAAAGAAAAGGCCATTGAAATCGTTCGCAAATCAAAATTGAATGCCAATCCCAACGGTCCCGATGAGCAGACTGGTACCGTTTTGGTTAAATTCAAAGTGAGAGGATAATTCATCGACCCTTTCCCGCCAAAGCGGGACTAAGAGCAAACACGCTCAGAATTTGTACTTACTAACCCTTGTTATATAAAGTCCGAAAGAAATTTATAGCCAATTTTCTTTCGGACTTTTCTTTTAGCTTTGTCGCCCTAATTATACCGATGACTTACGAGCAAGCGACGAACTATTTGTTTACCCGGCTGCCGATGTTCAGCCGGATTGGCGCAGCCGCCTATAAAAAGGACCTCACCAATACGTACAAACTTTGTGAATACCTGGGCAATCCGCAAACAAAGTTTAAATCCATTCATATTGCGGGAACCAATGGCAAGGGTTCCACCAGTCATATGCTGGCGGCCGTATTACAAACGGCAGGTTATAAAACCGGTTTGTATACCTCCCCTCACCTGCGCGATTTCAGGGAACGTTTTCGGGTGAACGGGGAAATGATCGATAAACAGTTTGTCGTTGAATTTGTACAACGCATTCAACCGGCTATCGATGAAATAGAACCTTCCTTTTTTGAGATCACCGTGGCCATGGCCTTCGAATACTTTGTACGCGAACAGGTTGATATTGCCGTCATAGAAACCGGACTGGGTGGCCGGTTAGATTCAACAAACATTATTACGCCTGAGGTAGCCGTTATTACCAATATCGGCTGGGACCATATGAACCTGTTGGGCGATTCTTTACCGGTCATTGCTTTTGAAAAGGCAGGGATCATTAAACCCCATGTGCCCGTTATCATTGGCGAAACAGCTGCTGAAACAAAAGCGGTCTTTGAACAGGTGGCCGGAGAAAATAAGGCCCCATTGTGTTTTGCCGACCAGCGCCGGTATGTGGCGGAATGGCAATACGAACATCATCAACTGTTGGTGCAGGTAGCTAAATCCGGTTCAGACGAACGGACCAGCTACCAGCTCGATCTGCCGGGTTTTTATCAAACCAAGAACTGTATAACTGTTCTGGAGGTCATTGATCATTTGCATAAGGTTGGTTATAAAATATCAGATGATCATGTACAACGGGCGTTGAAGCAGGTGAAAAAATTAACCGGACTGCATGGTCGTTGGGAAGTGATACATGCCAATCCGGTAGTGGTGCTGGATGTAGGACATAACGAAGATGGGATCAGGCAGATCACGGCACAAATTGAATTGAGTGATTATCAGCATTTACATATTGTGATCGGACTGGTAAAAGATAAAGAGATTGAAAAATTGTTAGCGCTTTTGCCCAAAGAAGCAACGTACTACTTTACCCGTGCACAAATACCGCGTGCGCTGCCCGAAACAGAGCTGGCTGCCAGGGCGCAGGCCATCGGGTTATCGGGAAATGCATACGACGATGTAAATACGGCGTTGCACCAGGCCATGAGTAGGGCTGATAAACATGATATGATTATTGTTTGCGGGAGTGTCTTTGTGGTGGGCGAGGTTAGTTTATAAGTTCTTAAGTTATTGAGTTCATTAGTTAAAACTGAATAACTGAACAAACTGAACAACTAACGAACTTTAATACTTCAACTCGCCTAACTTACTCAGCGCATACATGATCGTTGTCACGTGCATGCTTTGAATGATCTGGTTATCGCGCAGTAGTTGTTTTAATTCATCGATTGAAACCAGACGAACCTCGATGTCCTCATTATGATCAAGTTCCTGCTCCTTTACTTTTTTGCCGCCTGTAGCCAGGTACATGTGCATCCAGTTATTATTGGTAGAAGGGTTGGCGCAGGTTTTTCCCAGGTATTCATAGTGGGAAAATTCATATCCGGTTTCTTCGAGTAATTCGCGGGCTACGGCTTCCTCATAATTTTTATCGGTATCATCAACACAACCACCGGGAATTTCATAATTGGTCTCCCCTATTCCGTGGCGATATTGTCTTTCCAGGATCACCTTTCCATCTTCCGTCAAAGCGACTGCCGTTACCCAGGTAGGGAACTCATATACATAATACGGCGAAACAACTTTTCCATCGGGCGTTTCACAGGTATCCTTACGCACCGTAAACCACAGGTCTTTAAATAAATATTCCGACTTAAGAATTTTCCACTTCAGATCTCTCATTGTTCATTATATTTTGTGGCAAGCAGCATCGTGAATGGTCAATGGTGAATCGACAAATGCGCAGCTGTATTTCATTATCATATTAGCTAATTATCAAATTATCACATTCCGTCTCCCCATCCCTTTCTCTCTCTTAACGAAGTGATATGCGCTACGTGATGCCGGCCATGCCAGGAATAACTGCCTAACAAATAATACAACGACATTTCTTTTTTACTGGCCGGGTGAAATACCGTGCGGTTCCATGCTTCTGCAGGCAGGTTTAACAAGGCTGAATGCCAGCGGGTGTGCAATGCATATAACAAAGTGATAGAGATATTGATGGGCACTGCTTTTACATCGGCCAGGTCGGCCCACAATGCCTCTTCATATGGCTTGATCGTTGGATTGGTTTCCGTTAATCCCAGTTTAAAACGGATGTAGGCATTCATATGACTATCGGCCACATGATGAACTACCTGTATTATGTTCCAGCCGCCATCGCGGTAAGGTGTGTTCAGTTGTTTTTCATCCAGGTTCTCGATGGCCATTTCCAGTAAACCAGGTAAAAACTGAATATCCTGCAGCCATTCGCGTTTTTGTTTATCTGAAAATGGTTGAGGTTCGTATTTGCCTATGGGATAGCGTAAATCCATGGTAATTTGAAAATTTGAAAGTGAGATAATTTGAAAATTGGAGTCGTTTAAACTCCATTATCTGTACATAATTTTGATCGGTCCCAAATAAAAGAAATTAGTTGTCATGACTATTTTCAAATTAGCTAATTTTAAAATTCTCCCTGTATTATATTTTCAAATTTTCAAATAGGCTAATTTTCAAATTCTCTTATTATTCACCACGCAAAGCATGCCCCGTCAGGTTAATGAACACATCTTCTAAATTTGCTTTCTTCACTTCTTTGGGGCGTTCGAAGCCGGTGGCTACCAGGTCGTCGATCAGTTTATCGGGCGTTGCCAGTGCAATGATCTTACCGGAATCAATAATGGCGATGCGGTCGCACAACACCTCAGCTTCATCCATATAATGCGTGGTAATGATAACGGTGGTTCCTTTTGCCCGAATGGATTTGATGAGGTCCCACAAATTCCTACGTGCCTGAGGATCGAGGCCTGTGGTTGGCTCATCGAGGAAAATGATCCGCGGATCATTAATGAGCGTGGTGGCAATGGAAAAGCGTTGTTTCTGGCCACCGCTCAATTCTTTGAATTTGTTTTTTGCTTTGTCTTCGAGGTTCACCAATTTCAGCAGGTCACGGGGATTGACCACCCGATTGTACAAACCGGCAAACAGTTCAATCAACTCAACCAGGTTTAAGCCGGGGTAAAAGCCCGAGGTTTGCAATTGCACCCCAATGACCTGTTTAATGGAATCGGGATCTTTATCGAGATTAAAACCATTTACCCATACTTCACCGGCGGTTTTTTCGCGCAGCGTTTCAATGATCTCCAGCGTTGTTGATTTGCCGGCGCCATTCGGACCTAATAAGCCGAATATTTCGCCTTCAATAACATCGAAGCTGATTCCTTTTACCGCTTCAAACTGGCCGTAATTTTTTATGAGATCTTTTACAGAAATGATCACCTTGCTCATGTACAGTTCCTGAATTTGGGTCACAAGATAGGGTGAAATAATTAGCTAATGTGATAATTAGCTAATATGCTAATTGAAAACAAATACAATCCAATTAGGCCACTTTAACATGCTATTTAATTATTTCGCGAATATCTGCGTAAAATATAACTGATTCTGCATATTACGCGTAACACCAATACCGGTGTATTTGAAGCCACCTTCCATGTTCTGGCGGTGTTCAGGACTTTTTATCCAACCGCTTACTACGGCTTTTGCTGAAAGATTACCATACGCTACATTCTCGCCCACTTGCGATACGCCCTGTACTTTTTCAATGATATACTTCATGCGGAACGACAATCCCTGATGCCCGAAGGGAACACGGTGCGTACCCATATCCATACTATGACGACGGGCCTGGTATTCTATGGCTGCATTGGTTTGTAAGGGCGGAAGCTTTTTTGATTTCCGGTAATCGTTTACCAACGTGAGCACATCCCGTTCCATACCGGGCGCCAGGTTGGCATCAACAACGGGCGTAGAAGGCGTTACCACCACTTTTTTGTCGCTCGTGGCCGGTTTGGCCGTGCTGCCCACTTTGCTGGGCGTTTTGCTGGTTGTTGTAGATGATGTAGATGTCGATTTGGTGCTTTCGCAACCAGTTATTGTTAAAAATATGCTAATGAAGAATGTATAAATGCTGATAAAACGACACATATCCCTTTTCATGTAATGGCTTTGATCCCTGAAATGCGAATACTATACCAGAAATACAGGCTGCAAGCCACAAGCTTCACGCTACAAGCCAACAACCAAAAGCCAAAGGAGTTTGCTTGACCTAAGGATCTGTATTTGCGTGCAGCTTGTAGCTTGTAGCGTGTAGCTGTTTTCTTATCCTTTCAAACATTCATCCAGCTCATCCATCATGCCCCGGCTGCCGATAAATAATGGACTACGTTGATGCAATTCGGTAGGCACCACATCCAGAATTGGTTGTTTTCCATCGGTGGCTCTGCCGCCTGCCACTTCTGCAATAAACGCAAACGGATTGCACTCGTATAACAACCGCAATTTCCCCTTTGGTTTATCGATAGTACCGGGGTACATGAAAATACCGCCTTTAATTAAGTTGCGGTGAACATCGGCAACCATACTGCCGATATAACGTTGCGTATACGGTCCACCGGTATCTTTATTCTTTTTCTGACAAACGTTTATGTATTTCTGAACAGCCTGTTCGTACTGGAAGAAATTGCCATGATTTACAGAATAGATCTTTCCGAACTCAGGGCATTTTATATTGGGATGGCTCAGGCAGAATTCACCAATGGAAGGATCGAGCGTAAATCCGTTTACACCGCGGCGGGTGGCATACACCAGCATGGTGGAGCTTCCATATACCATATAGCCGGCGGCAACCTGTTTTCTTCCGGGCTGCAGAAAATCTTCTTGCCGGGCGATGGTCCCTTTTTCAGTTACCCGCCGGTAAACACTGAAAATAGTTCCTATAGAAACGTTCACATCAATATTACCGCTACCATCCAACGGATCGTACAGGCAAACATATTTTGAGTTCTTGCTTACGGCATCATCGAAGGCCACAAATTCGTCGAGTTCTTCGCTGGCAATACCGGCGCAACTGATACCATGTTGCAACACGCCGGTAAACTGGTTATTGGCAAATATGTCCAGCTTTTTTACATCTTCCCCCTGTACATTGATGGATCCGGCGTCGCCCAGGATGTCAACCAGTCCTGCTTTATTTACTTCTACATTTACCCGTTTGGCAGCCAGTCCCATATCGCGTAACAAACCGCTCAGTTCACCGGTGGCATGGGGAAAATCCCTTAACTGCTGAATGGTAAACTCGTCAAGGGTTAATACATTTCTGTTGATAGTGGTCATAATCCGTTGTTTGGTTAACAGTTGTTAGCCGGCGAAGGTAGGGAAAAGCGAAGTAAGAAGTAAGAGGCAGGAAGTAAGAAGAGCCTGAATTTTTCATGGGTTTCTAATTATTTCCTGTCTCAGCACTACTGCTACCTGGTACCTTCTGTCACAGCGTTATTGACTTTTATAAAAATTTTAAAAATGGAAGCCTCGTTTATATGTCCTACATCTGGTTTCTCTTTCTATCTCATACATCACAAACCTATAATTTTCCTGCAAAAGATCTGTTGGTCCGCAACTTCCAACTTCTTACCTCAGACTTCGTACTTCGTACCTCCTGCTTCGTATTCCTATTTCTTACTTCTTACTTCCGACTTCTGACATCAGACCTCCGACATCCGACCTCCGTCTCTCCCCCAGTTTCCTTATTTTTGCTCCCCATCAACCAGTCAACTGATTATCAAACTATGAAAGTTTTCAAATTCGGCGGCGCCAGTGTTAGTAGTACGGAAAGGATCCGGCAGGTTGCACATATATTAAAATCATACCAGGGTGAGGAATTACTGATCGTTATTTCGGCTATTGGTAAAACTACCAATGCGCTCGAAAAAGTAGTGGAGGCGTTTTACGACAATAAGAAGGAAGCTGCGCTGCAATTGTTTGAAGCTATTAAACAAACGCACTTAACCACCGCCAAATACCTGCTGGTTACAACGTATAATGAAGCGCTTGACCGGTTGAGTAATTTTTTTACCGAAGTGGAATGGTTGCTGCACGATAAACCGGTACAGGGGTTCGATTATTATTACGACCAGGTGGTTTGTATCGGTGAACTGCTATCGACCGTCATTGTAAGCGCTTATTTAAACGAAAGCGGCTTCCCAAATCATTGGGTGGATGTACGGGATATAATCAGGACCGACGATAATTTCCGCGATGCGAATATCGACTGGCGCTATACCAGCGAAAAAGTAGATCATGTGGTGTTACCACTCATTAAAGAATATAAAGTGATCGTAACGCAAGGGTTTATCGGTTCTACCGATGAAAATGAAAGCACCACCCTGGGGCGTGAAGGCAGCGATTATACCGCGGCCGTGTTTGCAAATTTGTTGAACGCGGAAGGACAATTTATCTGGAAAGATGTAGAAGGTGTTATGAATGCCGACCCCAAATTGTTTCCCGATGCCCAATTGTTGCGGGAGCTGAATTATGATGAAGTGATAGAGATGGCTTATTATGGTGCACAGGTCATTCACCCCAAAACCATAAAACCGCTTCAGAACAAAGGCATTCCCCTGTATGTGAAATGCTTCCTCGACAAAGACCTGCCCGGTACCGTCATTCACAAAAAAAGTATCAAAGGACTGCCTCCCATTGTTGTGCTGAAAGAAAATCAGGCGCTGATACTGCTGCATTCCAAAGATTTTTCGTTCGTGGGTGAAAAACCGGTAGCCGATCTGTATCAACTGCTGGCCGATAGTAAAATAAAGCCCAACCTCATGCAAACCGGCGCGGTTACCATACAGGTTTGTTTAGATAATCAGACTGAAAAGATTGAAAAATTAGCGCTGGCTGCGTCTGATTTTTTTGAAGTGCAGGTAGAGAAAGGACTTACCCTGCTCACCATACGTCATTACAATGAAGCGGTACTTCAAAAAATGACTGCCGGCCGCGCCATTGAACTGATGCAACAAACACCGGAAACGGTGCAGGTGGTTTTAAAGCAATAAGCAACGGGCAATTGACAATTGGCAATTGCCTACCGCGCATTGGGTTTGCCTATTGATTATTGCCCATTGTCTATTGACGCAGGTATTTCTCAAAATCAAGTCGCCGGTGCACCAGCATATCGCGGGCGAATTGCATATATAAAATAATCTCCCGCCAGCGCATCAACCACGATTCAACGGAGCGCCGGGTAAACAATCTCCGCAAAGGCAGCAGGTCGTATTCGTAGGCATTAAAAACCAGGTTCAGGGCCTCCATATATTTTTTGTGTTTGGCGGTCACTTTATAGAATACCCGTTTGCCAATACACATGTGGGAGAATATTCTGAATTCAATACTGCGTAGAAAAATAAAAGCGGTAGTGTGTATCTGTATAGGATAATTGATATGATCTAAAAGTGTATCGGGCGGTAACTCCACTACCCCGCCATTGCTGATGTTGATATCGTAAATATATTTTGTTTTATCTCCCGCTGAAAGTACATACGTAAAATGAATGCGTTTAAAATAACGCCTGATAAAAAATGGCAGGCTGGCCGAAAACAGTTCAAAGTAATCGGCTACCACATGTTCATCAATAGTGGTTTGGTTTTCCTGTTTGTAAAATTTCTCGAGGTTGTCGGTTTGTTGCTGCAGATATTCAGCAAGCAATTGTTCGCGGTTGGTAAACCAGTCTTTATCGCTGATATAAAAACCGCTCTCCGATGACCAGCTATCGCCCGATACCATTACTTTCAGCTCAGGTGATTGAATCTGCTGTCGTTTAAAGTATTCCTCAACCAGCAAGGGATGCTGGATGTACCTGTTAAAATGAAATGAATCTTTATGTAAGTGACAATGATTACTGGCAAAGGGAATTGCGTATTTGGCTTTCGTCGCTTTTGTTGTTTGTGCAAATTCCTTTATGTAACGGTCCAGGTCATCTACGGCCGCATGGGGTTCATCAACTATTTCGTACGACAGGCGTTCATTGGCCGAACTATGGCTTCTGAAAACAAAATCAATGGGATGGTGATTGCGGATTATTTGTTTTAACGTAAGCCCCATATGTTTTGAATCGTTCAGGTTCAGGAGTTTTACGCCATCACATTCTATCAACAGGGCGCTGTCGAGAAATACCCAGAACTGGTATGAGGTTATACAGAAATCTTTATCGAGTTGTAACGGTTCACCATGTTTTAATTCAATGATATTACTATATCCAAGGTAAAACAGATCATCTTTCATGCGGGTGTAATTGCCCCTGGGAACAATGATGGGAATATCAGATCGGAATTTTTTTAATGAATCGCCGTGAAAATGATCCCAGTGTATATGTGTAAGATAAATGAAATCAGGCTGCAGTGAGTTCACAAGTGCCGGACTAACCGGGGGATAATTCCACCACGAGCGCCAATAACTACTGCCTACGAGCCAGGGATCACATATGAGTGACCTGCCCGGTTTATTTTTTACCAATAAACCGGCATGGGATAAGATTTGAAATTCCATTTGCCAGAACCATTTTAACGTTACTGAAGTTACGATTATAACAGTTAAATACAAGTGAAGATGGCGGTAAATTTTTGACCCGTTTGATTCATAGTGAATAAAAAAATATCATAGGTTGCCAGTTGTCAGGTACCGGTTGCCGGGCCTTGAATGTCCACCACCCTATTTGCTGTCGGGAGCTCCGAATTTTTTACCCGGTAACCGGAAACGGGCAACTGGTAACAGTTTTTGAGCCGTATCTTGCATTTTGAAAATTTCACCGCTATCAATCATTATGGAATCTACCATTGCTTTTTACGAAGAAAGAGTACAGTTTTATAAAAACGCTTTACAACGTTTACAACCGGTGGCCACCCTGGTGGCAGGTTTACGCCTGGCGTGTTTTTTTGTTTTTGCCTGGACAGGTTATAAATGGATTGTTAGCCACAGTTCCACCTGGCTGGTCATTGCCCTCCTGCTTGCCGCTGCCTTTATTGTGTTGGTGCGGGTTGCCTGGCGGCTGAGTGATCGCAAGGCATTGTTAGAAAAACTGCTATTCATTAATACCAACGAATTGGGCGTGTTGCAGTATCAGCCTAACCAGTTTAACCATGGAGCCGCCTTTATTAATAACGATAATTATTCCGATGACCTGGATATTTTTGGCCCCGGGTCTCTTTTTCAATTACTCAATCGCACCACTACCTGGCATGGTACGCACCAACTGGCCAACTGGTTGCAGCAACCTTTGCTTTCAAAGGAAGACATCGAACAGCAACAGCAGGCGGTACAAACTTTAAGTTCGCAGAAAGAATTACGACAGCTACTCACTGCTCATGGATTATTAAATGAAGAAAAAGAGGGCACCCTGAACGATATCTCCGGCTGGCTGCAACAACCGGCCGTTTTACTAAATAAGCGGTGGATACAATGGCTGCGATGGGTGTTGCCTGCATATAGTACCATCGCTATTTTTTACTGGTTGTTTACCAACAATTATCATTGGTTAATACCGGCCGTATTTCTAAACTGGCTGATCAATGGCCCGTTTTTTAAACAAATAAAACAACAGCACGAGCTGTTGGGTAAAAAGCAATCGATTCTGGACCAGTATGCTGCCATCCTGTCCAATTTCAGTAAAGCCAATGCCGATAATTCCCTTCAATTACAAAAAGAAAAGGCCATTGCCCTGGAAGCGCACCAATCCGTTAAAAAGCTTTCCCGCCTGTCGGCCATGTTCGATCAGCGATTAAACCTGGCGATCAGCTTTGTGGCTAACAGCTTTTTTCTGTTCGATATACAATGCCTGTGGGCATTGGAAAAATGGAAGCAGCAGCATAAGGACCGGTTTCACGAATGGAGCCGTTGTGTGGGAAGTATTGAAGCGTTGAATTCCATGGCAACCTTTGCGTTTAATTATCCTGAGTACCGGTATCCGACTGTAAACACCGATACGATCTCTATCTCAGCCACCCAAATGGCTCACCCCCTGATTCCGGCAGTTGAGAGCGTTGCCAATGATGCTACTTTCGGTATGCATGAACAACTGGTACTGGTGACGGGTTCTAATATGTCGGGCAAGACCACCTTTTTGCGCACGCTCGGAGTCAATCTTATTCTGGCCCAATGCGGCGCGCCGGTTTGTGCCGCGACCTTTGTTTTTACACCCATGGTCATTCGCAGTTCAATTCGTGTAAGTGATTCGCTGCAGGAACATACTTCCTATTTTATGGCCGAATTAAAACGGCTGCAGCAGATCATTCATTACCTGCAACAGCAAACAGCGCCGGTATTGATATTGATCGATGAAATTTTACGCGGTACCAATTCTGAAGATAAAACGCATGGATCGGAACAGTTTATAAAAAAGCTGTTGCAGTATCGTTGTTTGACCCTGTTTGCTACCCACGACCTCACCCTCAGCAGGCTGGAAGATGAGTTGCCCGGCAAAGTAAATAACTATTGTTTTGAAAGCACCATCAGCAATGACGAATTGCTGTTTGATTATAAGCTGCAGCGCGGCGTTGCCAAGAATAAGAATGCTTCATTTTTGATGAAGAAGATGGAGATCATTTGATCCGCTTAAAGATGCTCCCGCAATGCGAGGACAGGTTTCCCGCCGGCATCATAATATAAAAAAAGAAGCTGTCTCATTGAAACAGCTTCTTTTTACAATTTATAAAACTAATTTATTAATCAATATAATAATACTTCGTCAGGGTGTTACCACCACCTCCATTAACGTAAAGACATTCTTCGGGCAACTTGTTATCATTGTAAGCGTACGTAAAATAATAAACGCTCTGTCCGGTAAACTGGCCCGAAGAGCTATAGCCATAAGTATATTCTGTAACATTATTTTTACAGAAACCAGGCGCCAGGAACGAAGGGAACCCAAGGATACCGTTTGCAACTGTAATGGCTGCAATATTCAATGTGCTTATAGGATTCACCTTGTTGTCATAGATTAGTTTATAACCAGATGTCTGGCTGTTATACGGGTTCACATTGGTATACATGTCAACCAGGTTGTTATTAGCCACCCTGAAAGAATCCTTTGTTATTTGACTGTAATAATTGTCTTTATACTCATTTTGAACAATTATTTTGTCGGCTGAATAAGAATATCGCTTTATTGTGGCCGAAGTATAAGGCGGTGCAGCGGGCGTTGAGTCACGAACTAATGAGCCGGTGGAATTGTAAGTATAAAAATTTTCCATAGTGGTGTTTGAGATGTTCGACATCCCTCCGAGGGTTTTGTAAGGACTTTTGTCATTTCCGCTATAGAAAAATTTCAGGCTGCGGTACTTTGCGCTTTTTATCTCGCCGTTTACAGAATCACCATTGAAAAAAGCAATTTCCACCACCCGTTTCTGATCGTCATAAATGAAATCAGTTGTGGTAATGTTTTTTGATGGAGTGGAAGTTCTCCAAGATACCAGTTTTGATAACCTGGTTTTGTTTGATTTCGAATCGCTGTCTTTTTTGCAGGAAAGCATGCATGAAGCGAGTACAAGGGTACTTGCAATACAGATTGACCAGTTCATAGAGTTTAAAGGCGTTTAATTTCGCGCAAGATATAGACCGGGTTTTATCAATAAAAATCAAATTGATATTCGCGTCGAATCTGCCAATAAGCGTGTTGATTTTGCCGATAACCGTGTTATATTTTAATGAGATAGCCGGGCACAAACAGTATAACGGAACCAGATAACATGTTTTGATGGAGAAGACGGCGATCACCTGACAATATGTTAATTCACTGCTATGCTAATGAAAGTCAGGTAAAGCCATTTAAAAAATGATTAAATTTGGAAAAAGGCATTTTATGGATATTCTTATTAAAAAAGAATTGCATGAGCTAATTGACAAATGTGATAATGAGTCGATGCTTGAAGAAGTCAAAGCTTTATTGGAATCTGATAAAGTGGTAGACTGGTGGGATGAATTATCTGAACTTGACAAGAACCTGGTGAAGGAATCTGATGCGGATATGGCAAAGAAAATTATTTCAGCAAGAAGCAGTTTATAGCCCGGGCGTTAACACAAACACGATTCAATATCGAATATAAAAAAAATCCCTCCCGGCTTGCCGGGAGGGATTTTCGTCTTTATAATCACCTGTCTTTATTTTACTTCTTCGTATTCGGCGTCGGTTACGTTTTCACCACCGTTACCACCGCTTCCGGGTTGTTGTTGATTGCCGCCGGCTCCACCGGGTTGCTGACCGCCACCGGCCTGATCACCCTGCGTTGCTTTATACATCTCTTCGCTGGCTGCCGTCCAGGCATTGTTCATTTCTGTTGTTGCAGCATCGATGGCGCTCAAATCCTGCGATTTGTGTGCTTCTTTCAGCTTGTTCAGCGCATTTTCGATAGGCGCTTTTTTGTCGGCAGGGATCTTCTCACCGTATTCTTTCAATTGTTTCTCCGTTTGGAAGATCAGGCTATCGGCCTGGTTGATCTTATCGATCTTTTCCCGTTCAGCCTTGTCAGAGGCTTCGTTAGCTTTGGCTTCATTCTTCATCTTTTCGATCTCTTCCTTGCTCAAACCGCTACCGGCTTCAATCCGGATCTTTTGTTCCTTTCCGGTTCCCTGATCTTTTGCCGTTACATGCAGGATACCGTTGGCATCGATGTCAAAAATTACTTCAATTTTAGGTATACCACGCGGTGCAGGCGGAATATCTGTCAGTTGAAAACGGCCAAGGCTCTTATTCTGGTTCGCCAAAGGACGTTCGCCCTGCAATACATGGATCTCAACACCGGGCTGGTTATCGCTGGCGGTTGAGAATATTTCAGATTTCTTGGTAGGTATGGTTGTGTTGGCTGTGATCAACGGCGTCATCGCGTTGCCCAAAGTTTCAATACCCAGGCTCAGCGGTGTTACGTCGAGCAACAGTACATCTTTCACTTCACCGGTTAATACGGCGCCCTGAATAGCAGCTCCAATGGCTACCACTTCGTCGGGGTTTACGCTTCTGTTGGGTTTCTTACCAAAGAATTTTTCAACCAGTTCCTGTACTTTAGGAATACGGGTGCTACCACCTACCAGTATCACTTCATCAATTTCTGATGTTTTGAGGCCGGCATCTTCCAGTGCTTTTTCGCAGGGTTTCAGACAGCGTTCAAATAATTTATCACTTAACTGCTCAAACTTGCTGCGTGTCAGCTTTTTAACCAAGTGTTTTGGCACTCCGTCAATGGCAGTGATATAAGGCAGGTTGATTTCTGTTTCGGTAGAAGAAGACAATTCAACCTTGGCTTTTTCAGAAGCTTCTTTCAGGCGCTGTAAGGCCATTGGGTCTTTGCGCAGGTCAACATTTTCATCGTTTTTGAATTCGAGCGCCAACCAGTCCATGATCACTTTATCAAAGTCGTCACCACCGAGGTGGGTATCACCGTTGGTAGATTTTACTTCAAAAACACCGTCACCCAGTTCCAGTACCGAAATATCGAAAGTACCGCCACCGAGGTCAAACACCGCAATTTTCTGATCGTGTCTGCCTTTATCGAGGCCATAAGCCAATGCTGCAGCTGTAGGCTCGTTCACGATACGGCGAACATTTAAACCGGCAATTTCACCGGCTTCTTTGGTTGCCTGGCGTTGCGCATCATTAAAATAGGCCGGAACGGTAATTACGGCTTCATTCACTTCCTGACCCAGATAATCTTCGGCTGTTTTCTTCATTTTCTGAAGAATCATGGCTGATAATTCCTGGGGTGTATATAATCGGCCGTCTATGTCAATACGTACGGTATTATTGTCACCTTTTGCTACCTTATAGCTCCAGTGACTGATCTCTTCTGTCACCTCGTCGAACCGACGACCCATGAAACGCTTTACGCTCATGATGGTATTATGCGGGTTGGTAATGGCCTGACGTTTAGCCGGATCACCCACTTTACGTTCGCCGTTTTTCAGAAAAGCCACTACTGACGGGGTTGTACGGCGTCCCTCATCGTTGGCAATTACCACGGGTTCATTTCCTTCCATTACTGCAACGCAGCTGTTGGTGGTACCGAGGTCAATTCCTATTATCTTTCCCATATATGCTGAATTTAATGTTCCATTATGGTTATCAATGATTATGCCGTGTGGTGGGAGGGTGAAAAAATGGCAGTCGGACAGACAATATGATAATGTGATAATCCGCTAAAGCGGGACAGGTTCGATAATGTGATAATGAATAGAAAATACATAAAACCGTTTGTTGGATACCAGCTCCAGGTTACCGGGGCATACACGCCAGGAACTGTATTTAATTATCGAATTATCACATTATCAAATTAGCTAATTGGTTCACTGCCATCCAACAAACAATATGAATCGTAAAAGTCACATGTATTTAAGGTACAATTCCCCTTTGTTGATTGTTATTGTGTGTATATCTTCATGCTTTAACACTATCTATACCTGTTGATTATGCGCAGTAGTTCACCCATAACAAGCCCGGTGAAATGCGATATAACCAAATAAACCATTAGCTGAACCACGAAAATTGATCGTTTTTGAAATCCGGCATTCCCTTTGACCGTAAAGGGATTGTCTTAATAACGTCCCTTAAAAAATACTCTATGGTTTTTCAGTTCTGGGCCCTATTCGCAATTCTGACTGCATGTATCGTACTTTGCGATCGAAAATTCAACATGTTGCGCGATTTGAGTAAAGCCAGTCCCCGCCCTTACAGTTTTTCGCGGGTACAATTAGCCTGGTGGTCGGTAATTATTATAACTGCTTTTACAACCATTATGCTGCAAACGGGTCACGCGCCCAACCTGCACTCTTCTACCCTGGTTTTATTGGGTATCAGCGCCGGCACTGCAGCTGCCGCCCGCGTCATTGACCTGGCCGACCAGCAAAATTCGCTGGTGTTCCGGCACCAGGACATTAAAACAACTAATTTCTTCCTTGATCTTCTGTCTGATCAGAATGGGGTAAGCATTCAACGCTTTCAGGCCCTGGTTTTCAATGTTGTTTTCGGCATCTGGTTCATTGCATCGGTGCTGGGTAACCTGGGCGACCCCAATTATTGCCTGAGTGATTTTGCCAAGGGCGATCCCAATCTGGCCCAATGCCTGCTGCATTCAACCGACTTTTTAATTCCAATTGTCACTGAGAACAACCTGATACTGCTGGGATTAAGTTCGGCCACCTATGCCGCTTTAAAAATTGCTGAAAACAAAGGAACTGCTTCCGAAACCCTGAATGAAAAAGTGGTGGATGAAGCCTTGAACACACCTGCACAGGGTTAAACCGTAGCTTATGAACATCACATCAGTTTTAAGTCCCAATTTTACCCAGGGAAGAAGGACCTACCGCCCCGAAGCCATTGTTATTCATGTAATGGATGGAACCCTGAAAGGTACCGATAGCTGGTTTCTCAGCCCGCTGTCACAGGTATCGGCCCATTATGGAATTGGTAAGAGCGGAGAAGTACATCAATACGTTGAGGAAATAGATACCGCCTGGCATGCCGGCCGCATTCATGACCCAACCTGGCAACTGATTAAAAAGACGTCCGATGGAATGTATATCAATCCCAATTATTATACGCTTGGTATAGAACATGAAGGCAATGAAATGAGCGAGTGGACGGATACCATGTATGCCACCAGCGCCGGGTTGATTCGTCAGTTGTGTCAGCGTTGGAGCATTCCCGCTGATCGTCTGCATATTATAGGACATCATGAAATTTATTCTTTAAAGAACTGTCCCGGTTTTAAGGTAGATCTGGATAAACTGATTGCCCTGGTCAACGGCAGTACCCAGGTGGTAAACGGACAGATCAGCAAAACCGAAAAGTTTGGCAAAGTAACCACCCTTACCCGGCTGAACCTGCGGGCCGGTCCCGGTAAAGTGTATAAAATAACGAACATGGTCAATGCCGGAATTCAGCTGGCCTATGACGGATTTACCATGCAGGGCGAAACCGTGAATGGAAATGGAAAATGGTTTTATACCGAAGAAGGCAACTGGTTCTGGAGTGGCGGCGTGAAATAATTTGATAATTCGACAATTTGATAATTCGATAATGAATACAAATACAATGTGCTGATTGGCTAATGTGATAACATGCTAATGCTTTAACTGCTGGCTGTTCCTATAAAATCGAAGCTCATGCGTAAGCTTCATAATGGCCTGTATTTTATTATCACATTATCACATTGGCTAATTATCACATTACGCTTGCTTCTTGATCAATATCAACTGAAGAAATATCGATAGAATAAAAAAAGTATATACCTTGCCTCCCATGTTTTCGTATGCATTTAACGGCAAGCTATAGGCTGCGCGTTTTTCTTCCTGGTTAAAACCTCCTGGTTTAATAGCATTTTTTAATCAGCACATTAGCACATTGGCTAATCAGCACATTAACCATTCCGTATTAATACCTGAAAAAATCAGGTATTTCCCGGCCATATCATTCAACACGACACCTGTAATTTTATATACCTGTTCCTTTACCTTTTACCGTAGCTGAAACCATACCTTCTGAAATGGATGCTTACTTCTCTTTAAATGTTTAATCTTATTGTCATGAAACGTCTTATTTCCTGCAGCGATGGAACCTGGAACAAACCAGGCAACACCGATCGTGGCCAACGTGTAGAAACAAACGTTGAAAAAATGTATCAGTGCATTTGTTCATATGATACCTCAAACGGCCGGCCAGTTCCTCAACTAAAGTTTTACGATAAGGGTATTGGTACCGGTTATTCTTTGAAAGGTAATTTGCTCGGCGGCATTACCGGCGCCGGTATCGACAAGAACATCAAAGACATTTACACTTTCCTGATCTTAAACTACGTGCCCGGCGATGAAATTTACCTGTTTGGTTTTAGCCGGGGCGCCTATACGGCCCGCAGCATTGGCGGATTGATCAGGAATTGTGGCATTCTGCGTCCCGAGTATATTGAACTGGTTGATAAAGCGTACGAATTATACCGGGAAAGAAATGAGTATACCGCTCCTGATTCCGATATGATGAAAGGTTTCAGGAAACAATATTCCTGGGAAGATACAACGCCCATAAAATTTATTGGTGTTTGGGATACGGTGGGCAGCCTGGGCATTCCCCTGCCCTGGTACCGGTCGTTTAATATGAAAAGATATCAGTTTCATGATGTTACCCTGAGCAGTTCGGTAGAACATGCTTACCAGGCCCTGGCCATTGATGAAAGAAGAAAAATGTTTCAACCCGCTTTATGGGAGCTGAGCGATACCGTAAAAAATGATCCCGACCATCCGCAGGAAGTAGAGCAACGGTGGTTTGCCGGTGTACATAGTAATGTTGGCGGCGGCTATGCCGATTCGGGGTTAAGCGATATTGCTTTGCAATGGCTGGCCAAACAGGCCAATAAAACCGGCTTGTGTTACGATGATAAGGTATTTAGACAAATTAAAGGCAATCCCTGGGGCGAATTGCGCAGCTCTTACTCGCCATTATACTGGTTATGGTTGCCGGTATGGCGATCCATAAAGCTGAACGATGATACCCGCCAGACTGTTGATGAAAGTGTGCTGGAACGATACCGCGAAATATATCAATACCGGCCCCGTAACCTGCGGCAGTATTTTAAACAGCTGGAAAAAGCAAGCATCAAACCATCTGTAAATACGCGTGAATTGTCGATGGCGAATGGGGAGTAAATAATTAGCTAATCCGCAAAAGCGGGACAAGTGTGATAATTCGATAATGTGATAATGGAATACCAAAATTTGGCACAAAGGACTTATTATTTACAACATTCCTGAAAATAAGTAAATTTAGTCCCAATAACTTTCTATGCCAATCGCCGTCGACCTGTATCAGCGCATCATCACTGCAAAATTATTTATTGATGAAAATTTCCAGGAGGCTCTTGACCTGGATAAAATAGCCGGTCAGGCCTGTCTGTCACGTTTTCACTTTCATCGCCTGTTCACCAAAGTATATAGGATTACGCCCCATCAATACCTGACCCAAAAAAGGATTGACAGGGCAAAAGCGTTGCTTGATAAAGATACCCTGAGCGTAACGGAAGTGTGTAATGAAGTTGGATTTGAAAGTATCGGCTCGTTCAGTATGCTTTTTAAAAAAGAAATTGGTTTTGCACCTACCTGGTACCGCAATATGGCCTGGTTAAAACAACAACAGGTTAAAGCGCAGCCAAAGAAATTCATTCCGCATTGTTTTATTGAGGGGCACAGGTTGGAGGGAGAAGACAGTTGTAAGTAATAAGTAGTAAGTAATAAGTAAATACAGAATACCCGTTGCCACAAGTCAGCGTTCAACATGTAGCGTTTTGCGTTTAACTTAAAACGTACAACTTATCACCTACAACTTGATACCTCGTTGCCTTTCCTCCGCCAGCTGGCGTCATGGGGGGTAAAAAAGCAATATTCAATAACCAACTTGCTGCCGGTAGTAATAGTTTTGTAAAAACAACAAACATATGATCACAAAATTATCGCATACCAGTTTTTTTGTAACCGACCAGGAGAAAGCCTATGATTTCTATGTAAATAAACTGGGTTTTAAAGTGCATACCGATGCCACCATGGATAATGGCTTCAGATGGCTGACGGTTACGCCGCCCGAACAACCCGATTTGGAAGTGATCCTGTTCCCGGCCGCCAGTGCGGTAAACGGATTGGATGAAGATGTGCGCAATGCTTTGAAGTTATTATTGGAAAAAGGCGTCATGGGGGCTGGTGCTTTTCAAACACCCGATTGCAGAGCCACCTATGAGGAGTTGAAAGCCAAAGGCGTTCATTTTAAATCGGAACCCAAAGAGCAGTTTTACGGCATTGAAGCCATCATTACCGATGGATGCGGCAATTGGTTCAGTATGACGCAACCTAAAAAAATGTGATAATGTGATAATGTGATAATTCGATAATGAAAGGCAGGCTACGGTGGACGCTAACGCGTGAGCTTCGATTTTATAGGAGCATCGGCCATGGAAGCATTATCAAATTATCAAATTATCGAATTATCAAATTAGCTTTTGCTTTCTTCCTGCAGTTTTTCTGCTTCCATGGTGGCTTCTGCTTCAAGCAATGCTTCTTCTTCAGGCGTTTCTACTTTGAACGTGAAATTCTTTTGGGTAATAAAACTAAAAGCAACAACAATGACGGTGGTGAATATTTTGGCGACGGTGGGATATAAATGGCACTGTTCTACAAATAACTTGATAAAAATATAGTTCAGTATTATACAGCTTGTCACCAATAAAGAATACCGGAATAACTGAATGCGGCCCCGCAATGTAGAACCGGGAAATACGATCGTCCGGCTCAGGAAAAAACCCAATGGAAAAGTTATTGTAAATGATACCAGGAAAGCCGCGATATATGGATTGATGGCTATACCGATTGGGGTATGAACCATTTGCTTTTTAAATACAAAATTGTAGCTGATAGCATAAATAAAAATATCGAGCAGGGTATTGCCGCCACCACAAGCTGCGTACTTGAAGGTTTGCAAAGGCATTAACCGGCGAAAAAAAGGATAAAAAAAGTTTATTACTGCATTAATCAGGTTCGTCACAATCGGTTATTTATACCTCCCAAAGGTAATTGAATATCAATTATTACTGACGCTGTTCTCATGATCGTGCATATTTTATTCCGACGGGCTGGCCGTTTTAGCGCTGCTTTTTTGCCAAAAAGGGGATTACATGACAGTTTAAAGGCGCTGGCTATTGACTGAAGTCAATAAAAATTAACAATTGTTTTAAATATCTCAAATTTGAGCCAGTTTAATCCCTAAGCAGCTAATAAAGAGCTTTCCGCCTTTGACGGGAGGCTCTTTACCCCCACCCCCTAAAGGGGAAATACCCCAACCCTCCTAAAGGGGGATACAATTAGCAACTGGCAATTTGCAATTGGCAAATCAATACCTACTAAGGATGGTGATTATTCCCCGGAATTGCTCCAATTGCAAAAAGATTGTTTTCAAATTTGCCTATTGTCTATGGCTCATTGCCTATTGTCTTACTTTTGCAGCCACAAATTCAAAGCATGGCAATAGTTCCCGTTATTCAGTCGGCAGTCAGCGTACAGATCAATCAATTGTACCAGGTAGATATTGACCCTTCTTCCATTACCGTAAGTGAAACCAAACCCGAATTTGAGGGTGATTATACCGTGGTGCTGTTTGCCCTGCTCAAGACCCTTAAAAAGAAGCCGGAAGAGTTAGGTAATGAGCTGGGCCAGGCCCTGGTGACCGGTAATGCCACTCTTTTTAGCGGTTTTAATGTGATCAAAGGCTTTTTGAACCTGTCGGTAAGCGACAGCTGGTGGCTACAATTCCTGCATCAACAATATAATGAGCCCGCCTATGGCCGGCAGCCACGCAATGGCAAACGGGTCATGATCGAGTATTCTTCTCCCAATACCAATAAACCGCTTCACCTGGGGCATTTGCGGAATAATTTCCTGGGCTGGAGCGTGGCCGAGATCTATAAAGCCAACGGATATGAAGTGATAAAAACCTGTATTGCCAACGACCGGGGTATTCATATTTGCAAAAGCATGATCGCCTGGCAACTGTTTGGCAATGGCGCCACGCCCGAAAGCACCGGCATTAAAGGCGATCACCTGGTGGGCGATTATTATGTACTGTTCGGAACCGAATTGAAAAAACAGCTGGTGCCCATAAAGGAAAAGAAGCTGGCGGAATTAATAGAGAAAGGAAATTCCAAAGAAAAGGCAGAAGAATTAATGAGCAACAGCCCTTTGAAAGAGGAGCTGGAAAAAGAAGCGCCGATCATGAAAGCCGCCCAGCAAATGCTGGTTGACTGGGAAGCGGGCAAGCCGGATGTGGTGGAACTCTGGCGCACCATGAACAGCTGGGTGTACAAAGGATTTGATGTTACCTATAAACGCATTGGAAGCGACTTCGATAAAGTGTTTTATGAAAGTGAGACCTACCTGCTGGGGAAAAACCTGGTTGAAGAAGGCCTGCATAGAAAAGTATTCTTTCAAAAAGACGATGGCAGCGTATGGGTTGATTTGACGAAAGATGGGCTCGATGAAAAGATCGTTCGTCGTCGCGATGGAACGGCTGTATACATTACCCAGGATATTGGCCTGGCCGAAGTAAAACAAAACGAATTCAATTGCGACCTGAGCGTGTATGTGGTGGGCGATGAGCAGAATTATCACTTCAAGGTATTAAAACTCATTTGCCAGAAACTGGGCATCCCCGGCGCCGATGGCATTTACCATTTGAGTTACGGCATGGTGGAATTACCTACGGGCAGAATGAAAACGCGGGAAGGTACGGTGGTAGATGCAGATGATATCCTGGATGAAATGATAAAGGAAGCCGAACGCAAAACGCTGGAGCTGGGAAAAACGGAAGGACTGGCCGCAGATGAGCTAAAAGATTTGTATGATATTATAGGCACTGGTGGTGTGAAGTTCTTCCTGGTACGGGTTGATCCTAAAAAGCGGATGATCTTTAACCCGGAAGAATCGATAGACCTGCATGGTTTTACGGCTACCTTTATTCAATATGCATATGCACGTATGCAATCTATTTTCAGAAAGGAATTACCAACGGGCGGCGATGTAGGCGCCGATCTGCTGCCGCTCGAAAAGCAAATGATCATTACGCTGGAAAGATATTCAGATATAATCAACCAGGCTGGTGTTGAAATGAATCCAAGTGTGATTGCAGGCTATGTGTTTACATTGGCGAAGTTGTTTAATTCATTTTATAACGAGCATCAGGTCTTGAAAGCTGAATCGGCTGGTAAGAAGGAACTGCGGTTACAAATAGCCAAAATGACCGCGCATGTTATAAAATCGGGCATGGCATTGCTGGGGATTCGGGTGCCGGAGAGAATGTAATAGGCAATAGACAATAGACAATAGGCAATAGACAAACACATACTTTTATAAAATAAGAAAGCCCCGGATTTAATTCGGGGCTTTGCCTTTATATTTTGCCAATTGCTTATTGCCAATTGCTCATTGATTTCTTATTGCCAATTGCTTGTTGCCTATTGCCCATTGACTAAATCCCCCCCGGCATTTTCTTCTCCTCTTTCAAATTCTTCAACGACGGGTCCATTTGAATGGCTTTGTCACAAAGCTGCTGCCCCTTTTCTTTCTCGCCTTTCTTTTGGTAACTCAAACCGATCATGTACAGGGCATTGGCATTCTGCTTATCAATAGTCAGGGCTTTATCCCAGTAATTAATGGCTTCGTCGTATTTACCGGTCTGGTAATACGCATCGGCCACATTATACAGAATTTCCATGTCCTGCGGTTTCCGTTGCAGCACTTCCTGCATCAATGCAAGTCCTTTTTCGTAATTCTTGATGTTCAGGTAGGCATTGGCGAGGTTTTCTATATAATCGTTGCTGCGGGTATATCCTTTGGCGCCTGCTCTTTCGAACCAGTAAATCGCTTTTTTATCGTCGGGAATGGCGTAGTATACCAGGGCGGCCTCATACATCCAGTTGGCCTTGGTACTGTCACGCTCGATGGCCTGCTCAAAACAGCCGGCTGCTTTTTTATAATTGCTCATCTCAACCAGGCTGCGACCCGCAATGTAAGGGGTTTCGGCCCGTTTGGGATCCTCTTTAAAAGCCTGCTCGCAGAATTTCAGGCATTCGCCGTAATTCCCCTGCTCGTAAAGACTTTTTGCAATTATGTAATTGGAAGAATTGCCGACTTTGGCTTCCTGCATTTTTTTTGCGTAAGTGACCGCATCATTCCACTGGCGGGTATTTAACGACAGGTTGGCCAACTGTTCAAGTACTTCCGGGTTTTTGGCATCTACCGCATAGGCGGCTTTATATTTTTCCCGGGCTTCCATATACCGCTTTTGCTCGAGGAGCGCCTGCCCCCAGCCTATTTGTACTTTGACATCGTTGGGTGAGAAATTAGCGGCTTTCGCATACAACTTTTCCGCCTCCCTGAAACGGCGCGCTTCTTTTTCGGCCGTCCCTTTTTGAAAATAAAAAGCACTACTGTCGGTTTGTGAGTAAGCGCATGGGGAAATTAATCCCAACATTAAAATAATGTTAACGTTTTTCATAGATATCTCATTTTCTGTTGCACAAAAAATCTTTACTTCAGTACTACAGCTCCCAACGGTGGCAGGTGCACATTTATTTCATACATATTATCGTTTTTATCCAGACTAGTTGTTAATATCTCCGGATTGTAAATATTGCCGGTTCCCCAGTACTTTTTGTCATCGGAATTAAAGATCTCGCGCCATTGCGATTTACCATGCGTATACACTTTCCAGTCCATCCGCACAACAGGGGTCAAATTTAAGATGACCAGCAGATCGTTTGCAGGGTCCTTACCCTTACGGCGATACGCCACCACGCACTCGGCAGGATGGTTCAGGTCCACCCATTCAAAACCATAAATATTAAATTGATTTTCATACATCGCAGGCTCGCTTTGTAACAAATGATTCAAATCCCGCAGGCAGTCTTTCAGTTTGCTATGCGGTTCAAACTGTAACAAATTCCATTGGAGCTCGCTTTTATAATTCCATTCATTGGTATCGCCGAATTCGTTGCCCATGAACAGGAGTTTTCCGCCGGGGTGTGTAAACATATATGTGTACAGGGTGCGCAGGTTGGCAAATTTCTGCCAGTTATCACCGGGCATTTTAAAGATCATCGGGCTTTTGCCGTGCACCACTTCATCATGGCTCAACGGCAACATAAAGTTTTCATCATAATAATACATCATGCTGAACGAAAACTTATTCTGGTAATGCCGCCGATGAATAGGGTCCATTTTAAAATAATCCAGCGTATCATGCATCCAGCCCATCATCCATTTCATGCCAAAGCCCAACCCGTTTTGAAAAGTAGGACGCGAAACGCCCGGCCAATCGGTAGCCTCTTCGGCAATGGATTGCACATCCTGAAAATCGCGATAGATCGTTTCGTTCAGGTCCTTAATAAAAGACATGGCTTCAATGTTGCCATCGCCGCCGTATTCATTGGGTTCCCACTGGCCGTGGGTACGCGAATAATTTAATTTCAGCATAGAGCTTACTGCATCTACACGAATGCCATCGATGTGAAATTTATCGAGCCAGAAGCGGGCGCTGCTGATCAAAAAAGATTTCACTTCTCCCCTTCTGTAATTGAACACATAACTGTTCCAGTCGGGGTGAAAGCCTTTGCGCATATCGGCATACTCGTAGGTGTTGGCGCCGTCGAACATAAACAGGCCGTGTGCGTCGTAGGGAAAATGCGAAGGCACCCAATCGAGAATAACGCCAATGCCTGCTTCATGAAAAGCATTGATCAGTTCCATAAAACCCTGCGGATCGCCAAAGCGCGATGTGGCCGCAAAATACCCCGTGCCCTGGTAACCCCAGCTGCCATCGAACGGATGTTCCATCACCGGCATAAACTCCACATGGGTAAATCCCATTTCTTTCACATAGGGAACCATCAATTCCCTGATCTGATCATACGTATTATAAGATTCTTCGTTATGCTTATTGGGGCGCATCCAACTGGCCAGGTGCACCTCATAAATACTCCAGGGCGCTTCCAGCGAATTGTGCCATGCCCGCTTTTCCATCCATTCAGTGTCGCGCCAGTTATAGTCCAGGTTCCAGGTGATGGAAGCGGTATGGGGCCTTTTTTCCCAGAAATTGGCATAGGGGTCGCCTTTGTCGGTTTTGACGCCCTTAAAACCATCGATATGATATTTATACACCTCGCCTTTTTGCAGATCGGGAATAAAACCTTCCCAGATGCCCGATTGATCGAGCCTTACAAATAGCGGATGGCTGGTGGTGTTCCAGTCATTGAAATTGCCGATCACCGAAAGCTTTGTGGCATTAGGGGCCCATACGGCAAAATAATATCCTTTTCTTCCTAATACTTCAATTTCGTGTGAGCCAAACAGATCGTACAACCGGTAATGGGTACCCTGTTGAAAATTGCGAATATCGTCTTCCGAGAGTAGAGAATAATTCCAAACTGCCTTCGTACTGTCTACAAAATGGATCTCTTCGTATTTTTTTAATATGTCCATGCCTGCTCTATTTGTTTATTCCCGTTACCTGATAATTTCGGGGTTGCTTTAACGATTAATTAAGATAGTGATTTGTTATTTACCAATTTCATTACAGACATTCGTTCACCCACAAAAGCGTACAGGGAGTAAATTCTTAAACATATTCACCAGTAATATGGCTATATGCTTTTGTCCCTTATCGATCGCTATGAAAAAATTAACTGCACTCTTTGTTGTATTTTTAGCCATTTCATTGTCTGTATTTTCCCAGGACGCTGCTCTTAAAGGTACAGTAATTGACACATCGGAAAAAAGAAACCTTTCCAATGCCGTCATTGGTATATTACGGCCTGCCGATTCAGTTTTAGTCACCTTCACCCGCAGTAATAATGCCGGCCAGTTTACCCTGCAAAAATTATCCCCCGGTAAGTATATTATTATGGTTACCCGACCGGCCTATGCCGATTATTTCGACCGGGTAGAGATAACCAGTGGGGCGCCGGTTAACCTGGGTACTATTGCCATGATCCTGAAAAGTCAGTTGTTACAGGAAGTGATCGTACAGCATAAATTAGGGGCCATTCGCATCAAAGGCGATACCACAGAATATGTCGCCGATAGTTTTAAAGTTGTTGCCGGCGCTACGGTAGAAGATCTGTTGAAAAAATTACCCGGTATTCAGGTAGACAAAGATGGAAAGATAACCGCCCAGGGCGAAACGGTACAAAAAGTACTGGTTGACGGCGAGGAATTTTTTAGCGACGACCCCACCATTGCTACCCGCGGGTTAACCGCCGATGCTATAGACAAAGTGCAGACTTTTGATAAGAAAAGCGATCAGGCGACCTTTACCGGCATCGATGATGGCGAAAAAACAAAGACCATCAACCTGCAACTGAAAGAGGATAAAAAGAAAGGGTATTTTGGAAAACTGGAAACAGGTACTGATGGCAATAAGTTCTGGAATAACAAACTGATGGTAAATGCCTTTAAAGGGAAACGAAAATTTTCCGCTTATGGCATTATGTCGAATAGCGGTAAAACGGGGCTCGACTGGCAGGAAGGCATGAATTACGGCGGCAAAAATATGGAAATGGGCGGTGATGATACAGAGGGAACCTATATGTATGTCTCCGGTGGGGATGATGAATTTGGCGGCGGCGATTATTATGGTGAAGGATTACCCAAAGGCTGGGCTGGCGGGCTGCACTACTCGAACAAATGGAACGGGGACAAAATGCACCTGAACAGCAACTACCAGTATAATAAACTGAACACGGAAGCCCAGGGCAATACATTCAGTCAGTATAAATTGCGCGATACCATTTTATATACAAATGATTATGGCAATAGCTATCGCAGCCGTAATAGGAACCGCCTTGACGGCTTATATGAATTCCAGATCGATTCTTTTTCATCGGTTAAAATAACGGCGCAGGGATCACGGGGTAATAATTACAGCCATAGTAATTTGCACCAGGAATCATTTAACAACCTCGGCGATACACTAAGCAACATTGACCGGGAAACGACCACCGATGCCGACAATAAGAACTTTAATTCTTCCCTGTTGTGGAAACAGAAGTTCAGAAAAACGGGAAGGACCCTTTCCCTGTCGGCCCGGCAAAATTATACCGAGAACATGTCGAATGGCCTGTATTTTTCCGATAACCATTATTTCAGAAAAGGATTGCCCGACAGTGTTGTAATACTGGATCAGCAAAAGCTCACCGATAACATTTCCTCAAACATTAATTCCCGCATTTCGTACACGGAGCCATTGACAAAAAGATCGTTGCTGGAATTTAATTACGGAATCGATAACAATCACCGGCAATCGCACATCACCACGCTGGAGAAAACCGCTCCGTTGGGGAAATATGAAGAAAGAATAGATTCCCTGAGCAATGAATACAGCTTTAATGTGTTCACCCAGTCGGGCGGTATCAATTACCGGTATGCCAAACCCAAGAAGATCTCGTTGTCGTTTGGCATGAATGTGTCTAATGCGGCGTATTCCCGTAAAGACCTGAAAGGAGATTCAACTACGAATTACAGTTTTACGAACTTTTTTCCCCAGGCTAACATGAGTTGGAATATGGGATCCAAGGGGACCCTGCGGTTTAATTATAACGGGAATACACAAGCACCTTCCATCGATCAGATTCAACCCATACGGGATATCACCGACCAGTTGAATATCAGAGTGGGTAATCCCGACCTGAAGCAGGCTTTCCGCCACAGCTTCAATATGACGTTTCATAGTTACAAGCTGCTGTCGGAACGAAATATTTATACCAATGTCAATTTTTCCACCACACAACATGATTTCAGTACGCTCAATATCCTCGACCTTAAAACGGGTCGTAAAATATCACAACCGGTAAATGTGGATGGCAATTACCGCGCAAACGGCAATATATACTATGGCAAGAAAATTAAGAAATGGGGTATCCGTCTTGGCGGTGAAGGCCGGTTCAATGTAAACCATAATACCAACTTTATTGATGGCGAGAAAAACGAGAACGACAGTTATTCATATGGCGGAGGACCCAATGTAAGTTATGACAAGGAAAAGAAATTCAGTATCTGGCTCAGTACCGAATTCTATCATAACGTTTCCAAAACCTCCTTACGCAGTGACCTGGTTACCCGGTACTGGACGCAAGAGCATAATGCAGATGTAAATGTCTTCCTGCCCTGGAAAATGGAGTTCGGCAGTTCCTGCAATTTTAATTTCAGGCAAAAGACCAGTGTATTTGAAAGAAATAATAATTCAATTAGATGGGATGCACGGTTAGACCGGAAACTGTTTAAGAATGATGTGGCCCGCTTGCGGTTTGAGGCCAGGGACATTTTGAACCAGAACATCGGGTTCAATCGAAATATCAACAACAGCTTTATATCGGAAAGGACCTATAATACCATCAGGCGGAATTTTATGCTGACGTTCATCTATAACTTTAGCAAGAATGGGAAGCCGATGGGGTGGTAAAACCAATTTGATAATATGCTAATTTGATAATTTGATAATGAAAGGCAAAAAGGCAAGTTTATAAGTTAATAAGTTATTGAGTTAGTAAGTTAACTGAATAACTGAACATCTGAACAACTGAAAAACTGAACAACTAATATAACAATGAGAATACTCTTTTATATAATAACACTATTATGCCCCCCTGCCCTACAGGCACAGCAGCAATTTATCACGCAGGGAAAAATAGAATATGAACGCAAGACCAACCAGCATGCGTTGATGGATGAAGGCGTATGGGGGGAAGCGGCTAAAAACAACATGCCCAAGTTCGTCACTTATTATTACGACCTCACTTTTAAAGGTGATCGTACGATGTTCAATACAGGCCGTGATGCGGAAGGTAAACAAATGAAATACTGGGGCGTATTTGATTCGGAAAACACCATTCTTACCCATTTAGACAGTAACAGATCGGTAACGCAAAGAAGCATTTACGGCGATGTTTACCTGGTCACGGATTCCCTGCGCAATATTGAATGGAAAATTACGCCGGAGATAAGAAAGATTGCCGGGTTCGATTGCCGCAAAGCGGTTGGCCGGGTCATGGATTCCATTGTAGTGATCGCCTTTTATACCGACGAGATCGTTACCAGTGGCGGACCGGAATCTTTTAACGGCTTGCCGGGAATGATACTCGGTTTGGCCATCCCCCGGATGCACACCACCTGGTACGCCACAAAATTGCAACTGGTAGAAGTGACGGATAAAGACCTGCTTACCCCAAAAAGGGGAAAGAAAATAACCGGCAACAGCTACCGGACGGAAATAAAAACCATTCTTTCTCAATGGGGTGAAGAAGGGCAGAAGCGGGTGTTCCAGTTTTTGTTGTAAGAGCTAAAAAAAACTGCCATTTTATGGTGATATTTGAGTGGAAACCGGCACTTATTATTAAAGTGTTTGCATATGACTCAAACCATGGAGAAGACGGATGTGGCCGCAGAAGAAAGGAAAGCCCTTTTTGTACAGTTGTACCAAACGGCTTTTCCGTTGGTGGCGAAATACATTAGCCATATGGGCGGCTCATTTGACGAAGCCAAAGATGTTTTTCAGGACGCCCTGGTTATATACTACGAAAAACTCGCTGCTTCGGGTGTGTCGCTGCAGTATAGCGAACGATCCTATTTACTGGGCATAGCCAAACATCTCTGGATAAAAAAGAACAAACAAAATAACCGGCATAGTTCCCTCGATGATTCACTAACCGGTATCGCTTTAGAAGAACATTCTCCCGCCTCTTCTACCGATAAACTGCTTGATCTATTGCATACGTCCGGACAAAAATGTATGGAATTGTTGCGGGCGTTTTATTACGACAAATTGCCAATGCAAAAAATAGCCAGGCGGTTTAATTTCAACAGTGAACGATCGGCCACGGTGCAGAAGTACAAGTGCCTGGAAAAAGTAAGAGATATTGTAAAAGAAAAATCGTTGACATATGAGGACTTCCTTGAATGACATCCAGCAGATAGACGATTATCTTTTAAAAGTTGCCGGTGAAGGCGATAACGCGCTGTTTGAAGCCCGGCTCATACTGCAACCTGCCTTACGGGAGAATCTGTTGTGGCAGCAACGAACCTATGACATCATCAGGCAATACAGCCGCCGCCAGTTAAAAGCAGAAATTGCTGCCGTACATCAGCAACTGTTTCATGAACCGGAACATATTTCCTTTCGCCGCAAAATAATGGCCTTCTTTTCAGGTAAGTAATCTTTTCATTTAAATAATTATCAGGTTTCTAAGGCGCTCAGTAACTGCCTTACGGCATCCTGTGCCCTGCCCTGCTGAAATATTCAATCAATCAAAAAATACGTCAGTATGAATAGTACGAAAAATGAATTTCGTGATTATGCCGTGCATCACCATAACATCGGCAGTCAATATGTGGACGGGTTTTTAGCCCGTATGGAAAACCGTTTTGTGCCCATGGCGATGACACCCTACATTACCGAAGAACGGCAGTTGAACGTAGCGCAAATGGATGTGTTTTCGCGCCTGATGATGGACCGGATCATTTTCCTGGGCGATGCGGTCGACGATAAGATTGCGAATATTATCCAGGCGCAATTACTCTTTCTGCAATCAGCCGACGCCAAACGCGACATCCAGTTATACATCAATTCGCCCGGCGGGTCGGTGTATGCCGGTCTGGGTATTTATGATACCATGCAATACATTACGCCGGATGTAGCTACCATTTGTACGGGCACAGCTTTATCCATGGGCGCTGTGTTGTTATGTGCCGGAGCAGCCGGCAAGCGCGCCGCATTAAGACATGCGCGGGTAATGATCCATCAACCCTCAGGCGGTATCCAGGGCAATGCCTCGGATATTGAGATCACCATGAATGAGATCAAAAAACTGCAGCAGGAACTGTATTCCATTATCGCCAGACACAGCGGTCAAAACTATCAGAAAGTGCATGAAGCCTCCGACCGCGATTACTGGATGAAAGCCCATGAAGCCAAAGCTTTCGGCATGATCGATGAGATTTTGGGCGAAGAAGAGGAGGTGATAAAGAAATAAAAATGAATAGATTACGAAAAGCTGCCAGCTATTTCCTTTTCCCGTAAGCATTTTTCCCGATTGCTATTCCTGCTCTTGTTCTGCCAGTTTAATTTTGCGGGCGCAAAATTAGTATACTTAAATCGACAATCAGGATGGCAAGGCTTTTATCTTTTTTCAGTTTATTGATGATTTCCGGTTTCCTATCATTTGCAAAAAATACAACGGAAGGCGGCGGAGCTATCCAGGGAAAAGTAACCACTTCCGATGGTAGCCCGGCCGCCCATGTGACGGTTATTATAAAAGAGACGGGAAAAGGGGTAAGTACCAATGAAAGTGGTGAATTCCTGTTTAAGAACGTTCCAAACGGGACTTATCAGCTGGAGATCTCTTTAATTGGATTTGAAACCGTTTCAAAAACAGTGGAAGTAACCGATAACAAAACAGTTTCGGTGAACATTGCTATAAACTCTTCTTCACAAAATCTGGAAGAGGTGGTTGTGGTAACCGGTGGCAACCGCTTTGCTAAAAAAGAAAGTGATGATGTTTCCAAGCTGTCATTGAAGAATATAGAAAATCCGCAGGTGTACAGTGTGGTAGGAAAGGAATTGATGAAAGAGCAATTGATCACCGACTATACGGCCGTTTTTAAAAATATACCCGGTGCCGGTATTCCCATAATTTATAACCAGGGAAGAAGTTCAGCTACATCGAGAGGATTTACGACTGCTAACCTGGTTCGCAATGGCGTGGGCGGTTTTGTTTACACCAGTATTGACCCGGCCAACCTCGAACGCGTTGAGATCATTAAAGGACCATCCGCCACTTTGTTCGGCAGTACGCTTTCTTCTTTCGGCGGACTGTTCAACCGCGTTACCAAAAAACCATTTGAAAGCTTTAAAGGAGAAGTTTCTTATTCAGGCGGAAGCTGGGACCTTAACCGCATAACGCTGGATATAAACACACCGCTCAACAAGGAAAAAACAGCCCTCTTGCGGTTTAATGGCGCCGTTCACAGCGAACGCAGTTTTCAGGATGCCGGATTCACAAAAAGCTTTTTACTGGCGCCCAGTTTGTTGTATAAAGTAAACGACCGGCTTACCTTGCTGCTCGATATTGAAATGAGTGGTTCCAAAGCGACATCACCTACCCGCATTACCACCAATGCTAAAAGTGCCATTCATAGTGTTGAAGAAATGGGCATGCCCTACAAACTTTCCTTTGCCAACAATACCATCTTTTATACCAGCCAGCAGTTGAATGTATTCGGACAAATCAATTACAAATTATCGGAAAGCTGGACATCGCAGACCGTCTTTTCACGCACCCGTTCTTCTTCCGACGGCTATGTGGTGGGCCTGATTATGGGAGGTGTTGACTCCCTGAGGCAGCAGGTTCTTTCCCAGGAGTATCCATATTACGGAACGAATATTCAGCAAAACTTCAAGGGCGATTTTTACATTGGCAATATGAGAAACCGCATAGTGATCGGCGCTGATTATTATAGCCTGCGATCTACCCGCAACGATGCTACGGTAAATATGCCGGACCTGAATTATAAAAAACCAGGTGCTGCTTATAACAATTTTACGGTAGAAAAAGTATCGCCCCGGTTTGCCACAGCTAACTTTGTTAACTATGTACGTGTTGATGACAATACCTATAGCGCCTACGTTTCCAATGTCATCAATGTAACAGATCAGTTACTCGCTATGGCCAGTCTTCGGGTAGATCATTACCAGGCCAAAGGCGCTTATTATCCCGCGCAGGATTCCACAGTCGGTGCATATGACCAAACAGCCTTATCGCCAAAATTCGGACTGGTATACCAGGTAGTTAAAAACCAGGTTTCACTGTTTGCCAATTATATGAACGGGTTTGAAAACGTAGGCAGCACTGATGTTTATGGTAATACGTTCAAACCACAACAGGCCAACCAGTGGGAAGCCGGTATCAAGCTGGATGTTCTGAACAATAAATTAAATGCCACCCTGAGCTACTATGATATTTCGGTAACCAACATGCTGCGTGATGATCCGGACAACACAGGTTTTTCCTTACAGGATGGCACCCAGGTAAGCAAAGGATTTGAAGCGGAGGTAATTGCCAATCCCATTCCCGGTTTGAATATCGTGGCAGGTTATGCATATAACAAAAGCAAATTCGAGAAATCAAATAAAAGCATTGAAGGATTGCGCCCGAATACAGCCGGACCCGAAAGAACGATCAATGGCTGGATCAGCTATCGTGTTGTAAAAGGAAATGCGAAAGGATTAGGCGTTGCCTTTGGGGGCAATTACGGCAGCGAATCTTTTCAATCGAATACCGCGGCTTATGTTTTTACCATCCCATCTTATACTGTATTGGATGCTTCATTGTTTTATGACAAACCCGTTTACAGGATCGGGCTTAAAGTAGATAATCTTACCAATGAAAAGTACTGGTCGAACCGCCTGGCGGCACAAAACCCGACGAGACTTACTGTGAATCTTACGTTTAAATTCTAATGCACTTACCTGTCCGTCAATGTAGTTATGGGTTTCGCCTTTGCATTGACATTCCCGGGGGCCCGGGATGTCAGTACCAGGAAGGTTAATAGCGTAACGATAACCTGAAATGGAATAGAAAGAATAAATAAAGAAGTTCCATATGTATGGAAGAATTTTTTCATGGGGTACAAATTGTTGAATTAAATGCCGAAAGAGTAAGCAAAAACCCGCTCAGTCCGAACGGGTCTTTGGGGTGTTTAACCTCTCACACTAAAGCAGGACATTGGATTTTAAATACTAATTCATAGGATTAGAGTTATTCGGGGGTTCTAATAATGTATATTTATTTAATTATTTAAGTGTAGCAGGTTGTATATAGGTTCAGAGTGCAAGTAGCCGATTTTTTATTATATATGAAGTAGTAATAATTGGAAATAGGCAAATCGCAAAATAATGCTACGCCTGCTTCTTCCTTCGGCTAACATTTGCTATTATTGTAATGTTTCTAAACAGTAGATATACATTTATTTTAATTCCATATACCCCACCTATTGAAAAAAATTTTAATTGCCGACGATCACAGTATTGTAAGAACAGGACTGTCTTTTCTTATAAAATCAGAGTATATAAGCGTACAGATAGATGAATGCAACGATGGTGACAGCGCCTGGAAGATGATTCAATGTACCGAATACGATCTTGTTGTTATGGATATTTCCATGCCCGGTACCGACTCCGTTAATTTATTGAAAAACATCTTCACGCTTCAACCGGAACTGAAAGTGTTGATCGTAAGCATGAACAGTGAAGAGATTTATGCAAAGCGATTCCTGCAACTGGGCGTAATGGGATTTATTAATAAGGAATCCGATGCCATTGAATTGCGCAAGGCGATTGTCAGTGTCATGAACAACAGGAAGTATATGAGCGCCAAATTGCAGGAGATCATTTCTGGCGAAGGAATGGAAAATCGTTCATTTGAGGCCCTTTCTACCCGCGAGCTCGAAGTGATGACGCATTTGGTGGGCGGCAAAAATGTATCGGAGATTGCCGGGATATTATCCATTCATATTTCTACCGTTAGCACCCACAAAGCCCGGATACTGCAAAAATTGAATGTTAACAATGTCGTTGAACTCACCCAGGTTGTTAAACAGTTTGATATTGCCTGATCATTTGATTGATTTTTACACCTGACCGGTACGGAACGTCAGCGTTATTTTGTTACCGGTTTGCCCTGCGTTGGTTATATCCAGCTCTCCATGTATTTTGGCTAATAATTCCAGGATGATCTTGTAGCCAAAGCCATGGTTGTCATTATCCGTCTGATACGTTTTGCTAAGGATCTCATTCACCAGTTTTTTGTTCATGGCTGTACCGGTATCGGTGATAACAATGCGAACGGCAGACGCATCCTGGATGGCTTCCAGCTTTATTTCTCCATTGCGCGTATACTTACTGGCATTGTCTGCCAGGTTGCGAATGATCAGCTTTAAGATATTGGCATCTGACACCAACGTTATCTCCGGTGGAACCAGGTTCAATACAGTATTTTTATGCAGATCGGCGGCCGGCTCATACAACGAAACAATTTCCCCAACGATATCACGAATGATTATTTTTTCCTGGCGAATAACAAATCCTTCTTTCTGTGCATTTGTCCATACCAGGAAGTCCTGGGTAAACCCGTTCAGGTCGTGGGTTGCATTCCGGAACTTCAATAGCATATCACCTAACTCCAGTGGAGAAGCCTTTTGGTAATTCGCATAAATATGCATGGCCATCATATGAAGGAAGCGCAACGGTGAACGCAGATCGTGCAGGATAACGGAAATCATTTTTTCTTTTACCCGGTTGCTTGCAGAGAGCGCCTGTGTTCTTTCTGCAACTTTTTGTTCAAGCTGTTCCGCTCTTTTTATGGCACGTGCATACCGAAGCCAGAAAATAAGGAAAAGGGCACTGATAGCAACAAGCGCGATAAAAAGGATGAACCAAATCGTTTCATACCAGTACGGTAATATGGTCCACTGCACTTTCTTATAGGTATACTGTCCATTATTCGCCGGCTTCCTGATCATGAGTGTATATCTGCCTTTGTGCAACCCTGTCAATACCAGTTTGCCATCATTATTCATGGGGCGCCATTTACTGTCTAACTGCGGTATGGAATATTCGAGGTGCAAATTGGCGGGATTGCCAAAGTATGGCGAAGCGACGACAAACACCAACGGGCCGGCATCCTGCCGTTGGTCGAAATGATCATTAATCGACACCTGTTTCTCATCCGCGGTCATGCGGTCGATAAATATGGGATGATCGGGTGGTTCAATAGCAATACTGTCCGGATTGAATTGTATCAACCCATCCAGAGAAGGCAGGGAAAAATGACCGTCGCGCATAACAATGCCGCAGGGCGTGCATCCTCCATTGAATTCATTACTGGTAAACCCGGAACTCTTATCGTAGAAATAATAAAAGACGTTCTTTTCGTGGTCGGATGCATAATGATCCAGTTCCTGTTTGGCCACCCTGTACAATCCTTTGTTTGTGGGCAACCAGAAATAACCTCTTTTGTCCTCCATAATACAATGTATGGTGGCCAGGTTGTTCCCGTGATCTATTGGCATTTTGAGAAAGCGTTCCTGATCGTGCTTAAACAAACCCTGTCCGTATGTGCCGATCCAGACAGTGCCATCGCTTGCTTTATAAATGGCCCGTACAGACGCTTTTCCCAATTGCGTCAAACGGCGGAGCGTACCGTTTACCAGATTATAGGAGAATAGTCCCGATGATGTGCCGATCCAAAGATCATTCGGGTATATTTCCCGGATCACCTGTATGTCTGCACCCTGCATTAATGCAGGTTTATCCAGCAAAGTAGTAACCTCATTTCCCTTCCGGCGGAATAATTTATTCATCGTGCCGTACAGGATGTCTTTATTGGCGGCTTCGGTGATCGCCATTAACCAGCCATTGAGGTATTGAACGGTAACAGGGTTTCGCAGCCCGGTATCTATTTTTTTTAAGGAATCATAGTTGGAATACCAGATATAGCCATCAGATGAGCGTAGCAGCGCGGGCCGGTCATATAAGCCCGGTGCAGGAATATTTACGCCGCTATGCCGCCTGAGCATACCGGAGGAAGTGAGTATCCGCCCCTCTCCTATTTCTAACTGTGCATACAAACTGTTGATCGCATAGTGGTCGCTGGTAAAAAAAAGCCGTTCGAATTCCTGTTTTTTTAGAATGTATAAACCACTTGTTGCAGTGCCTATATATAAAGTGCGATAAACCTCATCATATATCAGGCAGTTGATATTTTTAATAGCCGTATTGGGAGCCAGCACATCATAATCCAGCAATCCGTTCCTGATTTTCAATAGCAGGATATTTCCTTTATAAACAAGGAAGGTGTGGCTGGTATCTCTTATGGCATTGACCGTATACTGACTTGGGTATGCACCTGATTCTGCCTGGCTGAAAATTTCACTAAGCCGGTCGCTGCAGCTGATGTTCTTTTGCCAGCGACCCTGCTTGTAAGCGTAGAGATGGTTTTGCCTGTCGATATAGAAAAAGAACCCGCCCACCATGAACTGGATCTTTAGCGCATGGCCATTCATTTCGGTCAGTTGACGAACATCGGCCGTATTATCATTGAGGTAGTAACAACTGGAATCTTTTCTTACATAAGCCTGTCTTTCATTTTCCGTTACCAGGTCGCCATTGAGATCGAGTTTGTGTAACAATCCCCTGAAAGCGGTAGAATCGTGTCCCCACTTCTTATAGATGTTGTCATAATAAAATATACAGTTGCTCCACCGGTTGCATTGATAGCGATTGGCGGAAAGGAGGCTGTCTGCCTTTATCCGGTAATCGGCTGTAACTGTCAGGATCCGGTGACTGGCGAAACTGGGTTCTAAGATTATTTGTCCCTTCGCGGCGTTCACCAAAAAACACCTGTTGGTATATAAGGCGGGTGAGTTGGCCATATTATATTCCCGGAATTGCTGCCCGTCAAAGCGAACCATACCCATTTCGGTAGCCAGCCACAGAAAACCGTTTGGGTCGAAGGCCATATCATTGATGCTGTTTTGAGGAAGGGCGTTATCGCTGTTGTAATTGATGACGCTGTACCCCGGCAGGCTTGTCTGTTCCTGGGCATGCAGGAAAAGCAATAAGCTGGAAGAGCATAATAAAAGGGTTCGCAAGGGGTAGGGCATTTTTAAAGTGTTAGTCAGGAAGCGCTGCTGCTTTAATGATCATCCTGGCATCCGTTAATCCTGGTGAATGTACGGTGAGTTTAATATCACCGGCATGTTTTGTACTTTTTATTACAACGAGCGCACGTCCATGCCAGGCTGTACGTTTAGTACCAATATATTGGGTTGTGTCTTTTAGGTTGGCATTATCCAGACCGGCAATTACGCCAGGACCGTCAATATGAAACGTTAACTCATTATCTGCATTTGGCTGCAGGTTCCCTGCTGCGTCGGTTATTTCAATGGTAACGAATGAAAGGTCCTGTCTGTTAGCCGACAGGTTTGTGCGGTCAGCCTTTAGTTTTATGCTGGCTGCCTTACCCGCTGTCCTTAATACTTTTGTTTCTATTTCTTTATTATCCGCTACACCAACAGCCTGTAACAGGCCGGGGGTATATGGCAAGGTAAACGTAGCTTTAAATTGCTGGTCCAACGTTGTAGGCTGTTCACCAATGAGTTTTTTATTCAGGTAAAGCCTGACTTTAGGATATTTTGAATACACATCAACCTGTATATTTTTTCCTTCATGGCCCGGCCAGGTCCAGTTTTCCCAGGTAGGCCAGACAGACCACATGGTTTCTTTAATTTCTTTAGGCGCAGGGTTGGGTTCACGTACAGCCAGATACAATTTTTCGTTGTTATTATACAACATGCTTCGATAATGTGAAATGGGTTTGCGCCAGCCAGTTAAATCGATATCGCCGCAATACGCGCCATGCCAGGGATACATGTCTTTTTCCCAATGTTCGCCTGGCGTTTCACCCGGATAGTACCAGCGGCCAATCCCTGATTCACCCAGATAATCGAGGGCAGTCCAAACAAAATCCCCGATGATGTAATTATTGTTTTGCACCAGCTTCCAATTGGCAAAAGCATCGCGTGGAAACGATTCTGTTTGAACAATTATTCTCGACGGCACCCGGTTGTGGTCTGATGAGGCATGATGTAATTGGTAATTATAGCCGCCGATATCATGTGCTGCAAAGAGTGAATCGAATATTTCCCAGTCTTTATCCCATGTTGTCATGGCTGAAGTAACGGGACGTGTTGAATCAATTTTGTGTATACATCCGGCAAGCATGTTGGCGATTTCAACAGCGCGGGGTTTCTTTCTTTCCAGCACTTCGTTGCCGATACTCCAGATGACAATGGACGGATGATTACGATCGCGCAGCACCATGGCTTCAGTATCGCGTTGCCACCAGTCTTTAAAATACAACGCATAATCGTATTTGTTTTTTTGTTCTTCCCATCCATCGAAAGATTCATCCATGACCAGCAAACCCAGTTTGTCACAAGCGTTTAAAAAAGCTTCGGACGGTGGATTGTGAGAAGTTCTGATTGCATTAAAGCCTGCCCGTTTAAGCAATTCTACCCGGCGTTCTTCGGCCCGGTCATAAGCAGCAGCGCCTAAGCAACCATTGTCATGATGCACACAGCCGCCGTTTATCTTCACCGTTTTACCATTCAGTTGAAAACCATTTTCGGTAGTGAATTTTATTGAACGGATCCCAAAGGTTGTTTTGGTGTCATCGAGTAGTGTCTTCCCTTTTAATACCTGCACCCGGGCCTGATATAGGTGAGGTGTTTGCGGCGACCATAGCATAGGTTTAGGAATAGAAATGACCTGCGCTATCTCCTTTTCACTATTTGCCGGCAGGGCTACCTGTACCAGATTCTCCCCTGCCCTGGAGTTATTAGCGCCTGAAAGCTGTGTTTTGAGTTGTATGTTTTGCGGCTGATCCGTTTCGTTCTTTACAATCGTTTTTATGTGTACGGTTGCTTTATCAGCAGCCACTTCGGGTGTGGTGATACCTACACCCCAATGGGCAATATGTATTGGGTCGGTGACGATCAACCAGGTATGTCGATAGATACCGGAACCGCTGTACCAGCGGCAGTTGATTTGTTGCGCATTATCCACCCGAACGGAAAGCACATTTTCCTGGTTGAAATGGAGGTACGGCGTAAGATCGTAACTGAACGAAGAATAACCGTATGGATAAATACCCAGCGATTTACCATTAAAAAAGACCTCGGAATTCATGTAAACGCCTTCAAAATAGATGGAGATGTGTTTACCCTTCCAGCTAACAGGCGCTTTGAATGCTTTACGGTACCAGCCAATGCCTGCGGGGAAGTAACCACCAGCGCCGCCCATAGGGTTTTTGGGGTCAGGTTTCCCTTCTATGCTCCAGTCATGCGGCAGATCGAGATTGCGCCAGTTTTTATCGTCGAAATCGTTTTCGTTCGCCGTTGGGGCATCACCCAAATTGAATTTCCAGTTATAATCGAAAAGCTGTTTGCGTTGAATGGCCCGCTGATATTGCGCATTCGTTACAATACACAACAGGAGGAATAGTATGGGGATAAAAATTTTTTTCATATGTTTTGCTCTGGCTTCTTTTATAAATGTAGCAAATACATTAATGAGAACCACACTCAATTTACCACGAAAGGGCATAATATATAAAAACAAAGCCGCCGGCCTTACAAACAACGTTGTAGCCGGTGGCAATATGTAGAATGTATTATTATTATTTTATAAACCGGAGCACGGTACTAATGCCCGCCATTAAAAGTTTGGATCAAAATTGAAGAAGATCGGATTCGATAATGCGACCATGTTACCGCTCAATGCCATTGATTCCGGCACCTGTGGGTAAGCCGTCTGCGGACCTTCTACCATAATGCGATAATAGGTGCGACCAGTTATAGCTGGTGAATCGGTAAATTCAATGAAAGACGTTTTAGCATTCGCTTTGAAGGAACCGAAGCTGCCGCCATTCTTCACCACATTAATGGTATAAGATGAATCTGCTATTAATTTTCCTGATAACTGAACCCGGAATTTAACGGGCTTGCCGGTAGACTTAGCATTGTCGCCCATCATCATGTCGGGCTTGCCGTTCTGATCAAGGTCGGCATAGAATTCAACACGAGGCGCAAAGGGATTGGCGCTTACGCTAACGCGGCCATTAGTGAGCGCATCAACGACCGCCTGCTGCGTTCGTGCAGTGGCGAATACCCAGTTTGTAGGCGTTCCAGCATAATTCGCTTTCCGCTGGTACGTGTTACTTGATGCTTTGTCAGGTGAATCCGGTACGCCATGATGCGCATCGCTCCCACCCCTTCCTGTCAACTTACGACCCGATGAAAGCATATCGTCCCAGATCATGATCGCATTGGCATTTTTAGACCAGAGCGAAGAGTTCCAGACTTCAACAGATTCAACCATATCATAGGAATAGCCGAAATTATCTTTGCCGCTCGGGTGATTGGCCGAGAGATGAATACCAAGACCTTTCTTAACAGCGCCAACAATTACATCACGTTGATCACGCACATCAAACAATCGTTGGTGGTCATAAGGTTTGGCTGAAAAGGCGTTGCCATGACCGCGGGTGGTCGTCCACTCGGCGCCATACAACAACAAAACGGAGTCAGATTTGAATTCAGGGTCAGCCCAGGTGTTATTAGCCACATCGCCATCAACGTGATTGTCGTGGTCGGTGATGCAGATAAAATCGATGCCCACCAGTTTGCAAAAAGCGAGGACCTTGCCAATAGAATTGTTTGAAGATTCCTTGCTGTGGCGCGAGTGCAGGTGCAATTCACCCTTTAACCAAACGCCATTGGTAAGGCTGGGTAAAGGCGGCAGTACGCCGATCTCGGCAGGTGTCCAGGGATTGGTGCGGACAGGTTTTTCCTGTGCAAAGCTGTTGACTCCGTTAATCATCAAGAGCAATAATCCTGTTATGGCTAAGAACCGAAATGATGTAACCACTCCCCTTTTTGATCCTGAATTGTACATGGTCGCTTGTTTGGGCTGCAAATTAGGAGTAATTTATATGTGAGGTATTAAAAGATTATTATGAAGGAGAATTTAATGTGTCGGCGTTACTGTATTGACACGATTTACTATTAATAGCGCTCAAGGTGTTACCGCGCCATATTTCATCTGGATCACCTCACATGTTTTCGTTTCCAAATTTTTTGAGACCAACACCAAAAACAGATTATCAAACTGAGTATCGGGTATGTTGGGCGTAATGGAAGCCGGCGCGGTACAGCTGCATTTAGTGATTAATGAACTTACTGTATTGGAATGACCTACTATAAGTACTCTTTTACCCTGACAGGTTTTCAAAACGCGGTTAATGACCACGTCTTCCTTGTTATAAACAATTACAGGTAAGCTTAATGACTGGGCTAATACTTCCGCTGTATGTTTTGTACGGGGTACATCGGTGGAAAACAGGCTATCAATTTTCGCCTCTCCCAATACCCGCTTTAATTCACTTGCCCGTAACTGTCCTGCCGGCGACAGGTCTTCTCCGGCTTTATCAGCATGTCGCAATATAAATATTTTGGTAACCGACTCAATCTGACCAATGGCTGATATAGAGGTGCCGCCCAGCATTATCAATAATACGATCGCGTTACGAATAGATCTCATTTGAAGTTATTAAAGGAATTAAATATAACCAATACGGTCAGACAAAAATCGGGTTAAGATACTGTAATAATTATTACAAATAGTTTTCTACCGATCGTGCAGACATCTGTTCCATTTTGCAGGACGCAGGTAAATAATTCCTTTCAGCACAAATTTGACTGCATTTTTTTCATTTTGAAATCAAGCGACAATTCATTCCGGTGAATCATATGGCTAATCCTTTTTCAAAAACGCCGTTACCTGGTTGCCGATCTCATTAATGGTTAATAATACGGCTTCTTTTTGCACCCGGTTCCTTGATTCAGCCACATCCAGTTCTTCTTTCTTCTTTGTTGCCAGAAAATCGCGGGTAACGATCGTTGAGAATGGTACAAGACCGGTCCTTACATCGATAATTACGAGTTGGGTAGTCGCATATGCCTTGACATCGGGCTTTGCAAAACCCCGGTATTTGGTATAGATATCGCTGTTGATGGAATATACCACCACAATATCAGCCTGCATGCGAACGGCAGATTCACGTAAGGTGGTAAAAGATTGCGGTGTTTTGGAGAGTAACATTTCCGGGATGGCCGTCAGCTTTGTTACCCGGGGCGATTGTTTAAATTTTGTAGTAAATGAATCGAGAAAAGCCTGCTGTGTTTTTAAATATTCTTCATCGCTCCAGTAGTTCCAGTAATATTTTTTTTGCTGGCTTTCCAGTTTAATGACGGCTACCCGCAATTGTTTAGGCAAGGTATAGGTGCCATCCAGTATTTTTTGAATATTTTCTTCTGAGATGGTTGATGACTTATCATTAAAAAGCGATTGTGTTATGGGCGGATCGTTTACTTCTCCTGGTTCCTCTGATGACACAAGTCTGGAAGGGGTACAGGAAGAAATAAAAATGACAAAGGCTAACAGTGTTGGTATATTTTTCATGTTGAAGGAGGTTTGGCCTGTAAAATATAAAAACAGGCAGGCAATTCAAAATGCGGGTGAAATGCCGGGAGTCAGGTTGTCGGGTTTTTATGCGAGACGGACTGGTTCGGAGGCAGCCGGCCTGACGAACATGTACGAGAGCCTTCAATTCGTTGGGTTTGAAGGCCCTTTTTGGTTCGAAGTGTTCTTGTTCCGTATAGGTTTTGATGGCAGAATTAATCTCATTACTCCCGTTCAACTGACGTTTCCCAGCCATCGTAGTCTCCATTACATTCTTCCGCCAGTCTCCATAAGCGTATGGCATAGTGGTCTACACTATCATAATCAACCTTATCAATTCGGGATATGCGGAGCCTGTAAGGTGCCTGGCCAAATTCTATATCATAGTCGTTATCAACAATGGTAAAACCGTCATCCTGTATAGCCGATAAAAACTTTTCTTTGTCAGCCTCCGTTTTGAAATAAATCCAATGATCAACTGGTCTTGCCTTCGTCAATAAATCTCCCCGGGTTTCATATACTTTGGTATTGACTGGGATGAGGGTACAAAAAATTTATGTATTTTTCCCATTTCTGATCTTCCTTTAATTCAAAATCAAATTTGTAGGTGGGAAAAACCTCCATTGCCTCTGAAATGGTCTTGTCGTAACGCCTCGTGTTGTCCATATAAAAGTAAAAATCTCTGTGCCCATTTGTTGTCAAACGTCCTGCATATACCGCATTATGCTTTGCAACAATTAAATGACTTAACCTGTCTTCTATCTGCTTCAAGGATTCAAACTCATCGCTTGAAGACAATCCATCTTCTCTTGGATTATTCATTGTTACGGCGACCCGGGCAAGATTAGGTTTGTCTAAAATAGGGGCAACATGAATTAAACCTAAATCAATGAAAAATGAACCAACAACGTCGTCAATATTACTAAAATAGAAATCCCATTCAGAAGATTTATCAGCGGAACTTTTCTGTTCTTTTTTGCCAAATATTTTTTTAAATAATTTCATAGTTGCTTAGGAAATATAGTAAATGTAATGGTGGTAAATATTTTGCCAGCTTTGCGTTGTACGGTTATTTATTTTTGTATTGTTGAAGTTCAGATTCACAAACTCTGCTACAGACTTTGTTCCATCTTTTGTTGTCTTTTGTATGAATTGAGCGGCGTTTATTTGCATTCGGCGGGCATGTAGCACATATGTTCCGTTCATAAAGCAAAATATTGCTGAATTAAAGAAGTTTCTTCCGGTATTTAAGTGAATAAACAGGTAAATGAGTGAACCTACGCTAAAAAAAGTCTATTATTAATGATTGTATGTGAACTTTTACTGAAATTAATGAAGTTACAATAATAATTATCTGCAAATGGGAATAAAAATCTATTTCTGCCATCAGGCAATCAACTTCAATTAAAAAGCAATTAACTTCAAATGAAAAGATGTTACAACCGGCAAAAAGTAATCACCTTTTCTTTAAATAAAGTGTCTCGTCCTGATATAGCTTGACAGATTTTGGGCACAAAAATGCCTAAAATGAATAAAAAAACAGGACGATCAGATCGGTTTCGCTACCAACTCGGTCCGCAGGTAAGCAACAAACATTTGTTAAGTCAGTATGAAGCTGCTTTTAGACGGTGGCTTGCACGAGAATTAGCCGAAGGGCGATTAAGTATAGTGCAAGCTGCTAAGCGCTTCAAAATGCCAGAGAGTACAATATCTTCGATTAAAAGAGAATTTGCGCCTCAAGTTGTACTTTTGGAAGGGATGACAGAAGCAGAAAAACATAAGCTGGAAGAACTTCAAAAGCGAATAAAGCAACTGGAAAAACAGTTGGAGGATGCTGCTATTAAGAATATCGCCCTTGAAACGTTGGTAGATGTTGCTGAAAAGCAGTTTAATGTTCCCATTAGAAAAAAGCCTGGTGCCAAACAGTGAGCCTGCTTACTGAACTGTATCCAACCATTGGAGTTGGTAAGTTCTGTACAGTGTTTGGCAAAACAAGACAAGCCTGGTATTATGCTACTCAGCACCGGCTTGAGCAGGATATGACTGATAATTTAGTGGTTAATTTAGTAAAAGAGATCCGCCAGGAGCAGCCTGTTACCGGAACACGCAAGCTTTATCATTTACTAAAACCCCAACTCGAAAGACACCGTATTAAAATGGGCAGAGACGCCTTGTTTGATCTGTTGGACAGGTACGGTTTATTACTGCGTTACCGCAGAAGAAAGGCTATTACCACCGACAGCGATCATCCATATTATAAGTACCCCAATCTTATCAAAGATATTCCAGCCAAAGGCATTAAGAATCAATTGTGGGTAAGCGATATTACGTATTTACGCATAGCAGAGGGTTTTGCGTATTTAAGTCTTATAACAGACGCTTATAGTCGCAAAATTGTAGGCTATTGCCTATGGGAGAATCTATCTGCTCAGGGCACTATCAATGCGCTACAAATGGCTTTAAAGCAACAACAACCTAAAAAAGGAGAACTGATCCATCATTCTGACCGCGGTGTTCAATACTGCTGCTCTGCTTATGTGGAACAGCTGGGTCTTGCCGGAGCACAAATCAGTATGAGTGAAAAAGGAGACCCTTATCAGAATGCCATTGCAGAAAGAGTAAATGGTATATTAAAAAGCAACTGGTTAGGACATTGTTTTGCCAGTATAGAGCAAGCCCGCCAGGAAGTAACCACAGCGGTACGTATTTACAATGAAAAAAGACCGCATGATAGCCTGGCTTATCTAACACCCAATCAGGCTCATGAACTAACAGGAATTATAAAACGTAACTGGAAAAATTATACAAAAAAGGGTGCTAGTAATCTGGGGAATTTACAAATACAGCCATAGGATTACGCATCAGGCATCCAGGATTATTAAATCCCGTGTCAGGATCAGCTGACAACCATCCGACTGTAACCGGACAAGCCAAAGCCCTGTCAAAGGAAAAAAGGATTAAAAAAGGATCCTTTTTTCCTTCTCCGGACTAAGGCTTGACCTGTCTGTCAACACAGGATTTAGCCATCTTTTTTTAAGGATTATAATTGCCAGGAAAAGGCAAATCAGTATTATTATTTTATCTTGCAAGTTCTTCTATTACTAACCGCTCAAAACTGTCAAAAAATCTTAGGACGGGTCAAAGTTAACTCTGATAAAAAAAAATATCTCCCATGCAGAAAATGTTATAAATACCAACGCTGATGTTATAGCCTTTGAAAAGTAATTATAAAACGAAAAAAGTAAGTATCATCCTCAAAAAGTAACTATGACCCGGGAAAAAGTAAGTATCGTCCTCAAAAAAGTAACTATGACCCGGCAATAAGTAAGTATCGTCTCCAAAAAGTAACTATCGCCTGGTGAAAGTGTTCAGTAGCCCCGAAATATATAATAATGCTACGTGAAAAATGGCAGAGTAAAAATATCGTGGTAAAAAAACACTTTCTTTGGGGAAATTCATCCATTATGACTGGCATTTTGAAGAAAGGGCTTATCGCATTGCTGATTTTCTGTTGTGTTAATAGTGTTTTTGGGCAGGCTGACAGTATTGATCTTTTTGTACAAAAGCAGATGCAAGAACGCAGAATCCCCGGGTTACAACTGGCGATTGTAAGGCATGGAAAAATTATTAAAACGGGCAATTATGGACTGGCAAATCTACAGGACTCGATCCCTGTAAGTGACAAAACAGTTTTTACTATTAATTCAATCACCAAGGCATTTATCGGTGTTGCTATTGTTCAATTAGTGGATGCCGGAAAATTAAAATTGGTTGCACCCATTTCCGAATACCTCACAGATATACCTGACACATGGAAGCCGGTAACGGTTCAGCAACTCTTGTCGCATATTTCCGGAATTCCGGATATTGTAAATGAAGAGGAAGCCGTTCTAATAACCGCCGATCCGGAGGAAGCCTGGAAGATGATACTTCAAATGCCCAATGAGTTTAAGCCTGGAGAAAAATTTAATTATAACCAAACCAATTATTTACTACTCGGACGCATTATCGATAAATTAAGTGGTATGTCTTTCCAGGAGTTCATAATCAAAGAACAATTGGGAAAAGTAGGTATGCCGAAAACCATACAATCAGGTTTTGGTGCTACAAAAGACATTGTAGCCCACGCAGCCTGTAGTTACCAATTTCAAAAAGGCAAGCTCAGGAATATGTTCTTTTCGTTTCCGCCTTTTTTGCAAACAGCTGCCGGCATGAGTTCAACAGCAAAAGAACTGGCGGACTGGATCATTGCCTTACAAAACATGCAATTATTAAAACAACCGGCAAGCCTTCGCGCACTTTGGACACCTGCGGTATTGAATAACGGTGAAACAAGTGGTTTTAGCAATTTACTAAATGGATATGCTGCAGGCTGGCCGGTTATTAAAAGAACAGATCATCCGGCCCTGGCGCCTGTTGGTGGCAACCGTTCAGCCGTGTTTGTGTATCCTAATGATGACCTTTCCATTATTGTGCTTACAAATCTCTCAGGCGGGATGCCGGATGTATTCATTGATGAGCTCGCAGGATTGTTTATCCCGGATATGAAACAAGCGAATGGTTTCGGCCTTTCTGCATCACTTAAATCGTTAAAAATTACCTTAGATAAGGTGAGCTATAAAAACGCCATAGAAGAAGTAAAGAAACTGAAGAAAACAAAGAGTGGTTTTGCAGTAACGGAAAAAGAAATAAATGCCTGGGGATATAAACTGATCTCACAAAAAAGGATCCATGATGCGCTGGAAATATTTAAACTGAATGTTTATTTATATCCCACGAGCGCCAATGCATTTGATAGCCTGGGTGAGATCTATGAAGAGCTGGAAGAATTTGAACCAGCTATTAAAAGTTATGAACAGTCTCTGAAACTAAATCCTCAAAACAAGAATGCAGAACAACATATAAAAAAGCTTAGTGTTGCACCTTAAAAGGCAACAGTAGTTTCAAAGTTGGCAACTTTGGTTTCAGATCCGATAATCCTTGACCAAAGTGATGAACTTTTAAAGAAAAGTATAAGGCTATACCCGATTAATAGATTTAGTTCTATGCGACAATTATAGGGTGGTATTGTGACATGTGTTCTAACGAAATGCACAAACGAAGGAATATCGGGATTTACGTATCTTTAGCATATGACGAAAAATGCCTTATCCATTATCTGCTCTTTGCTCTTTCTTTCCCCTTGTGTAGCTCAACAGACCAGTCAGGTTTATTCAGACAGCGGGGTATTTATATTACATAAGTTTCAGCAAGCTATAGGACGTGAAGTGTACCACATTACCAAAGCAAATGGTACCACTCAATATGATGTCGATTTTAAGTTTGTTGACCGCGGCAGCCCTGTGCCCCTCAATGCCAGCATCCGTGTAAATGCTGCCAACGAACCGCTGTCTTTTTTCCTGAAGGGTAAAACTTCCCGCTTTTCACAGGTGCACGATTCAGTTAGTATTACGGGTCAACAGGCATTTGTGCGTACCATCGATACATCGTTCAGGCAACGTCTTTTAACGAATACTTTTACCATAGAGGGGTATTCTCCGGCAACAGTCCAGCAGTTGCTGCTGAAGTATTGGAAAAGCAAGAAGCAACCTGCCAATATTCATACGCTTCCTGCCGGCTCCCTGCAAATCAGCCGGGAAGGTATCGATACAGTAACCCTGAACGGGAAAGGCTTTAAATTTAACCGCCTCGGCATCCGAGGCCTGATCTGGGGCAGCGAGATGGTATGGACAGACCAGCAGGATAATCTTGTGTGTATTCTGACGATCGACGCCGAAGGAGATAAGACGGAGATGATACGGGAAGCTTATGTTTCCCTACTTCCTTCGTTCATCGCCTTTGGCGCTAAATATGGCATGGCTGCCTTTACCGCTTCCATACAAGGAAATAAACGACCCGAAAAGATGCTGGCTATCAGAGGAGGCCAGTTAATAGATGTAGAGAAAGGCATAGCTGTCCCCAACAACGTGCTGCTTATCAAAGATGGCCGCATCTATCAGATGGGCAATAATGTAACCCTGCCCGCCAACATACGGGTCATAGATGCTACCGGAAAGAGTATTGTGCCCGGCCTTTGGGATATGCACGCCCATTTTCAACAAACAGAATGGGGACCGGCTTATCTTGCAGCCGGCGTAACCACGGTTCGCGATTGCGGCAATGAACTGGATTTTATTACGGCAACGAAGAAAGCAATAGACAACGGCAAAGGTGTAGGCCCCCATATTTTGATGGCCGGCATTATTGACGGCAAAGGGCCAATAGCCCTTGGGATTATCCAGGCCGATACACCATCGACTGCGATCAATGCAGTTAATCATTACAAGGCCCTGGGTTTTGATCAGATTAAGCTGTATAGTTCAGTAAAGCCTGCAATCGTCAGGGTGATCTGTAATGAAGCACACCGGTTGGGACTTACTGTTACCGGGCATATACCACGCGGCATGAACCTTCGGGCAGCCGTTGACTCAGGTATGGATATGGTAAATCACCTGCCATTTTTGATCGATCTGATGAAACGTGATAAATACCGCAATATTGATTTTGATGATACTGCGACTCAGGCTGCTATCGATTTTGTGATACAGCATCGTACGGTAATAGATCCAACTGTAGGCGTATATACCCTTGCAACCAGGAATATTAAGGAAGATGTTACGAAGATGGAGCCTGCCTTTTATACGTTGCCGCTCACACTTCAGATACAGTTTAAAAGTATGGGGATGGATTCTGCCACTGCTGAGTTGTATAAACCTGCTCTTAAAAGCTGGGGCTTGTTGGTAAAAAAGCTGTATACGGCAGGCGTGCCGATCGTAGCAGGTACGGATATGGGTTTCCCTGGTTATAGCGTAGCTCGTGAACTGGAACTGTATGTAGAAGGCGGTCTCACCCCTGCACAGGCACTTAAAACAGCTACTATCATTCCAGCACAGGTCATGGGGAAAAGTGCTGTATCGGGCTCTATTGCACCAGGCAAACAAGCTGACCTGTTTATCGTAGATGGCAACCCGATCACCAATATCAGCGATGTGCGCAATGTGCAAACAGTGATCAAAGACGGACAATTGTATAACCCGGAAGTGTTGCACCGGCTTGTTGAATTCAGCACTCCATCAGAGTATCGTCGATCAATAGGGATCAAATAGTAAGAACAAGGCCGTTTTTCACTTACATGGGGCATAAATATGCCTTCGTCCCCAAAAAAGTAACTATCGCCCGGTGAAAGTTGTCAAAACTGAACTCTTTCGATCTTATGCAATAGTCAACTTATAAATAAATTACTTTTATATAATCAATAGCCAGGCTTACTTTTCTACCTGCTCCAAATCCTATTAGATTTCCATAGAAAGGGGCAAAGGGCATTTGGTAGAATTGTGTTCCGTTAACGAAAAACGAATAAGTGCTCCCTGTCTTTCTGATCGTATACACATTGAATTCGTCAGGGGCAAGCATCGTTTTTTGTAGCGAACCGTTCTTCGTTATACAATCACTCTGATTTTTGCCGGCACAGATTTCTACAGAAACGAAACCATCTTTAGCGAATGTAAAGTAGTAGCCATTCATTGCTTCGCGTCCCCAAAAAAGCATGCTATAGTAATTTTTATGATCTGATTTCCCACTTAAAATTTTTATTCGTGTTTCTATTTGAAAATCTTTGCGAGTATCAATTTTAACTTCCTGTGCTTCTCCATATGCATGGCCTAAAGCCGTTAAATAATAAAAGCCACTGTCAATGCTTGCGCTTTGATGCTTATTTTCAGCAATTGTCCAGTTGTTTTTATTGTTAGCAAAGTCGTCAAAGAAAATAACGCCCGGCGATGATGTATCTTTTTGTACCGCCGTTACTGATTGATTGGCGATAACTGGTTGGGCTAAGAAATTAGTGACAGTAGATATTGCAAAAAGCCCGATTATTATTTTCATTGGCCTGTGTTCATTTAAAGTTACAGCTAACGAAATGATGGCTGTAATATTTTTTATTTCATCACACAAATCCGCAATCAGACTACAAAAGTCCCCGATTAGACTACCTGCAGCCGCCAGTGCCTCCCGATTTTTGCCTTATCAAAAATTGAAGAGAATAAACATGGAAAATCAAAAAGATGCTAAAGTTTGGTTCATTACCGGCGCTTCGCGTGGTTTTGGACGCGTTTGGGCGGAGGCCGCCCTGGAACGTGGCGATCAAGTGGCCGCCACAGCTCGCAATGTAGATAGTTTAGCCGCACTTAAGGAAAAGTACGGCGAACGTGTATTGATCCTGGAATTAGACGTCACCAGACCTGGCCAGGCAGCATCTGCCGTAACGGAAGCGTATGACCATTTCGGGCGGCTGGACATAGTTCTGAACAATGCCGGTTATTCACTTGTTGGCACTATCGAGGAAGCGCGTGTGGATGATGTTAAGGCAATGTATGAAACCAACGTTTTCGGGGCGCTTGCCGTTATCCAGGCGGTGTTACCGTTGTTTCGGAAACAGGGCGGCGGACATATACTTGGCACTTCCAGCAACCTTGGCCATGTGACCCTGCCGGTAATTGGTTACTACTGCTCGTCAAAATGGGCGTTTGAGGCAATTCACGAAAGCCTGGCTGCAGAGGTGAAAGACTTTAACATTAAAGTAACCATTATTGAACCGGGCGCATACGCTACGGAATTTGGCAGTGAGCACTCATTGAAGTTTGCGGCCGGCATGGAAATTTACTCGGACTTTAAAACGCAATTTTTCGGAAGATTAAAAGATATGGAGAGAGGCGATCCGGATGCCACACCACAAGCGCTCTTTCAGATCGTAGATGCGGAAAACCCGCCGCTTCGGTTCAATCTGGGTAGTCAAAATTTGTCATGGGTACGTTCTGCTTATGAAGAACGTTTGGCTCTTTGGGAAAAATGGGACGCCGTTTCCAGTTCAGCCCAGGCTTTATCTAAATAATAACTGGTCATAACCGGTAATTGTAATGGTTGCCGGTTATGATTAAATTTGTTCTTGAAATGAAAATTATTTTTTCAGATGAAAAAAGGTGAGAAAAGTCCGCACAAATTTGAGACACTGTCCGATGCGCATCGCGCCTTTGGTCTGCCTCAGCCAAAGCATCCATTGATCAGTATGATCAATGGGGCGCCTTCCTGGTTGGAAATACAGCAACCATCACAACCTCATGTATTGGGATTTTATAAAATTTCTTACAAGCCGAAATTGGGTGGTAAACTAAAATATGGCCAGGGTTATTATGATTTCGATGAAGGCGGTTTGCTGTTCGCTTCGCCCGGCCAGGTCATGGGTGGTGGAGAAAACGAGGGAGCAGTATGTTCTGAGTATACTTTGCTGATTCATCCGGATTTCTTTTTAGGTTACCCGCTGGCTAAAAAGATCAGTCAGTACGGATTCTTTTCTTATACAGCGAACGAAACGCTGCACCTTTCCGAAGAAGAGAAAGCCACCATCATGTCTATTTTCAGGATCATGGAACAGGAACTGAACAGCCGGATAGATGACTTCAGCCAGGATGTCGTGATATCCCAGATCGAGTTGTTGCTGAATTACGCCAATCGCTTCTATAAGCGCCAATTCATTACCCGTAAGATCGTAAATAACGATCTTCTGCAAAGACTGGAAGATCTGCTGGCCGGCTACTTCAACAACGAACATGCTTTAAGCAAGGGCATCCCCACCGTTCAGTATGTTGCCGAAAACCTGCATTTATCACCAAGTTATTTAAGCGATATGCTGCGGGCACTGACCGGCCAAAATGCGCAACAGCACATCCATGAAAAACTTATCGAAAAAGCAAAAGAAAAACTTTCTACCACTACGTTATCGGTGAGTGAAATAGCTTACGCGTTGGGTTTCGAACATCCGCAGTCATTCAGTAAGCTGTTTAAAACTAAAACCAACCTTTCTCCGCTCGAGTTCAGGCGGTCTTTTAACTGAGCAAATATTTACCAGCTAATCAGGCGAAGTTATTTGTCTTCGTAAGTGTATGTGTAAGTTGCCCCTAATTCATACTCAATATCATCCAAATCAATGACAAACTCTTTTTGCCCGCCGTAGGTGTTGTACCTTTTGGTCCAATTATTTACCTCGGGCCCGAAACCTAAATGAATGTTTGACTGTTTGATAATTTTAATATTGTTGCTATTTACTATTTTTTGTGCATACTCTTTAGCTGAGCTCAGTCCCCTGGTAAATAACTCTTCTTTTGCTCTTTCAAGTGTAGTGTCGTAAAATCTTGGAGTAACAACCAGCGACATCAGATTTTCCTTGTTGATCTCTTTGAAAAGATAATTAATGCTATCGCGGTTTGCCAGGTTAAATTGATACGTAACCTGAAACAACAACTTACCCCAATAATAATCCCTTTGACCATATTTTCCGCTATTTTTCTCAGCTATAGACATTTTTTTGAAGGGACCGCTAAAGCCAAGTTTGTTAAGTTCTGATATAAGATTTTTTGAAACGGTATCTAATGGAACAAACACTGATTTACTTTTTTTGCCTTTACCTTCGTATTTCACATATTCACCAACTCCAATATCGATCATGAAATAGTCAGGCCTGAGCATTGTATCATAAGCAACTCTATAGGTTAAAGTTTTTTCTGTCTTACCTTGAGAAAGAACTGCCTGAAAGCTCAGCAGCATTAGAATCAGGGTCAGCATTAATTTCATATGATGGGTTAAGAGGTTTAGTAGGTTATTATTACACGAACTATAAGTTCCGGCGAAGTTATTTGTCGTCATAAAAATAGGTGTACGTTGCACTGAACGTATATTTATTATCGTTCAGGTCAATTACAATCCCCTTTTTTTTTCCGAAATAATTGTATTCTATATTGGAGTCATTAGGCAGTAAACCGATAGTAAAAATGTCGAGTGACTGGTTGATAATTTTGAAATTGTTGCTGTCTGCTACCTTTTGTGCGTAATCTTTAGCAGCGCTCAGCCCTTTGGCCAATAACTTTTCTTTTACTCTTTCGAGCGCGTTTTCATCATACTTCGGTTGAACCTTCAGTGATACCAGGTATTCTTTTTTAAGCCCCTTGAAAAGAAGATCAATACTATCCCGGCTTGTAAGGTTAAATTGAAACGCAGCCTGAAACAACACTTTACCGTCAAAATAAACCTTTTCACCAATTGAACTGCCGGCCCTTTCAGCTATGGATTTTTTAAATGGTCCTTTGAAACCAAGTCCGTTAAGTTCTGCTATAAGATTTTTTGAAAGTGTGTCCAAGGAAAGAAGCATTGCTTTCCTATTTCTACCTCTACCTTCGTACTGTTCATATTCAGCAACAACAATCTCAATATTGAAATAGTCAGGTGCAACTATTGTATCATATTGCATAAACCAGGACAGCTTTTTTTCTGCATATCGTTGAGAAAAAACGGCCTGAAAGCCCAGCAGCATTAGAACCAGTGTCGGAATTGTTTTCATATTGGTTTTAAGAGGTTTGCCCTGTGTTGGCAACAGGTTATATTCGATTGCAATAAGGTATATCTGCCGCTGTTATTGCCAAACCAATATTAGCTAATTATTTTAATAATTTACAGGCGGATAATTATCATATCAATATATCTTATATATTTTACAGGATGTCTGGCGGGCATATTCGAATTCTTTTATTGAGTGTAAACGTTAAAATGAACAACACCTTCGTTTATTTCATCAAATTTTAGTAATCTCGACCCGATATTTACGTATTATACATTATTTTATGAAGATTATTCTTTTAGTGGCCACTTTGACAATTACTTTCTCTTATTGCAGTAACCCCAAAAAAGATAACTTTGAATTTGGGCCTTCTTATAACACTGTTCGGCAGAAGTTTGGTTCTCCACTAATCAAAAATAATATGACAACTGAAAACTGTTGTGGCACACAGACATTATATAAAACTTCTGAAATCCCTACGAACGGCAATGCCTATCATGCATCAAAAACAATCAGAGCATTCTCCAATGGTAAGGTGACAGAAGAAAAAGACATCTATAGAAAAAATATTGATGACACTACACTAATTCAGGTTAACATTTTATCGCATTGGATATGGGAAGAAAACCAAATTTCTTTTTCCGGAAGTATCGGAAAAATAGACAAGCGAGCATTAAACTTAAGCCCTAAAGACTTTCTG
>JADMIO011189595.1_pt1 | contig 77946 bp, 60 predicted proteins | sample 8958161 | NCBI WGS metagenome assembly JADMIO01 (sample SAMN16585339, study PRJNA669376) | soil metagenome | isolation source: Crop rotation soil | place: USA: Cullars Rotation, Alabama | collected 2011
CCGCGACTTCAAGTCACGTGAATTCCAAGCTTCGGATCCCACTGTGCTGGAAAGAGGTCTGTGCGCCGGCGGTGAGGCGGGTTATACCGCGCCCGATCCACTGCATCCTGAGATTTTGTTTGGCGGGACCGTCGCGCGTTGCAATGTGCTGACTGGCGAGTCGAAGAATGTCTCTCCTGAGCGCGGTGCAACGCCGGGACAGTACCGTCATGCATGGACGCAGCCGCTCGTGTTCTCGAAAGCGGATCGTCATGCCCTCTATTACGCGAATCAGTTTCTTTACAAGACGACGAACGGCGGCGAGAGTTGGACGCAGATCAGTCCTGACTTGACGCGTGAAGATCCCGGCGTGCCGTCGAATCTCAATGAAGCTGCGGCCGCGGATGCGCCGGCTGACAAACGTCGGGGGGTGATTTACACGATCGCGCCTTCGCCACTGCGGGCGCCTACGATCTGGATCGGTACTGACGATGGCTTGATTCATCTCACCAAAGACGATGGCAAGACGTGGCAGAATGTGACGCCGCCCGCGATGACGTCGTGGAGCAAAGTGGTGATGATCGAGGCGTCGCACTTTGACGTGAACGAAGCGTATGCGGCGGTGGAGCGGCATCAACTCGCCGATTACGAGCCGCACATCTATCGCACGCTCGACTCGGGTAAGACGTGGACCGAGATCACGAAAGGGCTGCCTGCGGGTATTTATGTGCAGACGGTGAAGGAAGATCCGAACCGTCGTGGGCTCTTGTTCACGGGCACGGAGCGGAGTGTGTTCGTGTCGTTCGATGATGGTGAGCAGTGGCAATCGTTGCAACTGAATCTGCCGGCGGCATCGATGCGCGATCTGGCTATTCATGCTGACGATTTGATCGTTGGTACGCATGGTCGTGGCTTCTGGATGATCGACAACATGACGCCGTTGCGACAGGTCAGTGATCAGGTTGCGAAGGCGAATGCGTACTTGTTTCAACCGGCGGATGCTTATCTATTGACGCCGGGAAATGACAATGGCACGCCGATGCCGCGTGATGAGCCGATAGCCGAGAATCCGCCGTTCGGTGCGGTGATCGATTACTACTTGAAGTCGAATGCGAGTGGACCAGTGACGATCGAGATCGCCGATCCGGCCGGTGAGGTTGTGCGGCGGTATTCTTCTGAGGATAAACCGGCGGCGGTGAATGTGGAGACGCTGAACATTCCGGCTTACTGGGTGCGCACACCGGAATCGCTGTCGAAAGCAGCGGGCATGCATCGATGGATCTGGGATCTGAGACCGACGCCGCCGCCACGACCTGCGGGTGGTGGAGGAGGTGGCTTTGGGCGTGGTGGTGCGTCGCTAGTCTTACCCGGCCTGTATACGGTTAAGCTGACTGTTGGTGGGAAGAGTTTCACGCAGCCATTGATAGTCCGAGCCGATCCGCGAGCGAAGTAAGCGTTGGACAGGATTCACAAGATTTGACAGGATTTACATGTTAATCCTGAAAAATCTTGTGAATCCTGTCTACCTCTTCCGTCTAATCACACGCAGCTTCCTCACCGTAGTCTCTTTATACGGCAGCGTCGAATTCTCCAACACCGCATAATATCTCCGCCCTTTCTCCCGCTCCGCTAACAAGAACACGATCTTCTCACCCGTAAAAAATTCCTTCTTGAACCCTGCCTCCGCACCGTGCAGATATTCAATCGCATCGCCCTTCTTAAACTTTCCCTTGAACGACTCGATCACTTCACCGCGAATCCTCCAGTTCTCATACCCGATGATGCGGTTAGTAATCTCCGCCTCCTTGATGCGAACGTGTGCAACCACTGCGACCTGTTTGTAATCGCTTCGCAGATAATTCAGCGGGGGCCAATCGTCATCATCCTGCGCGGAAACACACACCGGCAGCACGAACACAACAATCAAAATTTTTAGCAGCAGTCTCAATCTAAATGTTAAATTCACTCGCATGAAAATCGACCGCCGTACTTTTCTCGCTGCATCGTCGTCAGCACTGCTTTTGCCCAAACGCCTGATCCACGCCAAACCTGCTGACATCACCCAGCGGCGAACACCAGCCCGTGACGTCATAGTTTATACGACAGCGGACCAAACCGAATACCGTCTTTCGCGCACCGGCACCGTTAAATTTAATCCGATGGGCCAACCGCTCGAGACGCAGATCTGCGTGTTTGTCGATCCCACGCGGACCTTCCAGACGGTGCTGGGCGTTGGCGGCGCACTTACGGATGCCTCCGCCGAGACGTACGCAAAATTACCAAAAACAAAGCAGCAGGAATTACTGAACGCCTATTTCAATCGCGACACCGGCATCGGCTACACGCTCGCCCGGACCAACATTCACAGTTGCGACTTCTCGAGCGGCAGCTACACCTACGTGCAGGATGGCGATAAGGAGTTGAAGTCGTTCAGTGTCGATCACGACAAGCAGTTTCGCATTCCGTTTATCAAGCAAGCTCTCGCCGCGACAGGCGGTCGACTCAACATCTTTGCGAGCCCCTGGAGTCCGCCCGCGTTCATGAAAGACAACAACGACATGCTTCACGGCGGCAAACTGAAACCCGAGTTTTATCAGCCGTGGGCCAACTACTTCGCTAAGTTCATCAAAGCCTACGAGCGCGAGGGCATACCGATCTGGGGTCTCACGATTCAGAACGAGCCGATGGCAACGCAGAAATGGGAATCATGTATTTTCTCAGCCGAGGACGAGCGCGATTTTCTGAAGAACCATCTTGGACCAACGATCAGGCGTGAAGGTCTCGCCGCGAAGAAGATCATCGTGTGGGACCACAATCGCGATCTCATTTACCAGCGCGCGCGGACGATCCTCGACGATCCGAAAGCGGCGCAATACGTTTGGGGCATTGGCTATCACTGGTACGAGCCGTGGAGCGGCGGCGAGCCGATGTTTGACAACGTCAAGCTCGTGCGCGAAGCGTTTCCCGACAAGCACCTGATCTTCACTGAAGGTTGTGCCGATTCGTTCAAACCGGAAAGGCTTAAGGATTGGGCTTTGGGAGAGTTGTATGGACGTTCGATGATCAACGACTTCAACAGCGGCACTGTCGGCTGGACCGATTGGAACGTTCTGCTCGACGAAACCGGTGGACCGAACCATGTGCAGAACTTCTGCTTCGCACCCGTGCACGCAGACACGCGGACCGGCGAGTTGATCTATACCAACTCGTATTACTACATCGGACACATTTCCCGGTTTGCGCGTCCTGGTGCGAAGCGGATCGCGAGCTCGCCGAGTCGCAGTCCGCTGTTGTCAACCGGGTTTCTCAATCCTGATGGGAGTGTCGCGGTCGTGGTGATGAACAAGACCGAGAAAAAGATGACTTACTATCTGTGGATGGACGGCAATGCGGCTGAGCTGGAAAGCCTGCCGCATTCCATACAGACGCTCGTGTTCTAGGCTTTCGCTTTACACTTAGTATTCGCGATTTCCTCGACGTAAGCGCGCAACTCGCCTTTGTTTCGCTTTTCCACGAGTCCATCCAAAAACGCTGACTTGGCTTTGGGCTTCGTCGTGAGAACATTCTCGTAGACCTTCAGCGCTCCTTCCACGCCCGCGAGGTTTACCGCTACTCGATCGTTCGCCTGGTCCGGATGTTCGATGATGAACGCGGCACTGGAAAACATCGTCTGGCCGAAAATCTCAGACCCGTAGTTCTTGTCCGTACTCTTTTCCGATCCCAGATATGCATAGCATATTTCGATGTGAATGTCGGGAACTTCGATGATCCACGTGAATAGCGATTCGCGAAACTTCTTAGCATCTTTGTGAAATGGATCTGTTTCCAGCAACCGCGCAATCTTAACGGCGGTCTCTCGTTCCTGAGGTGTTGATGGGCCACGTTGATTCTGGGCCAGGCTGGAAGTCGCAAAGAGTAAAAGGATCGCGAGTGCCGGGGGAACGACGAACAATCTTTTCATATCAGCTCCTGTTTTGAGATTAGGCTAAGGACCTGTTCTTACGAACCACTAGATAGGAAACAAAACCGAGTAAGACAGCAAGTGTAAGATTTATCATGAGTGCCGCGGAGGAACCCACCCACAAACTCCCGGGGAGAATCGCGAGCTTGTAAATGAATACATTCCTGTCTGAGAGTCCCGGCTCCCTCGACAACAACCCAATCGCAGCCGCGATGTCTCTGAGGAGAACGACCAAGGGCGGCAGCGTTAGGTACCAGAGGAGTTTCGGCTTTGGTTTCATCTGCCGGACTCAGGAACAGAATTACAGACTAATCACGTTAGAAGAGACGATGGTCTGGATTTCCTATGCGGTGAATTCCCGGGCTCCTTCAATGTAGCGCTGCCTGCAAAACCCTCATTAGAAGTTAATCAAGAAGAACTCCTTACTCTCTTCGTCGCGCTTAATGAACCAATACTTTGTCCGGGTGGTCTGAATGATGCTATCTAGTATCGATCTGACAGACATGTTTTCAAGATCCAGTGAGAAATCACCGCCAAAGGTTTCAAAATCAGGAGGAGAAAATCCCTCATTTAGCGGACGCACACCATAACTTCCTAATAGAATTTTAAGCTCTGGACTGTGAGTGAGTGCCTCTCTAAAATTCAGTTTCACCGTTGACTTTCGAACAATGAGATGAGCAATTTTTATTTCCAACAATGTCTGCAATAAAGGATCTCTATAGTCGCTCTTAGGAAATACCTTGATAGTACGATCACTAACCTCCCACGTGTAAGAAGGTTTCTGTTTGACAATATCGTTGAAAACGTCAGCAAGCGTTCCTTTTTTAAGTTGAACTACCAGCCTCTTGCTTTTTAAAAGATCTTCGTTAGTCGCGACCTCCAGGCTAATTGGTACTTCGTATTTATAGGCGATTTTGGCCAGCAACTTATTGATGTTCGTGCCTTCAATCCGCAATTCCGTCACGGCTATATCGGCGGCGCTTTTTCCGAAACCGCGCGCCTCTGATTGAGCGAACGAACCGGCGGCAAAAACGATCGTGAGAAGCGTAATTAATCTGGCCTTCATTAGTACCCCTATCTTACGACGAAATATTTATCGTGATAATCCCGTTTTGTTTCCTGCGAGTAGAGTTTAGGGAGACGCTCTAATTCAAAATTTCCTTATAGTGCCCTGTGTGAAGGTAATGGTCCTATTTGCATCATCCATCCGAATCTGATTTTTTTGGACCATAAACAAGTTGGTGTTGCCAGATTTCACTACCGCATCTTGGTTCGTTTTGATATCCATTAAGCGTTTATTGGGGTCTAGCGATCTAAGTTGCACATCGTAAAAAGCTCCATTTGGCTCTTGCAGGATCTGTACACCATTTGTAGTTTCAGCCCTACTTGCCTCGTAAAGAAGCTTTGCGTCTGGGCTGTCCTTGTCCGGACTAGCGAATTCAGTCACGGTCAGGTCAGGATTAACCATAATGTTTTTTCGTTGGTCCAGAACAACCAATGCAATCGCTTGCATGTAACCATACTGGACATCGAACTGCTTAGTAGGAGTTTGAATAGTCGCATTATCTACCTTGATTTGTTCACCCTTGATCACTTCTACGCTTGTCGGCGTTGAAATCTCTCCTGGCGCCAACGGCGTCCCACTCTTACGAATTTCAGTAAGTCGTTGCTCGATAACTTTATCTTCAAACGGCTTCAAAACCTGTTTTGCCTTTTCTTGTTCAGTTGCTTCTACGTCAAGAAGTCCCGTGGGGTCAAGAAGCCGCAACGGGTTGTTCATTACATAAGCATAACGATTCCAACTTTGTGGTCGGCGGTTCTCGCCGCTAGCTAACAGAGGATCGGCACTTGTAAATCGTCCCTGTTGGGACTGGTAGTATCGTGCCTTCATATAATCCAATCCGGTTTCAGTATCGCGTTCATGTGCGGTGAACTTCTGCCGCACGCCATCATTGACTACGAAGCCCATCGCGGTGGTGCGGGCGCCGGCGCCCAGTTCTTCGCCGAAGGGCATGTAGTCGTGGCGACTGACAACACCGCCGCTGGAGTTTGTTACCACACGTGGGGAGCCGAGGTGATCTGAGGTGGTGTAGCGCGTGCCGGTGCCGGGTTCCACAGTCGCGAGCAGGCCTTTGCCGCCGTAGACGTACTCCTTTTTCAATGAGCCAGTGGTCAGGTCGTACTCCGCGATCAGCTGACCGCCGCTGTAGACCATCCGCACTTTTTCGCCAGTCGCGAAGTTTTTGCGGACGCGATTGCCGTCGCCATCGTAGCGGTAGACGTCACTCACGCCATTCACAGTTTTAATTTTGTTCTCGGCGTCGTACGCGAATGATTGTATGCCGTCGCTAGTCAGGTTGCCGGCCGCATCGTACACGTAGCCGGCGTTTGTGATGCGGTTGGCGCTGTTGAAGTAGAGACTCTGATTGCCGCCACCGAGATCGATGGCACGATTACCATAGCGATCGTATTTGTTGGTTTGCGACCAGGCGGCACCGCTCTCAGACGAAGTGGTCAGGCGATTTAACACGTCGTAAGCAAACGTTTGCGTGTAGCTGAGACCACCGCCAAGATAACTGACACTCTGCAAATTGCCGTTGTTGTTTGTAGTGCCGTAGTTGTACGTTAGACGCAACGTGCTCGAATCGGTGCTGGACGTGCCGAGGCCGATCTCGCTTGATTGGAGCCGGCTGTTGAAGTCAGTATGCTCCCACAGGTTGTTGCCGAGCTTCACCACGGAAACGCCACCATGCGCGGCGTACTTGATGCGGTTCGTGCTATCGCTGCCAGCCGCGCCCGCGAAGTAAGCACCGCTCTGCTGGTCGCGCAAACCGGCCAACCTTCCAGCCACATCGTATTCCAGCGCGAGCACGCGTCCTGAAGGATAGGTGAATGAGGTTTGTGCGCCGGCCCGGTTATAGGCGTAACTCATCGAGTACGTTTGTCCATCAGTGACCTGATTGGCAGCCGTCACTCTTCCGAGCACGTCATAAGCAGTGACGTTATTCACCGAAACACTGGAGCTCGCGGACGTCAACCGTCCTTTTGAGTTGGCCACGCTGGCAGAGTCGTAAGTATAGGTAACGCTTGGTGTGCCACCGGAATAGGTTCTTGAAGTGACGCGATTCAACGAGTCGTACACTAAGCTGGTGATAATGCTGCGCGCATCAACCTTGCTCGTTAAGTTTCCGTTGTTGTCGTAAGCGTAGCTGATCGTACCGCTCTCCGGATTGGTCGCCGAGGTCAAGCGCTTCAATGAGCTATAGACAAACGTGCGCGTCTGCACGCCCTGCGAAACTGTAGTCAGGTTGTCGAGCGCGTCGTAAGTATAGCTGGTGGGCTGCGCCGGTGAGGTTAACGATCCCAAACTGGCACTCGCGTCAGGCTCGTCGACGCGGCTCAGTCTGCCAAGCCCATCCGTCAGGCTGCGCCGCAGTTTTCCGGCCTGATCCGTGACAGTCGTGGCGTTTGCATCATAAGCAGTAACCACTGTGCCGGTACTCGATGCATTTGCACCCCACGGCGAGGGCAGACTCGCGCCACTGAAAGTCTCAACCGCAATCGTGCGCCCGCCTTTGTCAGTGCGCGAACGCATCCAGCCCATCGTCGTCTCAGAACCAGCCGCCGAGGAAGTAGTCGCGCGATACGGATTCGAAACGAGTTGATAACTGCCCAGCACGGAATTATTGGCTGCCAAACAGGCCGGTGTGCTCGCGGGCTGACATGGATTGCTCACCAGATAACGTGTTTGGACCTTGATGCCGGTGGTCTCGTCGTAAGCACTCTGCGTCGCCGCATCCTCTAGCTGGCGCGCCAGCCGGATCCGTCCGAGTTGATCGTAATGCTGCACGCTGACGAGCTTTGCATCACCGAGACTGATCTGATCACTTCGCACGATCACACGTCGATTCATGTCCGAGTACTCGGTGGCCGTGTGCGTCTCTTCAGTTTTACCTTCCGCTGCTTTGACGAGTGTGGGCCGCCCGAAGACATCGTAACTCGTCGCCGTCGCCACATTATTGTCGACATCGGTAACACGCGTTATGACACCGCTCGTGAAGTCGTACTCGCGCGACTCGGTACGCTGCACTGCAGTCTGGTATGCAGTCTGAACCTGTGTCGGGTAGAGATCGGTGAACCCGCCGACACTGCCGTAGACAAGTCGAGTCTGTATACCGCGCGCGTCGGTGGTCAGCGTCTGATTCCCATACTGGTCGTACTGTGTCGAAGTTGAAATCGAGTTGCTACCACTGAGCGGATTACTGTAGGCGCCCTTAGTCGAATCCCAGTTCTTCTGTTGCGTTAGATTGCCGGTCGTGCTCGGATTGTCGTAGAAGAACTCGGCTCGCGTCAGCGTCGTAGACCCATTACTCACCTCACTCGAGACAATTGCGTTCTTGAGAGCCGGTGACGTTGAGTTCCAATAACTATCCGCATCGTTCGAACTGGCGTCAGATGCATCCGGGGTCGAGTTCGCATAGCTGTTGGTGGTCACTCGCTTCAACACCGCACTGGCGGGGATACCGGTAGGAAAACCGTACGCGTTGCGCGGCACACTACCGTAATCAACCCAGTCGTATTCACGAACACTGGTGACATTACCATTCTTGTCGTGGTTGTAATCCTTGATCGCGGTCTTGGTTAACGTCCCACCTGCATCTCGAATCGAAGTAAACTCCGTCTTCACATACTGGTTGGCGCGCTGCGGATCGTAAGCGTTAATGCCAGTGGCCGGGTCAGGCGCATACGTTGCTGGAAAACCCTGCGGGCAGTTCGCCTGCCAGAGCTTTTCGTTCACGGTGCCATCGGCGCTCTCGGTCAGGAAGGTTGGTTCGCCGCGCTGCGTGACGACACCGCCTTCAGGCGTCACGATGGTGGCCATGCCACTACTGATGTCATAGTTCCAGGTTTCGGTCACCGGAGTGGAGTTGCCGTCGTATTGTTGCTGGTACGTCAAGCTCTTGCGCGTGACGGAATTTCTCAGCACGTCGGTCCACATGTAGCCCAACCCCGGACCATTCTGCCCGTCCAGTTGATATTGATACTGCGCCTGCGCGCCGGAAGGCAGCGTCACCGAATTCAGCTCGCCCCAGCCGTAAGACGGCGTGCAACAGGGACTGCTACCCGAGTCGGCCCCGTTGTAACCAAAGACATATTGCAGCCCGCCCGTCGCGGCCGGCAGATCAATCCGTGACACCACAAACTGGTAGCCCAACATATCCGGATAGCCACTGGCGTCGTACTTGCCGGGATCGTCGGTGGAGTAAGTCTTGAACGTCTGGATTCCCTTCCAGTGCACCTGATAGGTTAGGTCCGCGCCACCCACGCCGGGCACGTGAATGATCTCGCCATCGCTGACTCCCTGGTATTCGATGACGAGCTTGCGTCCCAGTTGATCCATCAGTTGCGTCGCCGGATGACCGTTGTAAGTAACATTGGACCACTCCACATAGTTACCGTTGCGATCGGTTATGCGCGTGCCGAGATTGGTGACTTTGGTGCCGTCAGGGAAATACAGCGTCCACGGATTGTTCGCCCAAAGACCGTCGGCGTCGTGCTGGACCTCGAGCCGCAGATACGTGCCATCAAATGTGTAGTAAGTGAGCGTGCTCGTCAGGCAAGGAACGTCCTGCACATAGCCGCCGGTAAACCGCGTCTGCCAGCCATCCGGACGAACATCGTAATAACCCTCCATCACTGATCCGAACCCGCGCGGCAGAAATTCATGCACACTGCCATCCGGAAAAGCCACTTTGACCTTATAGTGATAGATAGGTTCCTGGGCCGGATATTGCGGCGCGATTTCCGGTGGATACTGGCTCATACGGTCGACCAGTTGCAGCTCGTAGCCGGTGCCGTAATGCCAGCCGCCCTGATCGCTGGTCACCAGCATATTGCGGATCACCACCTGTGGTTCGCCCATCACCAGGTGCTCCCAATCCTGGTAATACTGTGTCTTGCTGTCATAAAGCTTCGAGTCGTAGTGCAGACTCAGTTGTCCGGACAGACCGTCGCGCCCAGGCGCCAGCTTTCCCAGCGCCAGGTTCAATATCAAGTTGCCGTTCGTGGTGTTGATAGTTTCGATATCTGAGAGCGCATATGAGCCGCCCGGTTGAAAGCCGCGCGCGGGCGTCGAGCCTTGCCCAACAACGAGAACAGGCACAAACAAGATCAGAAGAAAGAGGAAGCGCGGTGAGTGTGCGAGGATTGTGTTCATGATGATGTCTTTCGAAGTCCACGTTTACTGAACGAACATGCCGTCATCTGCCTGGTGGGCCACTGCCACCGACCAGAGGGTGAGAACGAACACCGGTTTGCCGTTTTCGAAACGTTCAATACGTCGCGGCACTTGCTGTCCATCCGTGGCGCGCCAATCACTCAGTCGCGTCTCGACACTGATCTCAGCACCGTCACGATTGATGACGTAACTGACGCGCTCGAGCAGGAAGGTATCGGAGTTGAAGTAATAGAGTTTCGCCGGCCGATCTTGGTCTGAGGCTTTTATCTGGTCGGCAATCTTGTAGACATCGAAATATGGACCGCTGTAGTCAGGGTTTGCACCATCATCCGTTCGGAAGCGTGAGCCCAGAAAACGCGTGGCGTTGCCTTGCATCTGCGCCGCAAAGAAGTGTTCGGCGCTGTCGTAAACGAGCGTTTCGATCAAATCGAGATCATCAGCCGCAGTCAATACGGGTTTGGTCTGCTGTCCGTCGAAGATGAGCACACGTTCTTTCGGACCACCAAAAGAAAGACGCAGCTTGTCCGGAAACTCGAGAAAGGCCGCAAACTCCCTCTTCTTCTCGCCCGCTAAGCGCAAGTTGCCCATCAGTATGAGGCGTTCTTTCCCGGGCGACTCAAGCCGGTTTCCCAGAGCAGTCAGGTTCTGCACTAGCCGCGGCGATAAGAGATTGCGGCGCACGTAGCCGTTCCGCTTTGACTGTGCGTCTTTAGAGGAATTCTGGACCGTACCGCCGATTGCCGGGTAACGAAAGATCTTTACGGTAGCAAAAGTAATTGCGCCAAAACTGAGTGCCAGTGCCGGCAGCGCGAGCCACAGACTCATTCTTGTTCTTGTTTTCATAGGAGTGCCTACAGGTGAAGATTCTGGTTAAGGAGACCATTGGCATAATTTCGAGTTACGGTGAAGTTGGGAGCGTGGTGCGCACAATACTCCCTATATGGACCACTGTCAAACGTTTTGTTTTTAGAATGTCGTTAGCACATGATATGTCCGGTCTAATTAACAAATGAAATGTCCGGTCTGAGCGGCACACTAGGCAGCGGCATGACACGATACGGTCATGAAGCTGATGAGCGCAGCCGCAGTGGAGCGGGCGATGAAACTACAGGACGTAATGTTGCGGGCGATGGCCAAGCGGATCACCTGGTTTCAGGCAGCAGAGATCCTAGGCATCAGTTGCCGGCAGATGCAGCGTTGGAAGACTCGTTTTCGGTTGGAAGGCTACGAAGGATTGTTCGATCGCCGTCGTGGTATTCCTTCACCGAAACGGGTGCCATTGAAAACAGTTGAGGAAGTGCTGCGCTTGTATCAGGAGCAGTACTTCGACTTTAACGTGCGTCACTTTCACGAGAAGCTGAGCAGCGAGCACCACATCCAGCTGAGTTACACCTGGGTGAAGCAAGCGCTGCAGGGTGCGGGTCTGGTGAAGACCAGACGCAAGCGCGGCAAACATCGCAAGCGCCGGCCGCGGCGCCCACTGCCAGGGATGATGTTGCACATCGATGGCAGCCAGCATCGCTGGTTCAACGACGACCGCTGGTATGACTTGCTGGTACTGATGGACGATGCCACCAGTGAGATCTACTACGCGCAACTGGTGGAACAAGAATCAACCCGCACAGTGATGACAGGCCTGCGGGCAGTGATTGAACAAAAGGGGCTGTTTTGCGCGCTTTATAGCGATCGCGCCAGCCATTTCTTCCTGACGCCGAAGACTGGCGAGCCGGTGGATCACAACCGGGTGACGCAGGTGGGCCGAGCGCTGCGCGAGTTGGGCATTCACCTGATTCCCGCGTATTCACCACAGGCGCGCGGTCGCAGTGAGCGTGGTTTTGGCACCTGGCAGGGCCGCTTACCACAGGAGTTACGGCTGCGCGGGTTGACCACGATTGACGGCGCTAATCAGTTTCTGCGCGCGCACTACATCAGTGAGTTCAACCAGCGCTTCACGGTCAAAGCGGCTGAACGTGGCACTGCCTTCGTGCCGCTCAGACGCAAAGATCTCGAGCTGGTTTTCTCGTTGCAGCACGAGCGGGTGGTGGCACGTGACAACACCGTGAGCTTTGCGCAGCGCAGTTGGCAACTCGAGCGCACAAAACTGCGCGGCACTCTAGCTGGTTGTCGCGTGGTGGTCCATGAACATCTGGACGACACGCTCTCGATCACGTTTGGGCCGCATGTGGTGGGCCGATATCAAACCGAGGCTGTGGAAATGACGCCGCCACGGAAAACGACAAAAGACGTCGTTTCCCGCAGCGGCTTGGAAAAGTCAGGCCAAAAAGCAGCCTGACTTTCCCACATTCCCACAGCCACTACTGCTAATTAGATATTTGAATTGGTTAAACCAAAACCGGACACTTCACTTGCTAAAAAAACCGGACATTTTAATTTGCTAACAACAACGTTTTGTTTTTAGAATTTCAGTTGAGCTTCACGCCGACGCCATCATTCGGATCGCGGCGGAAGAATCCCCAGAGGATGACGACCAACGCAATGACGGCGACGCCGGCGACTATGTAGAGGCCATAAGCGCCGAGGAATCGAGAGGAAGCGATTTTGAAGATGATGAGAAAACCAATAATGATCGAGATGCGCTGTATTGGACCGCGTCGCAGAATCCACGGCGGCCGTGCGGGCACGTGAGCGAGCTCCTCATACGACGCAAATTCCGGGACCGCCTTAGCCGGTTCAGCGGTTTGCGTGAACTGTTTTACCGCCTTCGGAGCGCCACATTGCCAGCAATGCGCGTATTTGTCCTCGACTCCGTTGCCACAGTTGCTACAGCGCCACATAACGGCGACAGATATTAATCTTTCCCGCGCTACAGTCAAGATCAAATCCGGCGCGAGTCGTAGGCCCAGTGTAACAACGCTTGTCGTTGCCGCGGTCGACACTCGGCTTCACCTTTGGGACAGTGCTTCCTGATCTGTGCGATGTGTCGACGCATCGCGCGCCAGCGTTTGATTTGCCGCTCATCGTCAGGACAACGGCGACCCATGAAATAACGGCAATACCATTGAAACCAGCCGCGCGGATCCTCGTGGTAGATCCAGCCCTTCTTGCGCCACACTGAAAGTGGCACTGATGCATTCACACGGAAGTAGTTGAGCTTTGGATCGTGACGCTCTGCGCACAGCTTCGCGCGACGAAACCACGCCGCCGGAAACTCATCAACGCAGTCAGTCATGTACTTCCCACCGAACACGCCGAGCTCTAGCATCTCTTTCGGCGTCAGCTCCGGTTGAAACTCGGGATCGAAGTGCTTGCCGATTGGTTCGGTGCAGAAGTAAACGTAGTTTGACTGCATCAAATCGTGAACTTCCACGCGTCGCTTTTGCATTGATCACGTATCGTAGCACGGCGCCCGGTTAGACAGGATTACAGGATTCAGGATTAACAGGATTACTTCTTCAACATGGCGGGCCAGTTGAGGACGACCGTCATCGGTACAGGGTTGGACCCGTCGGCAGGTGTGTTGACGAGAAAGCGTGAGCCATCGGGTGCGACTGCGTAGGGATAGCCGGGCGCGCGTTTGATATCGATCTGGAAAAGTGATTTGGTGACGAGACTGTCAAAAGCGCTGTCTGACTTGAGCTCAGCCGACATCACTTTCCCGCCCGCAGTCAGGTAGAAAAGCTCCTTCCCATCGTCGCGCCACTGCGGCAGGAAGCCGCCCCCCGATGAGATCACCCACTTCTCACCCGACAACGGAAAACGCTGCACATAAACTTCGGATCGTCCAGTCTCTTCAGATGTGTACGCGATGAAGCGACCGTTCGGCGAAAAGACTGCGGCACTCAGCTCAAATGCGTCTGACTGCAAAACCGGTTTCGCCTTGCGATCATCCAACGACAACAGCCACACGCCGTTATGGGGGCGCCCTTGAAACCGCATGAATAAAATGTACTTTCCATCACGCGACCAGCTCGTTGGAATATCATCGCTGTGTTCTTGCAGCAATAGTTGCTCGTCACCGGTGGCGCCTACCGACATATTGTAAAGATGAATATGACCATCGCCGGCGCGATTCGAAGTGAACACAATCCGCTTCCCGTCAGGCGACCAGAGCGGATCGCCATCCGCCTGCGGATTGAAAGTCAGTCGCGCTTTGGTCCCGCGAGAGAGATCGAGTAGCCAGAGATCACTCTGGCGTCCGTCAGCATCGAGCAAACCGGTCACCGCACGGCGTCCATCAGTCGAGAGCGAGACGGTCGCGTAGTTGTCAGGCTCGCCGACGGTCTCGAGTTTTTTCCCGCTTCGATCAAACCAAACCAGCTCGGATTTTGAACCGCCAATTTGGTAAGCAAGCACGCCGTTATCCGAAACCGAAAAATCAAATTCGTGATTATCGCCGACCTCCGCGATGTGTTCGGCAAGCGTGGTCGGATCGCCTGTAAGTTTTAGTGACTTAGCATCGAAAGCATGGGCCACGAGCACGCCCTGATTCACGTAGAGCAGATAACCCGGTGGCGCATACGCAATCCGAGTAACAGCGCCGAACAGGATCTGAGTTTCCTGCGAATCGAGAGAGCCGATACGTACGTGATGGTTTTCAGTCGTCTGTGCATCCGCGAGAAAAATGAAGTGACGACCGTCCGGCAGGAAATAGGGCCAACGATGCGCTTCTTCTTTCGAATCGATTTTGGTGGCGAGCTCTGGTGTTCCACCCTGCGCGGACACGCGACTTATTCCGCCTGGTCCGCCGAAGAGGATCACTCCCTCACGATTCCACGCGCCTCCTCCGTTTTCTCGCACGTCGCACAAAACCTGCGGACGCCCGCGCGCCGCCTCGACTTTGAACAGTTTCCCGCCCGCAAAATAGCCGAGGGAGCGGCTATCCGGTGACCAGAACGGTGTAAGCGCGCCTTCCGTACCACCTAATGGTTGTGCCTTGTCTGAGTCGAGTGAACGGACCCAAAGCTCGCGCTTGCCCTCGGCATTGCTGGCAGTGAAAGCGACGAGCAAGCCATCCGGCGAGATGGTGACGTGCGCAGGGAAAGTTGACTTGTCAGGTGTCGTGAGGGCGAGTCGGATGGCACGAGTGTTTGGCTCCGACCGCGCAAAATAAGCGACTGCGAGGGCTGACATTCCGGCCAGCAGTAGTAAACAAACGGCGAGCCAGATCAGTCGTTCACGGGGCCACCGTTTGGGCGGGATTGCGTCCCGCGTCAGTGTCTGCTGGCTCGCATGTGTGGACACTCCTGACACCGACTCCAGTGCAAACGCGACGTCGCTCGCGGATTGAAAACGGTGATCCGGACTCTTTTCGAGACAGTGCCACACGACGCGCTCGAGGCCCGCAGTGATGTTTGGATTCGTGTCTGTGATCGCGGCCGGTTCTTCCTTGAGAATCGCGTTGAGCGTTTCGATCGCTGAGTCGCCGTGAAAGGCGCGACGGCCGGAAAGCATTTCGTAGAGCACTGCTCCAAACGAGAAGATGTCGGCGCGATGGTCTACCGAACGACCACGCACTTGTTCCGGCGCCATGTAGCCCGCGGTGCCCATTACCACTCCCGGATCGGTGTGCACCTTGCGCGTGGCCACGTCCGTTCGCACAGTCTCCTCGGTTGGCGGGTGGACCAGTTTGGCGAGACCGAAATCGAGAATCTTTACGTGGTCATCTCTGGTGATGAAGAGATTGTCGGGCTTGAGATCGCGATGGACGACACCTCGGGCGTGCGCGGCTGCGAGGCCACGTGCGATCTGAGTTCCGTACTCGATTGACTTGCGGCTCGAGAGTGGTCCATGGTCGAGGCGATCGCGCATGGTTTCGCCTTCGAGTAGTTCCGACACGACGTAGGGAGCATTCGCGTTTGTGCCGACGTCGTAAATGACCAGGATGTTTGGGTGATTCAGCGCGCCGGTAGCCTGAGCTTCCAGTTCGAAACGATGTAAACGATCCGCGTCCTCGGTGAGTGAGGCAGGCAGAACTTTGATGGCGACGTCGCGATTCAGCTTTTCATCGCGCGCGCGGTAAACCTCGCCCATTCCGCCGGCGCCCAGCTTCGAGCGGATTTCGTAACGACCCAGATTGGTGCCGGGTTCGAGCGGCATTCTGCGCGCGCGATTCTATACTGAGTGAGCGTGTTTTTGCAGAGTTTTCTGATATTTCTGTATATTGAACGCCACTATGCCAAAGGCTGACACGTTCGCGGCAGACATCGTCGAAGCGTTTCGGAAAGCAAAGATCATGGGTGTCCGTGCGGGCAGCGAGCATCGCTACACGGGCGTGTGGGTTGTGGTCGTCGACGGCCGCGTGTTGGCGCGCGCGTGGAACGATAAACCGACTGGATGGTTCCAGGCATTTCGCAAGGAAGCGAATGGGATGGTCCAGGTTGGTGATTTGGAGATTCCGGTGCGCGGCAAGGTGGTCCGTAACGCGCGAATGCGTGACGCTGTCACTGCGGCGTTTGGCGAGAAGTATCCCACGAAGGGCTCGCGCAAGTGGGTCGAGGGATTTGCCGAACCCACGCGAGTCGCCAAGACGATCGAGTTCATTCCTGGATGAAATTACTAATACTTCTTATCGCGCTGCTCGCGCTAGTTCCAACGGTGCGTGCACAGCAGATCGGTCTGATCGCAAACACCGACGGTCGCAAGACCGTCAGTCTTAATGGACAGTGGCAAACGATCATCGATCCTTACGAGTCCGGCTACTACAACTACCGCTATCAACCCAGCGACGACGGTTACTTCAAAAACGCCAAACCCAAATCGAAAAGCGATCTGATCGAGTATGACTTCGACACCTCGGCAACCCTGAACGTGCCGGGCGATTGGAACACACAGTCGGACCAGTTGTTCTTCTACGAAGGCACCGTCTGGTACAAGAAGTCTTTCGACTACGCGCGCCAGCCGAACACGCGACTCTTCGTCTATTTCGGAGCTGCGAATTACCTAGCTGACGTCTATCTCAACGGTGAGAAGATCGGCCAGCACGAAGGCGGGTTCACGCCGTTCAACTTCGAGATCACGAAACTCGTTCGCGACACCGGCAATTTTCTCGTCGTTAAAGTCGACAATAAGCGGCGCCGCGATGCTGTGCCCACGTTGATGACTGACTGGTGGAACTACGGCGGACTCACGCGCGAAGTTAAACTCGTGGAAACACCAGCGACGTTTGTTCACGACTACCTGATCCAGCTTGAGAAAGGCTCGCGACAACACGTGCGCGGCTGGGTGAAGCTCGCAGGCGAGAAGCTTAATCAGAAAATCACTATCCGCATCCCTGAGGCCGGATTAAGTAAAACCTTTGCTACGGATAACAACGGATTGGCGGCGATCGACTTTAACGCTGATCTCAAACTGTGGTCTCCAGAGAATCCCAAGCTCTACGAAGTTTTGATCGAGGCCGAAACGGATCAGGTGCGCGATCGGCTCGGATTCCGCACTATCGAGGCGAGAGGCACTGACATTCTGCTGAACGGCCGTCCGATCTTTCTGCATGGAGTCTGCATACACGAGGAAGCGCCGCTGCGTGGTGGTCGGGCGTATAGTCGCGAAGATGCGCAGACGTTGCTCGGCTGGGCCAAAGAACTGGGCGCGAATTTTGTTCGACTCGCTCACTACCCGCACAACGAGTTCATGATTCGCGAAGCTGACCGGCTCGGAATCCTCGTCTGGTCTGAAATTCCTGTTTACTGGACCATCCAGTGGGAGAATCCCGCCACGCTCGAGAATGCACGCAACCAGCTAAGTGAGATGATCGCGCGCGACAAGAACCGAGCTGCGGTTGTGATCTGGTCCGTTGCGAATGAGACGCCGCTTAGCGACGCGCGCCTGTCGTTTCTCAAGAACCTGATCTCGCATGCGAGAAGTCTCGATCCGTCTCGACTGATGTCGGCTGCGATGGAACGTCATTATATTAATGACACGACGCAGATGATCGACGATCCGCTCGGCGAATACTTAGACGTGCTTGGCTGTAATGAGTATGTCGGCTGGTACGATGGTCTGCCTGAAAAGGCCGACCAGCTGGAGTGGCGCTCGAAATATCAGAAGCCGCTGGTGATGAGCGAGTTTGGCGGCGACGCGTTGTATGGTCAGCATGGCGACGCGCTGACACGATGGACCGAGGAGTATCAGGAGAACATCTACCAGCACCAGATCGCGATGTTGAAGAAGATTCCGTTCCTGCGCGGCACGTCGCCATGGATCCTCACAGACTTCCGCTCGCCACGCCGTCCGCTGCCAAACATCCAGGACTACTGGAACCGCAAAGGACTGATTTCGAATCGTGGCGAGAAGAAGAAAGCGTTCTACGTGTTGCAGCAGTGGTATCGCGAGTTGCATCGGTAATAAACCACGGATGACACGGATTACAGGGAACGATCTGTCTAAAATCCGTGTAATCCGTGGCAAGATTTAACGACAACCGCCGCAGTCGCGTCGGTGGAACTGCTCGTTATAGACCTTCAGATCGCGTTGATATCCTTCAACGATCCCGAGGATGAAACGTATATCTTCGTCTTCCATGTTCGGATAACGCCGGTACGCCGTTGCCACCGAACCATCTAGCGCGTTCAACGCCTGCGGATAGTTTCCACTGCGCGCCAGTCCGGCCATTTGAAACAACGAATCCGCAAGCTCCGCGATCGTGTAGTTCTTCTTCACCTCGACATCAGCCAGTAGATCACATGAATCATTCTCTGCCGGAAGTAATTGAAGCTCCTGCACCTCCTCGACCTTGCATTTACGCTTCACGTCAAAGTATGACAGCCGCACCTTCACCGGAAGCGGATTTGTGAGAGAGTCTGTGCGGAACTTCGCCATCACACCTGCGTCAAGCCATTGTTCATATCGTCAAGAGTGATGGAGACCTTCCCGGTGGCATAACCCGGTTGGTAACCGTAGATCTTTTCCAATTGCAGACCTGAGCCATACTCGATCTTTACCTGGACATTCTTGGCGACCGAAGAGATCAGGCTCTGCACTTCGTTGACGAACACCTTGTTGATGTCCTTGTAGTCAGAGATGAAGTGATAAAGCCCGTGTCCGGAGCGCGCCAGCGTACGCAGCAAGTCGTTATTGAGATCGAGCCCAACTCCGATCGTCGAGAGATCGATTCCCTGTGCGTTATTTACCGACGAGTCGTGGGCGATGAATGAGGGATTGGTGATGCCCGTATTCGCAATCCCATCGGTCAGTAGGATTACGCGGTTGGTTGCGCCCGAACGAAAATTCTTTTTCGCCTCCGCGTAGCCAAGCATAAGCCCCGCATGAAGATTCGTTGAGCCGTCCGGCACCAGACAATCAATTGCTCGCCCCACGCCCTCACCGTCACCGATTCGGCTGGCCGGGTACAGCACCTGCGCCGAGCTGTCGAAAGCAACGATCGAGACGATGTCGTCCGGGCGTAGCTTAGTGAGCATCGTTCGCAAGCTTTCCTTCACGCGCGACATCTTGTCGTCATCAGCCATCGAACCGCTTTTATCGATGACGAGAACGAGGTTCAGCGGGCGCAGGTCAGTACGTTCGTTGACTTCCGCAGTAGTGAAACCGATTTGCAGCACCGCTTCACGCTGCGAACGCGAGAACTCCGAGTTGCCAAAGCGTGTGTCCATCGCGACTGCCTGTCCCCACTTCGGTAGTGGCAGCCGGTGCTTGTGATAGTTCACAAACTCCTCGACCGCGATCTCTTCAGGAATCTTGAAGACCGCAGCGGGAGCATTGTAAGTGGGATAGTAGGTACCGGTGGTGGGGACTGGCGCGTTTGGACCAGCATTAACGATGGCGCGGCTGCGGGAAACCGATGCGGCCGATCCGCTCTGCTGCGCCAAAACAGACGTCCAACAACACAAACAGAGCAGCCCCAGGACGAGAATCTTCTCGACGAAACGATAGACCTTCATCACTCTCTCCTATTTTGTATTTGAACTTCAGTGTGCGAGTGGGGAGTCAGTTGAGTCCGCATGTTCTTCTGGCAGCAGAGATTCAGTGAGGATAGGTTATCGTTGCCTCGCGGATCGAAAAGTTTTCACATCTCGGTTTGGCAGAAGTGTCCATCTTGGCTCGCGCAATCATAAAAGACGGGATTGCCGAGAGTGAGGCCGTAGCCCAGGAAGAAGAGGATCGCAACAGCACTGAGAATCGCGGTGAGAACCAGAACCCTTAACTCGTGGTAACGATCCATTTCCGCGATTTTCTTCAGACACACGAGCGCGCCGGAGATGATGATGACGTAGTCAAAGAAATTGAAGTTCGGGAACATGGATCTAATTCGACACTCGGCGAATTAGACACCGACACACAGAAGTTGTTCCGCCGGACAGGAAGCGACGTAGCGGCTATTCTTTGACGGCGCGGGGCAAAAGATTTATCGTCACCTCACCAATCTAATCAGAGGAAGAACATCATGACCAACCAAACTCTTTCTCGTCGGAGCTTTTCAAAATTTCTGGCCGCCGGCGCGGCCTACGCAGCCTTCCAACCGCGGAATGAGGCAAAAGCAACGCCGTCATTCAACAATGTCGTCCGTCTCAGTTCGAACGAGAATCCTTATGGCCCATCGCCTGCCGCTTTGAAGGCGATGACGGACGGATTCAGTCTCGCGTGGCGATACCCGGATGAGCATGCCGACCTGCTCACCGACGAACTGGCGCGACTACACGACGTTCCGGTCAACCACTTAGTGCTCGGCGATGGCTCAGGCGAGATTCTGAAACTCTGCGCCGCGGCCTTTTCTGGTAGAGATAAGAAACTCGTCATCGCGAATCCGACCTTCGAGGCGATTGCACGGCACGCGGGTGTAGCGAATGCAGAAGTTGTGAAGATCGATCTCACGTCTGATTACAGTCACGACTTGAAGAAGATGCTCGCCGCGGCGAGCGGCGCTGGTCTCGTCTATATATGTAACCCGAACAACCCGACCGCCAGCATCACGCCGAAGAGCGAAATGTCAGACTTTCTCGCGAAGCTCTCACCAACAACGATGGTTCTCGTTGACGAGGCGTATCACCATTACGTCGAGAGCAAGGATTATGAGAGCGTGATCCCGCTGGTGAAGCAGTATCCAAACCTGATCGTCGCGCGCACGTTCTCGAAAATTTACGGCATGGCTGGCTTGCGCTGCGGCTACTGCGTCACGCAACCTTCGAACATCAGGCCGCTGCGAACGCATCAGATCTTCGACAGCGTAAACATCATGGCCCTCGTCGCCGCGCTCGCGAGCTTGAAAGACACGGAGCAAGTCACCCGCGGACGCAAACTAAATAGCGAAGTGAAAAAGAGTGTCTGTGCGGAGTTCGACACACTCGGCTATCGTTACATCCCCTCGCACGCAAACTTCATGATGATCGATCTTCGTCGTGAGGTCAGGCCCGTACTGGACGCAATGCGAACTCGCGGAGTCGAAGTCGGTCGCCTCTTCCCCGCTCTGCCCAACTTCATGCGCGTCACGATCGGCACCAGTGCGGAGATGAAGCAGTTCCTGACAACGTTTAAGGATGTCATGGGTTGATCTTGTAAATCATGTAATCCTGTACTTCGTCTACCGTGAAACTTATTTCGAGACACCTGCGTACCTGACGCATCTGTTATGACCACACTACAAATTAATCGCAAACTCTACAGTCTTTTGAATGCCGCCAGCCTCGTCTTGTTAGTCTCGCTCGCAGCTCAGGCGCAGGAGGCGTGGCCGCAGTTTCGTGGGCCGGAATCGAATCCGGTCGGCACACACGCAAAGCTCGCCGACAAATGGTCCAAGACTGAGAACGTTGAGTGGTTTCAGGACATTCCGGGGCGCGGGTGGTCATCGCCGATCGTGACCGGCGGCAAAGTCTATATCACCACCGTCACTACCGAGGGTAAGTCGAAACAACCGCAAGCGGGCACCGAGTACAGCAACGAGTACGTCGCGGAACTGGAAAAGCAGGGACTCTCGATGGAAGAGATCATTAAGCGCCTGAATGAGCGCGACATCGAGATGCCGAGCGAAGTAAAGCTGCACTATCTTCTTTATCGCCTCGATTTGAAGACCGGCAAGGTGGAATGGACCAAGGAGTTCTTCACCGGACAACCTCCGGGCGGGCGTCACCGGAAAAATAGTTTTGTCTCAGAGACTCCAGTTACTGACGGGAAATTTGTTTACCTCTACGTAGCGAATCTCGGGCTCTGGGCGTTTGACTTGAAGGGCAATCAGGTTTGGAACACTCCCCTCGAGTCGAATCCGATTTACCTTGAATTAGGCGGTGGTAGCTCGCCGGCACTGGCTGGAAACCTGCTCGTCGTCGTGTGCGACAACCAGAAACATCAATACGTCGCCGCCTTCGACAAACAAACAGGCAAGCAGGTCTGGCGCACCGAACGGGATCTCGGGGGCAAACAACCTCCCTTCCAACGTTCGGGCTGGGCCACCCCATACATCTGGCGGCATGCACAACGCACCGAGATCGTGACGATTGGACCAGAGACCGTGGTTAGTTATGACCTGTCCGGCAAAGAGTTGTGGCGCATGCGAGGCATGTCGATGACGCCGGTGCCAACGCCGTTCGCGTACGAAGGTTTACTTTATATCAATGGTGGTCGCGGCCGGCCGTTACTGGCGCTTCGTCCTGGCGCGAGTGGCGACATTACTCTCAAAGAAGGTGAGACTTCGAACGAGTATATCGTTTGGTCGCAGCCGCGCGGCGGAACGTACCTGCCGTCATCTATCGCCTATCAGGGTGCGATCTACACGCTGACCGAAACGGGTATCCTGAATCGCTTTGACGCTAAAACCGGCAAGCAAACTTACAAAACGCGAATCGATCCCGCGGCCACTAATTTCACTACGTCGCCCTGGGCCTACAATGGCAAACTCTTCTGCCTCAGCGAAGAAGGCCAGACATTTGTAGTGACGACGGGCGAGCAGTTTCAACTATCGCACGTGAATGAGCTCGATGATTTTACGCAGGCGTCGCCAGCGCTCGTCGGCGAGCGGTTGTTAATACGCACGGAGCACAGGCTTTACTCGATCCGCCGCAAAGCTTAGCCACAAAAAGGCGCAAGAAGCACATAAAAGAGCTATTCACTTATTGATTTCTCTCTATGTGCTTTTTGTGCCGTTTTGTGGCTATTATGCTTTACCATGCCGATGGATATCGAGCAGTTGATCGACGCGTGGCACACGAACCATCGTGTGACGGCGTATCTCATCGAGAACCTGCCGCCCGCGTTGTGGTCCATGAACGTTCCCGGTTCGCCGCGCCGCACGATTCGCTCTCTCGCCGCACACCTTCACAACTCGCGCTGCATGTGGATCAAGAGCATCGGTGCGCGTCACGGCGTCGCGGTGCCACGCAGTGTTGACGTACGAACCGTCAGACCAGCCGCCTTGTTGCGCGCACTCGAACACAGTAATAAGGGTATGATTGACCTGATCCGGCTTGGTGCTGAGCGTGGTGGCTCGATCCCGGCGGCAACGTGGCAGAACTTCCCTACTGATTTGGTCCACTTCCTCAATTACTTCGTCGCTCACGAAGCACATCATCGTGGACAGCTTTGCCTGTTGGCGCGGCAGTTGGGCCATCGACTGCCGGTCGAAGTCACCGGCGGGTTGTGGCAGTGGAAGAAACGCTCGCGCGAGTAAAACCTATCAATCTGCGACGCCTCACTGGCCATGCACTCAATAGACCCACTGACTGAGGATTAGGTTCGGATCGAGATTTATATGATAATCCTGAAAAAATCTTGTAATCCTGTAAAAACTAATCTTAACGTATGCGCCTCCAAACATTCATTTTGATCGCCGTTACACTGTTTGTCTCCACAGTTGCAGCGGACCAAACTACACCACAGTCACAGGAGTCGCGCCCTCTAACGCCCGCCGAGCGGCGGGGGCGCGCTATTTATCTTCGTGGGGAGACTGCGAGTAAGAAGCCGCTCACTGCGATGGTCGGGGATCTGGAGGTGCCGGCGTCGACGATCAATTGTGCCGGCTGCCATGGGCGCCGAGGGGAAGGTAAAGCCGAAGGCGGGGTCGTGGCGGGGAATCTTACGTGGTCCAACCTAACGAAGTCGTACGGTCACACGCATCCGAACGGACGCAAACACGGACCATTCACCGAGTCATCGTTTACGACTGCGGTGGTGCGTGGTGTCGATCCGGCTGGAAACGAACTCGCGGTCGCGATGCCACGCTATCGCCTCACGATCGAGGACATGAATGACCTCATCGCTTATATCAAGCGACTCGAGTTTGATCGAGATCCGGGTCTGACTTCAGAAAGTATAGATGTGGGTGTGCCGCTGCCGACGAATGCTGGCCTCGCTGGTCTGGGCCAGGCTGTACGCCAGGTCATGTCCGCTTACTTCGAGGATCTGAACGCGCGTGGTGGCATCTATAACCGGAAGATCAAAACGCACTTCACCGAAGGCGGCGCAGATATGGCGACGAGTCTGCGCAACTTGAATAGTCAAAATCAGATCTTTGCATTCATCGGCGGTGTCAGTGCGGGGGCAGACAAAGACATCGCAGCGCTCGCACGCGACGAGGAGATTCCTTTCATTGGTCCAGCGACGCTGCTGCCGCAAGTCGAGCGCCCACCTAATCGTTATGTTTTCTACTTACTGCCGGGCGTGAACGAACAGGCAGCGGCGCTGATCAACTTTGCGGACCAGCAACTCGGTGTGAAGAAACAGCATGTCGTGGTCCTGTTTCCGACAACGGAATTGCCTTCAGCAGCAGCCGAAGCTGCGTTGGGTCGTGCGAAGGAAGCTGGTTGGGCCGACGTCGTGAAGATGCCGTACTCCGCGACAGCCTTTGACGCAAACAAACTGGCGCAGCAGTTGAAGACTGAAGGGACGGCGGCTGTATTCATCTTCGGAGGAAATGATGTCGACAGTTTCCTGCGCGCGGCCGGTGCGCTTGAATGGACACCGTATGTTTTGTCACTCGGCGCGCTGACATCGAGAGAGCTTCCGGCGAATGTCCCGGCGGCGTTCACGAAGAAAGTCTTCCTCGCATTCCCGACAGTACCTACTGATATAACACCAGATGGCGTGGCTGAGTATCGAGCGCTTGCCGAGAAGTACAAGCTGCCGGCCGAACACACAGCCGCGCAGCTTGCGGCACTCGCGGCTGCGAAGACTTTTGTCGAGGCGCTCAAGCGCGCGGGGTCGGATCTGAGTCGCGAGCAGCTTGTGACGGCGTTGGAAGGTCTCTACGAGTACGACACGGGATTGACGCCGAAGCTTGTGTTCGGTCCCAACCGGCATGTCGGCGCTGCCGGTGCGTACGTAATCACGATCAACTCGGAGACGAAGGAATTCGTCTCGGCGAGTGGTTGGGTATCAGCAAACTAGTACACAAAAAGGCACAAAGCAGCCCACAAAAGGCACAAGCTAGTTACTAAAACAAAGAGAACAGTTTGTGCTTTTTGTGGGCTGCTTTGTGCTTTTTGTGTACTAGTTCAGTGAATTCAATTCCTTTTTACAGACTTGTTGGACGCGTAGTGTGTTTGCCTTGCTCTGCGTCCCGTCAAAGCCATCGTCAGGGATGAGCCAGTCACCGTCCTCGCCCTGAATCAGGTGGCCGAGCTCGTGCAACAGAATCAAGGCTCGCGCGCCGCGACTGCCGGGGGCGAAGTTGCCGACGTCGGAGGGAAATTTGCTCAGCGGATCCGCGCGGCGTTGATAGAACGAGCCGTTGGTGTTCACCATCGTCTTCTCGAACAATCGATACGACGCGCCCGTCCCCGGATCGCGAATGATGCGCGGAGTCCCCACCATCTGAAACGAAACCTCACGCAGCAATGACTGCGACTTCACTCGTTTGACAAAACCATTGAGCACGGTAGTCGCGGTGCGTGGACCACGATAGAAGTCACTACATTTATTTCGATTACTCAAAATCTTGAAGACGTCTGTGTACGCCTGAGTGATATCCCAGTCCTTCTTGGTGACAACCAACGGGCGCGATGGTTCGTCGGAAGGAAGGATGCTCTGTAACAACAAAACACAAATGATCGTGCTGGACCAAAGAGACATGTCTAACCCCTCTCAAAGACCAATTCAGCAACGCAGAACTGATAACTGAGCGGTTCCTCTGAATTGGAACAGCTAGAAAATGCTTTGAACTCCAACCTTTTGGAGACGCATTTTCTGATGTCGATTGAGCGATTGTGTAAACGATCAGGAGGGCAAGAATGTTCGCGTGACGATCAGTCGCCGGTGATACCAAACCACTGAAAAGCTTTCGCAGGATTTCCGTTCATCGTCACCACATCGATCTCGTCGAGTGCGACCATGGTGAACTCGCTGGTGAGCGTTTCGATCCATTTCGGATCGTGGTGTCGCACGGTAACACCTTCAGGCAGATCGAAAACTCCGTAGATTCCATATTTCTGTTCGTCCCGCGCGTACCGCTCTAAATTTCGTTCGTCTGTTTGTAACCAGAGGTCACTGATATACAAGAGCCCACCGCGACTCAACACGCGATGAACCTCTTTCAGAAGCGCTCGTTGTCCTTCATCAGTTGGAATACACGTGAGAACGCTGAACAAGAGCACACCATCAACCGAAGCGTCCGGCAATGGAATAGTCGAGGACTCCACCACTTCAAATACGATGTCCGGATACTGCGTGCGTGCGGTCGCAATCATAGCGGGCGAGAAGTCCAGACCAATCAGATGCTCGTATCCTTCCTCGAACAACTTTCCCAAAACTCGTCCATATCCACATCCATAATCGAGGATACTACCTTCATCAGACACCCACTGACGCACGCGCCTGAGATTCAGCGGGTGCGCGAAAGACTTCTGCGTGCCGGCTGTGTTCCAGTATTCGTATTGAGAATTCAGATCGATCAATGTTCGTCAACTCCTTTACACGAGCGGCACGTAATCGTATTCACCAATGCCTTGCAAGACTAAGAACGTAGCGGAGGTGTCGCCATCATTTGTCACGAGATGTGGACGACCTGCCTTCACGCGATAGCTGTCGCCGGGTGCAAGTCGTATGTCTTCGTCAGGCTCGCGCAGAAACAAACGAATCTTCCCCGCCAACACGTAGAACGTATCATCGATCCGGTTATGAAAGTGCCACGGTACTTTTTGAGTAGGCGAGATCTGAAGCTCGCCGATTCTGAAGCCAGGCCTCTGGCCGTAGTAGGCGCGACGTTCAACCTCATACAGACTGCTCGCGTCTTTTACCGCTTCTTTCTCTTCCATTTAGCCCTCCACTGCCAAACGGGAAAATCGAACCGGAAGATTAACAGAAATGATATATATGAACCACGTGATGAGATACCACTACCTAATCTTCGCTTTGGTTCTGTTCGTGATTGGCCACGCCTTCACGGTTGTGGCCCAAACGGACGAGGTCAAGCTCGACGCCGCGCAGACCAAGATCACAACGGTCTCGGCCATGCGCGCGCGCAAGTCTCCGCAGGTCGCCGCGGAGGAAGTCGTGCGTTTGAAACTCGGTACAGTAGTAGACGCGATCGCGCGTTCGACGAATCAAGACACCGTCGCCGGTAAGACTGACTATTGGTATCGGGTGAACCTGCCGAATGGTCAGACTGGTTGGCTCTTCGGTGGTCTATTGCTCGACTACAACCCCAGCCAACGGCAAGCACTCGTGCGCCAGATCATCGAAGCACGTTTGGAAGCCGAGAACACAGACTTCGCTGACCGTCAGGAGATCTACAACCTCGCTGCGAGTTCAGTTGTCGCCGCAAAAGACGTGAACACACGTGCCGAGTCTGAGCTCTTGCAGACTCTCGCACTCGCTAACTGGGCTCTGAGTGTTCCCTTCGAACATGACAAATCGCCGTATCGCGAGTGGGTGAAGGCTCATGCTGCCGAAGTTGTCTCCAACGAGTTCGCGGGTGGTTATCAACTGCGCGCGGACGTGCTGTGGAACCTCGAAAAGAAATACCATGCCTTGCCCATCGCAGAGCGCATGGCGTGGGAGGCATCGCAAATGCTGCCGCCCTCCGATTGTGAGGGTGATGCGGTCTGCGACTTTTTTCTTTCAGAGGGAGAAATACGGTATCTCGCCTTGTACCCGACTGGAGCGCACGCGGCCGAAGCCATCAAGAACATCACCGAGGCTCTGTCAGATGAAGTCATCACTTTCGCGAACGAGAAAGGCGGCGATAAGTACGCTGTCGAACAACGCGCTGCCTTGATGAAAGTCCTGATATCGCTCCGTCCCGCCGTCGCAAAAACATCCGCACCCGAAAAGAGTGAGCTCGTAAAGAAGCTGGAACGAATCACTCGTTAAGAATCAGCCACAAAGCCGTGAAGATTCGATTGTTTACTGCTTTCGAGCAAGGGGGAAGTAATGACGCTCACGGTCTTGAGCGTGGCGTATCCGCTGACGCCTGTCGGGCCAGATGCTGTCGGCGGCGCGGAACAGGTTCTGACCTATCTCGACGCAGCGCTCGTCGATACCGGCCAGCATTCGATCGTCGTCGCGAACGAGGGATCAAAAACGCGTGGGACGCTGTTTCCCATTAGTCTCTCAGACTTGCCGTTAGACGAAGCGCTGGCATGGGCGCACGAGCGACAGTGCAGCGCGATCAAGCGCATACTCGATGAGTATCCCGTTGATGTCGTACACCTTCACGGCCTGAATTTCATCAAGTGCCTGCCCACGCGCGACGTGCCGGTCGTCGCCACGTTACATCTGCCGCCGTCGTATTACTCGCCTGAGATTTTCCGTATCACGCGTCCGAGAACTTTTCTACAGTGTGTATCGTCTTCGCAGCGGCGCTCATGTCCACCCGGCCCGCAGTTCTTACCCGAGATCGAAAACGGCGTTCCTTTCATTGGCCATCGCACTCCGCCTGCCAGACGCAAGTTCTGCGTTGCACTCGGTCGCATCTGTCCAGAAAAGGGGTTTCACCTCGCGATCGATGCCGCGGACCGAGCGCGCACGCCGCTGCTGATCGGCGGGCAGGTATTTGACTTCAGAACACACCGCCAGTATTTCGAACAACAGATCGCGCCTCATTGCAACGGGTTCGTCAGATTTCTCGGTCCGGTAGGCATTTCGCGAAAACGCCGGCTCTTGTCTTCCGCGCGTTGCCTGCTCGTGCCGAGTCTCGTCCCGGAAACGAGCTCACTCGTCGCGATGGAAGCATTGGCGTGTGGAACTCCCGTCGTCGCGTTTCCCTCGGGTGCACTCACGGAAATCGTGGAACACGGGCGCACCGGCTTTCTCGTGAAAGATGAACGCGAGATGGCGGACGCGATCGCAGCCGCAGAATCGCTGGACTCCAATGCGTGTCTTGAAGCAGCACGAACGCGGTTTCCGCTGGAGCGGATGATTGGCCGCTACCTTGAAATGTACAAAACGGTCGCCGCAAGTGGTGATGTTGCACACGAGTGGGCGGCTTGAATGTGTGCACTCGCAGTACGGGAAATCGATAACCTGGAATCGTTGCGCACCGGCTGGCTCGAGTTGTGGAAGAGTTCGTCAACAGCAACCCCGTTTCAATCTCCTGACTGGCTGATCCCGTGGTGGAAACATTTCGGTGCGGGTCGCTTGTGTGTCCTGGCTCTGCATGAAGGCGCGCGGCTGGTTGGTGTGGCGCCGCTATTTGTGTGCGGAGAGCACGATCTACGACTGATCGGAACGGGCAACACGGATTATCTCGACGTGCTGATCGACGATCGGGTTTGTGAACATGGTGTCGCGCGCATGTTTGCGCACCTGTGCAAGCTTCGTTACGAGTGCGATTTTGAAAACCTGGCGGCGCGATCGACTTTGCTGTCGATGAGCACGTGCACGGGGTTTCGTGAGCAAGTCGAGGAAGAAGATTGCTGTCCGGTGCTGTCGCTGGCGCCATCGGTCGAAGGCTTTATCAACGGTCTGCCGAAGCACTTGCGGCAGAACCTGAGTTACCAGCAGCGGAAGCTCGTCGGGTTAGGCGAGGTGAAGATCGAATGCGCGCGCGAAGAAAACTTTTCAGAACTGTTCGAGGCGTTCTTGCGGCTGCACGAGAGGCGCTGGAGGATGAACAACATGCCGGGCGTGCTATGCGATGAAAACGTGCAGAGTTTTTTGCGCGAGGCGACGAAGGGTTTGCTGTCGCATGATGCGCTGCGATTGTACGGGCTGCGCATCGACGATCGCATTGTTGCCTCGTTATGCGGTTTTCATCACGCCAGCCGAACTTACTACTACCTGAGCGGCTTCGATCCAGAGTTTAAGCAATTCGGTCCGGGGACGATTCTCGTCGCACATGCGATCACTGAGGCGATCCGGGAACGAGCCAAAGAGTTCGACTTCCTGCGCGGTCGTGAGGAATACAAATACCGCTGGGGCGCGGTCGATCGACCCATCTATCGCAAACATCTCAAACTAAAACAGGATTCACATGATCATCTTGAGAAAATCATGTAAATCCTGTCTAAGGTTTGAGCTGCGGGATTAGAAGCTCTCGACGCCCCGGAAGCCGCCCTTCGCCGTCTTCATGATCCAACCGATCACGCGGGCGGTGTCGTAGCAATACCCGAGGATGTAATTACACGTCGACAGGCAATGCTGCGAGCACTCGCGCTTCATCTCATCGAGCTGCTTCACGTCAAACTTGTGATCGCCGACGACGCCCCAATCGTGTGTCGCGGAGTACATCGGGAAACACGGAGCAAGCGATCCATCCGTTCGAATGATGAGCGAATTCTGACCAGCACGACACTGCCACTCGGGAACCTTGCCGCGCATGAGAAGCTTCATGTCTTCCATATGCTGGATCGGGTTCACCATCTTGTAACCTTCGTTGCGACGCTTGTCATTCAGATAGTCGAGCAGAGCGTCGACTTTCGGCCAATCTTCCGGCGTCAGGTAAGTCTCGTTCTCCGAGAGGTGCTTGAAGTGATCCTGCTCCGTCATCGGAGTCTCGTTGATGTGATAGTCAGTGGCGATACCGTTCGCACGAGCAATCTCGGTTAGCTCGACAACATCGTCCATGTTGTTATGGCAGATGTTGATATTGAACATCACGGTGTAGCCGTAGACCTTCTGCTTCTTGACGAGGTAATCGAAGTACGGTCGAATCGGATCGAGCGCCTTTGGCAGCGACTTCCGTTCTTTCACTGAGTCGACCGCAAGGTTGACTGTAGCGAGTCCCGCATCGCCGAGACGGTCGATCACGTCCGGCTTCATCAATCGTCCGTTCGTCGGCAAGTAAACAAAGATGTCTTTCTTCGAACTGTAGTAAACGATCTTGTGAATGAACTTCGGCCGCAGCAGAGGCTCTCCACCCATCAGCGCCAGCACGCGCGAGCCAATCGAGTGCAACCAGTCGATCGAACGTTTCGCAACGTCCTCGGTCATTCCCTTCACTTTGTTGTCGTACGACCAGCAGTAGTGACAATCCAGATTGCACTTCCAGTCGGTGAACAGGTACGGAATGATTGGTCGCAATTCGTTTCGGTGATTCGGGAACCGCGATTTGAAATACGGGGCGCCCCAAGTCTTCCACATGCGAACGCCGTTCAGCTTCAGATACTGATTGTGCGTCATCTCTTTGGCGTCGGGTCGCTGCGGGTACGGCGGCTCGGGCAGAACCTCGTCAGGCTTTGGTTCGAGATGTTCCCGGCCGGGTCGTTTATAAAGGATTTGGTGCAGTTGCGGCGCGATTCGAAATGGGGGCGGATTGGTTCCTGAATTAACGTCGTGCGGATTAGTACTCATCAGTCGGTCCTCAAGTTATTTTTCGGGGTACTAGGTTAATACCAGCTAGCGGAACGCGCTATGTTGCCACAAAATAGCACAAAACGCACAAGGTTGTTGGGCCTCTTGTGCGTTTTGAGCCTGTTTTGGCGCCTTTTGTCAGCGTTGGATGGCGATTCTCACCTTGTTGCTCGTGCGGCCATGCACCGTGACAGTAACGAGCACTTCCCCCGCATCATCCAGATCCCTGTTCAGACGAAGCACGATTTGAGAAGCATGAGGTAGTTCAGGTAATGGACTGACGAACTCCACCCGCAACGGATATTTGGTGTGCGCCGCATCCTCGGCTTCGGCCGTTATCGCTTCAACATCTTCACCGGGAAGCAATCCCAGATCGGTTCCGAAGACCATGATGCGTGTGGTGTTGCGACCGTCTGATAGGAGCGTGGTTATGACGGGGAACGGCCCATCGAGAAATTGTGTTAACTCTAAAGCGACGGCGCGATCGGAATCAGGCAATGTCAAAAGGGTTGGTTTAGCGGTCTGGATATCAGCAGTTCGATTGCCACCGGGAGTTACTAAGCTCAGTCCCGCCGAGTTGAACGTATAACCTTCCTTCGCTGCCGTGATTTGGTATTCGCCGCTCGTTGGCAGATTGCTGAAGACATAATTGCCATTCGCATCAGTCGTGGTTGTCACCAACTGCGACTGCGAACTGCTGAGTGTGACAGTCACGCCGGCGAGCGCCGCGCCGTTATCGTCTGTGATGCGACCGGAAAGAGTGAAGGTGGGCGATGGAGACGCTGACAAGTAATTATTCAACGCTTGTTTGACGCCATCCGTACACGCTGCATTGTTGTAGCAGTCGATCAGTTTATTTGACCAATAAAAGTGAGCGGCAGGATCTGGTTCGCGCCCGAGTGCGTCATCGAAGCGCGTGCGCACGTACTGCACCGGATCGTCGACAGCCGGTGTATTGATCGTTAGGGTCTTCTGCGCTGCTGAGTCCAACTGCGCGTAAGTTGAATTAATAACCGTCACTTGCCCCGTGTTAGCGTCGGCGAAGATGTGATCGGCACCGGCGATGCACGTTAGCTGGTCCAGGATCGCGGTCCCGATATTTCGCAATGCGATCGCGCCGCTGGCATTCTGGGTGTAACCATACCGCGACTTCTCGATGAACACTCGCCGCGCGTCGTACAGTTGATGCCCAAACTCGCCGAAGTTAGAAACATTCATCACCAGACCAGTCACGTAAATCAGATCGATCGGGGCACTCTCCGGGATGAAGCGATAAGGCAGACTACTCAACCCCCAATACCCACCTTCATCCATAAACACGTTGCGCAGCACCACTTCACGCCGCGGTGAAACGTTCGTAGGTGGCGCGGCGTTTCCGATGTTGATCCATGAGATCGGCGCGCCTAGTCCGGTCTTCGCAAAGAGTTCGCGGGTTCCATAATCGAGGAAGGTCGTGTCGGTCACTGTGATACCGCGCCATTGAACGTTCTCCACCACCGGAACGTAGTAGCCACTCGCGGCGGTCGAACCGAGAAACTTGCTGAGCGAGATTTCCAGGTCCGTGCGTATCGCCTCGACAATCGCACCGCCCTCGACAAACGTAGCGAGAGCATAGAATTCATTGTGCTTGAGTTGGGCTTTGTCGATATCCATTAAGAAAAGCGTGATCGCAGCATCGGTCATGACATCTGGAGAACCGACAAAGGCGATGTCTTTGATTACGAGATTTTTCAGACCTCTTATAGTAATCGCATTATTTTTCGCGCCCGTGCGCGGATAAATTTCTGTTGGTAAATTGAGTCCTAAACAGAGCTGATCGCCCTCGGCAGTGGGAGGCGCAGGCATCGTGAGCGATTCAACGCCCGTGATGGTGATGGATGCCGCCAATCCGGTGAAGTTTTTACTAACAGGCGTGGCGATTACATACTTCCCTTCCGGAATGAAGAGTGTGCCCCCGCCTGCGGCTGCGAGTGCGTCGAAGGCCTTTTGGAATGCCGGAGCGTCGTCGGTCGTGCCATCACCGGTCGCCCCGAAATCACGCAGGTTCAGTGTTTCCGGCGCCGCGAAAGCATTCGTGTTGAGACACGTCAGTATGAGACATAACCCGAGTAAATAAAGAAGTTTTCTCGTCATGGCCTCGTCATGGCCGCACGTACAGGTTTGGTGTTGGTTATTGGGGATCTAGCGGGGTCTAGAGAGCAGTGAGATTGAGTGGTCCAACAAACAGCGGGGCCGTAAAACTGCGGCCCCACATCACTCTAGCATAGGTGAGGCGTTGCTGGTCCAACAAATTTGAATAGTTCTCTAAGGATTCTTCTCTGCGTAACTCTGCGTTCCTCTGCGGCTCTCTGCGTTGAAATAGCCCATTAACGCAGAGAACCGCAGAGGAACGCAGAGTTACGCAGAGAAGAATCCTTAAGATTATCTTAGGTGTCGGCAGGCGTGGCTTTACAATTTATACAGCCACATTCCAGATAGTCACTGCCTTTGAGGAACTCTCGTACAGTTTCCCTGCACCGAGTCATTTTTTCATCCCAGGCAGTTTTGATGGCCTTCACTTCCAACGGCGTAAGGTGCCATGAGAGTGGCGCATCACGATTGCCGAACTCGAATATCACCGTATGAATCGGCACACCAGCGTCTAACCATTTCTGCTGCAAGAATTCGAGTTCTATATCGTTGTGTGCAATCTGACCAGCACTCCGCACGTTCAGGAGAGTCGTGATCGGAGCGAAAACCTGATAGAACCAGCCTCTGGTCTTTGAATGTCGTTCAGCACGCAGGTCGGAGTCGACGGGAGCGCCATGAATCTGGATCACTAACACGCTTTTGATGTCCTTTTTCGCCCCTTCGAGCGCTTCATCCAACCACTCGACCAAAGTTGCCATACCGTAGTTGTCATAATAACCACCATCTACGATGTGCGGCTGTGGTCCGGGTCCATCGGAGCGAGACGCGGGTGTAACGTATGGAAAAGTCGCCGAAAGCCTTGCGGCCGTCACGACGCGGACATCAAATGTCTTGTCATTAATAGTATGTAACTCTGTTGCATCGACGAGTGCTCCTCCTCCGTCTGATCGTCCAATCATTTTCGTGGTAGCAAACAGCAGTCGCTCGCCTGTCTCAGTGATTGTCGCGTTCATAACCACCGCAGGAATTTTTCCAACGGCCACCAGTGCATTCCAACTGCTGAGCGATTCGTCTAAGTTTTTAACCACCTTCACGTCAGAAGGGATGCTGTTGAAGACCCAGGCTCGCTCCAACGCACGGCCACGCCCGATCAATTTTCCAAAAACCCATGGAAACAAGGCGCGCAAAAAATCGGGCCAAGCCAGGCCCCAGGCGACCTCATCGAGACTTGACTCCGCGGCAGCCTCATCCGGTCGTCGCGGAATTTCCTCATGAGCGAGCCAGTTAACAAAGAATCCGTTGCCAACGCTTCCTCCTGAGACTGAACTGATAAAACGTAATGATTTCTCAAACGTCACGCCGAGGTCTTGATGCAGGCCGTACAGTACCTGTGCCGCCCAAGCACCCGCCTGAATACCACCACCGTTCGCAGCCACCACAATCACGCGGCTCGCGCCCGAGGCCGTAATCGTCCTGGCCGCGCCGGCAGCATCACCTTCGTACTTTCGCAAGTTATAAAAATGATCCGAGCGATGAGACTGCGCGGTGAGCACGCCAACAAAGGCGACGATGAGGAGTGTCGGGATATGCCAGGCATCAAAGAAAAAGGCTAGTCCTGATAACATCCAACCCAGCATCAGTACCAACATCAGTGCTGAGCACAACGCTGGAACCGTGCGTTTCTTTCCTAAGTGGGACCAGCCGTAGATACCGACGATCGCATACAAAATGCCCGTCGACAGGAACGCTGTGAACGCGAAGAGATGATGCGGCCACGGGTCACGTACGTAACCAGCAAACAGTTTCGTGTTGTACAAGTAGTCGATCAGGCGAGGATCGCTGAGATAAGGCAGAGCCAAAGTAAGCGAAGTCACGCCATTACGTAACAGAAATACCGCCGCTAGAATGACAAGCCCGACGCCGCATGCTGCCGCCAGGATCAGACGGCCAAGGTTATGACCTTGCCGGGCCGAGAACTTCACCGCTGGAATGATTATGAAAATGCTAAAAAATAGCATTAGGCCCAGCCATACCGTTGCGGAGGGTGGCGAAAAAGAAAACCCGTTGAGCTCGGGAAATCTTAGCTGCGCATTTTTGAGAATGATGGAAGCGGTGACGCAGGCTGTACCTGATACTGCGAGCGTAGCAAGTGTGACGACAAACAGGCTCAGTGGTGTGAGATCGAACAAGCCTCGCAACAGTATCTTCGCACCACTGAAGAAGGCGATGAATGGTAGCGCCAGGAGTACTAAGACCAGCAGCAGTGGAACACGCAGCAGCACGGCATATTCTGCCGTGTAAAGCCACGGATACGGATACCACATCAGGATCGGTGTGAAGGCCAACGCCAGGAGTCCAAGGGCCGAGAGATTCGATGCAGAACTGATTCCTTCAAACCTACCCTTGCTCGAAGAGATGATTCCGCCAATCGCTATTCCGACCAAAGCGGCACCGATTATCTTTCCTACAGTGGCTCTGACCGGACTCGTTCCTGCTTCAAAAAACAACAAGCCACCTTCTACTGCGAGAGTCACGAAATAAAACAACCACTTCGTTTGGCCGAATAATTTGGGAGAACTTCCCTTCACTATACGCAGCAGGCGCAGTATTTGAACGTCCTCGATCACGTCAACTATTCCAGTCAACAAAGCGAGCACGACGATTATGAGCCAGCCGCGTGAGAATTGAGTTCGAGCCAGTGGCACGGATAGAAAAAACGCAATGTAAAAAACAATGAATGGGAAGTCTAAGAATTGGAAACGTCGTGCGGCTTTGCGGTTGATCTTGCCGATGTCATCAGATTCTTTACCGAGGACCTTATCAACGAATTCAAACGAATCGGCGAGCTCGAGCGCCAGCCCGGGTTTCTCCGCATAAGGCCAGAATGGGTCTTTCGGGGTCACGAATTTACACAACGCACTAAACAAAAAGCCAAAAACGGCGAGGGCCACGAGTAATAAAAGAGGCGTGAAGGTAATCAGTATCGATTTGGACATAGTGCCTCCAGGAGTCAGGGGTTTATGAAGAGCTTGGGTTCATGCTGATTAGCACGAAAAGAAATTCGATCGTCGTAGAGTAGATCTATCGCCTACCGTTGATGGCTGAGTTTTGGCGAGTGTGCAAGGGCAGCAGAGGCTCGGGGAATTAGCCGTCAGCGGGTAAACGCGGACGATATACTCCTGTCCGAATCAAAAGGCAATAGCTTTAGGGCGGGACTGTTTACTGGATCAGATCATTCCTTCGGCGCGACGTAAGTCTTCCGCGCTTTGACAACCAGCTTGCCCTGCGACTTTTCGACGCCGTTCGCCAAATCGATTTTCAGTTTACGAACGGTGCCGTCGCGGTTTTTATTAGTTGAGACAAAGGAGAAACTATAGCGCGTGCGGAGATGCTCGATGAGCGTGTTGAAGGTTCGGTCGAGCTCCTCGGGTTTGTCACGCAGGATCTCGCCGCCTGTTTCGTCAGCCAGCTTCTGAACGTCGAGATAGGAGGCGCCGGCCAGGCGGCCCATGCGCGTGGCCCAACGCATCATGCCGTTCTCGGCTGCTTGTTCCGGTGTCTTCGGAATAATGCCGCTGATCACGCTGCCCGATTCGAACACGGTATGCATCACCGACTTATTCGATGGTCCACCGGCGCAATCCCAGTTACGCGTCACTCCAGTGACCACGACGATCACGCGCCGGCCAGTCGGATTACCGGCTTTCATCATGTAATTCGCCGCGTCGTCGAAGGCTACGTTCAGACAATGATTCGCGCGCTCGTCGTGTGGCGGTACGTAGTTGATTGCGCGTTCGAGCAGTATGCGGTCGTGCGTGAAGCCTTGTCGGAGCTCCGCCGTGTCGTGATACGTCATAACCGCGACTTCATCGCTGGGTTTCAGTCGCGACAACGCATCCTGCGCGGCCCTTCTGACTTCCTCGCCGAATGGATCCAGACAACCGCCGCGATCGATCAGCAGCAGGACCGACAACGGCAGCGTGTCCTGACTGAAATGCGTAATCGTTTGTCTATTGCCATCTTCCGAGAGGAGAAAGTCTTCCTGTTTAAGACCCCCCACAACTCGCGCCGTGTTTTTCTGAAGCACGAGCGCGTCGATGGTGATGAGATCGACGTCTGTTTTTATGATGTCGGCAACTTTGATATTGGCTTCACCGGGCGTGGCGGTTACGGTTCGTTGTCGTGTTTGCGGCAACGCGGGCGAGATCAGGAATCCGGCAAGAGCTAGAAATAACGTGACGAGCAGGAGAGAAAGCTTTGCGGTGGGCGGGACGGATTTCATAAGCACCTCCTTCGGGTTGGAGACCGGAGCTACGCTGACCGGCAGCGGGCGGGGAGAGTGCTTCGACTATTCAGGGAGAGATTAGATTGGCCCGCATGATAGATCGGTTTTCATGATTTGGGTAGGGAAAGCGGCTTGTATTGAAAGCGGCTTGTATCAACTGTAGGGGGTGGCCCTCCGTGGCCACCCCTGCTTTACCTCTCACGCAGGGGTGGCCACGGAGGGCCACCCCCTACAGTTGATGCAAGTGACAAGCGTAATGTATGCTCTGCGCCGTTTTAGTCTCAGCTGATCCTGCTCTCGCAAATCCGGAGTCAATAGAGTCATGTCTGATCAAAGTGCAATCGTACGCTACGCGATCTATCCGGGTATCGGAGTCGCGCGTGTTGGTAATTCTCCTGACGAGTATTTCATCGGCCCCGAAGCTCCGGGGGAAGTGCCACAACCAGCGGGCGGATTTAAAGATTCCGCCGGCCGCATAAAACGACAGGCCGCACGCTTTCGCATCTACGGCCTGAACGAAGCAGGCGAAGCCGTCCGCGAGATCACGGCGGATGAGGCCGAGATTACCTGGCGTGTTCACGTCGCGAATCGTAAGGCCGGTTGGTACCAGTTTCAGAACGCGATGGACCTTGGTAAATACGCAATCACCACCGCCTTGCGCAACAAAACAATCACCGGCGCCGATCGGCAAAAGCTCATTATCGATCCAGGCCCACGCAAGATCAGCGGCCGCAACCAACAAGGACCGCAATATCAGTTCGACAGCGGCGAATTCATGGGCACGAAGGTTCCGCTCGGAGAGCTGCGCACTGACGAAGCGGGGCGTCTGATCTTTCTCGGCGGCTTCGGCCACTCCGCTTCATTCGATCACAAACCGGCAATCACATTCGCAAATAACGACGGTTGGCACGACGACACTTCGGATGGTCCAGTCCGAGCGACTCTGAAGATCGATGGTAAGGAAGTCGAAGCCGAACCGGCGATGGTGGCCGTCACGCCTCCGAGTTACGGGCAGGGACTCTATGGCGTTGTCACGATGTACGACGTAGTCTTCAATTTATTTAGTCGCGATTCGAAGTTTGGTCCACCGGCGGTGGCGCGTCCATCGTTCTGGCGAGACATCTTTCCAATCTTCGATCGGCTCGTCGATAACCAGTGGGTGAATAGCGGTGTCAGCTTTCTCTTTGGTTCCGGATCACCCTCTGACCTGACCGAGCCCGATCTGCTCTATAAGTTATCGAGCCCCGCTGAAGAACATAAACCGCTGCGCACGTCTTATTTTAACTGGTTCCGAAATCCCGCTGACGCAACCGCTAACCAGCAGGCTGAAAAGTTGCCGCCGTACTACGGCGACGCATTCGGCGACTTCAGTGATCTCGGCATGGATGATCTGGCGCTTACGCCGACTCAGTACGAGTGGCTGCGGCACTGGGCCGATGGCGACTTCGATGACGATCCCTCGCATCGAGATCGTCCCGCAACACTCGATGCATACCCGATTGCCGCGCAACCACACGCGCTAGACGAGGCAAACCTCGAAAGCTGTCTCGGTGGTCCATTTCATCCAGGCATTGAGTTAACGTGGCCGCTGCGTGTGGCGACTATGTGGAAAGCGCCGTACCGTTTGAACGTGCTACCCGAGGGTCAGGAACCGAAGATGGACTATGGTCCGAGCCTCACGCCGGACGAGGCAATGGGGCCAGGTGGTGTGGTTGAGTCGAGTGGACCAGGCACGCTCACGTGGTGGATGGGTGTTCCATGGCAAACGGACGAGGCGAGTTGTTTGTCGGGTTACGAGATCGGGACGTTCTTGTCACTTCCCTCTTTCTGGGCGGCGCGTGTTCCGAATCAGGTTCTGAGCGAACGCTCATATCGCCGCGTGCTCGACGAGAGTTTGCCGCTCGCGCAACGCATGAAGCATCTGTTCTATCGGGTTGAGTGGCTGCGTTACTTCGGTCCTGACTATGAAACGCGCATCAACGACAACGTCGCTAAATGGGACAAGCTCGGCATAATCACGGCACGCGATGGATCGCCAGATCACGCCGAACACGGACTGCCGGCGCGGTTCTGGGTCGAAACCGGGTTAGCGCCTGAGTTCACAAAATCCGATCCGACCTGGGAACAGGTTCGAATCGCTGAAAGAATCATCCAGACTCCGGCAGATGTGGTCGCCGAAGTTCCCTCCGTCGCGTCGGCAAAATTGGCGGCGGAGATCGACGAAGTTCCTGTGCCCGCACGGCGCCGCATAGTTGGTCGAGACCAGCTGTAAAAGGTTTATGTTTGCGGCTGATGTAGTAATCGTGGGCGGTGGTCCAGCCGGGGCCGCGACGGCGCTCGCTCTGGCGCGACGCGGCCTCTCGCCCATCGTCCTCGAAGCACACTCCACGCCCCAGATGAAGGTAGGCGAATGCCTGCCTCCATCGATCAATCCACTACTCGACCATTTCGGACTCAGCGAACGGCTCCGGCGCAGGGGGAATCTACCTTCCTTCGGAAACCGTTTCGCCTGGGGATCGAGTTCCATTCAAGAGCGAGACTTCATCTTTGGGCCAACTGGCGCTGGTTGGCGCGTCGATCGAAGCGTGTTTGAAGAGGAGTTAATGCAGGCCGCTATCGAGGCGGGTGCGCGTTGGCATCACGGTCAACGTCTCGACGCATGCTCCAGAGAGACAGATGCACGATTCAAACTTACGGTCAGAGGGTTGAATGGATTAGAAAGTTATCGATCAGACTTTGTGGTTGATGCGACGGGACGTTCTGCGCGTCTCGCAGGCTCGCTCGGTGCTCGTCGCGTTGTCTACGACCGCTTGATCGGTGTCGCAGCGTTTTTTGACGATGCATCGTGTGAAGAAGATGACTCATTCACGTTGGTCGAGGCAATGTCTTCCGGTTGGTGGTATTCGTCACGGCTACCGGGTGGGAAACTCATCGCGGTTTACATGACAGATGGAGATCTGCTGGACCACGCAGCACTGCGTGAAACCACTGCCTGGCTCGCACTTCTAAATGAGACTGAGCACACAGCGCGACGCGTGCGCAAGTACGGCAGCGGAGTTCCGACTACTCCGCGCATCGTGCCGGCGCACACAGTCAGACTAACCTCAGTAGCGGGCGATGGCTGGTTAGCTGTGGGTGACAGTGCTGTTGCTTTTGATCCGCTTGCGTCGCACGGCATCGCCATGGCGATGGGAAGCGGTTTCAACGCGGCCACAAGCATCGTCGATTACCTCAGTTGCCACAGTGACGCACTACGTGTCTACGAGCGCCTCATCGATCGCGCGTTTGCCCATTACCTGCTCATGCACCACGACGCCTATCTACACGAGCAACGCTGGCCACATGAATTGTTCTGGCACCGCCGCCACGCACCAACGCCGAGCAGGCACAGCACCGCGGGCGCTAGCGACGGGTCAACTGCAACCAACACGCTAGATGCTTGTGTTTGACCCGGCGCTACCGCGCTCGGTACTGTGCCTACCCCGGCATTGTCACACGTCGTAACGATCCGCGCTGTTACTCGATTGCTATTACAACCAGCGTTAAGTCATCGTCGACCGCTTCGAAGTCAATCAGCTCCAGTATCGCATCGAGTAATTCTTTTGCGGTGGACTGTATGTTAGCCCGAATGCAATCCAGCAGTTTCTGGTTGGGTTCCTCCGCCAAGCCGTCTGTAAATAAAACCAGCCGATCACCCGGAGTCAGGTCCACCGTTTCCGATATATATTCAGCACCGCGAATCATGCCGGGACCTCGAGACTGCGACTCCAGAAACCTGTGGCTCAAATCCTTTCTCACCAGAATGGCCGAAGGATGACCGGCATTCGAAAGCGTTAAGGTCTTTGAAACGAGATCGAGCCGACCGCAGATAAACGTGGCCCAGCGGTCTGAGAGTTCTTCGAAATCCGGAACTCGTCCGTAGGACGTGATGCGGTCGCCTAGCGTGAGATCTAATTGGGTAAGGACTTCATGCGGAGGAAGTCCGGGTTTGGTGTCATCCAGCGTGGTGATCACGCCATGAACCTCCTGGAGAGTTTGACCGGCAGAAATACCCTTGCCGCAAACGTCACCTATGTAAAGCTTGCAAACTCCGTTGGTCTCAGGTTTGACGCGATAATAATCTCCACCAACCATTTCAGCGAAACGTCGAAAGCATTCAATGTTGAGTCGCTCCCCTAAAGGAAAACTCACCCGAGGCGGCACGAAGATCGACTGCCGTCTGGCAAATTCGGCGTAGATTTGATCCCGTTCGCTGATCTGGTTCGATTCGGCCGGCAAGTTCGATTCACTGGTCTCAGTCGAACCGACCGGCGGGCGTGGGACAATCGGCTCATCCAACAAACACGCAGGAAAAGCTTCGCGCGGCAGTTTGCGCGTGCCATCTTTCCCACGCCAGAACCTGTCCATAAATTCCCAGCCCAACACTTTCAGGTGCTCGGGCAGCGGTCTCTCTTCGAGGCTGCTGAGGAAGTCTTTCACCGAAACGTTTTCGAAGCCCGGAGCATCCTGTACGATGCGCGCCAATTGCCTGGCTGCATCCTTGCCATCGTCTACATTGAAACCAAGCAGGATGGCTAAATCATCGTGCAAAATTTTCATCGGCCTTCGCGCTGGGATCTCGAGTGACTTGATCCGGTAAGAGTCGCCGCCGTTAGTGTCCTTGCCCTCTTCGAGCATTCCCCAATTTACGGCCGTAGCGACCAGATGTTGGAGCGCGGTTAAAGACTTTTGAGTCAGCTGGCGCGAGCGTGATTCACCATACCGGAGCGCGCGATACAACACGGAACCGGGCACACATTCCTCTCTGAGAAAGGTTGAGATCGAATTTGGACCGGTCAACGGAATGAACTGGGAGAATGGATCAATTTGAACGTCATCGATTTTCCATCCCGAATCCTTCATGGTGGCAATCAGTCTGAGTAATTCCTTGACCTGTGTTTTGAGTGACGGGAAGTCGCCATCGATTTTGTTGGTAGCGGGGTCGCAGGGGAGAACTTCCGTTTCAAACCATTTTTCAGCGTATAAATGGACCCAGGCAAAAATCAGCGCCAGCAGTCGATGGGTCTTTCTCTTGACGACTTCGTTGATCGATCTCGTTTCATCGCCTTTCGTCGCTCTGTTGAAGAACTCCAGCACGGGACCGATGTTTGAAGGTGTGCGAGTGGCAAGGGCCTCAACAAATTCCCAGATCGGACCGGCCTTCGGCTGATCGCCTCCCACCGGTTTCACAGTGGAGAGCGGCAGCCGCGTTAGGATGTTGTCGACACCCCACTTATCTCGTTGGACCAGACAATCAATAAATAACGAGCGTACGTCGAGCGAGACGAGGGCTCCGTTCCGTTCATAGAATTCTATCCCAAAACGGTCAAGAGCCTGGTGGAGTGCTTCCTCGGTTTCAACTGAGCGAAACAGATCGAGCAGCGCCCAGAGGCTAGTCGGTTCCATCCACAAACGAACCTCTCGTTCATCCCCCACGCCGGATCTGCGTTTAAATTCCTCGCGGAAGCGCTTGATCGCAACCAGTAGACCGTCCAGCGGATTCTTATAAGAGGTCTTAACTTCATTGATGGTCTGTTTCATCGTCGCCTTCAAACTGGCGCCAACTTTGACCGCATTGCTGCCCAATAATATTTGGGTGGTCAGCATGGCGGACGACATGTCCTGCATCACCATCGGCACATAGCGGGTGTGAAAGGCGACTCCACAGGGTATGTCTCGATGAGCTGAGTGAGCGACCAGATAGACGCCGATCAGAATGCCAGAATTTGGTCCGAGGGGAACCAGCCGATCAGACCACTTCAACTCGCGCAGGTCAGGATCGTCGCGGAAGTTATTCGTGTTGTCTTGTCCGGGAAGTACAAACGAAGGGCCGCTTTGATCGTCCTTGAAGTTGAAATCAATGGTGAGCAGTTCGTAATCCCACGGCGCCCGGGCGCTGAGTTTTTCACAAAATTCAAACCACTCAGTCAGAGGTTCAATCTTTATCGGCAACCTACTGGCCCGATCGTCTCTGTCTGCCGGTTGCATATCGTTTACTCGCAGGTAACGTAACCAACGTGGACTCATTTGCTCTCCTCCACTTCAGAAAAATAGACCTTAATGATCCAGCGGCTTTGGGTGTCGGATTTGCTGAACTTGGCTGAACCGAGATCTAAGGTTTTGAGGGCGTTATCCAGGAGCCCGAAAGACAACCCCGCTTCCCGCTCGCCCTGGACTTCCAGCGTAATAACTAAACAATCACCTTGCGTAATTGTGAGTTTTGCCTCTGTTCCTTTTCCATGCTGACGGTGGTTGCGAATGACCTCGCCGATGAGGAGAAGGCAGTTGACGTACGTTTCAATTGGAATTTCGGTAGCGCGATCGTCCGTCCACTCTGAAGTGAAGTACCCGGCGTCCTTATAACTGCGAAACCGCTGTACCTCGGTTGCGACCTGAAATAAGTAATCGGGCAACTTGTCACCGACCGAGCGAAGCGACTCGAGGATTTCAGCTCGCAGCGCCTTGACCTTGGTTGAATCAGTGGCTGCGTGACAAACGGCATACGCAAATTCACCCTGGGCTTTCAACAAGAGCAATATGAAACGACGATAATCCACCTTCTCCGGATCTGAAGCCGTGACTTCTTCAACCAAAGTCATGACGGGCTCTTGCATAAACTTGTGCATGTCGTGAGAAATGATGCGAGCGGCCTGCGCTGCTTGATGCAAGGGTAGCCGGTCCTGCAATAGAACGTTCACTTCAGCGCTTCGCAGCATCCCGTAAATCATGCGAATCCAGGGTCGAATCACCGATATGAACGGAAGCCCGAGGGGAACGGAGCTAAGCATCGTTGCCCACCCGACAGTTTGCAGATACGTTTCAGCATCGAGAAACTTACTAGTACTAGTTTCCGTTGGTTGAAGGAGCGGCGCTGGAGGAGGCGCCGCCAACCGGTGCATGCTTAGCGTGGTCCAGGTATTAAACTGGGGTCGCTTAGCACCATCTCCCCAGTTTCCCGCAACCGGATCATCTTTTGCGACCGAAACTGCTTTGATGACGTCGTCAAGCTCGTTCTTCTTGAGCTCGTCTATAAGCTTGGACCACCACTTCGGTTGCTTTTTCTCGAACACCGAATGCATCCACAAGCTAATTAGAAGGTGACGCGCCCGACGCAACCTGACTTCGCGTTCCGCATCGTAATCCGGTTCGTTCGACCGATCGTAACGATCGGGAAACACCCACTCCGGATAGCTCTTGTAAGGAATGTCATTCAGTAGCTTCGCCACCCGATCACCCCACTCATTAGAACGGCCTTTTTCAAGCTGTAAAATCTTGTGTTCGGGAAATCCGTTACTATTGCGGTTCTGAGCGGCGGTAGAGAATGTAAAACTTGCTATGAGATCGTAGATATCCTCAGAGCAGGTGGGCTGCTGGTAAGCGTACCAGATATACGGACTACCCGGACGAAAGTCTCCGTCTTTCGGTTTAGTGGTGGCCAACGTATACCAGCGGGCCTGACAACAATCGTGATAGGGATCGATATGAGTTGACTTCAGCGGATCGCCGCTAAACCCTACACCGAAATTTCGCAGGATGAAAGAATCCCCCACACATACTTGTTGACTATAAAATAGTCGGCGATGCGCCAGGCAACTATGATAACCAGGCAGAAAGTAGAAATTAACGTCTCCCGATTTAAAGCTCTCCGGCTGCATTAGGGCGAGGACCCGAAACATGGTCCAGGCCATGGTTGTGTAAAGAGGGTTAATCCATGGTAGGACGAGATCCTTTAACTCATCCTCGTGACTGGCGAGTCGTTCTATCCTTGTAGCGAAGCGCTCCTTGATCTGTTCATGCATTTTCCTGGCAGCTTCGAGACATTCTCTAAACCCCTGATCGAGTACTCCCTGGACAGTTACAATTGAGGCTACCTGTCTATCCTTCATAAAAGCGGATCCTCCAAACAGACCGAGATGAGAGGTTTTGCGGCCATATTTACCCATCAAGGTGAGAAATGACCGAAACGTGTACCCAGTTGTGTTCAGAGACAAGAGAATCCAACCCCATCCTGTCAGGTTTCGTCAGGTGCTGTCGGTCAACTCCGTCTATTGTTAAAGGTCGCTGACTTCCTGGGTACCAGGTAGAGCGAGGCGTCCCAGGCGTTTCGCAGAAATATGAAAGAAGCGCAACGAGAACCAATAAGACCGACTGTTGAGTGGGACCTAGGTGAAAGTCGGTCGAGGAGTTTCGTTTGCGCGTGCGTATCATAAATGTCGCCCCAACTTTTGGCAACCAGTAGATTATCAAGCGTGTCCCCACGCATCCTGACATATACTGACCACGCCCCAACGAACCCCAGGATTTACCGGATTGAATCAACAGCGATGCGCACCGATGTAAATGAGCTAATGGTTGCGGCTCAGGACCTTCTCGAAAAGGGCCTTCAGAAGTGCCTCGATCTGACCAGGGCGCTAATAGACAACTTGAAAAGGCGGGCCGCAGACGAAGTTGGAAATCGATTGTTGACCAATGCCGAACTTCAGGACGAACTCACTGGCAGATCTCGCGAACTTTACAAGATAATGGCCCAAACTTTATTCGAGCTTATTCAGAAGTTGCAGCCGGAGGATTGCCCGCCTGAGAAAGCGATAAACTTTTACTTTTGGCCGGGATATCACAGCGTTCTAATACAGCAACGCATTTTTATCAGGCAGTATGAAGAAGACGACGAGTGGAATTTTGGCGTTGGTATCTGTGGAACGCCGAAAGGAAAACTAGATATCTACCACGATTCCTGCCAGGCGCGGTTATTCCAGTACCTGATCAAACCGCGCAATGAGAGCGACATCGCACCTGTAGATATTCATCGCTTTTTACTTAACAGAGACCTCTCACGTGACAATCCCCATTTGCACCGCTTCCTGGTGGTTACTAATAAACCATTACCGAGGGGAGCAACACCCGACACTTACGTTCCACTAAGCTCGATGGAGCAAGGAACTGAAGGGTGGGGATTCCAACTAGATACCTCTATGTGGAAGGCAATGCGACTCGCGACATTTAGAGGGCAGCACAGCACCAGAATTGAAGACCAACAGTTCCGACGAGAAGCGCAAAACAAGTTGCAGTCTCTATGGCTGCACTCGGCGTTCTGCAACTTGGAGCCCGGATGGTTACCATCGTTTATCGACACATTAGGCGCTCACCCTGGCTCCGATCTGCTGCATTCATCACTCACGCGGGCACTCAGAGATAAGAGAGCAAGTGACTGGGGCGACAAGAGCGAAGGTCGCCCGCTTTTTTCTAGTTGGGGGATTCTCTCGTTAAGTCCCTGGCTCGACCCCAGAGACATCTTGCTGGGTGAAGACGGCCAGTCTTTCGATAGGGCGCGAAGTCTCTCAAGCAAAACCGTAGGTTCCGCTGCTTTCCTCAGTTCAGTGCCACTGGGACCAGTATACCTAGCCTTTGCTAAACAATGGGTGAGCGAAGTCTACAATGCCATCCGCAACGCAGAGATGGCGATGCTGATACACAATAAGCAACGTCGAGTAGACGAAGCATTCGCCGCTGGTCCTTACTTTGCACATGAAATTCAAACGGTCGTCGATCAGGCGCTTCCGACCGTCCAGCGGGCGTTTGCTGACGACCGTGAGGAAGCGGTAAAGACGCGTCGCTTCGTGCTCTATTCGATTCGCACGTTGTGTGCTCTGGCGTATTCGTTCACCAATGTCGTGATGTCGCCAAGTAAGGATGCTATCGAAAGAGAGAGGGGAAACTTACTCGATCCGCTAAGAAAATTGCGTGCCCGGAAGGTCTTGTTGTCCGACTTAACGACCATAGCGGAAGAAACTTACGAAAGCCTTAAAATCAAGGACGGTGGTGTTGTTCTCTTCCCTGAGCCGCAATCAACGGAGATATCGGCGGACGAAGTCCAATATGGCGCCTGCTTTCTCTTGATAGCAGAGTTACTCCGGAATTACTGCCACTCGCACCGAAGTGGTCCTACCGCCAGCTTCCGGACGTGGCTCGACGGTGACATCCTCACGGTAGAGCTGGAAGGCTCAACGCGTGCTGAAAGAAAGCCTACCTCAATGTCAGTAGCTCGCCTCGATCGCTTCCTTCGTCTCCTCGGGGTTGGCTATACGACCAGTGAGTGGAACTGGGAACAACGAAGTTTTAGAACCGCTGTTCACGTAAACCTCGGAATAGACTCCGGTACCGATCATCAATTCTCCTAATCTCGCCTTTGTTTCTCTGCACTTAACACTCCTGTCAGTTCTTGTCCGGGGATGTTCGCCTAGACCTCTTACACTTAATCTGGAGGATGTAGCCCCATAACTTAAATTCTTACGGAGGTCACTATGAATACAACACAAACAACAGAAGCTCACCATCCCACACACGGTCCACACCCAGGTCTTTTGGCATCAATCTACTACGAGACCCTTCTGACCCCACCACCAGAAAAAGCACAAACCAATCGAAGCGCTACTACAGCGGTGAAAAATCAAATCACCGGACTGTGCAGCATCGTCAATTTCGCGACGACAGATTCACGCGCCTATCTGAGCACGGGTGACGTGGGTACTGGTCGTGGTGGCCCAGGCGGCGGCACCGGCACCGGCGGCACCGGCACCGGCGGCACCGGCACCGGCGGCACTGGCACTGGCGGCTCCGGCACCGGCGGCACTGGCACTGGAGGTACGGGTACGGGCGACGGCGGCACCGGCACTGGCGGCACGGGTACTGGAACCGGAGGCACCGGCATTCGTCACACTGGCACCGGCGGCACTGACACCGGCGGCACTGGCACCGGCAGCACTGGCACTGGCAGAACAGGCACTGGCGACACAGGCGCCGGCACGGGCCACAGCGGCACGGGGGTGAGAATGGCCAACACCCGTCTGGTCAGCTTGAAACTTAAAAGGAAGAATCAGTTTCGAGTTATGAGTGCGCGGCTACAGTCCGGAGCGCGCTCATTCATTGGCAACTTCCAGCAACTGATCGGTCTCACGAACAAAAAGGGAACCAGTAACGTGACTGAGTTTCTTGAGTTCGACGGGCTTGGAATCAGCTAAGTTTCAGAGCGTGAAGATTGTCTCTGTAAGGATTAGGGCAAGTCGCCCGCGAGGGTGACACTTCAATTCCATTGGACCAGTAGGCGAAATAGCGGCTGAGAATTTCGCTTACTGGTCTCAAGTGCATATCAACCTCACACCATCGTCAAACCAGTATTTCCTAGTAACGCCATAGGTACAGAACCGAGCGCGGTAGCACCGGGTCAAACACAGTCTTCTGGCGTGTTTGTTCTGTTTGACCCGGCGCTACCGCGCTCGGTTCTGTGCCTACTCGACAAAGGACGCCAGCGCTGCCAGTAGTTGTCAGGATGGTCTAGTCACCTGTCTCTATACTTAGTTCATCTTGATCGTAAGGAGAAGATGACATGAACCCAATCAGCAAACTCACTGTTCTATTGATGGTTATTGCGCTACCGATCGTTTCCTACGCTCAAGTAGCGCCAAGGAATCCAGTACAGCGACAACACGCACCAGCGGTGGCCATTCATGAGCACCCGCTCGCTCATGATCAGATTATCGCGCACCCACCGGCTAACCCTGAACATGCGGTTTTCGCAGTGCAGCCTGAGTTCGCAGTCCATCCCCAGCATGCGCCCGAGCACCCTGTGGCCTACCACCCAGCTCGTCCGAGCGCGGTGCCGGCGATCCACCCGCAGCCAGAGAGAGAGGTGTACTCGTGATTACGAACTAACCAGACAATCCAGCCGAGATCACTTGCAGCATTCACCACGAATTAGGCCACCGGCAGATTACCGGTGGCCTTTCTCTACCGCGCTCGGTACTGCGCCTACTCAGCACTGTTTAGCGCTACGTCATAGCAAGTGAAATGTCCGGTTTTGTTTTTGATCAGTTTCTGAGATCAGTCTGGGTAACTCCGATCAGCGATAATTCCACCAACGGGTGGCGTAAAGGTTCGACTGTATGATCGGGGTGGTAAATGGCGCCACCACCCGTCGCCAAACCTATCGCGCGCGTATTGGCTGACAATCTCAAGAGCTCTGTTGTGGTTTTCCAGTTAGTGGATTCCTCGTGGGCGCCGATGATGAACGGAACCAGTTTAAGGTAACCCAAACCCAGTTGAACGGCTCCGGCAGAAATACCGATCAAAGTCGCTCCCTCGAAGTATCTTCTGACAATGTGCCTATCTAATCCGTTGGTAAGGAACGTCTGCCAGCCTACTTCAACATCACCACCCGCCAGCAAGATGATGTCAGCGTCGTTGAGAAATGCGAGGTCCACTTCAGAGACGGCGGAAGGGATCATTCTACAGTCCGAGACGCCAACTCCCTCCATAGCAGCCACGAAGATCGCGTAGAAATCCGGGTCGTCGCCGTTCGATGCACCTACATAGGCAGCTTTGAGTCGATCTCGCGTCCGCGCTTCCACTACTCTCTCAAGCAGGAGTTGCCCGTTCTCCCGCCAAAAAAGAAGCTGGCTGTCGGCAAATAAAAAGATGGATCTCAATGGAACTGCTAATTCTGCACGGCGATCTGGTACTGCTCCAATTTGCCGTCGGGCAATTCGTAGGTCCAGGCGCGTAGCGTCTGTTTTTCGAAACGCACTAAGTACACTCGCAATGTCATCCCTCCACGCAATCCTTGTCGAACTTGCGTGAAAGCTTTCGGTGTGCCCAGCGGCGCCAGACCAGTCGCAAAATCCTGCAACGCTTGCTCGCTGAAATAGGCGTTCGCGTTGTCGCTGAATAGCGAGCGGTCGATCGTACCGTGCTGAAGTCCTTCAAAAATCTTCTTCGCCTGCTCTGTTTTCGCGGGCGTTGCCGGATCGTTCTGGTCAAACAGTAACGGAACGATGCCGTGCGCAATATCACCGGCTGCGGACGAGGCATCTTGATTCGTGAGCGCTACCACTGAAACTCGCTCGTCGGGAAACACAACGCTCTCAGATACAAAGCCCGATACTTCGCCACCGTGTGAGACAGCGCGGTGTCCGGCTTCTGTCGCGAGGCTAACACCGAGTCCATAACGTGTTCCCAGACCGTTATTGAGTTGCGCCTCACGTTCCAACTCGCGATATGAAGCTGGTTTCAGCAGCTTCTGGTCCATGATGGAGATATTCCACTTCGCGAGATCCTCGGCCGTCATGGCCAGCTCGCCGGCCGCAAAGAGCCAGCCTGGTCCCTCCTTCGGCGCCACCCGCAATGGTCCAAGCGCATAACGCATGTAACCGGTCGGATCAGTGTCGCCTAATTGCTTCTCATCGATGTTAGCCACACTGGCCATGCCGAGCGGCGCGAATACTTTTTCTTTAAGGAATTGCAGCAGCGGTTTGCCGCTGACCTTCTCAATGATCACGCCGGCTATGACGTAGTTGGTGTTGCTGTACTGCCACTTCGTCCCCGGATCAAAATCCAACGGCTTGCGTGCCCACATGTCGAGGATCTTCGCCGCGGTCACCGGCTGCAACATCATCGGCATGACGTAGTCCTGTGGCCAATAATCCTGATAGCCCGACGTGTGTGATAACAACTGCCTGATTGTCACTTCATTCGCTCGCGTCAGATCGGGAATAAACTTCGCCACCTTGTCGTCGAGCGATAACTTTCCCTGCTCTTGCAAAAGCAACATAGCCGCGGCAGTAAATTGTTTACTGATGGAACCGATGCTGTATCGCATCGCGGAAGTGGCAGGCGTCTTTGGTTCGAGTCGTGCCGAACCATAGGCATTCAAGTAGACGATCTTTCCATCTTTCACGACCGCGATCGAAGCGCTCGGCACACCTGACCGCGCCAACGCATCGGTGGCCAGCTTATCGATCTTGCCTCGAAGCTCAGGCGACAGATCTTGGGCTCTGGCGGCGCCGAAGGGCAGTAAGAAGAGGATTACGGCGAAGGTTAATACAAGGCGGCGATTTTCAAGCATAGTATTCTCTTTTGTGATTTTGTGCTTTTTTGTGGCCTATCCGACCGTTGCGCGTTTTTCGATCTTGGCCCACGTATCGCGAAGACCGATCGTTCGATTGAACACCACTGTGTCACTCGAGTCGCGGTCAACACAATAATAACCAAGGCGCTCAAACTGAAACTGAGTCCCAGGCTCTGCATCTTGCACACTCGGTTCTATTTTGCAGTCGTGCAGAACCTGCAATGACTCAGGATTCAGGTTGTCCGTAAAATCGTGTCCTTCTTCGACCTCGTTCGGATCCTCTTTAACAAAGAGATTGTCGTAGAGACGAACCTCTGCTGGTAAAGCGTGAGCTGCTGAGACCCAGTGAATCGTCGACTTTACCTTTCGACCATCAGGCGTGGTGCCGCCGCGTGTAGCCGGATCATAAGTGCAACGGAGTTCGACAATCCTGCCGGTGCTATCTTTGATCACTTCCTGGCACGTGATTAAGTAAGCATAACGCAGCCGCACCTCGCGACCAGGCGCGAGCCGGTAGAACTGCTTCGGCGGATCTTCACGAAAATCATCTTCTTCGATGTACAGCGTCTTTGAAAACGGAATCTTTCTGGTTCCCGCAGAGCTATCTTCAGGGTTGTTGATAGCGTCCATCTCTTCCACCAGATCATCGGGATAATTTTCGATCACCACGCGCAACGGTTTCTGCACACACATGACCCGCGGCACGATCTGATTCAGGTGTTGGCGCAGAAAGTATTCGAGTTGCTGCAACTGAGTAATGCCGTTCGTCTTCGAGACGCCAACACTCGCGATGAAGTTGCGGATCGCTTCAGGAGTGTAACCACGCCGGCGCATGCCGGAGAGTGTTGGCATACGCGGATCGTCCCAACCGTCGACATGTCCTTCCTCAACCAACTTCAGTAGCTTGCGTTTGCTCAGCAGCGTATGCGTGAGCGCCAGCCGGTCAAACTCGTATTGCCGCGAAGGAAATATGCCGAGCTGTTCGATGAACCAATTGTATAGCGGACGATTGTTATCGAACTCCAGAGTACACATGGAATGCGTGACGCGCTCGATCGAATCCGACTGCCCGTGCGCGTAGTCGTACATCGGGTAAATACACCACTGATTCCCCGTACGATGGTGGTCCAAGTGCAGGATTCGATACATCACCGGGTCACGGAAATTAAGATTTGGAGAGCTCATGTCGATCTTCGCGCGCAAGGTTCGCGAACCATCCGGGAACTCGCCCTTTTTCATGCGCTCAAACAGATCGAGGTTCTCGTCAACAGAACGATTGCGGTACGGGCTCTCCCGGCCCGGCTCGGTTAACGTGCCGCGATACTCGCGAATTTCATCAGCGCTGAGATCGCATACGTAAGCCTTTCCGGCTGTGATCAATTGAATCGCCCAGTCGTAGAGTTGTTGAAAGTAATCGGAGGCGTAGTAGAGGCCGTCCCATTGGAAGCCGAGCCACTGTACGTCTTCCATTATCGCGTGGACGTACTCTGTCTCTTCTTTGGACGGATTAGTATCGTCGAAACGCAAATTACACTTGCCGCCAAACTCTCTCGCCAATCCGAAATCGAGGCAGATGGCTTTGGCGTGACCGATATGGAGGTAGCCGTTCGGTTCAGGGGGAAATCGGGTTTGCACCCGGCCCTCGTGTTTACCGCTCTTGATGTCGTCAATAATGATGTCTCTAATGAAATTTGAGGGACCTTCAGTGCTCATAAACTCATGATAGTTGATCACGGTTTCAGCGACAAAAGCACGCGGAATCGTAATGTCTTATTTGGATTTCTCTGTGCAACTCTGTGTCCTCTGTGTCTCTGTGGTGAGTGTTTGCAATCAATAATTTAACCACAGAGACACAGAGGCCAGAGAGGTTGCACAGAGAAGAAGCTCAATGAAGCGGTGAGGGGTTATGGGCGGAGGCTGAGAGGCACTTTGTTACTACTCGCCCCTCGCACAGTTATGCTGACCCGCACCTCCCCGACGTCCTTTAACTCGTCAGGCAGTTTGACTATCACCTGTGTCAGCCAATTGAAACTCGGTACCTTCCCAACGAACTCAACTGGCAACGGGAAGATTCTGTTCTGAGAGTCTTCGGCTTGCGCAGTGACGACTGAAGTATCGTCGGGAACGTGTGTCGCAAAGAGCGAGACGCGGGTACGGGCATCCAAACTGAAGTTATGAGTCGTTACTATCGGAAAAGGATCTCTTAACCAGGTTACTGAATCGAGCGCGATTGCCTTGCCCGTGCCTTCCTCCGTCAACAGCTTCGGGAATGTTTCGACATCGCTGATAACTACAAACTGATCCACTACGCGGCCGTTGACATCTTTGAAGTAGAAGGACGCCTTGTTCGGCTGACCGTCCACATTGAAAACGCCGAACAGCGCGCCGAAGTGAGCGTTCGGTTGGCAGATCGGATCTCCCGGCAAACAAGTCGAGGCATAGGCACTCGCCCACCAATTGCCGGTGAGGGACTGAGCTCGAATGCTACGTCCACCGAGCCCAGAGACGAACGCGAAGCTGTTACCTTCAGTTAAGTGCAACGTGTTGGAAGTGCTTGCGACAGTTTGAGCCGACATATTGCTCAGCAGATGAGTGCGGCTGTAAGAGTGTTCGTGCGCAGTGGCGATAATCGCCCCGCCGTTTCTCGCTGCTTCGTACACATCCCATCCCGACTCGTCCGTCTTTTCGCCGATCTGCATTAGGCGCTGGGTCTTGTGCCAACTACAAATGCTCCAGATAGAGTTGTCAGCCACCAACTGATCTCTGATATATAAATCACTGCTGCCGTCATCAAAGCCGCTGGTTATTCCCGGAGCGGTTAGTACAAAGAAGATGCCTTTATAGTGGAACGATGATCGCACCCCTAATCTTCCGCTCCAACTGATTCCCAGCCGGTTGAACCTGCTTTCCAGAAATTGCTGATAGCCGTTCGGCCTGCTCCACGCTAACTCATCGTGATTTCCGATCGAGACGAAGTAAGGGAAATTGGCTCCCAGAACACTGTTGATTTGGGCATCCCACGCGGCAGGGTCGTCCGCGTAATCGAGGTCTCCGGAGTGCACGACAGCCTGCGCGCCTTCTTGTTTGATCAGATTCAACACGGCGACCGAATCCGGCCCCAATCCCTGATCACCGATAAAGGCGACTTTGAAATTCGCCGGCGGCGTTTCTTGAGCAACTATCGTCGCTGTCTGCGCCAGGAAGAAGAACAGTACAACCGCTAACAGCTGTGGCCAGTAGTATCCCGCGTGTTTTCTTAAAACGTACATGACTCTCTCGTGTAGCGTGAGGATATGCGATTTGCATTCGGGCTTCCAGATGACAATAAAAAGAGAAGAATTCATTCTCTGTGCAACCTCTGTGTTCTCTGTGTCTCTGTGGTTGTTTACCCCTTCTTACAGATCACCACAGAGACACAGAGAACACAGAGATTGCACAGAGATGAAGTGAAATTCGGGCACTACCCGGGTTTGAAGTTTCCTTGATCGAACCAAATAAACGTTGAATACTGGTGCCGTGAGAAACGAGCGAACGCGCATGCTGCTGGCGATTGTGTTGACGGCGAGCTTTTCGTGCGTTGCTCATGGCCAATTCGGTGAAAAGCAAGAATCCGGATCGACCGTGTATGGGCGCGCCATTTACCACGACTCCCAACGACCCGCCCGCCGCGTTCACGTTGTGATGAGAAGTCTAACCAGTTATGGTCCCGAAGAACTCTCTGCGATTACGAACACGCGGGGCGAGTTTCGTATTAAGAATGTTCCGGGCGGCCGGTATTTCATAGGAGTAAGTGGCCGAGGACTCGTGTCAACCGATAGTTTCATTAATATTGGAGAGACTAGAGCGACTCGCTTCGATGTCCCCCGATTGCGCGAGTACTTTGAAGAGGTGGAGGTTGATGGACGAGCTGATAAACAAGTTGTAGTTCGTGTACATCGCGGTGGCATCATCACGGGCAAGGTCAGTTACGCCGATGGAGAACCTGCCGTGCAGCATCCAGTCACTATCTTGCGGCGGGATCGGAATCGCTATTCGATGTTTATCGACAACGCCAACGCGACCCGAGAAACGATGCTGACAGACGACCGTGGTATTTTTCGCGTCGCGGGTCTGGCCAGCGGCGAATATATTGTTGGCGCAACGCCGATGATTGAGCATGGAGACTTAGTAAAGGATGAGGCGTTGGAAGCGAACATGATCGGTAGTTCACTGGCGATGACGTTTTATCCCTCTACTCCGCTACCGACACAAGCCACACCCATCCGCATTGAAGCCAGCGAAGAAAAGACTGGCATCGACATCACCATCCCTGATCAGGCGATGCACATCGTTGCCGGAGTTGTGCGAATGCGCAGCGATCAAAAACCGGTGGCAGACGCCAGAGTCGGCATTATCAGAAAAGAAACTTTTGAAACTGTCGGTCGTGCGTTCTGGCCCTATTCGGAAGGCATGCCCGGCGTAAATACTGACGGACTCGGGCGCTTCCGATTACGAGAGGTGCCCGACGGGCGGTACTTGCTCTTCGTTGAGTCGCGGAGCAACTACGCCGAGCTTCCGCCAGGCGCAAAACGGTACAGCGCGAAGCAACAAGAGGTGGAGGTCTCAGGCGGCGACATCAACAACTTATCAATTGAGGTCGGCGACGACGCGACCGTGTCCGGTACGCTGATCGTAGAGGGTGGGCCAACTCCACGCAGCGTTGACATTTCATTAATCAGGGACTTCAACGAGGCAGGAGTTTCGTCGAGTGCGAACGTTTCAGCTAGCGGTAAATTCGTGATCAGAAGCGTTCCATCGGGTCAAACGTATTTTTCGATTAACGTTGGGGAAGAGACTTCCCGGTTTTACATCAAGTCAATTACATGGAACGGAAAGGATCTGCTTCGCGAACTGCTCAATATTGATGCTGGACAGAAGATTGACAACGTAAAGATCGTACTCTCAACACAAGTCGCGGGCTTCACCATTCGTGTTCGAAACACTCGTGGAGAAGCGGTTAGCGATGTCCCAGTGACGCTTGTTCCTGCTGATCCAGCACGTTGGGAACGTAGCGAAGCCCAACTCATGTGCGTCACGGATCCACAGGGCAAGTGCACTGTGATTGGTGCGCCAGTCGAGTACCTCGTATTTATCCTGCCACGCGGACTGCCAGAAAGTACGTTGCTAAACGAGGAAATCGCGGAACGTGCTGCCACTGCGCCACGTGTATCACTTGGACCAGGCGAGCGTCGAACTTTTGATATCGCCATGCCGCGCGACAAGTGAGTGTTATCGTCACTATTCAAACTACTGAAACTTCAGAACAGGAAAGCCGCTCGGAACTGATTTCGGGATCTGTTTCTTCAGCACCTCAGGCGTCGCTCGTCGATCGAGCAGTCCGTTGCGTACGAAATCTACTAACTGCTGAAACTCGTCGGCAGTAAGTTCGATCGGAATAACGAGAATCGGATCGACGCGCGTGAGCACCGGTTCCATCGGACCCATTGGCGCCATCAAGTCTGGATCGACACCCGCTGCTCCGGGATCGTATTGGCGAGCCGAAGCAAAGACATTCAGATGATGCCTAATCGCGTCTTCCAGGCGAGTAAAAGCACCGTTGTGGAAAAAGGCTGGTTGCAACGCCACGTTGCGCAGCGGTGACGTACGAAATTTATATCGATCGAGCGAGTTGCCGGTGATTTGCTCGAGCCCGAAATCTTCATTCTGAGCCGGTCCATCGAACGGTACATTTCCGACTGCGGGCGCAATCTGCGGAACACCGATCACGTGCTGTGAAAAATCGCTGAACATCTCATTGGAGCTTCCCGAAACCTTGTGACACTCCACACAACGTGCCTTTCCAAAGAAGAGTAATGCCCCTCGCTTTTCTTCGTCCGCCAGCGCGTTCTTTTGTCCTCTGGCAAACTGATCGATTGGCGCGTCAGCAAAGACAAGTGAGAACTCGAATTCAGCGATCGCCAGTCCAAACATATCGAAAGTAATCGGTCCACCAACTCGCACCGAAGGGAAGATCTTCCCGAACCGTTTGCGATACTCCGGCACGTTGTTTATTCGCTTGAGCACCTCGTTGCGGATGTCGAAGTTGTCACCCGGAAAAGCGAAGCCTGCTACTTCGACGCGTTCTGTCGGCGGAATAAAAGCCTGAGCGACGAGGAGGTGCGGCTGATACGAAAGCGTCAGTCCTTCCGGTGACGGAAACTGAAAGCCGGCACTATTATCGAATGGGTTGTGTGAAAGAGCGGCAAAGCGCGAGTTCCACATCAGGTTTGGGTAAAACGCCGTGTTGATGACCATCGGCGTACGTCGTTGATTGCGAGGCCCGGCGCGATCGGGACCGACGATGCCATTGTTATCGATTCCGATCGCGATTGATTGAGAATCTCCAAAGCCATTCGTGGGTGAGTGACAGCCGGAACAATTGTTATCGTTATTCAACCCGCCGACAGTGTCGAAGAACAGCAGCCTACCGAGATCCACCAGTTGGTTATCAAGCTTACGACCGAGTCGCGGTTCGAGAGTAGACTCGATTCGACCTGTGAATCCATGCTGAGCAAGCGTTGTGGCCAACTGTTCGTCGAGTGTCGCACTGCTGACCACAAACATGCTCAACAATAAAAGTGAGATGACGACGAAGACGATTCTCATTGGTGCACCTTTACTCAGCGCGAGGGTTGTGTTGCTCAAACATACCGTTCGGATTGTGCAGCCAAATCCATGCCGTCAATTCCCAAAGCCCTACGCCTTCGCTGTCCTCGCGCCACGTATCTGTATCGCCAGGGAATCCTTGCGGCGCTACACCCGGAGACAGAGACAAGGGCACCACGTATTCCACGCCCACCAATCGCCATCCATCTCCATCCCGCAGGTATAGAAGTATCTCGGGCTTGGCCGGATCAAACACTCCATCAAGCAGCGATGGATTCAGCCAGTGACAACCCTCGCCTTCTTCGCAGAAGTTCAGATTGATGTAGCCCTCTGCTTCCGCCTGCTCCACACTATGGAATCGCGCCGTCGCTTTTCGAGCGCTGGCAAGGCCGGCGAGTACTTCAGGTGAGAGTTGGTCGCTGACGTTAGTTGAGGGTGTTGCTAAAGTCGCACCGATCAGTATCAAAATGAGTATTGAACTAACTACGAATTTCATTTTCCGTCTCCTTTTCTTATTTGAGTCTTTAAATATTTGTCAGCGGTCGCTTTGCCTCAAGAGTCGGAAATCATTGTTGGACCGGGTCAGTACCACCTCGCGGTAGCGGGTGGGTGCGCAGCTTTTCGCCCTGCGGTGATGAGTTCAGTCGTCGCACGGCTGCGCACCCACCCGCTACCGCGAGGTGGTACTGACCCGGTCCAAGTTTAGCTGCTGACTTTTGAGGCAAGCCTCACCAGTGCCAAACCTGATCGTAGTCGTCCATCAACAGCGCGATATCGTTGCGATGGATGAATCTCACTCCGGCCATGCAGCTCGTAATACTCAGGCCGCGTTCTTCGAGATCCTCGCGGACCGCAAAAACAGGAACACCCTTTTGCTGTAATCGCATGAGGTCTTCGTTAGGCTGAGCCGGATGATTGATTCCAATGCTCCCTATCTTGATGGGCGGACATTCCTGAGGCACGAGATAGTTGACCGCGTTCGACCGCAGCATCACGCCAAGCTCAGCGCCGGCATTCTTCAGCGCGCCGCTGAGCCACACGATCGTGTCGTCTTGTTCTTCTAACGTGGCCCGGTAAGCTGTTTCGATAATATTGAGAATCTTCATACTCGCCTCCTGGCTCATTTGGTCGGAATAACCAGAGTGTTGGTGGATTCGCCCACCATCTTGAAGAAGTCAGCGGGACTACCACGCCGTACACCATCGACGGCGTTTGCAGCGCCACGTTCATCCACGCAAAGGCCGCAGTTGACCCACGTCAGGCGCGGCTTGTCGACGCCAATTGCGAGCAGCGAACTGACGAATGCTTTCGTTGTGGGATGTTCTTCTTCGTCAATGCTTGTCCCTTTTACAGGGTTGGCGTGCGGCGCCTGATCTTTCAGTGACAGGCAAACAGCACCCTCATAAGCAAACACGTTGACATTGATTCCCTGCTGCAATGCCGCGTGAATGATTCGAAACGCGGTAGTTGAATTAGCCGATTCATATGGCGGATCCATCAGCGCCAGGGTCAGCGTTCGCTCGTTCATAGTTCCTCCTAATGCCAAATCGCTTTCGTATCTGGCTGGGTGATTGTGTCGACCAAACTGTTGATGCTTGACTCCTGGACACCCTGGGCCAGCTCTGCTGCTTTAATGCCACGCTCACGCAGCGAGAAGTCGTCGGCCAGCAAAGTGACGCCGGCATCCGTCAACCGTTGTAGTCGAGCCGTCGTCTTTCGGGCGGCGAACACTCCGTTTTGCAACAGAAACACGGTGACCCGATGGCCACGTTCCTTGATGGTGATTGCTGTTTGTTCGACAAAGTCCGTGTCGCGCGATTCGAATGGGTCTCGCGATTCGATAAGAACGTATTGGCTCATCGACTCCTCCTCATGATTGATCCCTCAGGGAGGGACGTTCGCCCTGTAAGCGAGATTTGCGGCAGAAGCGGCTCAGACGGCTGAAAATTTTTTTGAGCCTTGCGCCGCGTGAGATAGAATTCGCCCGCCTAAGGCGGAGAGCGCCTGCGGCCGAGTCCGCGAAGCGGACGGCAGCATAAAGCCTGGGGCGCAAGCCCCAGGAAAGCGATGATCACACCAAAAGATTATGAGCCCGTGATAACGGGCGACTGCGCTGAGAACTCGGGCGCTGTCGCCCGCTGTCGCGGGCTCGGATGCTCATTTTTATCTGTAACCTGGGGCTTGCGCCCCAGGCTTTATGCTGCCGTCCGCTTCGCGGACTCGGCGCGTTGCACCTGTCGTTCGTGAATGATTTTGCGATGAGCGAAGCTCAGACACATGACGTGACGCAGTGGCTGATTGATTGGAGTAACGGCGACCAGACGGCACTCGACAAGCTCGTGCCGGTAGTGGAACAGGAGCTACGGCGTCTCGCACATCACTACATGAGAGCTGAGCGCCAGGGGCACACTTTGCAAACCACCGCGCTCGTCAACGAGGCCTTCGTCCGACTGGCCAATCGCAAAAGGATGCAATGGCAAAACCGCGCTCACTTCTTCGGCATTGCGGCTCAACTAATGCGTACGATTCTCGTGGACCACGCACGCAGCCACGCATGTGCAAAAAGAGGAGGCGGCGCCGATAAGCTCGAGCTGAATGAAGCCCTCGTCGTCTCACAGCAGAAAGCGTCGGAGGTGATTGCTTTGGACGAAGCGCTGAAGGAACTGGAGCTAATCGATCCGAGACAGAGCCGCATCGTTGAGCTCCGATTCTTTGGTGGTCTGACCGTTGAGGAAGCGGCAGAAGTCCTGCACGTCTCGCCCGTGACAATCAAGCGAGAATGGAGCACTGCCAAAGCCTGGCTTTATCGCAATTTGGTAGAAGACTAACGATCTTCTCTGTGCAACCTCTGTGTTCTCTGTGCCTCTGTGGTTTAAGTAACTCACAGCAATAAGTCACCACAGAGGCACAGAGAACACAGAGAGGTTGCACAGAGAAATCAATAATTATGACTCCCGGACGATGGCAGCAGATTAAAGCTGTATTAGAGGACGCACTCGAGCGTGATCCACTCGAACGAGAGTCCTACCTCCACGAAGTCTGCGCCGGTGATTCCGCCTTGCGCGCGGAAGTTGAAGCACTGATCGACGCACACGCGCGCTCGGGCGACTTCATCGAATCGCCCGCATATGAGGTATTGGCAAATTCGCTCACGCAAACCGACCTCGCTCCCGGCACCACCATTGGTCCATATGAAATTGTCGGCCGTCTTGGTTCGGGCGGAATGGGCGATGTCTATCTCGCAGAAGATACACGCCTCGGACGCAAAGTCGCGCTCAAAGCGCTGCCGGCGCATTTCACGAAAGATGCCGAGCGCGTTCGTCGCTTTCAACTCGAAGCCAGGGCAGCCTCCGCGCTCAGCCATCCAAACATCATCACGATCTATGAAATCGGACAGTTAGACCACCTGCACTACATCGTATTTGAATTCATTGACGGGCAGACGCTGCGCCAGCGCCTCGCGACTGCGCCACTCACAATCGTCGAAAGCTTGCATATCGCCAGCAGTGTTGCCGCGGCCCTACTCGCCGCGCATGAAGCCGGCATCGTGCACCGCGACATCAAACCCGAAAACGTGATGCTGCGTGCGAACGACTTCGTGAAAGTGCTCGATTTTGGATTAGCGAAGTTAACCGAACGCAAAAAAGTAGTTTCAGAAGCGAGCACGCTGTTTCAAACAGAGCCGGGCATCGTGATGGGAACGACGCCGTATCTGTCGCCGGAGCAGGCGCGTGGACTTGCTATCGATCCGCGTACCGATATCTGGAGTCTCGGTGTGGTCCTTTACGAGATGGTGGCTGGACGTCCGCCATTTGAAGGACCAACCAACTCCGACGTGCTGGTTGCAATCCTTGGTCGAGAACCTGTTCCACTGCCGAGGTACCGGCCGGAAGTGCCTACTGAGTTGGAATGGATTATCAAGAAAGCACTCCGCAAGGATCGAGACGAGCGTTATCAAACGACCAAAGAATTCCTGGCTGATCTGAAAAACCTTGCTCAAAGACTGGACTTCGAACAAGAGCTGGAGCGCTCGCTAGACACAACTGACTCACGTCATCCCGCTTATCAATCGCAGCCAAAATCATCGACTCAAACGATTGATTCACTCACGATGCTTCCAGGGCGACTTGATAAGCGTCCGACTGATAACGTCGAGGCGTATCACGCATATCTCAAGGGGCGATTCTGCTGGAGCAAGCGTAATGATGAAGACGTGAGGAACGCCATCGAATACTTCAAAAAAGCTATCGATGCAGATCGCACGTTTGCGTTGGCCTATGTCGGACTCGCAGATTCATATCTCGTTATCGGCGGTTTTGGCATTTCAACACTGGCGCCAAAGGACGCGTATCCTAAGGCGCGAGAGGCTCTCGAGCGGGCGCTCGAGATCGACGACACGTTAGCTGAAGCTCATGCTTCGCTTGGATATTGTCTCGCCAATTACGACTGGAATTGGATCGCGGCCAAACGCGAGTTCAACCGGGCTCTGGAACTGAAGCCGGATTATGCAGTAGCGCATCACTGGTATGCATTTATCTTTCTCGCGGCCTTCGGACGTTTGGATGAAGCAATCGCAGAGATGCAGTCTTCTCTCAGCCTCGATCCGCTCTCGCTGCCTGTCGGTTCAAACATCGGCCTGGTGCTCTACCTGGCAAGACGCAATGAAGAGGCACTGGTCCACTTCAAGCGAAATCTCGAATTAGACCGCAGTTTTGTTTACACGCACTGGCAGATCGGTCTGGTCTACGAAGAGTGCGGCAGATATGACGAGGCGATCTCCACTTTCCGGAAAGCGATTGAACTTTCTCGAACAAGCACGTTGCCTCGCATTTTACTCGCACGCACGTATGCCCTGTCGGGGAAAAGAAGCGAAGCCCTCACGTTGCTTGATGACCTAAACGAACTCTCTACTCAACACTACGTCTCTTCATACCGGATCGCGGCGGTTTATGCAGCGCTTGGTGACAGAGATCGCGCCTTCAAGTGGCTGGACCACGCTTACGAAGCTCGTGACGCCTGGTTGATTTGGCTGGCAGTTGATCCGGTGGTGGATAGTCTGCGGTCAGACGAACGATTTATTGAGCTTCTTCGTAGGATTGGTCTACCAACTGTGAGTGTAGAGCGAGACTCAGGCACTAGCTCGATCGCATCGACTCAAGTTGGACCACAAAGTTTCATCAGACGGTTTGCAGGCGTCGCGGTGATTTTGCTTCTTGTCGTCCTGTTGTTGGTCGCCGGCTACCTGCTCATCCGCGCAAGGAGAACAACAAAGGGTGCGGAGGCTGTTAGTTTTCAACAGCTGACATACCAGTCTGGTCCAGAGTTCTTCCCTTCACTCTCGCCTGATGGCAAAGCAATGGTTTATGCGAGCCACGCCTCGGGTAACTGGGACATCTACTTTCAGCGCATCGGCGATGCGAACCTCGTTAACCTGACAAAGGATTCCGTAAGCGATGATTCGCAGCCTGCTTTCTCGCCTGACGGACAACACATCGCGTTTCGCTCAGAACGCGATGGCGGCGGCATTTATGTAATGAACGCGAATGGAGATGCGCCAGTTCGTGTGTCGGACTTTGGCTATTCTCCTTCGTGGTCACCTGACGGTAGACAGATCCTCGCCGGCACGGAAAAGATTCCGCAACCTTCAACGCGTCCGACAAGGAGTCAGCTTTGGATAATCGACTTGAAGTCAGGACAGAGACAACGAATCTCGGAAGGCGATGCGCTGCAACCGACGTCCTCTCCCCACTACAAACGGATCGCCTACTGGAGCCGGCCTGATCGATACGGACAACGCGAACACATCTGGACCATCCCCGTCAGCGGCGGTCAGCCTGTGGCAGTGACCGACGGTTCTTCAACTGATCTCAATCCGGTTTGGTCGCCGGACGGAAAGTACTTGTACTTCTCGAGCAATCGCGGTGGCAGTTCGAATATCTGGCGAGTACTTATCGATGAAGATAACGGTGTGGTCACCGGCGCCCCGGAAGCAGTCACCTCAATTGGTGCGGCTACCTCCGTGTTGTATCTAAGCTTTTCTCGCACGGGACAACTGGCGTATTCCGCGCAGACTGACATCAGAAATCTTCGCAGCATCTCCTTCAATCCCACGCTGGGCACGGTAGGCAAACCCGTTGCGGTTACCGAGGGCTCGTTGCAGTTATGGTTTCCGGATGTGTCGCCGGATGGGCAGTGGCTGACGGCGTATTCGATGGGCCAGCAACGACACATATACATCATGCGCACGGATGGTACGAACCAGCGCGATCTAACTCCCGATACCTATCGCCACGCCTGGCCGCGCTGGTCCCCCGACGGCCAACGTATCGCGTTTACTTCTCGCCGTACGGGCGACTACGAGCTTTGGATGATGAATCGCGACGGATCCAATCTGCATCAGGTGACTCAAAGTAATGGTGGTCATTATTCACCATGGTCTGTTGACGGGAGCATGATGGCGTATTCCATCCACACGCCAAAGAATGATTGCGTGATCATTAATCCCGACAAGGCGTGGGCTGATCAGAAGTTTATCTACCTGTCACCGCTGAGCGACGCGAGTATGGCTTTCGAAGGCTGGTCGTGGACTACGGATGGAAAGAAGTTAGCCGGCATAAGACACTTGCCGAATGGAGTCCATTCAGGCATTGGGATTTACGATCTTGAGACACGGACATATGATTGGTTAACGGATTTTGGCGACTGGCCCCTTTGGCTCAACGATAATCGTCATTTACTGTTTGTGAGCCAGGGAGACATCTATCTCTTTGACACCGCGTCGCGGAAGTACCATCAGATATTCGAAGTCACGGATCAGGATGTGGACATCGGCAGCCCCGCTCTTTCGCGCGACAACCGCACACTCTATTTCACCTACGTCGCCGCCGAGGCCGACATATGGCTCATGAACCTGTCCGCGAAATAGGTAGCTTTTTGTGCCTTTTGTGGCTTTGTCTACTCGGCACTAAGAGCGACGCCCGACCGCCGTTTCGCGAACATTTGATCCACCAATCTCGCGATTTCTTCTACTGCTCTTTCGGGATGCTTACCGCGGGGGTGAATCCCACAAACGGCCGTGGTCCACGAATGGTCGAAGCCCGCTCCCCAGCGTGATTGACCGTTGTGGTCCAAGCCATAGGTTAGGTATGCCGAAAGCGTATCGATGCCGGTCCCGGGTCGCTCGCCTATCAGATGAATGATCATCTCAGCTTCCAGCAGCGATCCGACGTGATAACCCGCCCGCACTCTCCCATTCTCAATCACTATGTCTATCTCACTAACATGATGCCCTGCCGCAAGAAGTTTGCGCCGTACGGCGGGAAGCACTAGACGCAGATTCTCATTGATCGCGTTGGCATTGAGGCCATCCGAAATCACAACTTGCACTCGCGGCCGGCGTGCGGGATATAGTGCCTGGATACGAGCCGTATCTGCGTCGTCGATCAGCTCGCCCGTTTCAGGGTGGGCCAGGTAGTCATCCCGGTCTGAAGATCTTGTGTGCACTCGGATGTAACGCGGCGATGAATCAGTGATCACCGCCTCATCGAGTGTTGCGTAGAGCGCGCGCCTCGCATTTGAGTAGATTCTCGTAATTCGAGCGTTCGCTGCGGGCGGGTCAGCGTAGTTTTTGTCACAGCCGTAACCGAGATCGAACCCTCGTTCCGCAAGCGCACTGATCTTCTTTGCTCCTTCCTCGCGGAGCATATCGACCGAACGAGTGTCGCCGCCAGCTTTCTGATAGGCCGCATACAGTGCATCACTCCTGCCTGATACCGCGCCGGATTCCGTCATTACTGACAACTCGATTAGTCGCTTCTGCATTGCGGAGGCGATTTGGCGACCGGTTTGGCGGCGCAACTGCGGATGCTCGCGAAACGAAGTCGTCATGTAGCCGAGCATCGGATCCGCGTTTCCCGCGACCGCCATCAAATAGGCCGGGGCAGCCTCGACGACGATGCGTTCTGTCAGGGTCTGCAATTCAGATGGGCCAATGCCCATATGAAAAGTGGCGCAGACGTCGAGTCCCATTGTTATTCCGTGCAGCTTGGCCATCACGGTGTCTTCAAGACAAGCGCGTACCAGTTGCTCGCCGGTGCGGAAGACTTCGGGTCCGATGAATCCAGCTACATCGTTCACAATCATCCAACAGCCTGTTTGTTGGCGAATGAGTCTCGCAACACCGTACGCTCGCGCTTCGAGCGTAACCATATCAACACCCTCCGCGGCCTGATTGGTGACCGCGGAACCTTGGCCTGTCTCGAAGTAGAGCCCGTCAAATCCGCGCGCCAGGTCGAGCAATCCATCAACGTTCAGCCCGACCATTCCCAATATCGCCTTCGAGGTTCCGGCAAGACTTTGAAAGCCCACGTCCACTCTGGTTTGGGAGCGCGCCGTGGTCTGCTTAACGATGTTCGACAGCACGCAGAATCGAGTTGGTAAGTGAAGTCGCTCGACCACACTCTCTAACAACTGCTCGAGTCTGATGATTGTGTCTATGTCGTCGCTGGCAGGATTGAGACCGAGAATCACATCGCCGCAACCGTACGCGAGTCCTTCGAGTATTGAGAGCAATATCTCGGTTTCATCATCGCCGGGAGAATTAGGCTGAATTCGCGAGCCGAAATGTCCCGGGGATCCGATAGCGACACCGGTTCCCGGCAGAGGATTGAAGAGCTTGCGAGACAGCGTCCCAAGCTGTTCATTAGTCATGATCTTCACGACAGCGGCAGCAGCTTCGCTCGAGACGCCATCTCGATGTTGTTCGATCCAACTCGCGCCTGGGGGCGAAAGTAGAATTTGCTTGAACTCAGCGACAGTAAGGTGGGCCACTTTGCCGGCCAACTCAGGATCCAAAGACCGGTGAAGAGCCTCGGTGACCTGATCTTCGACGAAGTCCGCTCTGGCAATCTCTCCGAGCGCCAGAGCGGCTACCGCGTCACGTGCTTCGCGACGCATGTAGTCATCGCGTGTCCCGCCGACATTCAGATCCCCCTCTTTGAACTCATTGGCGAGCACGAATATTTGCCTAAGCCGGTCGAGAGCCATGGTGAAAATGATTCTAGACCGGAACGGAATCCGGGAGAACCGTCAAGCCTTGACTGTCATGCGGGAGGCGAACCGAATATGCCGCGATCAGAAAGGAGCTCTCAACGGTGAGATCCAGCCCTTCCACCATCGACATCAAGGAATCAGATTGGAAAGTGTTCCGCCGTCTCCATAGCATTGCTCTGGAGCGATATTGTCAGCGCGTTCTCGAAGAGGTGAAGCAGGCGACGACTTGTAAAGACTCTTACCATGGTTGTTACTTAAAGGTATACCGACTACTTCAAGATCGTGACAAGACATTGGCCCGTTGCTTTGACGACCTTCGCCGGTCAACCGCTTTGCTTCAGCTGCTCCTTATTATTAAGGAAGGACTGCTCACCGACGAAGAGCTGAAACAATTTAGTCCAGAACTTCAAGACCGGATCAATGCGATCAAGTCCCGACCACAATCTCTTGCTTAATTTCTAGCCGATACAACTCACCGTTTCGCAAGCTGCCGAATCTCATTTATCAGTTGCCTGATCCAGGGGTCGGGCTCAGGCGGCCGGAATTTCCAAAAGCGATCGACCAGAATCGGCCACGGCCAAATTATATGGGTATGCAACCGATAAATATAAAGAGTACTTCCCGCACCCATGACGACGTAATTTCCGTAAACTGACGGGCCGAGCGCGAAATTGCCCGACGGAAGACCCGGAGCCGACCAGAGACAAGTGCCCGTCTGAGCGCAGAGCGCATATAGCCCTGTCTTATCAGTCGAGACAAAGACCACGTCATTCACGACAGCCGGCGAACTCAAGCCGACCTCGCGAGTCGTGTACATCGGAGGCTTGGTAGCGGTATATCGCGAGACATTGTCAGCTCCTACGGCGGTCGGCCACGCATCCGCGAGTGTATTCCAGTCAAGCGCACGCAGGAACGGAGTGCGCGTTTGATCGATGCCCGCGCCCGCATCGAGATTCATGCCGTCATAGCCGCCCAGACCGACAAACAATCGCTGCCTACTGCGGTCCAGAGCCGGAGTGGCGAGCACGCCCCACTTATTCTCGTTCCAAGGACGGCCAACCGGGTCGATCGCGTCAACCGGCGTACCCATGTCACCCGGCAATCCACTGCCGCCGATCCGCGGGAGAAGTTGGCGACGCGCTATGACGGCAAGCGTATCGGGATTGAGCAGGAAGAAGGAACCGTTTTTGCTGCCGAAGGCTACCACCCGCGTGCCGCCGTGACTGAAAACCGTGGGTGAGCCGGGCACGTCAACGTCTGCATCATCGGCGCGGTAACTGTCGCTTGCGGCCGGCTGGAAGAAGCCCCGGAACTGCCCCGTGTCGGCATCGAGCGAGATAAGACCGCTGCCATAAAGCTCGTCGGGTTGGGCCGTGTGCGGATATTGCGAGTTTCCCGTGCCCACATAAATCCTTCTCAGCACCGAGTCGTAACCCGGCGAAGACCAGACCGAGCATCCCGTCTCAACCGGGTTTGACGCGACGGTAAAGCCAGCGCCTGCTGCCCACGGAGCAGCAACGGCCGTCGGAATCGTGTTGGGAGCGTTATCTCCGCCACCCGGAAACTTATTGGTACAGAAGAGCCAGATAACATGACCGTCGTTGGCATCCAGGCAAAAGATGAAGCCGTAGGTCGTGGCCGACTCACCCTCGCCGCATCCCACGTATACGCGATCGTTGACTACCAGTGGGCCGGTCCAACAGTCGGCCGAGGGATTCGTCACCGGTTGATTCTGTAACTGGTTAGCCGTCTTCAGATTGGTGGTCCAGAGCGCAGGGGGATGCGGAGCGGCGGGCGTCATGCTGGCCGCGTCTATGCAATAGACCGTGCCATGAACGCCGGTAAAATATACTTTGCCACCGACGATCGTTGGCGAACCGCCAATTCCTTGATAGGAATAGAATGCAGTTCCCGAAGTCGGGAATTCACCCTCTTTGGTGCCGCTCGCGAGATCGTACTTATAGAGAATTCCACCAGGACCACCGCCCATTCGGCTTGAGCCAATGTAGATTTTGCCGTCAACAATCGACGGCTTGCTGATGATCGTGCCCGCTATCGTGATCGGAGGCTGTTCGACCATGTTTGCGACATTCGTGCTCCGGATGTCGCTGGCGCCTGAAGCATGACCAGTGTGCTGGGCGTCATGTTGGTACATCCACCAGTCTTGCGAAAATAGCCACGGCCAGAGGATCGAGATATCGAAAAATTTTGCAATCTCAAGCCGCTCCAATTCTTCACGTTCAACTCCTCGCCAGGGCATCGCTTCCGGGGAAAGCGCCCATGGCGGTAGTCCGTTACGCACGATGTCGGGAGGATAAAAAAGCTCCTCTTCGGGTAAACCGCTCGACGGCGTGCGCAGTTCAGAGAGCCGCTTTCTGAACTCTTCGATGGTCGCGTCCTGAGGCAAAGGTGATGGCGCGAGGTGTCCTCCTTGCTTTAGTTTGATCTTTCCCGGTCGTGGTCTTGCCGAGGCGGTTCGGAATTCCAGGCGCGTCAGGAACTCGCGGAAATCGTCGATCGCTTCCGCCGGTGCCTCTTGAAGAAACGTCAACGCGTTTTGGGTGATCTCGTGCGCCCCTTCCGGCGAGTCTGTGTCCGACAGTCGCCGCTCGCGCGCGATCTCTCGCAGCGCCTCGCGGAGTAGCGGATCGTCAGGTAGACCAATCGGAACGAGTACTCCTGGTTTCCGAATCTTGGCCCAGATAAAGCCCTGCTCAATATTAATACCCGAGTTCCAGATGGGCCTTAGCCGCTCTTGTTTCTCATCCCAACGAAAGACGCGTATCGAGGAAGCATCAAGTCCTGTCATCGATCGCGTGTTAAATGGGATTTTCAAGATCGTTAGCGAGAATTCCTCGAGACCGCTTACCTCGACAGCCAATCCCATATCGCCCAGCGTTGCATTTGCCTGAGGATTCTCTGCGCGCGTCAGTTTCAATTGGCCTCGCAAAGCATCTTCCGCGTCGATTGGAATCAAATGTGGCTCGAACGGATCACGCGATGCGAAAGCAGGCGTGCCTGTAACCTCGACGTCCACCTCGATGACTACTTCAGTTTCTCCCGCATCGACGTTCCAGAGGACAGAATCCTCCGTGCTTTTGATGAGCTTGCTTCCGTCAAACACTTTAAAGAAGAGGTCGGGCTGGCGATCGGCGAACACTTCACGAAAATACGACGAGGCAAACTCAATTCGGAAAGCACCGTCGGCATCAGTAACCGAACTTCCAACCAGATCACTGACGATCAGGTCCTTATCCCACGCCTCTACTCGTAAGTTGGGAACTCCTTGTTGAGATGTGCGACTGATCACTCGACCGAGGATGAGGTATTTTTCTTTCGCCATGTTAGATCTCCTTTGCGCAGATGGGCCAAGCCCGAAATACCTGAGGAAGTTACGTGGCGTCTAAACGGACTTTAATGTTCGGAACAGTGTCAACGAGCCGTGAGTTTTCAGTGGTACGAACTAAATTTTGCGCAGAGTATATGTCCGCTACTGCACGCCGTCAACGATCTCATTTACCGCCACTCGGAACACGGCTTCGGCTGAGACGAGGAGGTTGTCACCGGAACAAAAGCACGCTTGCGGATCTCTGCTTTCCGCGATTCGGCGGTCGCTCGCGCCTGACGAGCGGATTCGAGTACTGCTGATTGGGATCCCCCGGCGATCACGCCCATCGTTGCCGCATGCGCCATGCGCTCCTCGTCCGACTTCGTTACAAATTCCCTTTGCGCTCGTTGGATCAGTAGTAGTTGTTGACGCCAGTACAAAACTCCCGCCGAATTCGTTGGCCGCGTTGGCACTTGGGCTTGAGGGATGTCGGTCGACTGCTGGTCAACGCGGTTGATATTGTCAGTGATCATCATGCGAGCATCGTGTTCCGCATGCTCAACCTCCGACTTCAACCAGACCAATTCACGGAAGTCCCCTTCGGTGATCTTCATCCCTGCGAGGGCCTGTGTTGCCTTCGGGTTCCTGAGAATCGTTGCCAGGTGCTTGCTGGTGCGCGGGGTAAGACAGTCGTCGAAGCCGAGTTGCACCGCATTATTGAGAGCGGCGATGGCGTTGTCAGTCTCGTTCAACTGCGCGTACAGTTCCGCGATCTCATACTCGCTTCCCGCCTTGAGCCACGCAGGCGCACCCGGCTGCGACTCGAGTCTCTTGTAACCGTTGATTGCCTCGCGATACTGTTGATTGTCGCTGAGCTCGGTCAGTTTCATCAGCTGGTCGACGTAGTCTTGTTGGGCGCGCGCCAGACGAGTCCCGACCAGGAGCGAAAACAAACAGATCGATATCACTGAAATACGAAACATCGCACCCTCCTCGCACTACAAACCAAAACGCTGGTTGTACGATTTCAGAATACCTGTCGCGATTTATCGTGAATAGAAGCAACTGGGCTGCCACACGGTGCGAACGAGCAACATATGACCGTAAATCTTGGATGGGAAGTGGGAGCGTTGGACCAACAGAAAGCGCGATCGCAGGGGTCACTACGCAACGAAAAGTAGGTTGTGTAGGATACTTTCTCCAGAATGAGGACCCAAATACCCCAATAATCTGGTAGGCGCGTGCGGATTTGAACCGCAGACCCCTACCGTGTCAACGCCATCCCTGCTCAAATCTCATAGCGCGTAATCATTCTTATCGCCATAAAACATTGACAAGGGAACTTGAGAAGTCACGCTTACGCTGCATAGCTTGATTGGATTCGAAGCGTAGTCTGCCAAAACTCTGCCAACCTTGGTGCTGCTCACCACGGCACTCAGTGCAGCCGCAGTCAGTTGACCTACTTGGTTTACGTTCGTATAGTGAATCTAGTCAGACTGGTCAGCGAGGTGAATTAATATGCGGCGATCAAAAAAGAACACTCAACCAAGCACGAAACGGCAGAGTCCAACGTGGCAGTTGCAGACGGCGAAGGCCCAGTTTAGTGAGTTGTTTCGTCGCGCTCGGACTGAAGGACCACAGGTGGTTACTCGCCAGGGCAAAGAGCAGGTTGTGGTTTTGCCGGCTGAGCAGTTTGCTCAATTAATCAAACGCGTTCGCCAGCCGAAAAGCCTCGTGAAATTCTTTGCAGAATCACCACTCACAAATGTCAAGCTCGATCTTAGCCGCGATGTGGACTCCGGACGGGAGATCAAATTGTGAGCGGCTTCCTGCTGGATACGAACATTATTTCCGAACTCGTCAAACCCAAGCCTGAAGCAAACGTTACAGAGTGGATTGAGAATACTGACGAGTCGCTGTTGTACTTAAGTGTTTTGACGTTGGGTGAGATTAGACGCGGGATCGCCGCTCTTCCTCAATCGCGCCGTCGAGCAACCTTGGAGGCTTGGCTCGACAAGGATCTTCGCGCCCGCTTCGAGGGCCGGATCCTGGTCATTGACCAGGAAGTTGCCGATCGCTGGGGCTTGTTAACCGCCGCCGCCCGTCATAGCGGAATAGTATTGCTCGTCATTGATGGTCTCTTGGCGGCTACTGCGTTGGAACACAATCTCACATTGGTTACAAGAGATACTGGACAGATTCCATCGATGGGTGTAGCAGTTTTCAATCCGTGGAAGAAGAATTGAGGCTATTGCTCACGGACCAAGATAGTGATGTAATCCGCAAACCATTAGCGGTCTACTCCGTTTAGTAAAAACGGTTCCTGATGAAGAATCCTGATTCTAAAAGCCTTTGCCGCTGACTCGCGATGAGAATGCCTTCCTTTCGTAATTACATGATGAAACCGTTGAAGGGCAGCATAAGGGGGCTTCGTGATTAAAGTTGGATATGGACATTAAGGAATCCGATTTGAAAGTATTCCGCCGTCTCCATGGCGTCGCTTTGGAGCGATATTGTCAGCGCGTTCTCGAAGAGGTGAAGCTGGCGACAGCGGGTAATGACTCCTACCATGATTGTTACTTAAAGGTGTACCGGCTAATTCAAGATCGTGACAAGACAATGGCCCGTGCCTTTGACGACGCGCGTCGGTCAACCGCCTTGATGCGGCTAGTTAATATCATTAACGAAGGACTGCTCACCGACGAAGAGCTGATGCAATTCAGTCAAGAACTTCAAGGCCGGATCGATGCAATCAGGTCGATACCCCGTGGATGACAAGCGGTTGCAACCGGTTGGCTTGCACCCATCCTTAACCCCATTTTTAGCAAGTGTGCGCGTGAGCAAGTGGAGCGTTTTCGAGCGGCAGAGAAAGCCGGGAGCGACTGTAAATTAATGAAAATGATGGTAGGCGCGTGCGGATTTGAACCGCAGACCCCTACCGTGTCAAGGTAGTGCTCTACCCCTGAGCTACGCGCCTAAATAAGGGCTTTCGATGAAGTATAGCACACAACCCGACCAATTGCCCGACCAATTCGTTTCGCGCTGTGCTATAGTCGGCATAGCTCCCCTCCACTCATCCTTGTGGAGGCAAACTCACCCACATTCTAGGCTCGTAAAGGACCCTACATGCCAATGAAATACTCAACAGGAGTTGTCCCCAAAAAGCGAAAAGGCAAAGTTGTCTCTTACGATGGATACCTCCACTACTACGATGATCAAGGTGAGCGCAAAACTATTCACCGTGAACGTAAGAAAAGAGAAGACGCACGCGAAGCTATAAGACTCGAAGTCAATAAGCTGAATGACCGCGGCCCCAAGGCCCTGGAAACTCCCGTCACAACTTTTGCCCAATTAGCAGACCACTGTGAAGAGAAAGTCTATATCGAAGCGGAGTACACTGATGAAGGCGAGAAACTATTCGGCGTTAGAAGTGCAGCCACTTACAAAGCCCACCTCAAACATACCAGAGCATTTTTCCGTGACAAGAAACTCGAAGAGATCACAGTCGACGATCTCGTAGACTATCGCACCCACCGGCTTCGCTCCACTCGTCGAGGCCCCAACGGAACCAAAGTCAGCATTAAAGCTGGCACTGTCGCCCGCGAACTAAACACGCTACGCGCTATGCTCAATAGAGCCAAGCGCAAGCGATGGATACAGAATAGTCCTTTTGAGTACGCCCACAAGAACGAAGTCATCAAAGCAAGCGACCGCAAAAAACGAAAGCTCTTCCTCACGTTCGAACAAGAAATTAAATTGCTCAAGGCGACTGAAACAGAAGATCGCCGACATCTTCGCGCGCTCATCATTGTCGCTGTTGACACCGGCGCCCGCTTCGGAGAGTTAATTAATTTAAAGAAAAACCAAATCGATTTTCGCGGTCCAGGAACCATAATCGGCCTGCTGAATTACAAGAGCACCGGAGGCGATAAGCAGTTCCGCAATGCCACAATGACCACCCGCGTTCGTGAAGTACTCCTCGATATCATCCAGAACCCACCCAAGAAGGCTTTCAAAGTTCAGCGTGGTAAACAACCATGTCCTGACTTGGTTTTTGGAATAACCAGTAATGTCCGCAGCGCATGGGAAGGAGCATTAAAGGAGGCCGGTCTTACTCATCTCGGTTTGCACTTCCACGACTTGAGACACACGCCTGGCACCAGAGTCAAACAGTTGATCGGTCTCGTTGATATCGCAAACGCACTCGGTCATAAAGATCCCAAGACAACTGCGCAGGTCTATATCAACCATGACGAACAAGATCTGGTTAATTTTGCCAGAGCCGTGGAACAGGCAGTCGAGACAGGATACAAACAAGTAATGGCCGATGAGGCTAAGCCCGATCTAGCGTCAGGTCTAATCAGCTAACGAGCCTGAAGCGAGCGGTCTAACATTCGTTCGGCACGGTAAATTAGGTGCGCTTCTCTGCGTGTTACTTCAGCGTGAGGTCCAACGGCCCAATATGCGAGAGCGCAGTTCGGCGATCTCACCGCTGAATGGCTCATTGAGTAACGGCGTGGTTCCAAAGACCGGCACACCCGACCAGTAAACTCTAAACGTGCTAGACTCCGTTAATGGTGACAACCCACAGCAGCGAAATCCTTAGCCGACTCGAGAACGCACTCAGTGATGCTCACGGCGCCGGCCCAGGCGAACCCGCCCTTCGATATCATTACAGCAACCCGGCTGACCTAGCACCTTTCGAAGTCTTTGCAACCCGCCATCCAAAAGACGTACTCCTCTACCACATTCCTTTCGGAGTTGCAGCCAAAGGCAAAGTAGTGACTCTTATTTGTGATGGCCTGCTAGAGACGATGGGCCAACCTTCAATAAACAAAGAACAGCGCTCACGAAAACTGGCCCGGTTCAAAACCCAACGTCTCGCCCGTAACATCCGCATGATCATTTTGGCCGACGCCCACAACCTATCCACAGGTTCACGTCGGCGACCACTTCTCTCAGACTTCTACGCCCTAGTATCTTTTTTGAAAAGCGGTGGAATGCCTGTGAATACAACTGTGCTATTCACCGGAGAGCAAGACGTCCTCGAACCTCTAATCATGCAAGACACATGGCTCATTCGACGTTTCTCAGCATTGCTTTAATCCTACCAATTCTAGCAGCGGATATTCCCGGATCGCTCGTTATCAAAAGATTGAAGGCTTACAGTCGAATGATGATTCACTATGTCATGGTCCATAGTAAATGGATCCTCACAGAACAGTTTGCGCTTACTTGTAGTAAGTGCCGTTACCGCGGACACTGTGCTCCCTATCGAGCAGCTCCAGTTAGCCTTGAGCTCGGGAACGTGCAACTGAGGAGCTGAAGGAGTGGCACACAATCAGAGAAAGTCGGACTAAAAGTTCTACCGCTGTCTGCGAAAGTCCCAAGGTGGCATAGGATTGGGATCAATCCACAATCCAAGGTTGGCCGCACGTGCAGCAATTTCAGCAGCAGCGTATAGTTGCCGGTCCTCTTGAGTTTGGTCGTCTTGATAGTACTTGTAATGCCATGCCATGCCTGCCTTAATCTGCTCAACGCAGACGTCATGACCTTCGAGCACTACCTTTCCGACTATGCGCCCATATCTATCGTGTTTCGACCACTCAATAGTCACCACTGTATTGAAGATTGCCTGCGATAGGTTCTCTCTACTTCTGTTGCCGAAAGCCTGGCCCTTTTCAGGTGCATCTATCCCCAGAAGGCGAATTCGATGGTTTGCATTAGAGGAATCGAGGACGGTGATTGAATCGCCGTCTTGAACACCAACAACTCGCCCCTCGAAGATTATAGGGGTTTCTATGTTTCTGGTGTGACGACGGTACGGTAAGGAAATTCCAGACTGGCTTGCTGCCGATGAGCACCCTGCAAACAGCACGCACGTTAGAATTAGGGAGAGAGAAAGAGTGCCTGTTCGTTTCATCACGATTACTACTCCTTCTCTAGGAAAGTGTTGGTTGTCGTACGTTGAGGGTAGCAGCACAGTTCAACAAATCTACGAGGTAGCTGTGTATTATAGTTGTGGCTCAACTCCGCTTGTGTAACAATCTCGAAAGCTTCCCCTCAACCCCTTCCGAATCGAACAAATGCTTGCAAAGGAGTTTTTTATGTTCCTCAACGTCAATAACTCTCTTAAAAGTGGCGATAGTGGTCCGGAAGTTTCAAGTTTACGCGGGTACCTGGCGGCGATCGGCTACATTGCCAGTGAAGATTTAATACCGTACCTCGGTAAGCTGCCGGAGGAATTAGATTTGGTTCAGTCACTGGCTGCCAATTCGGAAGATCCAGAGCTTTTCGACCGTGCGCTGGAAGAGGCAGTCCGGCTGTTCCAGCGTACCTATGGGTTGACTGAAAATGGAAGAGTGGCTGGTCCGACTTTAGATCTCATGCGCATGCCACGTTGTGGCGTACCTGATTTCCCATTCGCAGTACGTGCAAACCCTGTCTGCCCATGGCCACGACGAAATCTTCGCTATCACATCATTGACACTCTTCCTCAGATCGGGGATGCAGCCCACCGTTCGATCTTCCTCGATGATCTAAGGAAATGGGCGATGCATGCACCATTGACGTTTACCGAGGGACCACTTGGAAGTGAGATTCAGTCATTCAATTATTCGGGTGGTGGCTGTGGAGGAACTTTCGCTTACGCATACTTCCCATGTAGTGGAAGTATAAGCGGAGATATTCACTTCGATCGATACGATTGCTTTCCAGCACATTGGGATCCTAAGCTTAGAATTCCACGTGGACAAGTTGTCGC
>JADMIO011276542.1_pt1 | contig 77928 bp, 61 predicted proteins | sample 8958161 | NCBI WGS metagenome assembly JADMIO01 (sample SAMN16585339, study PRJNA669376) | soil metagenome | isolation source: Crop rotation soil | place: USA: Cullars Rotation, Alabama | collected 2011
CGCGACAACTTGTCCACGTGGAATTCTAAGCTTAGGATCCCAATGTGCTGGAAAGATCTCGATCTTACATCGGTGAATTATTTTAACAATACTGTTTCGATAAAGCTTGGTGACGGACAAGGAAATTTTAGCGGAAATACGTTGATAGGTACAGGTTCTTATCCGATCACAATTGCAGTAGGAGAATTTAATAATGATCGTAAACCGGATATCATCGTTTCTAATTATAACGACCATTCTGTTTCTATACTTCTTGGAGTAGTCGGAGTTCCCCCTGTAGCATCTGTTTCGAGTAATAGTCCCATTTGTGTTGGACAAAACTTACAGTTGTATTCGGATGGCGACAGTACTTATTCGTGGGTTGGACCGCATGGATATACTTCATCACTACAGAACCCGGTAATCACTTTTGCCGATTCTATCAATTCGGGATTGTACACAGTTACTGTTACAAATTCATCCAACTGTTCAGCTGTTACATCGACTTATGTAAATGTTTATCCGAATCCAAGAGTTTCGCTTTCTCTTTCTCCTGATACGGTTTGTTATGGAAGTTCGGTTCAATCATTGACCGGCGGTACTCCAGTGAATGGTATACTATCAGGCACGGGAGTTTTACCGGGAAATGAATTTAGCACGACAGTATCCGGTCCGGGGAATTTTGATTTGACATATACTTATACAGATACTCATGGCTGTACAAATTCTACAGTAGATGATATTACAGTTCTTATTTGCAACGAAATTTCAGAGGAAGAAAAAATAAATATTAGTGCATACCCGAATCCTGTCAAAGATTATTTCCAATTAGCTCTTCCAAAAGAAATAGGAGAGTTTGATTTAAAATTATATTCGCACGACGGAAAACTCATTGGAGACTGGATTGATCAGAATAATAGCCAGATTGTTTTTTCTACCATTGGATTGGCCAATGGAATTTACTTCCTCAATGTAATTATGAAAGATGGTATAGTGAATGTGCCAATTCATAAAATTGATTGAAAATTACCAGTTGTTGTATAGTACATTGACGGAATATGTTTATTAGTCGCCGCGATTTATCTTAGCTTTACTATCATTTGTTTTGAATTTACATTATTATTTATGAAAAAATATTTTATAGCCGGATTGTTTTTTTTATTACTATCAAATTTCTGTATTGCTCAAAACTCCTTTATTAAAGTTCTTGGAAGAAGTGACCAGGATATTTTTTCGACAATGGATGAAACAATTGATGGTGGAATTGTTTTCGGGGGAAAGTTTTCAAACGACTATTCGATCACTCGCTGTAATTATTTAGCCGATACAATCTGGACAAAATATCCTCCTCAATTAGCAAACGTGACTTTAACAAACATGTGTGCATTGGACGATGGTAGGTTTGCTTTTGCAGGAACGAGGAATGGCATTTATGACCCTGAGGCAGCTGTCGTACTCACTGATTCTATCGGAGGGTTCAGCAACGATGCATATTTTTATGGAGATGACAGCTGGAGTTACACTGGTTACAGCGTTTTTGCAATGGCCGATTCAGGCGTTATGCTTTCTGCGTATGATGATGGCTATACGTGCTCAAATGTTTTTTGGTTTTTCAGCCTCGATCGAGATTTAAATTCTATTAGAAAGGATGGAATAGGAGTATGTGATGCTGAGCTGGCTTATTCTCACGGGTTCAACAGGAATACAAAGCTTATGAATTTTATACGGTTCAGGTATTATGAAATGGATACAGCCGGTAACTGGTATGATGACGTGCCGGAAGTTATTTCATTAGACTTAAACTGGTCGCGCCGATTGGATACACTATATTTTAACAACAAAAAATTTTCAGGCATCAGCGAAGTATCTGACAGTGGCGCTGTAGTGTATGGTTATAAAGATACTCTTGGTTCTAAAGAAGTTTATTTAATGAGAATTGATAAGTCAGGCACAATAAAATGGGAGCGATCATTTGGAACTAACTATGATGATTATGTTGACGATGTAATCGAAACAAATGATCATGGTTTTGCTATTCTGACTACTAAGTTTTATCCCGGAACTAATGTGGGCGACGACCTGGTGTTTTATAAAACGGATTCACTCGGTCAGGTTCAGTTTTCCAGCACATATGGAAGCACCGGCAACGAATACGCAAATGTGATGAAGAAAAAGAGAGACGGTTCATTGTTGATCCTTGGGAAAACAAACGGATTCGGTCAGAAAGTTAACATGGTAATTCAACTTGATAGTATCGGAAATTTTAATTCTGACTATACAATCAATTCTTCAACATCTCATTATTGTATTGGTGATACTGCTGTTTTATCTGTATCTCCAACTGCAATTAATTATTTGTGGTCGACAGGTGAAACGACACAAACAATAAAAGTGACTACTACGGGAAATTATGAACTTACGGTTACTGATTCTACGGGCTTACAACATCCTGTAGCTTTTCATGCCGTCTATTTTGATTCGATTCCGGATGCGACAATCTTGAATTCCTCACCGGTTTCTTTTTGTGAAGGATTTAATGCCGGCCTGACTACAGCTCAAGGAACAGGAAATACCTATCAATGGTTTTATAATGGAAATCCTGTCGATACAATATACTACAGAAATTTCAATGCGCTTAACTCAGGAACATACTTTGTTGTTGTAAGTAATACTTGTGGTTCTGATACATCAGATACAGTAACGGTTGTAAGACATTTGAATCCTTTGCAACCTCAGGTTACAATATCTCCATCCAACCGTGTTTGTTTTCCATCAACTATTCAGTTAACTACAAACTCATCAGGAGCTACAATACATTGGAAATGGTATGGTCATGATATAATCGGCGACACATTATTATTGAATCTGCCGGGTAATTATTTTATTAATGTGCAGGCTATTGATTCATTCGGTTGTGTATCGCCAATTCAGTATAATGCAAGAGCGACAATAGATAGCATACCTGTTATTACTTCAACACCTGCAACTTTGACAGTTTGCACTCCGGGCTCGACAAGTATACCTTATTTAACTTCGGCATCTTTCGGAAGTTTTTATTTATTCAGAAATGATACATTAATTGTTTCAAGCAGTTACCTGACAAATTATTATGCTACTACCAATGCAACTTATTCCATCGTCATGTCTAATATGTGCGGATCGGATACATCAAAAGTTATATCTACTGCATTTCCTAAACCTGTAATTCAGATATTTCCTCCTGTAGTAGAAGTTTGTTCAGGAAATCCTGTACTGGTAACATGTACCACTCCGGGGTTGTATCGTTGGTATAGCGGTTGGACTCAAACACCCAACGATCCAATAACTCAGAGTTATTTGATTTCTACGAAGGGTTATTATCAACTGCAAGTGACCGACACACTAACCGGATGTAAGTCTTATAAAACAATTTACGCAGATTCATTGAATGCCGGCGTACCTGTTTTAAATCCGATGCCTGATACTGTTCTATGTCCCGGCAATTCGCTCACACTCATTCCCGGTGATTTTATTTCTTACTTATGGAGTAACGGAAGTGATAACTCAACTTTCTTCCTTTCACATTCCGGAGTTGCAGATACAATTTCTCTTATGGTTACGGTAATTGATACCTCAAATTGTACGGCTACCGATACAATTAATGTGATTTTGGATTTGTGTTCTTCTGTAAATGAAATCGCTTCGAATCAATTAAGTGTTTATCCAAATCCATCTGCTGGTGATGTTATTTTTGAATTAAAGTCAAATCGAAATGAAAAATCGGTACTTTATTTATTTAGTCTCGATGGCCGGTTGATAAAACAAATTGACTTTGTCAAGAATAGAATTGTGATCAATGCTGCTGAGTTTCCTTCTGACTGTTATATATATAGTTTGAAAAATGGAAACAAAAGAATAAGAGGCATCGTTAGTTTCGTAAAATAATTCTATTCTTTTATCACTTTGATGATTTCTTTACTATTTCCTGAATAGCATTCGACAAAATAGATTCCGGGTGCGTACGCTTTTAAGCTTACAGTTAAAAGATCTGATTTTGATTTTACTATTTCTTTCAAGAGAATTTTCCCATCGATTGAATTGATATTTATTTTATCGATATAATTTCCTTTTGTTGAGATATAAAAATTATCCTTCGTTGGATTTGGATATACTTCTGAAATAAAACGGTCCGGCTGTGATTCGATATTCGTCGTAAATTGGCAAACAATATTATTCTGAATAGTTGCGAAAGGAATTGAATCAGGGAAGTTGTGAATTGTAACTACTGAAGTCGTTGTGTCTAGAACAAGAATTGAATCGGATAATATTTCATTGTATTCTGTAAACGCTATTGAGGAATAGAAGCAGGGAAGATCGCCGTTACTTTTCGTCTTTACAATAATGGCATCACGATATGCAGTAGGAGGGCGATAGTCGCCTGTAAAAATTATTCCGCTATCCGCTGCGACAAACATTTCGTATGGATAATTTGTGAATGAAGGTGAAAATATATACCGCCTTGCAGAGGTTACCGTAGCATTGGAGTCGAGGTTAATCATCGTAATATCTCTTTCGTCGAATGTGCCGACGTCACCGAGCAGAATTGATGAGCCATCTTCCTTTGCAACAATGCAACGCATAATTTCTCCATTGTAAGTACCTGCATCATAAAAATTAGAAAGTATTTTGTTACCATCCTTATCGAGCTTCAATAAAAAACTATCCCACTCGCGATTCATGAAATACGTGCGACCGGTGATAAAAATATCGTTGGAAGAATTTACAGCCATTGCATTTGGCTCGTCGTCATAGTAAGTGTTGAAAATTTTCGACCACAATAAAATTCCGGTGCTGTCGAGCATGGTAACTACAATATCATTGAAAGGCAAACCTCCCATATTGCTGGCAGATGAGATAAAACAAATGTTGCCGTTCGAAAGTTCCGCCCCTTGTGTGGGGGTAATTCCGTATGCAATGGTGTATAGTTTTGACCAGATAATATCTCCATTTATGTCGAGCGCTGTGACTGCAGCTTTGGGATATACTCCGAGATTACAATCCGCGATCGAAAATGCGATATACCCGCCTGATTTCCTGTGAACAAGATTAGCTCCGATATCGTTTGCAGAAATTGAGAATTGTTTATTCCATTCTTTCGTACCTGAAGGATCAGTCTTATATAAAAATAATATGTTGTTATTGTTGTTGATCATCGCAGTGTCGGTAGCAGAACCAAAAACAATATAACCCTCATCCTTAGCCTGAAGTGCGCTGAATGGAATACACGCTTGACCAACCTGGTATAGCTTCGACCATTCAATCGTTCCGGTTGAATCTGTTTTAGTAAGTATGAACCGTAGATTTAGTCCGCTGGTAGAACTGACTTCAGTCAGTATGATTCCGTTGTCACCCGTCGGTTGACATGATTCACCGTATTCGCTGTTTGCACTTCCAATGCGCTCGACGAAGGTTGATTGGGAATATGATTTTGACAGAAAAAATAATTGAAGAGTGGTAAATATAATAATAGAGTAGAGATGGGGAAATTTTATCATGAGAGGTAATTTACTCAAATCTAAAAATATTAATCCGGTGATTTATCGGTTGAACGATTAAAAATAAATTTAACATGTTTCATACAACCTGATTGAAATTTATAGCGTCTTTGTGAACTGCATTAAAAATTAACCACAAAGAGCACGAAGGTTCAAAGACCTCAAAGGAATTAGGCAATATCTTCTTAGTGTATTTATCAAACCTTTGAGCCCTTTGTGGTTAAAATCACCTGCTAAAAATCAAAAAATTATTATAGGTTTGTACACCTATGGAAAATGAAAAAGAATATATAAAAGAGGAAATACGTCAGGAATTTCAACTCGAGCGAATGATACTTTTCAGCGACGCCGTGTTCGCAATCGTCATTACATTAATGGCAATTGAGATACGTGTACCAGAATTCGAACATAGCTCCGGTTACTCTTTCGTTTCACATGAATTAGTAAAAATTATTCCAAATCTCATCGCATATGCCGTAAGCTTTTTCTTTATTGGTATGATTTGGTATCAGCATCTTCAATTGTTCAGTCTTTTGAAAGATTTTGATAGAGGAGTTGTAATACGAAATCTTGTAATGCTTTTCTTCATCGGACTTTTCCCTTTCAGTGCGGCACTAATGGTTAGGCTGGGAAATGGTTTTGTGATTTCCTGGGTAATTTATTTTATGGTAATTATTTTAAGTAAAGGGGCACAACTTGTTCTTCAGCATTACATACTTTATAAGAGACCAGAGCTGAGAAAGAATACATCTCTTCATGAAGAAATAGTTCAATACAAGAGAAGTCGCATATCGGTTATAATGCTTTTAATTATTTTTATTCTTGTAATCATTACTCATAATATAATCGACTTACAGGAAAATAAAGACTATGCCTGGTTTTGGGTATTTCCTCTACCAATTTTAATGAGGTATTTCAGAAGAAGGATAAAATGAAAATAGGTATATAGGAATTGAAAAAATACACACTATACCAATGGAATATTTTATTTTAGAATTATTCGATTGCAATAATTGAATTCATGCCTTTCAAATAGTTGCTGTCGATAGAATAAAAAATTGGGTTATCAGAATAAACTGTATTGAGAAAAAATTTTTGAGTCTCTGTTAGCATATTATACATTTTGCTTTTTCTACGATAATAAAGAATCGAAGTAAAAATTTGCGTTTCAATTATTGAATCATTTGTTAATCGTGTGGCAAATGATGACCAGTTCTTCTTTTCAAACCAGTTTTCCATTTGTTCTGTTGGAACATGCACTAACCCAAATTGACCATAGAATTTTTCATTAGGATATTTAGCGATTGCTTTTTTGGTTTCATTGTACAAGAAAGCTTCACGTTTTTGAATAAATTTCTCCATCGTAAATCTATTCTCACATGCAAGCCTAAGTCCTTTAATCACTAAATCAAATTCGGTAAAATTATCTGACAGGAAAATTTTATATATTTCTTTTTGGTCAGCGAAACTATTTACAATTTCATAAATTCTATATTTTGCAACTTGCCTGAAATCATGATTATCAATTCTTTTAGAATAATCTCTAATAAAGTCTACAGAATTGGAAATCTCTTTCGGTGGAATTGTTTCAGGTGGCAATAAGGCAGCAAGATTATTTATTGCTGAAGAATAACTTGTCTCATAATCGATCCCAATGAATCGGATTTTATTTTTACCTGATTTATTTTGTTCATGAATGTAATCTAAATGAGTTTGAAAAATGTTAGTATCTACAGAATTGCAATGAGATATCAAAAACCAGTCGCGATCATTCGGATGTTCTATATAATTATTAAGAAGTTTTACAAATGAATATCCTCCTTCAAATAGTATGTTATTAATTCCATATTCTTCGTACAAATATTTTTGAATTGAAAAAAATATTCGGCTGTTTGCTTTTTTAAATTGATGAGCTTCTCCGGTTAATATAATTTTGTAAGCGCTAAGATCATATTCTTGCATTGCCTCTTTTAAAACGCAATAATCCATATTGCATTTTTTCCCTTCCATTGAATACAACATTTTTATAGCAGTATCCGAGGGGGAATTAATTTGTCCAAAGCAACAAGAGGTAATCAGGCCTAAGATGAGAATCCGAGTCATACCAGGGCTTTTAAAAGAGAAAATTTAATTTTTAATTAAAAATTTAAAACTCAAGCAGCTGTTTCATTGCTGCCTTAACTTTCTCCGCATTCGGCACCATTCTCTCTTCAAGAACTGAATTCAACGGTATTGCCGGCAGATTTTCAGAACCAATCACTTGTACCGGAGCATCTAAATTTTCAAAACATTTATCCGAGATAAGTCCGGCGAGAGACAATGCAAAGGAATTATTTACCGGCTCTTCGGTCACAATCAAACATCGTCCGTGTTTTTTTGCAGAAGATAAAATCGCTTCTTCGTCGAGCGGATTCAAAGTACGGAGATCGGTAATCTCAATTCTTCCCGGAAATTCTTTGGAAGCATTCTTCGCCCAGTAAACTCCCATACCATAAGTGATCACCGATAATGTCGGTTCATCAGAAGTATCTGCAGACTGAACAATCCTCGCTTTACCAAATGGAATAATATAATCTTCGTCAGGCTCGATTGTCTTCGCTTCTTCAGTTCCCTTTATCTTTGACCAGTAAAGTCCTTTATGTTCGAGAATGACACATGGATTTGGATCGAAGTATGCAGACTTGATAAGGCCTTTCAGGTCTGCGCCGGTAGACGGGTAAGCGATCTTTACTCCTCGGATATTTGTCAGAACACTTTCAACACTTGATGAGTGATACGGTCCGCCACTGCCATATGCTCCAATCGGAACACGAATGATACAACTCACAGGCCATTTGCCATTACTTAAAAAATATGAACGACTGACTTCAGTAAACAACTGGTTTAATCCCGGCCAGATGTAATCTGCAAACTGAACTTCAACAATTGGTTTCAATCCTGCAGCGCTCATTCCCACTGTGCTACCGATAATGAAGGCTTCCTGTATCGGAGTATTGAACACTCGTTCTTCACCAAATTTTTCTGCAAGTGTTGCAGCTTCGCGAAATACTCCGCCAAGTCTTCTTCCCACATCCTGTCCGTAGAGCAGACACTCTGTATGTTTCTTCATCAACTCCTGCACAGCAAACAATGCGCAATCGACCATCACAGTTTTTTCTTTTCCAGCAGGTTCACGCTGGCCTTTTTCTTCGGTAACTGTTGTTGGTGCATAATCATAATTGAATAGATCTTCCGGAGTCGGGTCATCTGCGCGCAATGCTCTTTCAAAATCAGCGCGCACATTTAATAGAGATCGATCAGTTGATGCCGATAATTCTTTTTCAGAAAATCCGAAATCAATAAGTGCAGCACGGAATTTCGGAAGCGGATCACGTTTCTTTTGTTCTTCAAGATCGTCTCTGTACCATTCGCGACGAACTCCGCTTGTATGATGTCCGAGTAGCGGGACTTTCGCATGAATCATAAATGGTCGTCGCTCGGTACGAATTAAATGAAGCACTTCACGTATCGTTTCATACGAAGCGAAGAAATCTGTTCCATCGATCGAACGTACTTCCATACCTTTAAATCCTTTTGCGTATTCTGCTGCATCCATTGCACGCACTTCTTTCGCACTTGCGGAGATGTCCCATTCATTATCCTGTATGAAATAAAGTATCGGTAATTTTTTCAGCACTGCTATTTGAAACGCTTCGGCAACTTCTCCTTCTGTAACAGATCCATCGCCCATCGAACAAACGACGACTGGCTTGTCTGTTATTTTTTCATCCGCTATTCCAATTTTCTCTTTGTATTGAATTCCCATCGCAATGCCTGTTGTAGGAATAGCCTGCATGCCTGTTGCCGATGACTGATGCGGAATCTTGGGCATATCATCACGCTTGAGTGCGGGATGGCAGTAATACGTTCTTCCACCTGAAAAAGGATCGTCACGTTTTGCGAGGAGTTGCAACATTAATTCATAAGGAGTTATTCCGATTCCAAGAAGAATACTGTCGTCGCGGTAATAAGCAGAGAGAAAATCCTGAGATTTTAATTGAAGTCCTAATGCAAGCTGAACGGCTTCGTGTCCGCGTGAAGTTGCATGAACATATTTTTGAGTGATCTGTGATTTTTCTTCGAAGAGATCTGACATTGCACGAGCAGTGCTCATGAGTTCGAATGCTTTTATCAGGGTTTCTTTGTTGAGGGAATTTTTCTTAGCAGTTTCGGTTTGCATGTGGTAAAACTAAGAAAATATCCTGCGCAAAGACGTATCGAAAAAGTAAATTTTTGCTATTGAAAATTTTAATTATTATTTCATAAACCTAAATATCGCAAGCATAGAACCTAGAATTGCGAGGTACTGAAAAACTCCGGCAATGTAAATTGATCTCATGATATCAATCTTATCATCTTTGGTAAGAAAAATATCCTTCTTTCTATTAATGATCTCTTCAGATTTTTCTTCAATGTAGTTTATAAGTTCCATTGATTCGTCGTATCCTATTTTTGGTTTTAGTTTTTCAAATAACTCTAACGAAGTTGAGCGCATTTTGTCTATCAAATTTAATTAATTAATAATAAATAGCAAAGGCATTTTGATCTGCAAATTTGATAAACAGTATTGTTACCTAAAAGATTATAGATCAGTTTGCCGCTTCGAATAAGCTAAATTTATTAGAGAAAACATTCTTGAAGCTAAAATGAAATTTCCTTCTTATCTCTAAAAAACTTCCCTGTCGGAATTTCTTTTTCAGTAGCAAGCCACACCGCTGTCTCTGCACCTTTCTCAACAGATCGTGACGCAGAAGCTCCTCCCATATCTGTTTTCACCCAACCTGGACACATCGTATTTACTTTTATTCCATCTCTCTCCAGTTCACTTGCTGTAAGAATAGTAATCATATTCAGAAAAGATTTCGATAAGCGATACGACGCATAACTTGCTCTGAGATCTTCTATTGATCCCATTCCGCTTGAAATATTTATTACCCTGGCATCTTTGCTTTTTTTCAGGAAAGGATAAAGTGTACGAAGCAGATTGAGTGGACCAAATGAATTAGTATTTATAACACTTTGAAATTCTTCATCGCTCATCTTCATCGATCTGGTATTAGTACCTATGATTGCTGCATTGTTAATCAGTACATCGATTCGATCGGTAATCTTAGAAATAGTCTTTTCGGAATCTTTAATATGGTTCAGACTTGACATGTCAATCTCAACAAGTGTTGTTTGCTTAAGCGACGAATCAATTTCTTTCTGAGTAGATTTTAATTTACTCATGTCACGCCCCGTCATTATTACAAAAAAATCATGAGTAAGCAATTGCCTCGAAATTTCTTTTCCTATTCCACGATTTGCTCCTGTGACAAGTGCGATTTTATTTTTTGGATCCATGTTACATAAAAAGCTCTCGCTCAAAGACACGAACTTAATTATTCATTGCGAGCTCTCTTTTTTTCTTTGATAACTTTACGTGAGACATTCTGTAAATAATTAAATAGCACCTTCTTTCATGCGTTCAGTATTTTCTGCTAATTGTAACGCATCAATCATTTCCTGAATATCTCCATCGATAAATGTTCCGAGGTTATACATCGTCAATCCGATTCGATGGTCGGTGATACGACTCTGTGGATAATTATACGTACGGATTTTTGCAGAACGATCGCCTGTAGAAACCATCGTCTTGATTTTCTTCGAGCGTTCTTCCATTCGCTTATTCAATTCCACTTCATAAATGCGTGTTCTTAATACTGCCAATGCCTTGTCGTAATTTTTCAATTGTGATTTCTGATCCTGACATTGCGCAACAATCCCTGTTGGAAGATGTGTCAGACGAACTGCCGAATAAGTCGTATTCACTGATTGTCCGCCAGGACCAGAAGAGCAGTATAAATCTTTCCTGATTTCGTTAGGTTTAATATCTATGTCCAATTCATCGGCCTCTGGTAAAACGACAACTGTTGCGGCAGATGTATGAACACGTCCCTGGGTTTCTGTTTGCGGCACACGCTGCACACGATGAACTCCGCTTTCGTATTTCAGTACTCCATAAGCTCCTTCGCTGTTTACTTCGAAAATAATTTCCTTGAATCCTCCCGACGTTCCAGGAGTGACATCCATAATATCTACTTTAAAACCTCTTCGTTCACAAAACTTCGAATACATCCTGAAAAGATCTCCTGCAAAAATACTTGCTTCGTCGCCGCCCGTGCCTGCTCGAATTTCCATGATTGCATTCTTCGAATCTTCAGGATCAGCTGGCACAAGAAGGAGAGGAATTTCTTCGTCGAGTTTTTCAAGTCGCTCATTCAATTCTTCAACTTCTAATTTTCCCATCTCCTTAAACTCTTCGTCCTTTTCATTCGCAACTACATTTCTTGCATTCTCCAGATTGCTTTTCAGATTTTTGTATTCATGATATTTTTCAACGATTAGTTTTAAATCCTTATACTCGCGACTAAGCTGCGTGTATCGTTTCATATCCTTCATCGCTTCCGGTGAACTTAATTCTCTTTCCACATCTTCGAAACGGACTTTTATTGATTCTAATTTATCTAATAACATTGTTAATCTTTTTTGGTTATGCGCAGTATCCTGCGGATTGGTTATTTGTTATTTGTAATAGGGAAAAATTCAAATTGAGCGTCTTGATTCTTTATTCTTGGCTCTTGGTTCTTGGTTCTTATCACTAATACTCAAAAGAGCCTTCAGGTGTTACTATTGTCAACTTCCTTCCTGTATGACGTTCGCAGCTACCAATTATTTTAGCATCTACATTGAATGATTTGGCAATATTTATAATTGCAGTAGAATCCTTTTCATTGCAATAAATTTCCATTCTGTGACCCATATTAAAAACTTTGTACATTTCTTTAAGATCTGTTTTACTTTCTTTATGGATCAATTGAAAAAGAGTAGGTATTTCAAAAAGGTTGTCTTTTATTATATGCATGTCATTTACAAAATTCAAAACCTTAGTTTGTCCACCACCGCTGCAATGAATAATTCCATGAACAGAATTCCTGTTTTCCGAAAGTATTTTTTTGATAACCGGGGCATATGTTCTTGTTGGTGATAATACAAGTTTGCCTGCAGGAATTACCTCACTTGTTTCTTTACCTTCAAACTTATATTTAACAGGAATTAAATCAGTAAGATTTTTCGAACCAGAATAAATTACGTCATCATTGAGAGAGGCATCAAATGTTTCGGGATATTTTTTCGCAACAGTTTTGTTGAACACATCATGACGTGCCGATGTTAAACCATTACTACCCATTCCACCATTATATTCTTTTTCATAATTTGCCCTGCCGAAAGAAGAGAGACCGACTATTACATCACCGGAAATTATTTTTTCATTAGTGATCACATCATTTCTTTTCATCCTGCAAGTTACAGTCGAATCGACTATGATCGTCCGGACAAGGTCTCCGACATCTGCAGTCTCTCCGCCGGTTGAATAAATCGAAATCCCATTTTGCCTAAGCATTTCAAGAAATTCTTCCGTTCCATTAATAATTTCCGAAAGCACTTCGCCGGGAATTAATTTTTTATTGCGGCCAATCGTAGAAGAAAGCAAAATATTTTCCATCGCACCAACACAAAGCAAATCGTCAATGTTCATTACAATTGCATCCTGCGCTATTCCTTTCCAAACTGAAAGATCACCTGTCTCTTTCCAATATGCATATGCAAGCGAAGATTTTGTTCCCGCTCCATCTGCATGCATTACTATGCAATGTTCTTCGCTTCCCGATAGATAATCGGGAACGATTTTACAAAATGCATTTTTGAAAAGACCTTTATCCAGTTTGCTTATGGCAGCATGAACGTCTTCTTTGGATGCAGAGACTCCTCTTTGTGAGTATTTATCTTCCCTGGTCAAGGTTATTGGTTATTGGTTATTGGTTATTGGTTATTGGTTATTGGTTATTGGTTATTGGTTAGTTGGTTTTCCTTTTCTTAAAACTTTTCTAAAAACAAAAAGCGCTCCGCATAAATGCAGAACGCTTTTATTTAATTTCAAGACGCTACTGTACTATGCGAACTTTCTTTCCGATTCGGAAAGAACTTTCTTCTACTCCTTTGTTCAGTTTCTTCAAATCGGAAGTTTTCATATTTAATTTTTTAGCAACTGCAGACCAGCTGTCTTCACCTTTTTCGAGTGAATAAAATTTCTTGTCGTATTCAGTATAGTCGCCGCCCATCGTAACTTTCAATTCCATTCCTTCGAAAATCGGTTCGCCTCTCAGATTGTTAAGAGTCTTCAGATCTTTTACAGTCATGTTGAATTGTTTCGCTACAGTTGTAAACGTTTCACCTTTTTTAGTTATGTAAAGTTCACCCGGACCGGTTGGCGCAGCATCTTTAGTAGTCGAAGTATCGGAATGCGGAGCTTCAGAAACAGGGACTGCGATTGCAGTGGAAACATCTTCTTTAGCCTTAGGCGTTGCTCCTGTTGTATCGATAATTGTCGATTCAGGTTTTTGTAAATTGATACTATCGGTAGCCGCCTGTCCTTTCACATAGTTTGTGCGTAACACTTTAAATTCTGTACGACGATTTAACTGATGAGCTTCTTCTTTCAGTTTCGTAGTTTTTAATTTGTTGATGAATTCATCATTCAAAGTATCTCCCTTACTGAAACTACCCATGTCTTTAATCAATATACGTGGCTCATGATCTCCATATCCATGATGATCGAGTCTGTCTTTAGGCACCCCTTTATCGACGAGATAATTTTCAACTGACAAAGCACGTCTTTCAGAAAGCGTATCATTCGTCATTGGAATCGGACGTGAATCTGTGTGTGAACCAAGTTCAATTACAATCGTCGGATTCTCTTCGAGTGTTTGTAATAATCCGTCGAGAGCTTTCTTTGACTCGGGACGGAGATCCCATTTCGCAAGATCGTAATACACTTCCGGAAGTTCGATCGCACGTAATGTTGAACGCATGGCAAAGTCGAAATCGCCGATGAAGTCTTTCGACTGCTCAATTCCGATTGTTGATACTTCTAAATATTTGTTGAGGTAATTCGGCATTGTTGCGGAAACCTTGTAAGAAGTCTCAGGTTTCAGATCAAATTTATATGCTCCTGTTTTGTCGGTCTTGAATGGAACGGAAGAACCATCGCTTCCGAATAATTCAATCGTTGCACCTTCGATGTTTGCTCTGGTATCTGCATCTATAACTTTTCCGGAAACAGTAAACAGAAGTGGAGGAAGTGTCCAGGCATAAATATCATCGCCGCCTTTTCCTCCGTCACGATCTGAACTTAAGAATCCGCGATCGCCTGTGAGTTCATCAATGATAAATGCGAAGTCATCATTCGAACTATTCACAGGATATTTAAGATTCACAGGTTCTTCGAATACACCATTCGCTTGTTTCGCCATAAAAATATCTAACCCACCCATTCCGATATGACCCTTGGAGGAAAAGTAAAGAGTTCCGTCGCCGGCAACATACGGAAACATCTCATCCGCTTCAGTATTTATTTTTCCTCCCGCGTTGACAGGAGTTCCCCATTGTTTCGTTTTCTTGTCGTACTTCGTTATCCAGATATCTTTTCCACCAAAACCTCCTTCAGAAATATCAGACGAAAAATAAAGTGTTTGTTCGTCGGCAGAAAGAGTAGGGTGACCGACAGTAAAACTATCTGCAGCAAGTGGAATGAGTTGCGGATCTTCCCAACCTGCGCCTTTCTTCTTCGTCAGGTAGATTTCACAAATTCCGATTTTACCTTTTTCTGTTTCACAACGTGTAAAATATAAATCGTTTCCTTTTGCATCCATGGTCGTTCCACCTTCGCTTGCATTCGTGTTGACAGGCTCAAGAAGTGGTTTTGGAGAACTCCATTTTCCTTTCTTGTCGAAGGCAGCCTCGTAGAGATCCTGGAATTTTTCACCGGTCCATCCGTCGTTATTTTTACCAACCGACTCCTGGCGTGCAGAACTGAAGAGAATGTGGCGATGATCTTTTGCAGTGTAAGTAACCCCGAAATCTGAATACTTAGTATTTATCGCTGAAACATTTTCAAGACGATATCTTGTCGGTTTATCTTTCCACTTCTGAGCCTGCTGAGATGATTCGATGCCTAAGTCACCCGCCGGATCGGAAGGATTAGCTTTCTTATAATTGGTATACTGTACGATTGCTTCATCATATTTACCGTTCTTCTTCAAAGCATCAGCATAATGTAAAATCGCTGCAGGCTCCTTGTAATTTGCTTTGATGGCCTTTGCATACCAGACTTCCTGATTTTTATAATCATTCGTTATGCGATACGATTCGGCTACTTTATAAATGATTTCTGCGCGTTTCACTTTATTTTTCTCTTTCGTAAAAGCCTTTTTATAAAGAGTTGCGGCATCATAATAATCACCTTTAGCGAATGCAAGATCGGCCTGTACAAGGGATGTACGTTGTCCGTTAGTGATAATTGCCGATAAAATAAATATTAAAGAAAAAAAGATTCGTTGAATGATTTTCATTTTTTTTCCAATTGAATTAATGGGATCAGATTTTCCCTTTAACGCAAAGAAAACAAGAATTTCGATGATAACAAAGGTGATAGTTCAACGAAAAACAACAAGTATTTATTGGTGGTTGTTAATAGCTCAATTGTCTGAACTGTGATTCATTGGATTAAAATGATTTCACAATTATGACAATCGTATCGGGAAGGAAAGACTGCGATTTATAGAATTGAAAACGTTAATTGAAAATCTTAAGAATCATTTCTATCCCATAAATCACAGATCAGACTATTTATCTTATCGTCACAAGTTCACGATACTTCGCCAATGGCCACAGCTCGTCATCAACAATCATTTCAAGTTTATCGACATGATCACGGATGACATCAAAAAAGGGCTTCACTTTATCACAATAGGCAATTGCCTTTTCACGAACATTTTCAAGTTTATTGGCTTTTTTCCTCGCCTCAATCATTTCAGCCACCTTTGTTTTTATTAATGTCATGTCTGAGCCGATAGATTTTATCGTTTCAACCTGCGTTGCATAAAGATCGGAAGGAAGTTTTATATCACTTAGTGCAGATGCGTTTTGCGCAAGCTGAGTCTGATATTTTAAGGCTGCAGGAAGAATATGATTAACTACCAGGTCACCCATCACGCGCGACTCAATCTGAATTTTTTTAATATACATCTCCAGCATTATCTCATGACGGGCTTCAGCTTCCCGATGACTGAATATGTTCATGTCTTCGAAAAGCTTCATCGAACTCTTTGAAACATATGCATCCATCGCTACAGGCGAAGTCTGAATATTAGAAAGTCCGCGACGCTTTGCTTCCTTCATCCATTCTTCTCCATAACCATTTCCTTCGAAACGTATATTTGCCGATTCAACAATATACTGACGAAGCACTTTTAAAATAGCCTCATCTTTCTTGGTTCCCTTATCAATCAGCGCATCTACTTCCTTCTTGAAGAGTGTAAGCTGATTAGCCATCATCGTATTCAATACCATCATCGGGTTTGAACAATTCGCAGAAGAACCAACAGCACGAAACTCAAATTTATTTCCCGTGAAGGCAAATGGAGATGTACGGTTACGATCAGTATTGTCAAGAAGAATTTCAGGTATCTTTCCAATATTCAATTTTAGTGCTGTCTTTTCATCTGGTGACATTTTTTTATCGTGAACCGACTGAACAATTTCATCCAATACACTTGAAAGTTGTCCACCAAGGAAGATCGACATGATCGCAGGAGGGGCTTCGTTAGCGCCAAGACGATGATCATTACTGGCAGATGCAATACTTGCACGAAGCAAATCAGCATGTTTAAAAACAGCCATAATCGTATTGATGAAGAATGTCAGGAACATGAGATTGCTCTTCGGAGTACTTCCTGGTGAAAGAAGATTCTTTCCTGTGTTCGTTCCTAGACTCCAGTTGTTATGCTTACCGCTTCCGTTTATTCCCGCATAAGGTTTTTCGTGAAGAAGAACTTTAAAGTTGTGGCGACGTGCAACTTTGTCCATCATGTCCATCAACAATGCATTATGATCCACGGCAAGATTAATTTCTTCAAACACAGGAGCACATTCGAACTGACTCGGTGCAACCTCATTGTGACGCGTCTTCAGTGGAATTCCAAGTTTATACGCTTCCGTTTCGAAGTCGAGCATAAATGAGTAAACACGCTCAGGAATTGAACCGAAATAATGATCTTCCAATTGCTGACCTTTTGCAGGAGAATGCCCGAAGAGAGTCCTCCCTGTAATCATCAGATCAGGACGTGAATTCAACAATGCAGTATCGACGAGGAAATATTCCTGCTCAACACCAAGTGTCGCAAATACTTTTGTTATGTCTTTATCGAAATACTGGCAGACATCAACTGCAGCCTTATCGAGTACGTGAAGCGCTTTCAAAAGCGGAGCTTTATAATCGAGTGTCTCACCTGTATAAGAAACGAAAATTGTAGGAATGCAAAGTGTCTTTCCACCCGAGATTTCTATGATGAATGCTGGCGAACTTGGATCCCATGCAGTGTAACCACGAGCCTCAAATGTATTCCTGATTCCTCCACTTGGAAAACTTGATGCATCCGGCTCTTGCTGAGCAAGTGCGTTTCCAGAGAAATGTTCGATTGCCTTTCCATCTTCCAATTCGAAAAACGAATCATGCTTCTCGGCGGTCAATCCTGTCAAAGGCTGAAACCAATGCGTATAATGGGTGGCGCCTTTTGAATTCGCCCAGTCCTTCATACCGGTTGCTACCTGGTCTGCCATCTTCCTATCAATCGGAGCACTGTGTTCAATTGCTGCCATTACAGCACGATAAGCGTCTTTTTGAAGGAATTTTTGCATTGCTTCCTTATTAAAAACGTTAATGCCATAATAGTCAGATACTTTGCTGGAAGGAGGGGTTACCTTCACTGACGGGCGACTTTGTGCTGTTTCAACAGCTCTGAAGCGGATGTTTGACATAGAATCTTGAATCTTTAATATTATTAATTTTTGCCAAATGTACATGAAAAAATAGGGGGTAGGCAAGAATTAATACACTTTTTTTGAACAAAGGTTCAAAATTTTAGGGGGTATTGTAAGAAAAGTGGTGGTTTTTTTGGGAAGAGTTAAAAAAGTCAAAAGTTAGAAGTGAAAAATCGAAAATCAAAAGTCAAAGGTGAAAGGTCAGTATACTTGGAAGACTTCTGAATGGTTTCTAATTGTACATTTTGAAGCATTATTTAACGAATACAGATACCGCAAACATCCAATAACCAATAACCAATAACCAATAACCAATAACCAATAACCAATTTCTAAGCCCGTCCGAGTCGGTAAAGAAACTTTACATGAGAAACAACAGCATGATATAAAGTAGGCTGTTCAATGTAAGCCAATCCATGTTGTTCGCATGTTGCTTTTACAATCGGACTTAATTTTGGATAGTGAATGTGAGAGATTTTTGGAAAGAGGTGATGCTCGACCTGCTGATTTAAACCCCCGGTGAAAAATGATAGTAATCTTGAACGTGAACCAAAATTTGCTGTCGTCAATACCTGGTGGACAGCCCAGTCATTTTCCAACATTTCGGTTTTACCGTCAACAAAATTTGTTTCTTCAACTGTGTGTGCAAGTTGAAAAACTACACTCGTTACTAATCCCGTTGTATAAACCCAGATTCCAAAACCGATGAGGTATGAGTACCAATGTAAGAAATGCAAAGGCAATACTATAAACACACCTACAAACAAAACCTTTGTGAGCCAGAAACCGATGTGTGTGCTTAAGGTGAAATGGATGTTATTCTTCGAAGCAATTCCTCTTTTGAAGTACTTGATGAGATCGAGAAAAAATATCCAGGCTATGTACATCATTCCGTAAACAACTACCCAGTAAATATGCTGGAAGCGGTGATACAATCTTCGCTTTTGTGACTTACATAATCGAAGAAATGGCTCGTTCAAAATATCATCATCATGTCCGTCAATGTTTGTGAATGTATGATGGATCATGTTGTGCTTTATATTCCAGAGAAACGAACTTCCGCCTAAGAAATTAAGAGTAAGGGCTGCTACACGATTAACAGATTTTTTAGGTGAGTAACTTCCATGTCCGCCATCATGCATAACATTAAATCCAATTGCTGCTGTCAGAAATCCGAACACGATACAAAGCAGAATAGATACTAAAGTAGAAGGCGTAAAAAATACTAACACAGTATAACATGCAATGAATGACAAAATATAGAAAGCAGATTTTAGATAGATCTTTGTGTTACCGTGATAATCGATTTTGTGTTCCTTGAAATAATTATCGACACGATATTTGAGATCAGTATAAAAATCAGAACTATTGCCGTTGAATTTAATGCTAGCCATTAAAATGAATTAACCTGTGAAACTTTTAAATTACCATTTGTTTTTTTTAGAATAAGAGTCTTTTCTCCTCGAAGAACTTTTCTCACCCCAGCCTCGGCCTTTTTTATCATCCTTTCGACGCGGAGGTTTTTCGCTCCATGGCCGTTTAGAAGATGATTTTTTCCTTGGCTCTTGCCCTGATATTTCAACCCTGACTTTTCTTGACTGGAAAACTTCCCCATCGAATGAAGTCAATGCCTTCGCCATTTTAGGTTGAGGCAGATCGATAAACGAATACACACCTTTAACGTCGATTCGGCCGATTTCATTTGAATCAATTCCGGTTACTTCCGAAATATATTTTCTCATTGTCCCCTCGTTAAGTCCATCCATCGATCCAAGATTAATAAACAATCTTGGTTCGCCACTTCTGTATCCGCCTGATGAACTTTTTCCGGGATGCGCAAGATCAACATTCAGATCGGGAGCTTGCCTGTATGCATCAAGAAAACGGTTGAACTCAATACTCACCATTCGCTTGATTAATTCTTCTTTGCTGAGATCGGCAAACTCGTCGAATACAGGTGGAAGGTACTTAATAATTCCCTGCTCATTGACCTTGACGTGATGAATCTTCTTAACAAGATTCATTAGTTGTTGTTCACAAATCTGCACTGCGTCAGGGATACGGGCAAGATGGATTTTCGTATTTATTTTTTTCTCGATAAATCGGATCTTGTCGACTTCACGAACATTCGTCAGTGCAATCGAAATTCCTGATTTACCGGCACGAGCTGTTCGTCCGCTTCTATGAACATAACTTTCAGGTTCATCGGGAAGATTATAATGAATGACATGAGTGATATCATTAACATCGATTCCTCTTGCAGCAACATCGGTCGCAACAAGCACGTCGAGATTATGGCTGCGATAACGGGCCATTACTTTATCACGTTGTGCCTGCGTTAAATCGCCATGAAGTGCATCAGCGTTGTAGCCGTCCTTGGCAAGACTCTCAGAAATTTTCTGTGTATCGATTTTCGTACGACAGAAAATAATTCCGAAAATGTCAGGAGTTGAATCTAAAATTCTTCTCAACGCCTGGTAACGGTCACGCTCATGAACGACATAATAAAAGTGTTCTGTATTCTGTGCGCCTTCGTTCTTTTTTCCAATCGTAAGTTCGAATGGATTCTGCATGTATCGACTCGCAATACTTCTTACTTCCTGCGGCATGGTTGCTGAGAAAAGCCATACACGTCTTTCCTTTGGAAGATGACTGAGAATCTCGTCGATGTCTTCCTGGAAACCCATGTTAAGCATCTCATCTGCTTCGTCGAGAACAACGTAACGGATCGTTTTCATGTTGATCGCACCACGATTTATCAGATCCAACAAACGTCCCGGAGTTGCGGCAACGATTTGTGATCCTTTTTTTATCTGTCGCATTTGTGTGGTAATACTCGTACCACCGTAAACTGCAGTAATGTTTACTGAACGATTATATTTACTGAATTTGATAAGATCGTTTGAAATCTGCACACATAATTCCCGGGTTGGGGCAAGAATCAAGGCTTGCGTCAAAGGAAGATGAAGATCAATTAATTCTAAGAGCGGTATGCCGAATGCTGCGGTCTTACCGGTACCAGTTTGCGCCAAACCAACAAAGTCGCGCTCATTTTTTAAAAGTATAGGAATTGCTTGCTGTTGAATAGGAGTGGGTTCCATAAAACCCAACTCTTTTATTGCCTTCAGCACATTTTCTCCCACACCCAATTCGGGGAATGAAATCATTTTTTGAAATAAGGCGCGAAGATAGTCAATTAAAATTAGGAGGCAGAAAGTGGGGTTATTAGGTAGTGGTAGTTTCATATTCTGATCCCTTCGAGTACTCAGGGACCATGGTAAGTTGGGATTAATGACGATGAGAAAAACTGACCTGATGTTCAACTTATTTGAAATTAAATTACATCAGGTCAGTTTTTTTATCGTCATCTTACCTGATCGAAACCGGTCCCTGAGCGCAGTCGAAGGGCAAACTGACCCACTACCGGTTATTATAAGAAAACGCAAAATATTAAAGTCAAGAATCAATTTCAAAAATCAAAAGCTAAGTTGCCTCATTTAATCTAATTCGAAAAAGATGATTAAATACTCTTGGTTTAAGGGTAAGCTCATGAATTTTGAATTTTGACTTTTATTTTTATTTCAATAGGTACATCACTTCTTTCACCGCCTGAATGACTCGTGTTGGATTAGGTAAAAAGGCTTCAATAAGTGTAGGAGCATAAGGCAAAGGAACATCGCCGCCCATTACTCTTGTTACAGGTGCATCGAGGTAATCGAATGCATGCTTTTGGACTTTGAATGCAACCTCTGTGGCGATTGCGGCGAGTGGCCATGACTCTTCCACAATAACGAGTCTATTTGTCTTCTTTACAGAATTGATGACAGTAGTATAATCGATGGGACGAACAGAGCGGAGGTCGATGACTTCTGCATTTATATTTTCTTTTGATAATTCCTCTGCAGCTTTCAGTGCGACCTTCATCATCTTTCCGAATGAAACGATTGTCACGTCAGTCCCAATCTTTTTGACATCTGCTACTCCAATTGGAATCAAGTATTCTCCTTCCGGAACTTCGCCTTTATCACCGTACATTTGTTCGCTTTCCATGAAAATCACGGGATCGTTATCACGAATAGATGATTTCAATAATCCTTTTGCGTCGGCGGGATTGCTAGGAACAACAACCTTTAAACCCGGACAGTTTGCATACCAGTTTTCGAATGCCTGAGAATGTTGTGAGCTGAGCATTCCTGCGGAAGCAGTTGGTCCGCGGAAAACTATCGGAACTGAATATTGTCCTCCACTCATACTCATCATTTTCGCAGCTGAATTTATTACCTGGTCAATTGCAACGAGTGAAAAATTAAATGTCATGAATTCGATGATTGGTCTGAGTCCGTTCATCGCCGCACCAACTCCAATTCCTGCAAAACCTAATTCAGCGATTGGAGTATCGATGACACGTTTCTCGCCGAATTCTTCAAGCATTCCCTGACTCACTTTATATGCACCGTTGTATTGAGCAACTTCTTCTCCCATTAAAAAAACACGATCGTCTTTTCGCATTTCTTCACTCATGGCCTCTCGCAATGCTTCACGGAATTGTAATTCTTTCATTCTTTTTGAAAATTAAAAGAGCGCTAATTTAAATTAAAATTTGTTAATGGTTATTAGTTAGTGGTTAGTCAGATGTTAGTAAGCTATTCGCTGTTAAAGGGATTTGGCTAAAGCTGGATTGACCTTTATTTAAACCCAGACCAAAAGGTTAGGGCAACTAAAGGTTATCTATAAATTTTTTATTCTTTGAGATAAAATTTCATTTCACAGGAGGGATTTTGAGTTGCCCCGACCTTTAGATCGCGGTTAGAAAGCGAGAACTCGGGCTTTAGCCCAAAATACAATACCTTCGAAATTATTTAAATCGGATTTTACTTTTTGTTAAATCCAAAAGCAGGATCAGAGAAGATCAGACATATTCGTGTCTTCCGTTTTCTATTTTTTAATCCTCCATCGAATCCTTGGCTCCGGAAAGTTCATTTAACGTATGCTGATCTTTCTGCATCTTCGCCACTTCGATTCCTTTCGAATACCAATTTAGAGCATTTGAATTTTGCCCTAATCCCTCAGCAGTTTTTCCGGCTATGTAGTAAGCAGCTAGATAATCCGGGTCATCGTTTAAAAGTTTTTCAAGTTGTTGATAAGCCTGATTTGTTTCATTCAACTTTATGAATTCCAACGCCAAAGCATAGCGGAGAAAACTATCTGTGGGATCTTCCTGCAAATATCTTTTCAACAATTCAAGGCGCGTACTCATGTTAAGAAATTACAATTTTTTGGATGTTTATTTATGTATCTTCGCGCGGCAAGAACGAAAAAATTGTTGAGAGTATCGAGTATCGGGTATTGAGTACCTGAGCTTAGTACTCGATACCCGATACTCGATACCCTCTACTCATGAAAATCCTCGTTTGCATTTCAAGCGTACCAGATACAACTGCCAAGATAAATTTCTCGGCCGACAATAAAGAATTTATTTCGCAGGGTGTTACATTTATTCTAAATCCATACGACGAAATTGCATTGTCGAAGGCAGTTGATATTGCCGCAGCGAAAAATGGAACCGTAACTGTAATCAATGTTGGTGATCCTTCGACAGAACCGGTAATTCGCAAAGCTCTCGCGATTGGTGCCGCAGATGCGGTCAGAGTAAATGCGGCTCCGCGCGATGCATTTTTCGTTGCCAAACAAATCGCTCAATATGTTTCACAGAACCCTTTCGACATAATTTTATGCGGACGTGAGTCGAGCGATCACAACGGTTCAAGCATGCCTGTTATGCTTGCGGAAATGCTGGGAATTCCCTGTATACTTTTCGCGAAGAGTTTAACGCTGACAGATTCAGGCGCGACTCTCGATTGCGAAATTGAAGGTGGAAAGGAAGTTATTTCAACTCCGTTTCCTTTTATCGCCGGCGCTTCTGAAGGAATGGCTGAATGGAAAATTCCCAACATGCGTGGTATAATGTCGGCACGAACAAAACCATTGAATGTAATCGAGCCGGTAGCAGTCGATCAGAAAGTTAAACTAGTATCATACGATAAACCTATTCCTCGCAGTACCGTTAAAATGATTCCTGCAGAAGATGCGGGAAAATTATTTGAATTATTGAGTACTGAGAAAAAAATAATCTGATAACTTTTAATCTCCATGTCAGTTTTAGTCTATATTGAAAACGTAGAAGGAAAATTTAAAAAATCCTCTTTTGAATTAATAAGTTTTGCCTCGGTTATTGCATCAAAACTCAATCAGCCTCTCGTAGCGCTTTCTATCGGAAAAGTTTCGAATGATGAACTGCAGAAAGCATCTCAATATGGCGCGACTAAAATTCTGAATGCTGACGATGAAAAATTATCTGTCGTTAATCCCCAGGCATATGCATCAGTAATTGCTGAAGCAGCTAAAGCTGAGCAGTCGAAAATTGTTGTGATGGTGGCTGGATTTTCAGGTAAAAGTATTGCCCCGCGTGTGGCTGTAAAACTCGACGCAGGATTAGGGGAGAACGTTATCGAATTGCCTGTGATTGAAGGATCATTCATTGTTAAAAAAGGTGCGTATTCAGGCAAAGCATTTTCTCATGTAGAAATGACATCTGATATGAAAGTGATCAGCATGCTTCCGAATTCGTACAAAGTTGTTGCGAATACTGTCACAGCGCAGGTTGTTCCTTTTGCAGCGACAATTTCTGATAAAGATTTTACTGCGAAGGTTACAGATGTAAAACGCTCGACTGATAAGGTATCTCTTCCCGAAGCTGAACTAGTAGTTTCTGCAGGACGAGGAATGAAGGGACCGGAGAATTGGGGGATGATTGAAGAACTTGCAAATGTAATTGGTGCTGCGACGGCATGCAGCAAGCCGGTTTCGGATGCAGGTTGGAGACCACATTCAGAACACGTCGGACAAACAGGAATTGCAATTAGTCCAAACTTATATATAGCAGTAGGAATAAGCGGAGCGATTCAACATCTTGCCGGAGTAAGTTCTTCGAAAGTTATTGTAGTTGTAAATAAAGATCCCGAGGCACCGTTCTTTAAGGCTGCCGATTACGGAATCGTTGGAGATGCATTCGAAGTAGTTCCTGAACTTATCAAAGCCGCAAAAGCATTTAAGGCTGGTCAAAATTGATTAACATTTTAACTAAGAAAAAATAAAATTTATAAATTCGTTTCCTGCGGGACTGAAGGTGGAAATAAAGTGATATGAAAAAAATCAAACTCGAAATAATCGGACTTTCATACAGCCAGACGCAATCCGGTGCTTATGCTCTAGTACTCGGAGAAGATAAGGGGAAACGCAGGTTGCCTATCATCATCGGTGCATTCGAAGCGCAGGCAATTGCCATCGAGCTGGAAAACATGACGCCTTCTCGTCCGCTTACTCACGATCTTTTCAAGAGTCTCGCACAATCATTCAATATTGAAGTAGAAGAAGTCATCATCTTCAATCTCCTCGAAGGAGTATTTTATGCAAAGCTTATCTGCAACGACGGTGACAAGAAACTGGAGATCGATGCACGTACTAGCGATGCGATTGCAATCGCCGTAAGGTTCGGTTGTCCTATTTACACGTATGAATTTATTCTCTCTTCTGCAGGTATCATTTTAGAAGACAATGCTTCTTTAGAAAGCATCGAAGAACACGTCGAGCGTCCGCCTGCAACTAAACTTTCCGATAAAGAACTTGGAACTGCAAGTACTGATGAATTGAAAGAGTTGCTCAAGAAAGCAATCGACGAAGAAGCCTACGAGCGCGCAGGCCGTATTCGGGATGAATTGAATAAGAGAAAGAGCAATTAATTTTTTAATTTTTATGGAGTAACACTCGCTGCGCAATGTTGCGTTCGCTGCGTTTATAGTCCGACCGCAGTAAATTGTTCCGCAGTTTTAATATTAGAAATATTTGAGAGGCGGTTTTTTAACGCAGCGGTCGCAACGGTGGTCAGCGAAATCGCAACGGGTAATTAATGATGCACCAAAATCGTCTCCTGTTTCTTATGCGAATGTTTAAACAGTATAGCAAACAGAATTGCAATTATCAAAGCATAGATTGCAAACACAAGCCAGATCGAATGCCAGTCCTTCGCTCCGTTAGCATCGGTGTAATACATATCGATAAGCCATCCGCTTAATTTACTGCCGAAGAAAGCACCGAAGCCATTGGTCATCATCATAAATAATCCCTGAGCGCTTGCTCTTATTTTGGGACTTGTTTCTGTCTCTACGAATAATGATCCTGAAATATTGAAAAAGTCAAATGCCATTCCGTACACGATGCATGATAGAATTATCATCCACAATCCCGCGCCGGGATTTCCAAATGAAAATAATCCGAATCTTAAAACCCAGGCAAACATGCTGAAGAGCATCACTTTCTTAATTCCAAACCTCGAGAGAATAAACGGAATAGAAAGAATGAAAAGTGTTTCTGAAATTTGGGAAATGGACATGATGATAGCAGGATACTTGACTGTAAGCGTATCTGCATACATCGGTATGTTTTTAAAGTCGTGAAGAAAAGTATCGCCATACATATTTGTTAACTGCAATGCTGCTCCTAGTAACATCGCGAAAAAGAAGAAGAGTGACATTTTATATTGTCTGAATAACCCGATAGCTTCGAGGCCAAGTTTTTCAATGACACCTTTCTTTTCACCACCCATTTTTTGTGGTATGCATTTCGGCAACGTGAGAGAATAAACTCCTAATACAATTGCAGCGGCTGATGCAACATAAAATTGCGCTGCAGAAGTTTCCAGATGCAATAGACTTATCGTCCACATGGCGACGATAAATCCTATTGTTCCCCAGACACGAATAGGAGGGAACACTTTTACAACATCGTAATTAGCATCTTTTAAAATCGAGTATGAAACTGCATTCGAGAGAGAAATAGTAGGCATGTAACAAAGCATGTTCAGCAGCATTACCCAATAGATAGTTTTCGAATCATCAACCATTGGGATGGAAAACAAAATGATACCTCCGAGTATGTGTAATAGTCCTAGCAGCTTTTCGCCGTTCATCCACTTATCCGCGATAATCCCAATGATTGCCGGCATGATGATCGACGAAATACCAAGCGTTGAAAATAATTCTCCGAAATCTGAACCCGACCATTGTTTGTTTTGAAACCAGTATGCGCTGATTGTAATCAGCCATGAACCCCAGACAAAAAATTGCAAAAAGCTTAGTACAATCAATCGAAGTTTGATGCCCATAGATTTTAATTTGAGAATTAGAACTCGAAATATAGTTTAAAAATCAGTTGCTCCAAATGGCGCGTTTTAACCACGTAAGATCATTTTATTGATGATACATATTTAACCCCGGGGGCACCCCAAAAACAGTTAAGCCCAAAGATGGATAAACCTACCATCCTGTATGAATATTGGAACAATAAAATAATTTGAGAATAAGTGTAGCTGACGCCGGACAAGAGACCCCTGGATTTCCCCTCTTGTACGACTATCCACCAACTGGCGGACAGCACTAATAAATAAACAAAAGACTTAATTCAATTTTGTAATTCTAACCGCTTAAATGATGGATATTTTATTGATGTCCACGACAGTCGATCCAAGTACACTCAACATAGTTTTGAACAATAGTTTCATCGCTGAATTTTGTTTTTATTTTTACAAACCAACATTGCCACCCTAAATCTTAATGAAACAATATACCGATCTCCTTCGCCATGTAATGGAGAATGGAACCCTAAAAAGCGATCGCACAGGAACAGGAACTAAAAGTGTCTTCGGTTACCAGATGCGTTTCGATCTACAGAAAGGATTTCCATTAATCACTACAAAGAAACTTCACACACGTTCTATCTTTTATGAATTGTTATGGTTCATCAAGGGGGATACAAATGTCAAATATTTAAAAGATAATGGTGTAACAATATGGGACGATTGGGCAGATGAAAAAGGAGAACTCGGCCCTGTGTATGGTTCGCAATGGAGAGCTTGGAAAACTGCTGATGGAAGAAAAATAGATCAGCTTTCAAATGTTATTGAACAGATCAAAAATAATCCTGATTCGAGAAGATTAATTATTTCTTCGTGGAACGTTGGTGAAATTGATCAGATGAAATTACCTCCGTGTCATGCATTTTTTCAATTCTATGTAGCGGATGGAAAATTATCGTGTCAGCTTTATCAGCGAAGTGCAGATATTTTTTTAGGTGTACCATTTAACATCGCAAGTTATGCAGCTCTTACAATGATGGTAGCTCAGGTCTGCAAACTGAAACCTGGAACCTTCGTTCACACTCTTGGCGATGCACATATCTACAGCAATCACTTCGAACAGGTGAACTTGCAGCTTACACGAGAGCCAAGAACTCTTCCGCAATTGAAATTAAATCCGGCGGTGAAGGATATTTTCAAATTCACATATGAAGATTTAATCATCGAAAATTACGATCCGCATCCACACATAAAAGGTGCAGTTGCTGTCTGATCTTTTCTACTTTTACATATGCTTTCAATCATCGTCGCTCTCTCCGAAAATAATGTGATCGGAAGAGAAAACAATCTTCCCTGGAAATTATCAGCCGATCTGAAAAGACTCAAGTCGATTACTATGGGTCATCATCTAATCATGGGACGAAGGACCTGGGAAAGCCTTGGAAGACCATTACCGGGACGAACGAACGTTGTAATTACATCCGATAAAAATTATAAAGCTGAGGGTGGAGTTGTTGTTCATTCTTTGAATGAGGCGTTGCAAACATCATCGAATGATAATGAAGCATTCATTTTCGGAGGAGGAAAAATTTTTAAGGAAGCATTACCTAAGGTGAATAAAATTTACATGACGATTGTTCATGCCAAGATTGATGGAGATACTTTTTTTCCGGAGCTGGATAAAAAAGAATGGCAGGAAATCGAGCGTGAAGATTTTGAAGCGGATGAGAAGAATCAGTATGATTATTCTTTCATCACGCTGAAAAGAAAATAAATTTTTTAAAAAAATTTCACGCAAAGAGCGCAAATAAAAAACCGCAAAGGTCGCAAAGAGCTGTTTAGTTTCTCTGCGACCCTTTACGTGCTCTTTGCGTGAAACAAATAGCGTGAAATTAATTTTATTGAAAGTTCACTGAAGCCCCGCTAACATTATTTACAGGCGCAGGTGCAACAACGGGCGTTTCAACTTTTGCATGTGTAGTTGCTGGCTTCTGGAGAAGTGGTGCGATCACCAATGAAACGATAGCTGTAAGCTTAATCAAAATGTTCATCGATGGACCAGAAGTATCTTTAAACGGATCACCAACTGTATCACCGGTAACAGCAGCCTTATGCGGTTCGCTTCCTTTGTAATACATCTGTCCGTTAATGTTTACACCTTTTTCAAAACTCTTCTTTGCATTATCCCATGCACCGCCTGCATTACTTTGGAAGATTGCCATCAACACACCCGAAACAGCAACACCGGCTAATACCGCTGCAAGAACCTGAGCGCCATCAGCACCGAAACCAAATCCGATAATGACAGGAGTAACGATTGCCAGAACTCCCGGAAGAAGCATTAATCGTAATGCTGCAGATGTTGAAATCTGTATACACTTATCGTAATCAGGATTTACGCCTTCTTTTCCTTCGAGTAGTCCGGTAATTTCACGGAATTGTCTGCGTACTTCAACAACCATTGCATTGGCTGCTTGTCCGACGGCACGCATTGCAAGCGCCGAAAAAAGAAACGGAATCATTCCGCCGATAAATAATCCGGCTAGGACTTTTGCATTTGAGATATCGATAATTTCTATTCCTGTAATTTCTTTGAACGCTGCGAATAATGCGAGTGATGTAAGAGCGGCAGATGCAATTGCAAATCCTTTTCCGATTGCAGCTGTTGTATTACCAACTGTATCTAGTACGTCTGTCTTCTCGCGAACTTCCTTCGGAAGATGACTCATCTCTGCGATTCCACCGGCATTATCGGCAATAGGACCAAAGGCATCGATCGCAAGTTGGATTCCAGTTGTTGCCATCATACCTGAAGCAGCAATTGCAACTCCGTAAATTCCTGCTACGCTGAAAGAAGCAATTATACCTCCTGCGAGTACAAGAATTGGAAGAGCAGTACTCACCATTCCAACGCTCAATCCACTAATGATGTTTGTTGCAGCACCTGAAATTGACTGACGAGCAATTGTCATCACGGGATTTTTTCCCATCGAACAATAGAATTCAGTAATAATACTCATCAATGCACCAACGATGAGACCAATGACGACTGTATAAAAGACACTGATGTTTTGATATGTAATTCCCTTTATCTCGAAAGATTCAGGAAGCATTCTCTGAATTACAAAATAAGATGTGATCGCAGTAAATATTATTGCTCCCCAGTTTCCGCGATTCAATGCGGCCTGTGGATTACCATTTTCTTTAATGCGTACAAACCACGTTCCTACAATCGAGAAGATAAGTCCGACCATTGCAATCACAAGAGGAAGAATCACTGCAGACATTCCGCCCATGCCATCATCGCTATGCATCATTACTGAAGCACCAAGAACCATTGTCGCAAGAATTGTACTTACATAAGATCCGAAAAGATCGGCTCCCATTCCTGCAACGTCACCTACATTATCACCAACGTTGTCGGCAATTACAGCAGGATTACGAGGATCATCTTCAGGAATTCCTGCTTCAACTTTTCCTACTAAGTCCGCACCTACGTCAGCAGCCTTTGTAAATATTCCTCCACCTACACGCGCGAACAATGCAATACTTTCTGCACCGAGTGAAAATCCGGTCAGAACTTCTAGGACTCTTTTTAATGGAGCATTGAGTTCCATTCCCGGATTAAACATGTGTTGAAATAATAAGAAGAGTAAGCTCAGTCCTAAAATACCAAGAGCTGCAACTGTAATTCCCATTACTGACCCGCCCGAAAAAGAAATCTGAAGTGCTTTCGATAAACTTGTTCGCGCTGCATTTGTTGTTCTAACGTTTGCTTTTGTTGCAACACGCATTCCAAGGAAGCCTGCGAAGGCTGAGAGAAATGCACCAACAATAAATGCGAGAACGATTAGTCGTGAAGATGTAACTGTATCAGTTGTTATTGCGAGGAAAATTCCGACAATGACTACAAATATCGCAAGTATCTTGTATTCGGCTTTTAAGAAAGACATCGCGCCTTCTGAAATGTAGCCGGCAATCTGTTTCATGCGGTCGGTACCGGCATCTTCACGGGAAATCCGGGCAGTCAGTATTGCAGAGTAAATAAGTGCAAGTATTGATATTCCCGGAACCAGGTATAAAATCATCTCCATAAGGTCAAAATATTTGTGGTGGTGTTATTTTTTAAAGGGCTGCAAAGGTAAAAGAATACGGTAATTATCCAAAAAATGCGTATCGGGTAGCAGGTATCGCGTATCGGGTATCGAGTACCGGGTAGGCTTATTACGTTTTGTTTGATTAAAATCTTTTCTATTTATTTTGGAGAAGATTCATTTTCAATTATTAACCGTTTACCAGATACTCGATACCCGATACCCGATACTTTTTACTACCTTCGCGGCCGTTCAAAAAAGAGCGATTAATTTCATGCAAATCCGAAATATTGCAATCATTGCCCACGTCGATCATGGTAAAACAACATTGGTCGATAAAATGCTTCACCAGGCTAAGTTATTCCGTGATAATCAACATACTGAAGATCTCATCTTAGATAATAACGATCTCGAAAGAGAACGTGGAATTACTATCGTTGCTAAAAACGTATCTATCCGTTATAAAGACGTCAAGATTAATATCATAGATACTCCTGGTCACGCCGATTTTGGAGGTGAAGTTGAAAGAGTTCTTACAATGGCTGATGGTGTTTTACTTCTCGTCGATGCATTTGAAGGCCCGATGCCGCAAACACGTTTTGTTACCCAAAAGGCTTTGAGTTTCGGATTGAAACCAATCGTTGTAATCAATAAAGTAGATAAAGAAAATTGTCGCCCCGACGAAGTTCATGAACAGGTTTTCGATTTATTCTTTAATCTCGGCGCAACAGAAGATCAATTGAATTTTCCAACACTTTACGGATCGTCGAAACAAGGATGGATGAGTACTGATTGGAATAAACCGACTGATAATATTACTGATCTTCTCGATTCAATCATCGAAAATATTCCTCCTGCAAATGTTCGCAAAGGAACTCCGCAGATGCTTATCTCTTCGCTTGACTATTCAAGTTTCGTCGGACGAATTGCTATCGGTCGTGTGTTCCGAGGAACGATGAGAGAGAGCATGCCGGTGTCGTTGATCAAGCGTGACGGTTCTGTTTTCAAATCGCGTGTAAAAGAAATTCACAGCTTCGAAGGATTAGGAAGAAGCAAACAGGAATTTGTGGAGGCGGGTGATATTTGTGCTGTTGTAGGATTAGACAACTTCGATATCGGCGATACCATTTGTGATTTCGAATCGCCCGAAGCTCTTCCAACCATTGCTGTCGATGAGCCAACGATGAGTATGCTTTTCACCATTAACAACTCACCGTTTTTTGGTAAGGAAGGAAAGTTCGTTACTTCTCGTCACTTGCGTGATCGCTTATATAAAGAGACTGAAAAAAATCTCGCACTTAAAGTTGAAGAAACTGGTTCGCCTGATGCTTACAATGTTTATGGTCGAGGTGTACTACATCTTTCAATTCTAATTGAGACGATGCGTCGTGAAGGATATGAATTGCAGGTTGGTCAGCCGCAGGTAATCGTAAAAGAAATCGACGGACAAAAATGTGAACCGATTGAAATGCTAACTGTAAATGTTCCTGAACAATTTTCAGGTGCAGTCATCGATCAGGTGACACAACGAAAAGGAGAATTACTTGTGATGGAACCAAAGGGAGATATTCTTCATTTAGAGTTCAACATTCCTGCGCGTGGTGTTATCGGGTTGAGAAATAATTTGTTGACAGCAACGCAGGGTGAGGCAATTATTGCTCATCGTTTTAAAGCATATGAACCGTGGAAAGGTGATTTGCCCGGAAGAATTAATGGCGTACTTTTATCAATGGATAAAGGAAAGACGACTGCTTATTCGATAGACAAACTTCAGGATCGCGGACGATTTTTTATTGATCCTGCTGAAGAAGTTTACAGTGGACAAGTGATTGGAGAAAGTATTCGTCCCGGTGATATCGTAGTAAATGCAACCCGTGCAAAGCAATTAACAAATATGCGTGCATCAGGCAGTGATGAAAATGTTCGTATTACACCAAAAATAAATTTTTCTCTCGAAGAAGCAATGGAATATATTGAGAAAGATGAATATCTCGAAATTACACCAAAAGCAATTCGAATGAGAAAGATAATTCTTGATGAAAATGAACGCAAAAGGGCATCAAAAAATAATTAAAACACTTTCATACTAAATAAATTCTTCGCAATATTGCGATATAATTAACCTTAAACCACTTTATAAATCACTCACATGAATAAGCTTAAGACCTTATCCTATTTCCTTCTGAGTATCTCAATCGCGGGATGTAACGGCTTGGGAAAAATGGCTAAAAATTACCCGCAGGTAAAACATGAAGTTACTCCGAATCCTCTTGAGATGCACGGTGACTCAGTAGCTGTTTCAATCAAAGGCACGTATCCGCCAAAATATTTTGCAAAGAGTGTTGATGTTACTGTCACACCCGATTTGAAATCTGCCACAGCAGATCACGATTTTAAATCAGTAACAAACGTCGGTGAGAAATCAAAAAACACCGGCAACAAAATTAATCAGAAAGCCGGCGGTAGTTTTACATATACTGATAAGATTGCCTACACACCAGACATGAAGGTGGCTGACCTTATGATTAAAGCGACAGGAACTAAAGGAACAAAGACAAAAGATCTTGGTTCTGTAAAAGTTGCTGATGGAACTATCGTAACGCCATTACTCGTTCAGCCTGCTGAAAGAACAATTATCGCTAAGGATAATTTCCAGCGCATCACTCCTGCAAACTTCGACGGAACAATTTACTACCTTGTAAATACTTCGAATGTAAATCCTTCATTCAAGGTTAAGCAATGTGATATTTCTAACAAAACTCAATTAGCAGAACTCGATAGCGTACTCAAAGTACTTACAGTTGCTCCTTACAATTTAAAAGGTGTAAGCATCATGGGTTATGCATCTCCTGATGGTAAAGAAAGCATCAACGCTGACCTTGCTGAGAATCGTTCTAAGTCATCTGCAAAATATGTTGCTACTCAAATGAGCAACATGATGAGCAAGCAAACAAAGACTAAAGTAAAAATAAGTCCTGACAGCACAATGTTTACAAGAAGCGTAACGAACGAAGACTGGGGTGGTTTCCAGCAATTAATGCAGGAGTCTTCTTTACCACAAAAAGACCAGGTACTTCGCGTTGTTGCTTCTAACTCAGATCCTGAAGCACGCGAAATGGAAATTAAGAAAATGGGTAAGAGTTATGATGATATCGCAGATGGCATCATGCCGAAACTTCGTCGCGCTGCAATCACTTTGAATGCTGATAAGACTGGCCGTTCTGATGAAGAGATTTCTGCTCTTGCAAAATCAAGTCCTGATTCATTAAGCGTTGAAGAAATTCTTTACGCTGCAACATTAACTCAGGATGTGAATGAAAGACTTACAATTTATCAATCAGCTGAGAGAATTTATCCGCAGGACTGGAGAACTTCTAATAACGTTGGTTCTGTTATGTTTGAGAAAGGTGATATCGATGGTGCTATGGCAGAATTCGCTAAAGCAGATCAGTTAAGTTCAGGAAATGCAATTGCCAAGAATAACAGTGGAGCAGTTTACAGCCGTAAAGGTGATCGTAAGAATGCTGCTTCGAATTATGCTTCTGCAAATGGCGCAGGTACTGAAGTAAACGAGAACATGGGTATCCTCGATATTCGTAATGGTAACTATACTGCAGCTGTTGGTCACTACAGCGGTTCAAATACTTTCAATGCAGCACTTGCAAAATTATTAGCAGGTGATAAAGATGGAGCAATGAGCACAATTGATGCTTCGCCTGATAAAGATTCAGCTATGGGACTTTACCTGAAGGCAGTTATCTCTGCCCGTAAAGGCGATGCAGCCGGAGTTATCAGCAACCTTACCGGTTCGGTTCAAAAGAATGCAGCTATGAAAACAATGGCATCAGAAGATCGTGAATTCATCAAGTGGTTTGGTGATCCTTCCTTCAAGGCAGTCGTTCAATAATAGGATTAGAATAAAATATTTATCCCCTTATCAAATTGGTAAGGGGATTTTTTTTTGCCACAAAGGCACGAAGTCTTCAAGTCACTAAGTCTTCGCTCACTAGGAGTAGTCTAAGCGCGTAACGAAATCTTGATTTAATGAACATACTTTGTTCGCGCGGACTACGACCTTCTAATACGAATGAAAGGATCAATCCTATATTTGAAGATGGTAGCTATTTATTAAGCTGTATGAAAAGTAAGTCGTAGTCCGCGCGAACCGCGCAAATTTTTTTTATCACGTTTACGTTGCGCGCTTAGACTACTCCTAGCAAAGCGGAGGAAATTTGAAAATTAGTTTTGTTCTTCTTTACTAAAAAGAATTGTAAGTCCAACAATAGGCGCTTCCGGTGAAGATCCTCGCTCACGTCGTTCAATTAATGTATCGATGCGCTGCTTTGCCATTGAAAGAATATTCTTTTTAAAACTGGTATACATAGAAGAATTCTTTCTGTGATCATGTATCAGATCGTCGACATCAATACCCATTTTATCGGCTAATGCTTCGATCTTTTTGAAATAGTGTGAAAGCTTGGCAAACTCAGGATGTTTTTCAATAAGTAGTTTCATGAATTCTGTAGGCTAAGTGAAGCGCAAGAAAGAGAATATTTAACTGAAAGCCAATGAAGAAGAGAAATATTTCTAGACGGGAAAAGAAGAAAATATCTTTAAATCTTTCAAAAAATCTAGTAAAAGGTCAATTTAAATTGAAAAGTCTTCGTGTTCTTTGCGATTTAATCTTTGTGCTCTTTGCGGTTAATAAACAGCCTTGCGACTGTAAAAAATTTAACCGCAAAGTTCGCAAAGAAGAGCTATGAACTTTCAAGTAAATCCACATACAAAAATCCATTAAATAATATTCGAAGAATAAACTTTAAAGAATTCCCGAAACGCCCAACGCCAAACGCCAAACCCAAAACTTCAAACCCAACACCCAAAATCCAGAACTACTGCGCTTGCTGGTTGAATACGTACTGGATAAGATTCGCGCCCATTTTCAACGCCTTCTGATGCACCTCTGGCGGATCTTTATGAATTTCATAGTCTTCCCAGCCATCGCCGAGATCACATTCAAATGAATAGAAGCAAACGAGTCTTCCTTCGTAAATTAATCCAAATCCTTGCGGTGCTTTTCCTTCATGCTCATGTATTTTCGGAAGTCCTTCCGGAAATTCATATTTCTGATGATAGATCGGGTAATTAAATGGCAATTCAACAAAGTCAAGTTCAGGAAATACTTTTTTCATCTGAGGACGAACATATGGATCAAGTCCGAAATTATCGTCGATGTGAAGGAAGCCTCCGCTCACTAAATATTTTCTTAAGTTTTCAGCTTCGGCAGTTGATAACACCCAGTTACCATGACCTGTCATATGCACGAATGGATAATTGAAAATCTCAGGACTACCGGCTTCGACGATTGCCTGCTCGGGATTAATGTTTGTGTTCAGATTTTCATTGCAGAATTTTATGAGATTCGGTAATGACGTTTCAAGGTTTGCATACCAGTCACCTCCGCCGTTGTATTTAAGAAGTGCAATCTTAAATGATGGATCTCCGGCGAAAGAAAGTTTAGAGAATAATATTAATATGAAAAGAATTTTTTTCATTGTGATTTAATAATCCTTTTTTCTCTGTGACCTTTGTGAAACCTTAGTATTCTTTGTGGTTAAAAAAATTTTACCACAAAGGTCACTAAGGTTTCACAAAGGTCACAAAGTAGTTGGTACATTCAAAAATACGCTTTGTATTCTTGTTTATTGTGAATTAATAAAATTAAATAAAGTACAAACTGTTAATGCTGCAGTCTCCGTTCTCAATCGCGATTCACCTAAAGACGTAGGCTTGTATCCCTTTTCTATTGCCAGCTTTAGCTCATCAGCATGAAAATCACCTTCCGGGCCAATCAATGCGATCAACGATTTTCCACTACGATAATTTTGATTTAAATTTTCTACTGCACCGGTTGAAAAAATAAGTTTCTCTCCGTGGAAATCATGCGACACAAATGATTTAAAATCGATCATCGGATTGAGCTTCGGAAGAAACGTCTTCAACGATTGCTTGATCGAAGAAACAACGACACGATTGAGTCTGTCCATTTTAATTTCTTTTCTTTCCGAATGCCTGCATTGAAGAAACGAAATCTCATCGATGCCAGTTTCCGTTGCCTTCTCTAAAAACCATTCGATCCTATCGATGTTCTTCGTTGGCGCAACTGCAATATGAAGCGTGGTTGTTTTTGGAGGAGTTGTTATTACCTCAAGAATAGAAAGCGTGCAAACATGGTTTTCAATATTCACAATTTCCGTTGTAAATAAATTTCCTTCGCCGTCTGTAACATGAATTACATCACCCTTCTTCGAACGCTTTACGTTAATGAGATGATTGGATTCAACTTCGTCAAGAATAATAATTTTTTCAGCTGAAGGTTTACCAAAAAATAATTCCATTTGAAAATACGTGATAGCTATTGAGCAACACAGAAAATAATGCGATCTTTTAAAATTAAACCCTAACGGGGATTGGGTGGTTGGGGAATCTATTTCTTTACTACCAAAATTTCGTGCTTAACTGGACTTCAGTTTTATAAAACTATATTCTGAACGAAATATTGATCAGGTAAAAATTAAATTTTCAATTATTCAGTCATGCATTCACTGCAACTTTCGGTGCAGCATTTAAAATTTCTTCGTTCGCAAATTCTGCATATTGAGCAAAGTTCTTAATGAATGATGCAGCAAGCGTATTCATCTTTGCATCGTATTCATTCTTGTCAGCCCAGGTATTTCTTGGATTTAATATTTCCGTAGGAACACCCTGGCAGGATTTCGGCATCGCTAAACCAAACACAGGCATAGTTTCAAAATCAACTTTATCGAGTTCGCCATTCAATGCTGCAGTAATCATAGCGCGAGTAAATGATAATTTCATTCTCGAACCAACGCCATACGATCCGCCTGACCAGCCTGTATTGACCAGCCATACATTGACTTTATTCTTCTTCAGTTTGTCGCCGAGTAATTCTGCATACTTTGTTGGATGCAATGGAAGAAAAGCCTTACCGAAACAAGCAGAAAAAGTTGTAGAAGGTTCTGTAATTCCAACTTCAGTGCCTGCAACTTTCGCCGTGTATCCTGAAATGAAATGATACATTGCCTGTCCCGCATCAAGACGTGAGATAGGAGGTAGCACTCCGAATGCATCGCAGGTAAGAAAGAAAATATTTTTTGGAATTCCACCAACAGAAGGCTCAACTGAATTGTCGATGTGATCAATCGGATATGCTGCACGCGTATTTTCAGTCTTGCTGATATCGTCGTAATTGATCGTCGTAGTACCTTCGTAAAATTCTGTATTCTCGACAAGAGAGCCGAAACGAATCGCGCTGAAGATTTGCGGTTCCTTTTCATTTGAAAGATTCACGCATTTCGCATAACATCCGCCTTCAAAATTAAAAACAGTCTGATCGGCCCAGCCATGCTCATCGTCGCCAATTAATCCACGGTTAGGATCTGCGCTAAGTGTAGTCTTGCCAGTTCCTGAGAGACCAAAAAATATTGCAGTGTCTTTTTGCTTGCCAATGTTTGCAGAGCAATGCATCGATAAAACTTTTTCCTGGTGAGGAAGAACATAATTCAGCACTGAGAAAATACCTTTTTTGATCTCGCCAGTGTAAGCTGATCCGCCGATGAGAATAATCTTTTTTGTAAAATCAATTATCGTAAAATTTCCCTGGCGTGTACCGTCGAGAGCAGGATCTGCCTGGAAGCCCGGAGCACAAACAATCGACCATTCTGCTTTTGTAGTTTTTAATATTTCATCTTTCGTGGGACGAAGAAAAAGATTGTTGGCAAACAAATTTTGCCAAGGCGATTCTGTAACTAAACGAATGTTGAGTCGGTATTTCGGATCAGCACAAGCATATGCATCTCTGACATAAATTGTTTTTCCCTGGAGATAGGCGCAGACTTTTTCGTAGAGACGATCAAACTTCGCAGGTTCAAATTTTATATTTATGTCGCCCCACCAAACTGTCTTTTCTGTCAACGCATCGCACACAATAAATTTATCTTTCGGTGAACGGCCGGTAAATTTTCCGGTGTCGACAGCGAGTGCACCTTTGTCGGTTAATACACCTTCACCACGTATGATTGATTCTTCTACCAGTTCGGCAGGAGATAAATTCCAGTAAGCATCTTCAACATTCTTGATTCCAAGGTCAGCAACGGTAGCACCTTTTGCCTTTAATCCAAATTCGTTCATATTCAGGAGAATTGTGTGTGGATTTGATTAATTCGAGCACAAAGAAAACGAAAATTTCTCAAAAAGACCAGTTTCACTTGTGGTAGTGAGCCAGGTTTGGACATGGATAATTCTCGTAAATCTTAATCCATTTCACCTTTTCAAGCATATTTCGGGAACGGTTGATAAATTCTTTCTGTTCAGCCTCAGTTAGTTCGTTCAGCTTCAGACAAAAATCGGTTTCGCCCTCAGGTCCCCAGTGGTTTTTAGAGTAATCAATGTTCTTCCCAAAATAAAGCGAAAAACTTCCGATACTGTCTTCATATGACCGGATCAGGGGCTTATCTTCTTCGAATGTTTTCGGACTACCAAATCGGATTACAAGCCTGGAATTGCTTGTATCGTTTTTCAATTTAAAGAGCGAATCAGTTTTATTAATATCTGATTGATTCGATGTTGGAGAATTATTTTTACAGGAAAAATAAATCAGTGTTACAATTAGAACAGGAATAATTTTATTCATGAATGCATTTTAGATTTTGAGACCAACAATTTTGATTAACTTTTAATTCCATATTTCGTCGCCGCAATTATCAGGCAAGTCCATCCAATAATAAAACACAATCCCCCAATCGGAGTTAATGGTCCAAGGAAATTCTTCCAGCCGTCTATTCCCAACATTTCCCGGCAAGCAAGTAGATAAACGGATCCGGAGAATAAGATTATTCCTAAAACGAAGAACCATCCGGAATAATTTACCAATGAAGAATTTAATTTGTCACTCACCAGAAACACAATGATCAAAGCAATCGAGTGATAGAATTGGTAACGAACACCGGTTTCAAAAATCTGCAGTTGGTCAGGAGATAATTTTGCTTTTAATGCATGTGCTCCGAATGCTCCAAGAACTACAGATAGTGCAGCTAAAATTGTTCCTGATGTTAAAAATGTTTTCATAAAATAGTTTCGTTTCGTCGATTGCAAATGTAGATAAATTCAATCGTCGAAATGGAAATAGTTCTTTGGAATCTTTGTGAACCTTTGTGCCCTTTGTGGTTAAAAAAATATTGCAATTAACTTAACCACAAAGTTCATTAAGGAAACACAAAGATTAATAAAGATAATCCACGGTAGAAAAAATACATTTTCTATTAACTGTATTACAATTGCTATTCCTACATTCGTGAAAAATTATTTCGTAAGATAATATGCGTAATATTTTACTCATCGGTGCGGGACGATCATCATCATCATTAATAAAATATTTTCTTGATCTTTCTGCGGAAGAGAAATGGACACTTACCGTCGCCGATTTTTCAGAAGAACTTGCACGCGGTAAAACGAACAATCATCCTTCAGCAAAAGCGGTTCGTTTCGATATTCAAAATGAAAAGGCAAGAAGTGAACTTGTTTTCAAAGCCGACATGGTAATTTCGATGTTGCCTGCTAACATGCATATGCCTGTTGCATTGGAATGTCTTAAGCAAAACAAAAATCTGTTAACTGCTTCGTATGTTTCTCCCGAGATGTATGCGTTGAATGATAAGGTCACTTCCGCCGGAATATTATTTCTGAATGAGTGTGGTCTCGATCCCGGTATCGATCACATGAGTGCCATGCAGGTGATCGATGAGGTCAAACAAAAAGGAGGAGAGTTGACTGCGTTTCGTTCCTACACCGGCGGACTCGTCGCCCCGGAATCGAATGACAATCCCTGGGGATATAAGTTTTCGTGGAATCCGAGGAATGTAATTCTCGCCGGACAAGGAACAGCATGTCTTATTGAAAATGGAAAGTATAAATACATTCCGTATAACAGGCTTTATCTACAAACTCCAAGAATTGATATCGAAGGATTAGGCAGCTTCGATGGATATGCTAACCGTGATTCCCTCTCTTACAGGAAGCTTTATAGCATCGAAAACATTCCTACAATGATTCGTGGAACGCTTCGACAATTGGGTTATTGCAAAGCATGGAACATTTTTGTAAAACTTGGTTTGACGGATGATTCTTATGTAATAGAAGATTCCGAACATCTCACTTACAAAATGCTGGTTGAGGCTTTTCTTCCTACATCAATAAAAGGAAATAACGCCGAAGAACGATTGTCGAAGTTTGTGAATTTGCCTATAGACAGCGAAGAAATGAAAATGATTAAGTGGACGGAAATTCTCAGCGACAGACCAATCGGAATTGCGAAATCGACTCCTGCACAGGCCTTACAAAAATTACTCGAGGAAAAATGGAAGCTGAAAGAAACGGATAAAGATATGATAGTAATGCAGCATCAGTTTGAATATACTTTGAATGGAAAAAATATTTTTCATACTTCTTCATTAGTAGTGAAGGGAGAAAATTCAGTTTATACAGCAATGGCAAAAACAGTTGGAGTTCCTGTTGCGATCGCGGCAAGATTAATTCTCAACGGAAAAATTTCAATGAAAGGAGTTCAGATTCCCGTTCACAAAATAATTTACGAACCTGTATTGAATGAATTGAAAAAATACGGAGTCAACTTTGTTGAAAAACAGTCGGAGATTGTTTGAGGTGAATGTAATAATCCCTGGTAAGATCGATGTAGTCCTGCGTAAATGATCCATCTTCCTCCTGAACAATAATTTCTCCTTCGGTAAGTATTCCGAAACGAAAACCAAATTCCATGATCAAACGTTTTTCATTTTTATCGGCCTTGGTTTTAATTCTAAGAATGTTGTGACAGAATAATTCTTTTCGCTGCGCCTTGTCTAAAAACTCCATTCCCTCTCTGCATGGAAGAATTACGCAAAACTTCCCACCGGGATTGAGTAATTTTTTTGCACCACTAACGAGTTCATCAAAAGTAAGAAGATCGCTATGACGCGCATTGAGTCTTGATTCTTCCGCAGGTTTGGATGCATGATGAAAATAAGGAGGATTAGTTACGATGAGATCATACTTGCCTTCGTGCTCTGTTGCAAATTCCTGTAGCGACTGATGCTTGCAACTTAGTCGATTGGACCAGGGAGAGATTAAAAAATTTTCGTGGGCCTGTTTGAAAGCATTTTCATCGATATCGATTGCATCGATAATCGCATTACTTTTTTGAGCAAGCATTAACGCAATAATCCCACTGCCGGTACCGATGTCAAGAATTTTACCTGCATTTCCGGGCTTAATCCAGGAGCCTAGCAAAACAGCATCCGTGCCGACTTTCATCGCGCATTTTTCCTGGTGTACAGTGAACTGTTTAAAATGAAATGTTGTTTCACTCATAAAATTGTTACAACAAGGTAAGGAAACTAATTGAGAAAATGATAAAAGAAATATTAAGGTATTTTTAAAACTTTCATTTCAGATAAACATCAAGGAGTCCTTCAGGTAAATCAAGAACAATAGTTTTGTGATCATCATTAATTTCGATGATGACATCATCGTTCATAGGAAAAAGTACCTCGGCATCATTTAACGTAGTTTTAGCGATTGTATGCATTGGATATTCGAAAACATCTTCGATGATACCAATATTACCAAAAGAATTATCTCTTGCCATATAACCAATAAGGTCTTTCCATCTGATTAAATCCTGCTTGTTGTTTCCCTTTTGTTTATCGGCATAAACTTCTTTACGCACAAGTTTTTTCGCCTGTTCTTCAGTATTTACATCCTCAAACTTGACGATTATCTCTTCGCCTTTAATTTCTATTTCTTCTACTGAAAATGGAACAGGAAGTCCTTCGAGAATAACAAATAAAAATTTGTACTTGAGAATTTTGTCGTGCCGCGCAATTTCGATAATACAACTCAGTTTTCCCTTGAATCCATTAGTCTTGTTTACAAAACCAATACGCGTAAGATTCTCCTTGCTGAGGATTTTCATTTTACAATATCAAACTTTTTTTTCAATGTATTTTAATCTTCAATTTTTGGCTTTGAGTCCTTTGCGGGGCCTTTGTGTTCTTTGCGAGAAAAGTTTCACGCAAAGAGCGCAAAGGTTTCGCAAAAGGCGGAAGCAGGATTATCCCTATAAAAAAATCCTTCAGTAAATTTACTGAAGGATTTTCTATTTTGAATTCTGTGAATGGTATTAAGATTCTGCCGGAGTTTCTCCTGCTTCTGCTTCAGCCGCCGGATTTTCTGTTGCAGGTGCTTCTTCAACCGGAGGAGGTGTATTCTTCTTCCTCACAGCTTCAGCAATTGCATCTCTTTTCTTAACCTCAGCAGCATGAAGTTCTTCTTTCATTTTTGTTGAAGAAGAATTCAATCTGTTTTTCTTCTCAGCAATCTTGTTGTGTTTACTTTCGAGCCACTCGTTTAATTTTGCGTCTACTTGTTCCTGGGAAATTACACCCTTTGTTACACCTTTTTGAAGATGATTTTTTAACAAGACACCTTTATAAGATAATATTGCACGACATGTATCAGTGGGTTGAGCACCTTTGTTAAGCCAGCTAAGGGCTTTGTCGTTGTCGATGTTAATGGTTGCAGGGTTCGTGTTAGGATCGTAATTACCGATAACTTCGATATACTTTCCATCTCTCGGAGCACGTCCATCTGCTACCACAATATGATAATAAGCATTATGCTTCTTACCATGGCGTGATAATCTGATTTTTACTGGCATTTTTTTGGTTTATTGATGGTTTTAGTTTCCTTTCCGTCACCCGACGGATACCATTCTCCAATGGTTTTTTAAAAGGGAGGCAAAGATGCACTTTTTCATTCGAGAATACAAGCCCTTTAATTAGTTAATTCGTTGATTAGTTAATTAGTTAATGAAACAAAGCATAGAGTTAATAATGACAAGTTTTAAGTGTTGAAAATACCGGGAAATTGTTTAATATTCTGGTATAATTCTCCAGATCAAAATTGTATTTTTGAATGTTACTTGAAAAAGCCGGAAAAGCCGGTTTTTTTAGTTTCTGTTTGGTTCATATTCCCAGATGAAAAAGGATTTTCTTAAAGATTTGAACGATGCCCAACGTGCCGCTGTTGTACATACTGACGGACCGGTGATGATTATTGCAGGTGCAGGTTCCGGTAAAACCAGAGTGCTGACATACAGAATAGGACATTTACTGACGAAAGGAACCGATGCTTTTCAGATTCTTGCTCTCACGTTTACGAATAAAGCCGCTAAGGCAATGCGTGAACGAATAGAAGTGATTGCAGGCAGGGAAGCAAAAAATCTGTGGATGGGAACATTCCATGCTGTGTTTGCCAAAATTTTGAGAATAGAATCTTCCAAACTTGGTTATCCTTCCAACTTTACAATTTATGATACAGACGATTCAAAAAGTCTTTTGAAAGATATCATCAAAGAACAGGGACTCGACGATAAATTATATAAACCGGATATTGTATATAACAGAATTTCTTCTGCGAAAAACAATTTGTATTCGTGGCAGGATTATCAAAACAATCCTCATTTCACGAGTGATGACCAATCTTCCGGCAGACCTAAACTCGGATTACTTTTCGAACTTTATGTGAAACGCTGCTTCAAGGCATCGGGAATGGATTTCGATGACTTGTTATTTAACATGCATGTGTTACTGACAAGATTTCCTGAAGAACTTCATAAGTACCAGCACAAGTTTAAATACATTCTTGTAGATGAGTTTCAGGATACGAACTACGCTCAGTACAGCATTCTTAAAAAGCTCGCTGCCGTTCACGAAAATATTTGTGTAGTCGGCGACGATGCCCAGTCGATTTATGCATTCCGTGGAGCGAATATTCAAAACATACTTTCATTCGAACGTGATTATCCTGACCTGGAAGTATTCAAACTTGAACAGAATTATCGTTCGACAAAAAATATTGTAAACGCCGCTAACAGTGTTATTGAGAAAAATAAAAATCAGCTTAAGAAGGATGTGTGGACGGAAAATCTACACGGTGAAAAGATTCAGCTGATGCGTGCACTAAGCGATAACGAAGAAGGAGTTATCGTAGCCAATTCAATTTTCGAGACGAAGGTAAATCATCAATGGAGAAATAAAGACTTTGCAATTCTCTATAGGACGAATGCCCAATCGAGATCAATGGAAGAGGCGCTTAGAAAGATGAATATTCCTTACCGGATTTATGGCGGATTATCCTTCTATAAGCGGAAAGAAATAAAAGACCTTCTTGCATATTTCAGACTTGTAATTAATAGTAATGATGAGGAAGCATTTAAGCGAATCATCAATGTACCGGCTAGAGGAATTGGTAAAACCACTGTCGAGAAAATGATTGTAACAAGTTCAGAAAGCGATACGAGTATCTGGAAATTAGTCGAAGACCCTTCAAAAAATTATTGTGGATTTAACAGCGGAACACATTCGAAGATCAACGATTTTATAACGATGATCAGAAGTTACCAGGTCAGACTTAAGATTGATGATGCATTTACACTTGCAAATCATATTGCTGCATCAACAGGTTTACTTCGTGATCTGTACCAGGACAAAACTCCGGAAGGGTTGAGTCGATATGAAAACATTCAGGAATTATTAAATGGTATTAAAGAGTTTGTTGATACAGGAAGAAGCATTACTCCCCGAGAGAATAGCGAAGTTGCAGAAGATGGATCAGAGTTAAGAACACTTGACCAATACATGCAGGATATCTCGTTGCTTACTGATGCAGATGACGACGATAAAGAAAATGACGACAAGGTTTCGTTAATGACGATACACTCGGCGAAAGGATTAGAGTTTCCTGCAGTATTTGTGGTCGGACTTGAGGAGAATTTATTTCCGTCACAAATGTCGATGGACTCTCGTGAAGATCTTGAAGAAGAACGAAGATTATTTTATGTAGCAATTACTCGTGCCGAAAAAAGATTATTCATCAGTTATGCGAACTCGCGCTATCGTTGGGGAAATCTGATCTCATGCGAACCAAGCAGGTTTATCGAAGAAATTCATCCGGAGTATATCGAAGAATCTTTCATTCGTCAGCACAAGTCTAGTTTCGTATTTGATGAAGAACCGCAACGACATCCTGAAGAGCGATGGGAAAAAAAATTTACCTCCTCTCCCTCAAAAACGCTTTCAAAAAAATTAGCAGTTCCTTCGAATATGAAACGGGCAAACTCGGCTGAAATAAAAAATTTCGAAGGAGAAGATACTTCAGGAATTTGTGAAGGAATGGAAGTAGAACATGCCCGTTTTGGAGTAGGAAAAGTTATTATCGTTGAGGGAAAAGCCGGCGACCTTAAAGCAACCGTTTTTTTCGAAGGATTCGGCAACAAACAACTACTCTTGAAATTTGCGAAGCTTAGAATAGTTGGATAATTTGCATCTTAGTAATATATTCGCACCCTCAATTATAATATTTGCGCGCTTTTAAAGATATTTTTCAGTCTGCGCCAAAACAATTCACAATTACATGGCAATAAAACCAAAAAAAGCTTCACCGGAGTCAACTTCTACAGTCAATTCAGTTTCTAATGAAAATCTTCAATACAATACTCAACGAGGAAATTTATTAATCGCCGAATATGGCCGCAACGTACAAAAGATGGTTGAAATTGCTCTTTCAATTGAAGACCGTCAGAAAAGAAATGCTGCAGCACAGAATATTGTTAATGTAATGGCATTGCTTAATCCACAGGTTCGTGATGTAGCCGATTTCAAACACAAACTCTGGGATCATTTATTTATCATTTCGGATTTCAAGCTCGATGTTGATAGTCCTTATCCAATTCCGGAGAAAGATGCAATTAAAGCACCGCCAAAAAGATTGTCTTATCCAAAGGCAGACATGAAATATAAGTATTACGGAAAAGTTATGGAGGGCATGATAAAACAAACTGCGAATCTTAAAGACAGTCCTGAGAAAATCCAAATCACACAGAACCTCGCGAACTTTATGAAAATGTCGTACCTGACCTGGAATAAAGATACGGTTGATGATTCCACAATTTTCAAGCACCTTGAAGAATTATCAAAAGGAAAAATGAAGATGGATGATTCGGTAAAACTTAATCATACTTCAGAAATACTTGCAATGAACAGGGAGAAGATGATGCGTGAGAATGCTTCAAGAAATAAAGGCCGTTCAAATAACAATAAAAATAAAAGACGTAAAAAGTAAGGTCAATGTCAGTTAAATCAGATTTTCGTTATTCTTCTGAACCGGAACCGCATAAACTTCGGACGAAACAAATTCTTTCCTCCAATCCTGATGTCCGCAAACTGATAGGAAAAAATCCGATGACGATAATTCCCCTCGTCGGATTAGTTACAGGAATGGTTGTTATTTCATATTTTCTGAAAGATAGTCCGTGGTGGTTGATATTACTCGTGGCATATTTTGTCGGGGCGTTTGCGAATCATGCACTATTCGTTATGATCCATGAATGTTCGCATAACCTTTTGTTTAAAGGAAAGACGATGAATTTTATTGCGTCGATGATTGCAAACTTACCGCATGTTTTGCCAAGTGCAGTTTCTTTTACCCGTTATCATCGCATGCATCATGTTCACCAGGGAAACCACGAACTCGATGCCGACCTTCCTGATTTTTGGGAGGCTCGTGTATTTGGAAATAATTTTTTCAGCAAAGCATTGTGGCTGCTTTTATTTCCCGTATTCCAGGTGCGTAGAACATTTCGTCTGAAGAATATTAAGCCTGTCGATTCGTGGATTGTTACGAATTGGGTTGTGCAATTTGTTTTCGATGCGGCGATCTGGATTTTCTTCGGACCAAAAGCATTGATGTTTATGCTGATCAGTTTTTTCTTTTCTGTAGGATTGCATCCACTTGGTGCTCGATGGATTCAGGAACATTATCTGGTACTTGACGAAAACCAGGAGACTTACAGTTATTATGGTCCATTGAATTTATTTTCATTCAACGTAGGTTATCACAACGAACATCATGATTTTCCGTCTGTACCCTGGAACAAATTACCTGCATTGAAAGATTCGGCTCCACAGTATTATAATTCATTGAAATCTCATCCATCCTGGACAAAATTATTTTTCCGTTTCCTCTTCGATAAAAATGTTACACTCCATTCACGTATTTTAAGAGAAGAGAAAGCTAAGGAAGCAACTATTCAGATAGAAGACAAAGGAATCAAGTACTACTAAGAAATTGATTTTCTTTTACACAGATTCAATTTTTACTGAGAAATATTTTTCTAATTTCTGTCTTTCCATCTAATGAAAGGATCGTAAGAAAATAAATTCCATCCATAAGGTTATTATTTAACTGGATGTTTTCAAATTCCTCAATTGATTTTAGATTCTTAATTGTTCTTCCTGTAATATCTAACAATTTTATCATTTTAATTTTTTTATCAGATATATCAGTGTTATCAGTGTTCCCAGCGATCTTAAAAAGGTTGTATTGTTTCATCATCGAATATGGACCCCAGATTGTGCCAACTAGGGTATTGCCTGATGTGTTAGAAAGTGAATAGTGATCATCTATGTAAGGCCGGCAACCACAAGCAGGACACACATATATTGGATCATTAAATTTATCGATAAAATATTTTTCGACCGAATATAAGTTGCCAGATGGCATAACTGTACCATTTAAATAATCACCAAGATTATCCTGAGGTGAATTCGTGGAATTGCAATAATGGAATGCAGAACTTTCGGCATTTAACCCAATAAATATTTTTGAATTAGGTTTTGAAAATCGATCAGATAAATAATGGAGTAGTTTGCAGGTAAGGTTGAATGGTGCAGTTCCATCATTAGTTGTCGCAGGAATAAGTAGCCTGTCTGCAAGTGGATCGGCTTCTGTAATCTGATCAATAGCAGTCCACGCCTGTAAAGTGAAAAGCCCGGAAGGAACAAATTCTGCATCAACAGATGTTATTCCCTGGAACTTATTTTTCAGAATTTGCATTACAGATAGCAACGACTTATAATTTGTAAATTCATTTTGCATAGTCACTAACGATGAGGTATGATTCCAATAGCGATATTCCAGATAAAGAGCATCGAAACTGAAAAGCGGTCGAGAATCTTTTATTTGTCCCGGAAATTCATATCCAAGCGCGGCAGCTCGAAAGAAAAATTTACACAACTCAGATCGTTTCAGATTGGTCTGGTTTACACCTGCGTCGTTTAATGCAAGTTTAAAATCGTTGACGGACGAAATGGTTCCGACAGGAAATCCGGAATTTCCGAAAGCCGGCGAAATGGTTATATCAGGCGTAGGTTGAAATGTTCCTTCTTCACTTCCACAGATTCCAATCTTTATGCCCGGAATGGCCTGTTTTAAATCGGTCATTAAAAGTCGCAGTGCTCGCAATAAGGAGTGTCTATTAAAGACAGACGATTGATCGAGTCCACGAAGAATAATGTAGCTAATATAATTTGCACGTAAGTAATCGATGAGACCTTGTTCAAGTCCCAGTAAATTCCTGTTGGAAATATCGATGATTATGTCTTCAGCACAGTCAACAAATATTCCTCTGGTAAAGGTGTAGCCCGGGTTTATTGGCGGACTTTGCGACTGATGCGATAGTGTTTGTTGCCCTGTCGATCGAAAAGACATAAGTATTAGCAACGAAAAAAAAATGTATGTACGGTAATTTTTCATGTTGAATGATTTTAATTGTTTGACGAATCAAAAGTCGCTCGTCAAATTTTAAAATGCATCCACGGTATGCAGGTGATTTTATTAGACAGCATATGTGAATAATTAGAGTCATAACGTATTGGTTAATTACCTAATTTCAGGCTAATATTATCCCATGAATAAAAGTTTTGAAGTAACCGGCGGGCAGGAGCTCAAAGGAGAAATTGTTCCTCAGGGAGCGAAGAACGAAGCGCTACAAATTATTTGTGCGACATTGTTAACTGCTGAAAAGGTTGTTATTCGAAATATCCCTGACATCCGTGATGTAAATAAGCTGATTGAATTGCTTCAGCATCTTGGAGTAAAGGTAAATCAAACCGGTATGCTCAAGGGAGAGTTTACATTTCAGGCAGATGATATCAAGCTGGACTACATCGACACACCAGATTTTAAAAAACAAGCCTCTGCACTTCGCGGATCGATTATGATCGTAGGTCCATTGTTGGCTCGATTCGGAAGAGCGAGAATACCAAAGCCGGGAGGCGATAAAATCGGACGCCGAAGACTTGACACACACTTCATCGGTTTTCAAAACCTCGGAGCAAAATTTGATTTCAACGACCAGGATAATTTTTACAGTGTCGCAGCAAAAAAACTAAAAGGTTGTTACATGCTTCTTGACGAAGCATCCGTAACCGGAACCGCAAATATTGTAATGGCTGCTGTTTTAGCAGATGGAGTTACAACAATCTATAATGCCGCATGCGAGCCATACCTTCAACAACTCTGTAACATGCTCAAGAGGATGGGTGCAAATATTTCCGGAATCGGATCGAACCTGCTAACTATTGAAGGTGTCTCCAGTCTCAAGGGTACAGAACACAAACTGTTACCCGATATGATCGAGATAGGATCATTCATCGGATTGGCAGCGATGACCAAATCAGAAATTACAATTAAAGAAGTAGGCTACGACCATCTCGGAATAATTCCAGATGTCTTCAGGCGACTTGGAATTCAGATTGAACGTAGAGGCGAGGATATTCTTATTCCAAAACAAGACCATTACGAAATAGAATCTTTCATCGACGGCTCGATACTAACTGTATCAGATGCAATCTGGCCCGGCTTTACACCAGACTTATTGAGTGTGGTTCTTGTTACCGCTACGCAGGCGAACGGTACTGTTTTGATACATCAGAAAATGTTTGAAAGCAGGTTATTCTTCGTCGATAAATTAATTGATATGGGTGCACAAATTATTTTATGCGATCCACATCGTGCAACTGTAATCGGGTTAAACAGGAAATTCCCGTTGCGTGCAATTCAAATGACGTCGCCAGATATTCGTGCCGGAGTAGCCCTATTAATTGCTGCTATGTCTGCAAAAGGGAAAAGTGTAATCCATAACATCGAACAAATAGATCGTGGCTACCAGCGAATAGATGAGCGATTGAATGCTCTCGGTGCAAAGATCACAAGAGTATAAACATGTAGAGACGCAATGGATTGCGACTCTACATGTTTTGTGCACATTCAAAAAAAGAGTCGAAATAATTCAACTCCCTCTTTCCATGTTTAATTGAGTGGTCTAGTTCTTAATGATTTTATGAGTTGTAGTTCTATCATCCGATTTTACCTTAACAAGGTAAATTCCGGATGTCCAGTCTTTCGTATTTACAGTTGATCTTTGTCCAGCTGAAGCACGATAAATCTCCCTGCCTTCAATATCCGTAACAGTCACATCATTATTAGAATTTACAAGTTCTAAATACAATTCAGATTGTACTGGATTTGGATAAACTAAATTCTTGTTAGCGGAAGTTTCGTCGATACCAATTGTGCAGGTTTGAATATTAAATAACAATGGAATTGTTGTCGTAGCGTTTGGAACACCATCGTCAGTTCCAATAATATCAATCGTATAGAAACCTGCTTGCGATGCAACAAAAGAAAGGAAGATGCTCGCCTGGTTACCCGGATTCGTCATTAGATTAACACCAGATAATCCATGGTTATTAGAGGTAACAGTTGTGATTTGTGCCTGCTCAGGAGAAATAAAATTTGCTTCATAAGTAAATGTATCGCCGAGACAAACATTAACTGTATCGCAGATGTAATCTCCACTTAGAATCGGAGGAACATTAAAGTTATTTACGCAAACATTAAATGCGAATGACTGATTCGTTAATGATGCAACTCCGTCGTTAGTACCAAAAGGTCCATCGTATTCAACACCTGATGTATCGTATAAGCCAATCTGAATATAATTTATTCCATCACCATAATTAACACCTACTGTTGCAGGCTCTCCCCCAAAACCAAATAGTCCGCCTGAAGCATCACCTGTTGTATAATTCATGTCATGGTAACAGAAACCAACATTTTTATTTTCAGGTAACACAGATGCGTTTCCATCAGAAATAATTAGCTGGTATGTATTTGTTAAGTCAGCATGCGTATTATAATAACCTACATGATCCCATTGAACAACCAGGTAATTGCTGACAAGTTTATAATAAACTATTCCGCTTAAGATGCTATCTCTTGTATCCACATCAGACCAAAACGGGGCAACCATTTGGTATGTTGAGTCAGGGAACGAAAGCGCGGTAAAAGTACCATAGGGTGCACCTATTGAAACGTTACCATTGTTATTAATAAATACCTGTGTGATCGTGTCTCCAAAAAAACAGAAATTAAAAGGAAGATTAATTGTGTCTGATGACCAATCGTCGTTTCGATAATCCGGGGCTGTAGGAAATGTCGTACTTCCGGCAGTACTGATTGTGAATGGAACAACAGACCAGGAGCCATCTCTGTCGAGCCAGCAATTACAACTGCCGGCACTGTTTATAGAGTTTTTAGAAATTATTTTACCGGAATTGGCTTGAGCGAGGAGGGTAGTTGTTAAGATTGTGCTAAGAAATAGCGATAGTATAAGTTTTTTCATAGTGTGGATTTTATTGGCAGCCAATTTAACGATTAAAATGTAATTTATTAAATATAAAATATTTTAGTCGGGAGATGTCCTCCAAATTGTGCGTTTCTATTTTAATAGGATTAATCAGGTATTCATAATTGAGGATGTAGATTAGCGTTCTTAATCAGGAGATCAGGGGCTAAAGCCCTTTATTTTTTGATAATTTTATAACAATTCATTTATTATCTTTGGCGTCCTTGATGGCAGGATAGTTGTCGAGCCGGCCACTCACTTAACAAAAAAAATATGAAAAAAATAAGCATTCTTGTAGTTGTGTTATTAAGTTCTCTATCCTTTAAAGCGCAATCTCCAACTCCTGCATCAAAAGCTCAGGAAGGTTTGGAAATAGGTAACATGGCACCTGATATTAAATTAGCTAATCCAGATGGAAAGACAATAGCACTTTCTTCACTTAGAGGAAAAGTAGTGTTAATCGATTTCTGGGCCTCATGGTGTGGACCTTGTCGCCAGGAGAATCCGAATGTTGTTAGCGCTTACAATAAATATAAGGATGCAAAATTTACAAATGCAAAGGGATTCACAATTTATAGCGTGTCATTGGATAAAGCCAAAGATCCTTGGGTAAATGCAATTCAGAAAGATGGCTTAGTATGGTCTAATCACGTAAGTGATTTAAAATGGTGGTATTCAGAAGCGGCGAAAACATACGGTGTGCAGGGTATTCCGACAAACTGGTTGCTTAACGAAAAAGGGGTTATCGTAGCTAAAAACTTACGTGGTGCTTCTCTAGATGAAGCTCTTGAAACCCTAAAGGCAAAATAATTAATCCATTAAATATTTTATGAACAGAAGGATCGTTGATTCTTCTGTTTTTATTTTATTAGCTGTCAGATTGACCATAAAATTTTCATGGCAATATACTTGAAACACCGGGGAAATCATTAATTACTCCAAAATTTTTAAGAAAATAAATATGAAACGAAAAATAGATTCGAATTCTGACATAGAAAATGTACAGGAAAATGGCAATGAGTCAGAGATTGAAAAGATGAAAAATGTTTCAGAAAATTTATCCGATGCTGAAACTGAAATAACAGTTCCAATCGCAAAATTGGAAGCTGATTTAACCTTAGCCAACGATAAATATCTTCGTCTTTATTCAGAATTTGAAAATTATAAGAGACGTGTTTCTAAAGATAGAATCGAGCAATCAAAGATGGCCGCCTCAGACATTTTTCTTTCTTTGATTCCGGTAATCGATGATCTGGAAAGAGCAATTAAATCGTTCGAAAATTCAAATGAAAACAATTCTATAGTTGACGGCGTAAAACTTATTTATGCAAAAATAAAAAACATCATGGGTTCGAAAGGACTTAAAGAAATGGAATCGATGGGAAAACCTTTCGATGCTGATTTGCATGATGCAATTGCAAATGTTCCTGTTAATGATGCAAAGCAAAAGGGAATTGTAATGGAAGAGATAGAAAAGGGATACTTTTTAAATGATAAAGTTATCCGTCATGCAAAAGTTATCGTCGGTAATTAATTACTTAAACTAAATATTTTATCCGTATTGCTATCGGAACCTATTTTCGATTTTCTATAATATATAATGTCAAAGAGAGATTATTACGAAGTACTTGGAGTAAATAAAAATTCAGACGAGTCTGAAATTAAGAAAGCCTATCGTCAGATGGCGCTTAAATATCATCCTGATAAAAATCCGGGCGACAAAAGTGCTGAAGATAAATTTAAAGAAGCAGCAGAAGCGTATGAAGTATTAAGTGATTCCGATAAGAGAAAACGTTATGACCAGTTTGGTCATCGTGGAATGAATGGATCAGGCGGAGGCGGAATGAATATGGAAGATATCTTCTCGCACTTCGGTGATATATTTGGAGAAGGTAGTCCGTTCGAGAGTTTTTTCGGTGGCGGAGGTGCTCGTGGTGGTCGCCGTGTTAACAGAGGCTCAAACCTTCGTATAAATCTTAAACTTACTCTGGAAGAAATTGCAAACGGCGTAGAGAAAAAATTAAAAGTCAATAAATTCAATCCCTGCACTACTTGTAAAGGTACTGGTGCTAAAGACAGCGGATCATTCAGTAAGTGTACAACATGTAATGGATCAGGCCAGGTGCATAAAGTGACAAGTACTTTTATCGGTCAGATGCGAACTACGGCAACTTGTCCGGCGTGTAGTGGCGAGGGACAAATCATAACCGAAAAATGTAAGGCATGTCACAGCAGCGGAGTTCAGAGAGGAGAAGAAACGATCACAGTAAATATTCCTGCCGGTGTCGCCGAAGGAATGCAACTTACAATGAGTGGTAAAGGAAATGCAGCAGAACGTGGAGGAATTCCCGGCGATTTATTAATCGTTATTGAAGAAGAAAAACATCCGCATCTCCAGCGTGACGGAAATCACCTGTTGTATGATTTATATATAAATTTTGTTGACGCTGCTTTAGGTTTTACAACTGAAATTCCAACGCTCGACGGTAAGGCAAAAATAAAAATTGATGCCGGCACACAGGGTGGAAAGGTACTGCGTCTTAAGTCGAAAGGACTTCCGTCACTGAATCATTATGGTAGAGGCGATATTCTTGTGAATGTAAATGTGTGGACTCCACAACATGTTTCCAATGATGAAAAGAAATTACTTGAGCAATTACGCAACTCGCCTAACTTCAAGCCGAATCCGGGTAAAGGAGACAAGAGTTTTTACGAGAGGATTAAGGAGTTTTTGCAGACCTGATGATGGAACGCGGATGACCGGATGGAGCGGATCTTCGCGGATTTTTCACTACGAAATTTATCAGCATTATCAGCGATATCAGCGGTCCTTTTTTAAGAGATCTGTAAGTTTAAAATAATTATTTCAAATTCATCTCCGTTGTTTACATTTACGCTTTTCCGGAGAGAATATGAATATACTCGAGATCAAGGGCGTTTCTAAAAATTACGCCTCGCACAGAGCATTAAATAATGTATCGATAAACATTGAAGCGCAAAGTGTTTTTGGTTTGCTTGGGCCAAATGGTGCAGGCAAAACTTCTCTCATTCGTATCATTACCCAGATAACTGCACCTGATTCAGGAGAAATATTTTTTAAGGGCGAAACACTGAACTCCGATCATGCGATGAGGATGGGCTATCTTCCCGAAGAACGCGGGCTCTATAAAAAAATGGAAGTCGGTGAACAGGCATTATATCTCGCTCGATTGAAAGGAATGAGTCGTGCCGATGCAATGAAGAAATTAAAATATTGGTTCGAGAAATTTGAGATTCAAGCCTGGTGGAAAAAAAAGGTAGAAGAACTTTCTAAAGGAATGGCACAGAAAGTTCAGTTTATCACTACTGTAATGCACGAACCCGATTTTCTTATTCTCGATGAACCATTCACCGGATTCGATCCCATCAACGCCGAGCTCGTAAAAAATGAATTACTTGCCTTAAAAAGTAAAGGAACTACCATCATACTTTCAACTCACCGGATGGAAAGCGTTGAAGAATTGTGCAGTCACATTGGTCTGATCAATAATGCAGACGTTATTCTCGAAGGCCCGGTGAAAGATATTCGAAAGCAATTCCGGAGTAATACCTATGAAGTCATATATCAGGGAAATAAAATTGGTTTTACGAATGCTCTTTGGACAGGCTTCGAATTAATTGATCTCAAAGTTGACAATGAAGCAAACGTGGCAAGAGTAAAAATGCTGAACGGACATTCAACAAATGAACTTTTGTCAAACATACTTCCTCATGTTGAAGTTCTTGGATTGAGGGAAGTGATTCCGGATATGAACGATATTTTTATTCAGCAGGTGAACAAATCACAAATGAAAACACAGCCATGAACAAGATACTTTTAGTTATACAACGTGAGTACCTGACTCGTGTGAGAAAAAAATCATTCCTCATCATGACTATTCTTGGCCCATTGTTGATGGGCGGAATTTTTACTACTACGATGTTGCTTAATAAGGTCGATACGGAAGTGAAAACGATTGCTGTTGTTGATGAGACACATATTTTTAATCAGAAGTTTAAAGACAACGACAGGATAAAGTTTATTTATCCTACAAGTTCGATCGATTCTGTCAAACAAGAAAGTGTCTCGAAAGGTTTCTTTGGTGTTTTATATATTCCTTCGACACCAAATCTTTCGTCACTCGAAAAAGCGATTACTATTTATTCAGAGTCACAACCTGGCTTCGAAGTGATTTCGAAAATAAAGTTCACCATCGAGAAGGAAATTAACACAAACAAATATATTGAAGCGGGCATTGATGAAAAAAAATTAAATGCAATCAAGACTGATGTGGAAATCAGGACGCGTGACCTGGAAGATAAGGAAACAAGTACTCCGCTTACGACTGGAGTTGGCTTTGCCGGTGGACTAATGATTTATCTTTTTATTTTTATCTATGGTGCAATGGTGATGCGAGGTGTGTTGGAGGAAAAAACGAGCCGTATTGTTGAAGTCATTATTTCATCTATAAAACCTTTCCAGCTCATGATGGGAAAGATTATTGGTGTGGCACTCGTTGGACTTACTCAGTTTTTACTCTGGGTTGTGCTGACGGGAGTAGTTTATGCCGGAATTGCTTCATATGCATTTAAAGGAAAAAGTGATAAAGAAAAAATTGAAGTGATGATGCAGAATAAAATTGCTCAAGGTAATCCTTCAATGAATCAGGATGAGGAAATGGGAGATGTAATGGATACAAGTGCGAAGTTTGGAGAAATCATGAGTTCAATTAATTTTCCGCTAATAATCGGAATGTTTATTTTTTATTTCCTCGGCGGTTATCTCTTATATAGTGCACTCTTTGCTGCAATCGGCGCAGCTGTAGATTCAGAAACAGATACACAACAATTTATGTTGCCGGTTACAATTCCTCTCATCATTGCATACATTGCTGCCATTAATGTGATCCAAAACCCTCAGGGTAATGTTGCCTTCTGGTTTTCTGTAGTGCCGTTTACTTCTCCAATCGTGATGATGGTTAGAATTCCTTTTGGAGTTCCATGGCAACATATTGTTCTATCGATGATATTGCTGGTTGCAGGATTTATATTCACAACTTGGATTGCCGGAAAAATATATCGTACAGGAATTCTTATGTATGGCAAAAAAGTTTCATATAAGGAATTGTGGAAATGGCTCAGGTATCATGGTTGAGTTTCATTGAAAATTGAATATTGAAAATTGAATATTAAGGTTCCAACAATTTTCAATACACATTTCGCAGAGTGGGGGCCAATATTCATTTTTCAATATTAAATATTCGATAATAAATGAGGGTAGCTGTCTTAGATCTCGGTACAAACACTTTTCATTTATTGATTGTTGATGTTTTGAAAAATAAATTAGTAAAACTTCATAAGTCGAAGATGTCGGTTAAGCTTGGAGAAGGAGCTATTCTACACAACAAGATTGCAACAATACCATTCAAGCGAGGGATTGATTCATTAAAACATTATCGTGAGATTATTGATAAACATAAACCGGATAAGATAGTTGCAACTGCAACTTCTGCTATACGAAGTGCAGATAATGGGAAAAGATTTGTTAAGTCTGTTAAAAAGAAAACCGGAATCGATGTTGAAATTATTTCTGGCGACAGGGAGGCAGAGCTAATTTATTATGGTGTCAGACAATGTACGAATCTTAAAGGCCAGCCTTCACTGATAATGGATATTGGGGGCGGAAGTACGGAGTTTATAATTGCTGATGATAAAAAAATATTCTGGAAGAAAAGTTTTAACATCGGTGCCGCAAGATTGCTTGAGAGATTTCATCCTTCGAATCCGATTACTGAAGATGAAGTAAACGTGATTCATGATTATCTCGATGAGCAATTGTTACCTCTACAAAATGTATTGAAGAAATATAAAATCGGTAAGCTTGTGGGCTCTTCAGGCTCATTCGATACATTCGCCGAGATGGCCGGTTACCGGTTTCATAAAAGAAATTTAATCGAAAATGTGAATACCTATAAATTTAATATGAACGAATTTTACAAATTGCACGAGCTGATCTTAAATTCAACGACAGGAATGCGGATGAGGATGAAAGGTCTGATCCGCATGCGAGTCGATATGATAGTGATTGCAAGTATTTGTACAGAATATATTTTGAGAAAATTTGGTATTAAAGAAATGCATCTTTCTAAATTTGCGTTGAAAGAAGGAACTCTTTTTTCGATTAGCCAATTTGTCGATTAGCCGATTAGCCAATTAGTTGATTCGTCAATTATACCCCCAAAAATATAGAACACAAAACACAGAATTCAAAACCTCAAACCCCCAACCTATTGCGAATGAAAGTACTTATTATCGACGATGAGAAAGCAATCTGCAATACGCTTAAGGAAATTCTCGAGTATGAGAAATATGAAGTTGAGATTGCGAACGATGGTGCTGAAGGCGTGAAGAAAGTTCAGTCAGCGAATTATGATCTGGTGCTGTGCGATATCAAGATGCCGAAGATGGATGGACTGGAAGTGCTTGCAAAAATTCAGGAGATAAACCGCGAGTTGCCGGTCGTTATGATTTCAGGACATGGTACTATTGAAACGGCTGTTGATGCTATTCGCAGTGGTGCATACGATTATATTTCCAAACCTCCTGACCTGAACCGTCTTCTTGTGACTGTAAGGAATGCGCTCGATCGGTCATCATTAATCACAGAGACGAAAACTTTAAAGCGGAAAATTTTTAAGACTCATGAAATGATTGGTGAGTCTCCGACGATAATAAAGATTAAGGAGATGATTGAGAAAGTGGCTCCAACAGAAGCGCGTGTGTTGATCACAGGGAGTAACGGAACTGGAAAGGAATTGGTCGCACGCTGGATTCACGAAAAGAGTAATCGCGCAGAAGGACCACTCATCGAAGTCAATTGTGCGGCAATTCCATCTGAGTTAATCGAGAGTGAATTGTTCGGTCACGAGAAGGGAGCGTTTACATCAGCAATTAAGCAACGTGTAGGGAAATTTGAGCTTGCAGCGAACGGAACGCTCTTTCTCGATGAAATCGGCGACATGAGTTTGTCAGCACAATCGAAAGTTCTGCGCGCATTGCAGGAAAATAAGATTTCCAGAGTGGGAGGAGAGAAGGAAATCGGTGTGAACCCACGCGTGATTGCCGCAACGAATAAGGATCTGAAATCGGAGATCGAAAAAGGAAATTTCCGCGAAGATCTTTATCACCGGCTCGGGGTAATTCTCATTCATGTTCCTTCACTCAATGAACGAAAGGATGATATTCCGATTCTTGCCGAACATTTTGTGAAGGAAATCTGTAAAGACTATGGAATGACGGTTAAGCAGTTTACACCTGAGTCATTAAAAGAACTTCAGAAAATTGATTGGACGGGAAATATCCGTGAACTCAGAAATGTTGTGGAGCGGCTTGTGATTTTGTCTGATAAAAAAATTACTGATAATGACGTAATGCAATTTGCAAGTAAATAATTTTTTTTGGATATTTTTTTGCAGATTAAATAATGTCACCCCTTCGGGTTTCGTTCCGTATCCTTCGAAAACTTCTACAATAATATCAGCCCTTCGGGCTCTCAAAACTAAATAATTTCAAACCTTTAAACATTCAAAATAAATTGGCAGTGAACCCCGAAGGGGTGATATAATGCCTGAAAGTGCTTTTATTATTTTTAGATTAAGTATGATACAATTTTCAAATTTTCAAATTTTCAAATTAATAAAATTCATACTCGTAGCGGGTCCCGAAATGTTTATCTCTTCCACCACGCGTCGTATCCATTTCATAAGTCTGTTCGGCAATTATATTTCCGTCTTCATCGTAATCGTACATGTTTTTTCGAAGTAACATTCCGTTGTCATCATAAAGTTCCTGTATGATTAACAAATCCTTGTCGTTGTATTCATACTTCACACGTTTGCTGTAAAAATCTTTAAATACTTTTTCAATAATATTTCCGCGATCATCATAAATGTTTGTGATGCTCGAAATAAGTTTTCCCTGGGGATTGGTCTTTACAGTCGACAAATCTTTTCCTTTATCATTAAATTTAATGATAGTTTTTGAAGTCATTGCGCCTGAATCATCGTATTCAATCTCTTCGATCATATCGTTTTCCAGAGGAGAAAATGTCAGCTTCGACAATATCTTTTTATCCTTGTCGTACGTGCACCTTTCCGATAGACTTCCGCTATCATAGTAATTCATTTCTTCGCGAGAAATAAATTCGCCGTCTTCGTCGTAATGGATGATGGCAGAAATGACATCCTTGTCGTTTATCTCGTACGCGGTTTTCTCGCCTGCATCGGTTCCGTAATATTTAACTTCTGAAATTAAAAATCCTTTTTCGTTCCGGGTTAACACGCGTTTCTCTGTCATGTTATCAATCGCATATAACAAAGTATGCCCTAAGAGTTTTCCGTTTGCATCAAACTCGTATGAATTTTTTTCTTCAAGAATTCCTTCAGGAGTATATTTAATTTCTTCCGTCGGATTCCCACCTTCATTCATCTGAATGGCTAGTTCAAGATATTCTTCATCGGCATGACTTGTGAGATCCGAAAAATTGAAGTTCTTATAGTTCTGGTTAAACTTTTTTATTGACTTTATCTTTTTCGACATATAGAAATGAATAACAAATAACAAATAAGTTTATCCCAGGAACGATTCAGCCCGTTCAATTGCCTTCGACAAACCATTGGGATTATTACCGCCAGCCGTTGCGTAAAATGGTTGTCCACCGCCACCACCCTGAATATCTTTTGCAAGCTCGCGAATAATGTTTGTAGCATTCAGGTTTTTTTCCTTTACTAAATTTTCTGAAACAATAAGTGATAACAATGCCTTGCCATCAATTTCAGCTCCTGCAAGGAAGAAGAGATTATCGACCTGGTTCTTTAATTCGAACGAGAGATTCTTGATTGCATCAGCGCTGGGCAATTCGACGCGCTCTGCGATGATGTTAATTCCATTTACTAATTTAATTTTTCCTAACATAGAGTGTTTAACTCTCTGCGTCTTCTCCGCAGTGAATTGTTCGATTTGTTTTTGAAGTGCGAGGTTTTCATTGAGCAATTCCTGGACACGTTTCACTGCGTCTTTCGGGCTCTTCAGAATTTCTTTAAGAGAATTTAATTCTGAAGTTTGTTGTTCAATATATTCTTCAGCTTTTATAGCTGTGATCCCTTCGATACGACGAACACCTGCAGCAACCGCTCCTTCCGAAACAATTTTAAATAAACCGATCTGTCCGGTGGATGAAACATGTGTTCCGCCGCAAAGTTCAATCGAGAATTTCGGATCGAAAATTATTACTCGTACAAAATCGCCGTACTTTTCACCAAAGAGAGCCATTGCTCCCATGTCCATTGCTTCTTTAATGGGAACATTATTTCTTATTTCCAGAAGTATGTTTTCGCGAATCTTTTCATTGACGATTTTTTCAATCTTTTTCAACTCTTCATCGGTCACCTTTGCGAAATGAGAAAAGTCGAAGCGAGTTTCATTCTCATTAACGAGCGATCCTTTCTGGTTAACATGAATTCCCAATACTTCTTTAAGTGCAGAATGCATGAGGTGCGTTGCAGAATGATTATTGCAGATTAACTTTCGTCTTGATTTATTAACTCTTGCAGTAAAAGTTGCTGAAAGATCAGTCGGAAGCTTATCACAAAAATGAATGATCAGGTTGTTTTCTTTCTGAGTGTCGGTAATAGAAATTTTTTCTTTACCTGATTCTAAATATCCTGTATCACCTACTTGTCCACCGCTCTCTGCATAAAACGGAGTCTTGCTGAGAACAAGTTGAAACTGTTCCTTATTTTTTGCCTTTACTTTTCTGTAACGAAGAATTTCAGTTTCACATTCGAGTTCGTTATAGCCAACAAATTCAACCTGGTCATCCTTGCGGACAGCAACCCAATCGTCGGTATCGACTACTGCTGCAGCACGTGAGCGTTCTTTCTGTTCTGTGAGACATTTATTGAATGCTTCCATGTCAACTTCGATTCCCTTCTCTCTTGCCATCAGCTGAGTAAGGTCGATCGGAAATCCGAACGTATCATATAGTTCAAAGGCAAAAGTTCCTTCTACATTTTTACCCGTATGTTCTTCAAATTTCCTGATGCCAGTTTCAAGGGTTCGCAGGAATGATTGCTCTTCCTCCTGGATTACCCGCATTATAAAATCCTGCTGCGATTTAATTTCCGGAAATACATTCTTGAATTGTTCAGCCAACAGCGGAACGAGTTTATATAAAAATGGTTCTTTGAAATCGAGAAAGGTAAATGCATAACGAACAGCTCTCCGAAGAATTCTCCGAATCACATAACCTGCTTTATTGTTCGAAGGGAGTTGCCCATCCGCAATAGCAATCGTGATTGCACGAATGTGATCAGACATAACCCTCATAGCTATATCAGTCTTTTCATTCGCACCGTACTTCTTTTTTGCGTTGACAGCGATGAACTGAATCATCGGCTGGAAAACATCCGTATCGTAATTCGAAGTCTTTCCCTGCATAGCCATGCATAATCTCTCGAAGCCCATACCAGTGTCCACGTGTTTTGCGGGCAATGGTTCAAGACTACTATCCGCCTTGCGGTTGAATTCCATGAATACATTATTCCAGATTTCAATAACCTGGGGATGGCCGGAGTTTACAACCTTACCACCATCAAGTTTTTTTCTTTCTTCATCTGATCGAAGGTCAATATGAATTTCCGTACAAGGGCCACACGGGCCTGTATCGCCCATCTCCCAGAAATTATCCTTCTTGTTTCCTCTGAGAATACGATCTTCCGGCATAACTTTTTTCCAGTGATCGAAACTCTCCTGGTCGAAGGCGAGTTTTTCTTTTGCGTCTCCTTCGAAAACCGTTACGTACAATTTGTCTTTCGGAAGCTTGTAAACTTCAGTCAATAATTCCCAGCTCCATGCAATTGCTTCCTTTTTAAAATAATCGCCGAACGACCAGTTGCCAAGCATTTCGAACATGGTATGATGATAGGTGTCGATACCGACTTCCTCAAGATCATTATGCTTGCCGGAAACACGAAGACATTTCTGCGTGTTTGCAATGCGTTTATATTTTGCAGGAGAATTTCCAAGAAAAATGTCCTTGAACTGATTCATTCCTGCATTCGTAAACATAAGTGTAGGATCGTTTTTCACGACCATAGGTGCAGAGGGAACAATCTGATGTCCCTTGTTCTTGAAAAATTCAAGAAAAACTGTTCGTATTTCAGTTGACGTCATGGTAAATCAGAATTGCGATAATCAAATGAAGTGTATATTTGTCGTGCAATTCCCGGGAGGCGAAGATAATCAGTTTAGTGAATTTTTGTATAAATGCCGAAGGTTAAATATCATTTTAATACGCATACTTTAAAATACGACAAGGTTATTGTCGGATGGAAAAAACGTTTACTGCGTTGGTTCGGATGGCTTGCAACTGCAATTGTCTTTGGTGCATTGATCATGTTGTTTGCCTATAATTTTTTCGATTCTCCAAAAGAAAAAAGATTACGAAGGGATTTGGAAGAAACAACTTACCAACTCGAATTATTGAAGCAGCGCACCGACCAGGTTTCTGCTGTATTGAAAGACATCCAGGAGCGTGACAATACGATTTATCGTGTAATCTTCGAAGCAGAACCAATTCCGGAAAATGTTCGTGAGGCTGGATTCGGAGGGGTTGACCGGTATAAGGCGTTAAGAGATTATTACAATCCTGAGTTGCTGACTGACATTACAAAAAGAATTGATCGCATTTCAAAGCAACTTTATGTCCAGTCGAAATCGTTTGATGAAGTCTGGGCTCTTGTAAAAAATAAAGCAACGATGATGGCATCGATACCTGCAATTCAACCGGTGGCCAATAAGGATCTCACTCGTGTTGCTTCGGGATATGGAATGCGTATTCATCCGATTTACAAGACGGAAAAATTGCATACGGGAATGGATTTCACGGCACCAATTGGCACAGAAATTTACGCGACAGGTAATGGCGTTGTAAGCAAAATCGAATTGAATGGAAGAGGGTATGGCAACAATGTGCTCATCGATCATGGATATGGATATGAGACGTTGTATGGTCACATGAGTAAGGTTAAAGTTTTTGTTGGACAAAAAATCAATCGCGGCGATCTGGTTGGGTTAGTGGGTAATTCAGGTACTTCATCCGGACCGCATTTGCATTACGAGGTGAGAAAAAATAATAACCCGGTAAATCCTGTCAACTACTATTACAATGATCTCACTCCGGAGGAATATGAAAAGATGCTGGAGTTGTCGTCACAGGCGGGACAGGCATTCGATTGATGTTGATATTGTCGATCCGTTTTAATCCGTTTCATCCGCGTTCCTATTTTTAAACCGCAGAACATTTAGTTTAGAAAATGAAGTTGATCCAATCAACACAGAGCTGAGAATAAAAAATTTAATTCTTATTAAAAAGCTTTTGCTGGAATCATAAATCCCTGTATATTCGTGGAAATTCGCTCCATCATGCCATATAAAGAAAAAGAAATCGAAAAATTATATTACACAATCGGTGAAGTAGCTCAGATGTTTAATGTGAATACATCTCATATACGTTTCTGGTCGAAGGAATTTGAAGTAATTCGCCCGGCAACGAATAAGAAAGGTAATCGTCTCTACACCCAGTCAGACATCGAGAATTTTAAAAAAATCTATCATCTCGTAAAGGAAAAAGGATTTACACTTAAAGGAGCGAAGAGCGAGTTGAAGGATTCAAAATCACGCTTACGAAGTGATAGAGGATCGGAAGTAGATAGAATTGATTACGAATTGCACGATAATCCAATCGAGATTCCTTTTCCCCAAGTTAGAGTAAACGATACACAGGATGGATTTGTTGACCGTATTGCATTAAAGAATTCTCTTCTGAAGATGAGAAATTCACTCGATGATATCAGGAAGGATCTTGTTACACTCGAAGAAGCTTAATTTGGTTAAAAGTTATTAGTTATCGGTTATGCGAATTCAAGATTCGTACTAAATAAAAAGGTTCGTTGATAGACGAACCTTTTTTATTTTATTACTTTTATTTTTGCTTCAAACAAAATATTTTTTTAATAACCAATAACCAATAAGGCGATGAGAAAAATAATCCTTCCATTATTAATCCTATTCGTAATCACAACAAAAGGCCGCGAAGGAATGTGGATGCCACAACTTTTGAAGGAGCTGAACGAGAATGATATGAAATCGCTGGGAATGCAGATTAGTGCGGAAGATATTTACAGCATTAATCAATCAAGTCTGAAGGATGCCGTTTTGCAATTTGGAGGTGGATGTACAGGTGAACTTATTTCGGGTAATGGACTATTGGTAACAAATCATCACTGCGGATTTTCACAGATACAATCTTTGAGTACGATTGAGAAAAATTATCTCGCCGATGGATATTGGTCTAAATCTTTTGAAGAAGAAATTCCCTGTCCTGGACTTACGGTAACATTTATCCGTGAAATTACTGAAGTTACTTCTGCAGTTTTAACCGGAGTAAGTGATACTATGAACGATGATTCGAGGACTGCGTTAATCAAGTTAAGAACCGACAGTATAGAAAAGAGTGTTACCGGAACACTGAAAGGGTCTGTGAGGCAATTTTACTATGGTAATAAATACTATCTTTTCAAGCTGGAAGTGTTTAGCGACATAAGATTTGTTGGCGCACCTCCGAAATCACTTGGAAAATTTGGAGGAGAAACTGACAATTGGATGTGGCCAAGACATACATGCGATTTTTCCATGTTCCGGATTTACGCTGATAAGGATAATATGCCTTCTCCATATTCAAAAGATAATCGACCCTATCAACCGAGGCGATTCCTGACAATAAATGTCGGCGGAGTAAAGGAAAATGATTTCATTTTTGTTTATGGATTTCCGGGAAGGACTAATAAATATTTACCGTCTTCAGGTTTGGATGTCATCGCTTCGCAAACAAATCCAAATCGTGTTGCGATTAGAAAAGTTCGACTTGACGTGATGAGGGAGGAAATCGACAAAGATGAAAAGGTGCGACTCCAATATTCACCGAGATTTTATACACTAGAAAATCCTTATAAGAAATGGCAGGGAGAGATTTTGGGTTTTAATAGATTTGATCCGATTAGTATAAAAAAATCGGATGAGGAGAAGTTCATTTCTGATCTTAAAAAACATCCGGAAATGATTGAAGACACATCCATACTTAATGAATACGAAAGAATTTCTAACTCAGGTAAGTCATTAAATTTTGTAAACGATTATTATATTGAGGCTTTTCCCGGAATAGAGCTCACAACAACAAGCGGTCGATTTAAAAAGCTTGTTGAATTGTGTTCGTATAAAGAACCGGATGATAATCTCATAGAGGAAGAGCTTAAAAAAGTCAAAAACGATTTCACAGGATTTTATAAAAATTATAATTCCACGCTTGACAAAAAAATCTGTGCTGCAGTATTAGCACTTACTTTTTCAAAACTTCCCAAACAATTTATTCCAGGAAAAATTTCACAGGAAGGATATAAGCAAAGCAATTTTGTAAATTATAGTGAATGGCTGTTTAAGAATTCGCTCGTAGCTGATTCTGCTCGAACGATGAAATTTATTTCGTCGTTTAAAAAATCAGATGTAAAAAAGATTTTAGATGATCCTGCGTACAAGCTAAACTTGAAGATAGCCGATATACAATCACGGGTTCAGGCTGACTTGAATAAAATTAACAAGGATTTAAATCGCCTGCAGAAAAAATACATGCGAGATCTGCTTGCCTTGGATACTTCTAATAAATTATATCCGGAAGCTAATAGTACACTCAGAGTTTCATACGGAAGGGTCGAAGGAACGGATCCTGAAGATGGCATTCATTACGATTATTTTGCGACAGGTAATGGCATTTTTATCAAATCTGAAATGGATGTAAGCGATTATAAAATTCCTGAGGAATTTTCAAAATTATTAAAAAGCCATGACTTCGGTCGGTATGGAGTTAATGGAGAATTGCCGGTGACATTTCTTGCCTCAGCACATACCACCGGTGGAAATTCAGGAAGTCCAGTAATAAATGCTAAAGGAGAATTAGTGGGAATTAATTTTGATCGAATGTGGGAAGGTGTATTGAGCGACTATTATTATGATGAAAAATTATGCAGGAATATTTGTGTGGATATAAGGTATGTGCTTTTTGTGATTGAAAAATATGGGAAGGCGAATCGGTTGATTGATGAGATGAAAATTGTCAATTAATCTGTAGAGGCGCGATGCATCACGTCTCTACAGATTAATAATATTTCTGGCCAATCAAATAATTCCCCACATAATCCTTCACACCTTCTTCTAGCGTATGAAAAGGTTTTGCATAACCAATACTCCGAAGCTTATTCATATTCGCTTCAGTAAAATATTGGTATTTGTCGCGGATATCACTCGGTGTGTCGATGAAATCTATTTTCTCAGGTTTATTCATTGACCTGAAAGTATTCTTAACAAGATCTAAGAAGGTTCGTGCTTTTCCGGAACCGAGATTATAGATTCCGGAATCTTTTCGATGATGAAGCAAGAATATGCAGATGTCGACAACGTCTTTCACATAAACAAAATCACGCAATTGTTCACCGTCTTTATAGTTAGGATTGTGAGAGCGGAAGAGTTTCATTCCGCTGGTTTTTTCAATCTGGTTGTATGCATGAAAAATCACCGAAGCCATTCTGCCTTTATGATATTCATTCGGGCCATATACATTAAAGAATTTTAGTCCGGCCCAGAAGTAAGGTTTACGTTCCTGTTGTAATGCCCACTTATCAAATTCATTCTTTGAAATTCCATATGGATTCAGCGGGTGAAGTCTAGGAATGACAGAATGATCATCATCATAACCATACTCGCCGTCGCCATATGTTGCTGCTGAAGACGCATAAACTAATGGTAAACCAAATTCAACACAAAAATTCCAGACATCTTTCGTATAGTTTACATTCAGTTCATCAAATATTTTTGTATTGAATTCTGTTGTGTCGGTTCTTGCACCGATATGAAAAACAAATTGAACGAATCGGTGATTATTTTTCAGCCATTCGATGAAATCTTTTCGATCGACGAGTTGTGTATATTTTTTACCGGAATAATTTTTTTCTTTTTGAGGATTGGAAAAATCGTCGACAAGGATTAAGTCCTTAAAACCTTCTTGATTTAACTTCGAGACTAAACAACTGCCTATAAATCCTGCAGCTCCGGTGATAATAATCATAAAAATATTTTTACAAAGGAAATCATTTCATGTCAAGGTGCAAAAGGCAAATCAAATCTTAGAATTTATTTGTGATATATTTTTGGGTTCAATAAATAAAGACTCTGATGCGTTTTGAAGTCCGGCGTTTTTAAGAAAAAGATTGATTGCTCTTTTCCCTTTCTCTCCAATATCTATCGAATAATTGTTCACATAAAGATTTATATGTTTATTTCTAACTTCTTCGCTCATTTCCTGTGCATGCAATTTCACATAATCGTGACTCGATCCCGGATTAGCAAATGCGAATTCCACGCTCTTACGGACAAGCTGATTAATTTTTTGTTTAAGACTTTCGTCTAAACTTCTCCTGATTATTATTCCTCCCAATGGGATTGGCAATCCGGTTTTATTTTCCCACAACTCTCCAAGGTCACTTATTTTATTTAGTCCTTTCGATTCATAAGTAAACCGATTCTCATGAATAATAACTCCGGCATCAACTTTATCATTGAGTATCGCATTTTCAATATCAGAGAAAATGATTTCCTGTGTTTGTGAAAGTTCCGGGTAAAACATTCTGAATAAAAAATTAGCAGTAGTGTTTTTCCCCGGAATTGCTACTGATTTAATTTCTTTCGTCGGATCAGTAAAAATTTTTTTAGATATGAAGAGTGGTCCAACACCATTTCCAAGAGCGCTTCCTGCTGTAAGTAATTCATATTTGTCGTGGACGAGAGAATAAGCAGCAAAACTTATCTTAGTAATATCTAATTCGCCATTGATTGCAAGAAGATTTAATGTTTGTACATCTTCCAATCGAACATTTAATTGTAATCCGTCGGTATCGAGTTTCCCATTTACCAAGGCGTCGAACATGAATGTGTCGTTGGGGCAGGGGGAGAATCCCAATGAAAAAGATGTTTTGTCCCGATAGCTATCGGGATTGTGTTTTGAGATCATCACAATTCGTTGAGCAATTTTTCAATGGAAAGCTTCAGATTATTTATTGCAAGAGGAATGTTCCAGGCATCTCGATTTCTTTTTTCTACGTAATTGGAAATAGCACGAAGCTGAATAGAAGGTATATTTTCTTTCTCACAAACATAAAAAAAGGCGGCTCCTTCCATCGTTTCGATTTCAGGGTTATGTCGCCGGATTATTTTCTCAATTCTTTCATCATTCCCATGAACAGTATTTACAGTTATACTATTCACTTTTCTTAAATAAAGTGTTGGTGTTTTAATAGATCCTGTTTTTTGAAAAGTATCTTTTCCTTCTAAACCAATTTCTTTTATGGATAAAAACTGATCATCATCTTCAGCTCCGAGTTCAGAAAAAGTATCTGTATTTACTTCAACCACATCACCGATTTTAATTGATCGATTAAAACTTCCTGCTAAACCAATATTAATCGCCAGATCATATTTTTTTTCGAGAATAAATCTTGTGAGTTCATACGTAGTTGCAACCATCCCCGGACCAGTCACAAGAAAATCAATCGTATTATTTCCTTGATCTAATCCTCTTAATGCTGAAATTTCACCTTCCGTCGCTGCGACAATCAGTATTTTCATCGAACAAAGATAGCGTCTTACATTTATTAAACGATTATCTTTGCTTTTTAATCCAAATAGGTAAAGGAACAAAAGTCAAATTGGATACTACATCCGTTAATTACGAATAATAAATGATATACATTACCCGGAGAGAAACATTTAGTGCCGCTCACAAACTTGCCAGAAAAGAATGGAGTGATGAGAAGAATAGTGAAGTATTCGGTAAGTGCTCAAATCCTAACTGGCATGGACATAATTATATTCTTTGGGTTACTGTAAAGGGAGAAGTTAATCCGGAGACTGGATTCGTTACCAATCTTTCTTCAGTTAGTCAGATTATCAAACAATATGTTCTCGATAAAGTCGACCATAAAAATCTGAACGAAGATGTTGATTTCATGAAGGGCAAATTATCGTCGACCGAATCACTTGCAATCGGAATCTGGCAACAGATTGTGAAACCAATTAACCAGCTAGGCTGCACTTTACACTGCGTCAAAATCCAGGAAACGGAAAAAAATTATGTCGAATATTTTGGATAAGGAAATAAAGTCAAAAATCAAAAATCAAAAACTTGACTTAAGCAAAGGTGAAAGGATATAAAAAGACAGCTGTACAAATAACCTATCAACAATAACAATTAACTAATAACCAATAAACTTTTCCCCAATGGATAAAGCCACTTTTGAAGAAAACGAAATGGACGGCTATGCAAAGATTGACAAATATAATCCTGAAAAAATTGAAAGTCTTTCTTCACATTATGCTTCTATCATAAAAGATATCGGTGAGGATATTAAACGTGACGGTATAATAAAGACTCCGGAAAGGGCAGCAAAGGCAACCCAGTTTTTAATGCACGGGTACGATCTCGATCCCGAAGAGATATTGCGTTCAGCATTATTTAAGGATGACTACCAGCAAATGGTAATTGTTAAGGATATCGAAATATATTCGATGTGTGAGCATCATATGCTACCGTTCTTTGGTAAAGCACATGTTGCTTATATTCCCAATGGATGCATTGTCGGCCTTAGTAAAATTCCGAGAGTTGTCGATGCTTTTGCACGCAGACTTCAGGTCCAGGAAAGACTTACTACAGAGATCCGCGATTGTATTCAGCGCACGTTGAAACCATTGGGAGTTGCAGTCGTTATCGAAGCCAAACATCTTTGTATGCTCATGCGAGGAATTCAGAAACAAAATTCTGTCGCTACAACCTCGGCTTTTACAGGTGAATTTGAAAACGAAACGACACGCGGAGAATTTATCCGACTGATCTCTGCCAATCTTTCATGAAAAAACATCGGGCAGGATTGTTGTCAAGTCGCGCCGAAATAAATTAGCGCGTTTTAAATAAAACAATAAATTTGTTCAAAATAAGTTAAACTAAAATGGAAAATAACAATTGGAGTTTTAATCAGATTCAGCAACCAGAAACCGCACAACAACCGGTTGCAAAAACATTTATTGCAAGTGTATTCTCATGGATGGGAATCGCATTGGCAATTTCAGCGGTGACAGCATACGTTTTCGGAACTGACATGTCATATTTGAGCTACCTCATTAACACCCAAACAGGCGGATTGACAGGTTTAGGTTATGTCGTCATGTTTGCTCCATTAGGATTTGTTCTTCTGATGGGTCTTGGATATAACAAACTTTCAGGAACTGCACTTTCAGCTCTCTTCCTTGTTTATTCTGTAATCATGGGAATGAGTTTAAGTTTCATTTTCCTTATGTACACAGCGGGAAGCATCTACAGCGTTTTCATTGCATCTGCAGCAATGTTTGGAATAATGGCATTAGTAGGTTATACAACGAAAACTGATTTAACAAAAATGGGAAGTTTGTTGTTTATGGCATTGATTGGAATTGTTGTCGCAGGCCTAATCAATTTATTTCTTCACAGTAACGGACTCAGCTATATCATCAGCTTTGTAGCGGTGATTGTTTTCACAGGACTTACTGCCTACGATGTGCAGAAACTAAAAAATATTGGTGCTACTGTCGAATACGGTTCTGAAGCAACTACAAAACTTTCGGTTTTAGGTGCACTCACATTGTATCTTGATTTCATCAATCTTTTCCTTGCATTGCTTCGTCTTTTCGGAAACCGCAGAAGTTAATCTTAGTTAAATTATAAAAACGCCCGGTCAAAACGTAGAGAGGTAATGCATTGCACCTCTACGTTTTGACCGGGCGTTTTCTATTTCTTTATTTCGATATCTCTTCGTAAACTTGCTTTCAAACGAATCGCTATGAAGAATTCCTACCTATTTCCCGGACAGGGATCACAGTTTCCCGGAATGGCAAAACTTCTCTTCGATAATCATGAAGATGCAAGAAAAATGTTTGGCAAGGCAAATGAAATTCTAGGATTTCAGATTACGGATATCATGTTTTCAGGCACTGCCGAGGACCTGAAACAAACTAAGGTAACACAACCTGCTATCTTTCTTCATTCGGTTATTCTTGCTCATATCATGGGAAACGATTTTAAACCGGATATGGTAGCGGGACATTCACTGGGCGAATTTTCTGCTCTTGTTGCGAATAAAACATTAACCTTTGAAGATGCATTGAAGTTGGTTAAAGTTCGTGCCTTCGCAATGCAGAAAGCCTGTGAAGCTGTTCCATCTACGATGGCTGCAATTCTGAATCTCGATGATGCCATTGTGGAAAATATCTGTGCGGAAATAACTGCGCAAGGCGAAATAGTTGTCGCTGCAAATTATAATTGTCCTGGACAGATTGTTATTTCCGGAACAATTAAAGGAGTTAACGATGCATGCGAAAAGATGAAAGCTGCCGGAGCAAAGCGTGCATTGGTACTTCCAGTCGGTGGAGCTTTTCATTCTCCCTTGATGAAACCTGCACGTGAAGAATTAGCGGCTGCAATTTCCAGTACCAATTTTTCAAAGCCTGTTTGCCCGGTTTATCAGAATGTAAACGCTCAGCCTGTTACAGATCCAAATCAGATCAAAGAAAATCTTATCGCACAATTGACTGGCGCTGTACGTTGGACGCAAACGATTCAGAATATGATCAGCGATGGTGCAACAAACTTTTTTGAAGTAGGTCCGGGGACTGTTCTGCAGGGATTGGTGAAAAAAATTAACAAAGACATTGAAGCTGTTTCGGCATAACATTTCTGAACCGATTTAGAAATTCTAAATGAAGGAGAGACTCAAGATAATTGTTACATGGATTTTATTATCACTGTTGCTTATTAATGCGGGGCTTGGATTTTTTATTTTCGAATTTTCACTCGTGTTAAATAAAAGTTTAGTAGAGGAATTCCTTTCTGAATCAGATGAAAAGGATCTTTTCCTATTAGTAATTAATGATAAATCAAAAATAGTCTGGTTAGATAATCATGAATTCAACTATGATGGAAAACGATACGATGTTAAGAGTGAAATAATAAAAAATGGTAAAAGTTATTTTTATTGTATTCACGATTCGAAAGAAGAGAGTTTGATTAGTTCGTTCAAATCTTGTATTAACAATACGTTCTTTGCGCTCAACGGAAAACGTGGAAGTCATTCATTCAGCGTTGGAAAATATCTTTATAAAATTTATTACCATTCTGATCTGCCATGGGAATATCCCGGAGGCTGTAACTTCGATTTTACTTTTTTACCTGATGTTAAAATTTCATTACAGAATTATTCTACTGTGATTTCTCCGCCACCGGAGTGCTGACTTTCTTTCGCAATTTTTTTATTTTATCAATAATCTTGTAAAAATTATTGCGCTTTATTTCTATCGAATTTATCATTCACATATTTTAATAATTCTAAAATGAGAAAGAAAATACTACTCTTATCAATATTTGTTTTTATTCATACTCTGTTACTTTCACAAACTTCATTGAAAGGTGTAGTGACAGGTAAATCATCCGGACAGGGAATTGAAGGTGTCAGCATTTATATTCCTGAATACAAAAAAACCACTGCTACTGATAGTAAGGGGGAATTTACCGTCGATGGAATTGGTGATGGAATAGTAATTATACAGGCAAGTGCGATTGGTTATCGCACAGTTGTTCAGACGAAGGATCTATCCGACAATACAGAAGTTAAAATCACAATGGAAACTTCGACTACAGAGTTAGAGGAAGTTCTAGTCACGTCAAACTCTTCCGCGCTGTCGGACAATATTCCGTTTTCCGCAAACAGTATTTCACAGAGTGAAGTCAGGCGATTCAGCTCGCCGGCTGTTATGGGAAATCTCAGCTACCAACCGGGCATCGATAAAATTACAATCGGAAATGGAATCGGTAAGCCTGTCATTCGCGGATTATCGTTCAATCAGATCATGTTGTATGGTCAAGGCACGAGAATAGAAAATCAGCAATGGGACGATCATCATGATATTGGACTAAGCGATATTGGTGTTGAGAACGTTGAAGTCGTTCGTGGTCCGGCAGCAATAATATATGGCGCCGATGCAATGGGTGGTGCATTAATATTTGTCGATGAAAAAAATGCAGTTCCTGGAACGACTGTCGGAGATGCGAATCTTGGTTTTGCCTCAAACACGTTAGGAATTAATCTTGATGCTGGAGTAAAAAGTGCCAAAGCAAATGGATTGTTTTATGGCTTTCGCTTCGGAGGGCAATCACACACTAGTTATGTGCAGGGAGAAAGTGAAGAAGAAGAAAAAAATGGTGGTGAGGAAGAAGAAGAATTTGCAGCAAACAGTAAGTTTCAGAATATGATTGGCAAAGCAAATGTCGGCTTCAGTAAAAAATGGGGAGTGAGTAAATTATCATACAGCTATTTTAACCAGTTGATTGGAATTGTCGAAGACGAATCAGGAGATACACTCATAGGTGAAGAAGATGAGGAGGAACAACGCGAAAGAGAGTTTGAAGCACCTTACCAGGATGTAAGTTCTCAAATCGTTTCGTTAGAGAATACAATTCTAACAGGCAAATCGAAACTGAACGTAAATCTCGCATATCTGTTAAACGACAGGAAAGAATACGAACCCCTTCCAGGAAAACAAAAAGAACTTGCCATCGGATTAAAATTAAATACGGCTACTTATGATGTTAAATGGACGAGTAATGCTGAAAAGGCATTTGGATTTACGATTGGTTCGCAGGGAACATTTTTAGAAAACAAAAATAACGGTAAAGAAGCCCTTGTACCTGATGCAGATGTGAGCGATGTAGCCGGTTATGGTTTGATTCGTTATGATAAAGGAAAATTGAATCTCCTTGGGGGTTTCCGTTTTGATTCGCGTAGCATCGAGGCGGAGACTTATGAGCACGAAGGAATGTTAGAAGAGGATACCTACATACTGAAAAGCTCTGGTGATACTATTTACGAACACGAAACGGAGATCGAAAAGGAATATACTCCTGTTTCTTTTTCCATTGGTGCAGCCTATCATCTCAGTGATGGATTTACTGTTAAATTAAATGCAGCAACAGGTTTCAGTGCGCCGAACTATGCTCAACTGGGAACTTTCGGAAAACATGAAGGAACATATCGTTTTGAAATTGGTGATGCGAATCTGAAAGTTGAACAGAATTCAGAAGTTGATTTAGGATTTATCTGGGAAAATGAATCGGTGACAATCAATGTTGGCGGATATTACAACATGATCAAAGACTACATCTATATCCAAAATACAGGAGACACGATGATCCGTATTGCACCTGATGCAACCGATACATTACCTATTTATGATTATCTGCAAAATGACGCAACTATTTCAGGAGGAGAAGCTGGAATTGATATTCATCCTGCAACTGCAAAATGGATCGACCTGAAGGTGACTTATGCTATGATTAAAGGTGAACTGGATGCAGGAGGAAGTCTTCCTTATATTCCTTCCAATAAGATAATCGGTGAAGTGAAACTGATGAAAGATAAAACGTGGAAATTCAGTAACAGTTACATTTCTTTCATCGTCAGTAATTATTCAAAACAGAATGATGTTGCGCAGTATGAATTGTCGACTGAGGGGTATACCCTTGTTGATATACACATCGGCGGTGGATTTAACATTGGAAAGCAAAAGGCTATGCTTGATATTTATTGCACCAACCTGCTCAATACAGCTTACTATAACCAGCTTTCACTCGTAAAGTATATTGGAGTTAGAGATATGGGAAGAAATATTGGTTTTCAATTGCGGGTTCCGTTTGGGCATTGAGTGGAACGCAGATGACGCAGATTGTTATGATCAAATATGATTTGAGTACTGCATATATCATTATTTATCATAAAAATCTGCGTCATCTGCGCTCTAATTTTTAAGATGAAAATATAAAAACCACTAATATCGCTGATCGATAATTAATACTTACTAATTAAGCACAAGATTTATTAATACAGATCAGCGGCATCAGTGGTTCTTTTTTTTTGTGATGAAAATATAAGAGCCAATGCTATCAGGGATCGACCCTTCGACTACGCTCAGGGACCGGATTGTCACTAATAAAATACTTCGACTTCAGTTGAATTTTAAACTATGCTGAGAACAATTTTTTGATGCTTGCCGAATAAAGATCAGCGGTATCAGTGGTTCTTTTTATCCTATTTTATCATAATAGTCTGCGTCAACTGCGTTCCATTTTTCGAAATGTATTTTAAGGATGTAATTAGTTTTTAAGTTTTGGGTAGTCAAAATTAACTTTGATCCTTTCCAGCACAGTGGGATCCGAAGCTTGGAATTCACGTGACTTGAAGTCGCGGC
>JADMIO011153558.1_pt1 | contig 77917 bp, 66 predicted proteins | sample 8958161 | NCBI WGS metagenome assembly JADMIO01 (sample SAMN16585339, study PRJNA669376) | soil metagenome | isolation source: Crop rotation soil | place: USA: Cullars Rotation, Alabama | collected 2011
CGCGACAACTTGTCCACGTGGAATTCTAAGCTTAGGATCCCAATGTGCTGGAAAGGACAAGGCCGGAGAGGCCGGCTTCCATGGTTTTATCGGTGAAGGTGCCATCGCCATTGTTGCGGAAGTAGTGCATGGGACCGGTGGGGGACCATTCGGAAGTCATCAGATCGATGAAACCATCGCCATCGAAATCCTCAGCGATGGTGCCACCGGCGCAATCATCGATATCGAGACCGAGCTCGGGAGCGATGTCGTTAAAGGTTTTAATATCGTAATCGGAGGCAAAACGGCTGGGAGGGATCAACCATTGCGCGGGGACCTTATCGGGATATTGGCCGAGAGTCATATAAGCGAGGTTCAAAAGCCAGCGGGCGCGGAGGTCCTTGGGATTGCCTCTGAGGTGGGCTTCGAGGATCTGAAGGCCTTTTTGGGAGGGGGCCTGCTCCTTATAAATGCCTTCGCCACGGATGGGGAAAATGCAGGAGGCTGAGCCGTGATGCAGGAGACAATTCTGCTGTTCCCCAAGGCGGAGCCAGGCGACGGCTTGTTCATAATGAAGCTCGGCCCGGAAGCGGCTATCGAGGCCGCTGGGTTTGGCGAGGAAATCCGCCTCCGCTCCCTCAAGCTCCCGGATGGCGCTTTCGGTTTCGCCGGCGTTCAGGAGCTCGACGGCCATTTTAGTGCGCAAGGAAACGGCCTGGGGGGTATTGGTGGCGGCGATCCACTCGGCACGAAACAGTTCGGCACGTTTGCGATTATCGAAAACATCAACATTGGGATCGGTCTCGCGGGCCAGCCTGGTGAGGAGCTGGACCATTTTCATGGTGCTGGGGGAGAGGTATTTGAGGGCTTCGGGAGTAAGGCCGCACGTGGGGTCGTTGGGATCGGGAACGGGGGCAGGCTGGGGCCTGACGACACACGTGAGGAGGGAGAGGAGCAGGAAAGCGGCAAAAGCTCGGGTGCGCGAGATGAACGGCGTTTTCATGATGGGCGGCGTAATGTGGTGAAACAAGGTGGCGATGGCAAACGAGAAGGTTCTTAAATGGAGAGTGTAGAATGCAGAATGCACAACTCGGGAGGGGAACGAACGGGGCCTGGCTGGGGGGGACAAGGGGAAGGTAGAAAGAGGAAAGATGAGGAGGAAGCGAAAATCCAGAGCGTTCCGGTGGAGACTTGGCGGGAAATTCAGAAGGGCGATTGGAGAGTTCAGAATGGCCGGATAAGCGGGGGCGTTCAAGTGGAACGAGCTCTCTCTCTGAAGTGGAATATGTGGAATTACGCAGTTGTGATCGGCAGGGTGGCTGCTTTGCCGTTTCGGAACAACGGGGGGAGAAAAGGATTTGCTGGTGGGAGCGATTATCCAGTTGGGTCCGGCTTGGTCGGGAAGGAAGAAGGCAAAGCTCCGCCCAGAACTGCCTGTGGTTAAAGCAGCCCGAAAAAGCCTTATTGATTTTTTTGCAAACCGAGCACTTCGGTCAGCTCTTTGGCGCTGATAAAACCGACCCAGTAAAGCCGCAGCGCCTCCATTTGCCGCTTGGTCGGCCGCTTTCCCGTCCACAGCATCAGGAGCAGAGAGGCGATCATCACGGTATAAATCTGAATAGCCACTCCCTCGCTCGATTCGGCAATCCAATGTTTGCAGGGGAGCATCGTTTTGAACCATTTGAAAAACAGTTCAATCTGCCAGCGGTAACGGTAGATCAGCGCGATGAGGTGGGCGGGCAGATCCCTTCGGGTCGTGGCCAGGAGCAGGACTTTGCCGTCGGCATGCACTTCCACGATGCGCAGGACCGGCCCTCCGCCCCGGCCGCCCAGTTCCTCCACCCGGTCGGAGACCACCCCCGCTTTTCGATCCTCCTCCGTCAGCAACCTCTCTTCCACCGGGGTCCGAATGATGTTTCCCAGCATCCGGATGACAAAATGAACTCCCGCCTTTTGCAATTGCTTGAGCAGGAGGTGATCCTCGCCATAGAGACGGTCCATCACGTAGAAGCCTCCGGGTTTGACCTTCTTTTTCCACTCTTTGCGCTCGCAGACATTGGCCGGGGTGATCGACCAATCCTCCGGCACCTGGTCAAAGGCCGAAAAGTGCAGGTGCAGGCGGATGCCCGCGCCGTGACCGGCGGCCGGAGCCCAGGCCATGCGATTGACCGCGCGCAAGACCGTTCCATCGACAATGGTCAGGGCCTCCACCGCCGCGCGGATCTGGGCATCGCCAAACTGGACCGTCCCTTTGGCTTGTTTGGCCAGATCGCGCACGATCTTCTCCAGAATCTTGGGGCTGAACAGATGCTGGGCCTCCGAGAAAGAAGCCAGGGAGACCGGATGGGAGCAAACCTCGCGCATTTTATCAAACCCGGAAGCGGCGCACAGAGACCGCATGGTTCCCAGGACGGGATTGAGAAGCCGGAAGAGGTGCAGGGAAAAATAATCATCAATGGCCAGCATTCGGCGGGGATCCTGTTCCGTCTGGGTGGGAGTGCGAGCCTCCAGCTCGGGGGCCAACAACGAGCGAAAATGATCGAGCAACTTCCAGTTGCAAAGCTCTTCTTCGGTAAATTGGCAGGCCGTTTGTGGCACGGGTTGAGCAAACCGTACCAGGGGCCATCGTACAAGTTACAATTGTGTGACAAAAAGGTTGCAATTTGGTTACAAAAGGCCCGGAACACGATGTCAAATCAGCCCAGCCATCCGAGCATCAACCCTGCCGAACAGAACTGGGAATTACGGGCTTTTTTGAGCGGAATGGTGGAATGGAAGTGGAATTCGCAGCCTGGAGTTCGATGGAGTGAAGCGTGGTTTTGGGGTGGGCCGGTGAGGAAGTCAGAGCCTTCTCACGTCGGCTGCTACGATTTAAGGAGGGGTCGCGGGCAATTTGGGGGGTATCAGGATTGGAGGCGTCTGTGGAACGGCAGGGAGAGGGAGAAGTAGGAAGGGAGAATGTAGACTGGCCGGAAAAGCGGGAGCTTTCCAGTGGAACTGGCACTCTTTTTGAAGTGGAATATGTGGAATTACGGGCGTTTTTAAGCGGAATGGTGGAATGGGAGGTGGAACGAGGGGAATGAGGTCGGGGGGGCGCACGCTGGAATTCGCGGTCGGAGGATGGGAAAACGTAGGTGGGATTTGAGGTGTTCGGATTCAAATTTGTTGTTTGGCTAAATGGAATATGACGGAAATTTTGGGGCGGAATGGGAGAAAGTGGCGAGTGACGGCCACCGAGGGATGAGGCGGCTGAAAAGGAGGCGGATTCAACATTTTGCGCGCGGAAGAATTTCAGCGCAGCGAGCTCAGAGAACTCAGGGAAAGGGACGGAAAGGACTGAAGGGACGAAAGGAACGGGTGCCCGAATGAGCCGGGTGGGCGGTTCGGGCAATACGGGTGGCATTCGAAGGGGAGAGGCGAGGTCCGGGTTGGCGGACTTCGAGTCTTGGCTCGCGAATGACACCGAGTTGGATTCGGTTGTCATGAAATCATACTCCGCTTAAAGTGTTTCTTTGTCCACATAATATCGCGCAATATTATTCATCCTATTTCTACTCGGATGCTACCTCCCAATGGGAAATGTCGCCGTTGTGTTACTCGGGGAGGCCGCGGAGGCTGACGATGAAATCGCGGCTGTCCTTTTCTGTGCCTTCAATTATGTGCAGGAATTCGCCCTCGATGCGGAGGGTGGTGACGCCTTTGAAATCTTTGGGGATGGGGCAGAGGAAGGCGGTGTAGGTTTTGGTCATTTTTTCGCCGGCGTCGAGGTATTCAAATAAGGGGCGGTCCCAGATGCGGCCTTTCTTCGCAAGGATGGGGAAGGGTTGGTGGAGGCCGGTGCTGCCGAACTCGAGGCCGCGCGCGGCGGGTTTGCCATCGTGGACGTCGCGCCAGAGGCTGACCCAAGGGTAGTCGGAGGTTTTCCAAAGGTAGCCGATGAGCCAGCCTTGGGTGGGACTGGCAGCGGTGATCCAGCCGTGGGAATCTTCGATAACGTAGGAGACGACGTTGGGGTTGGGGTCGGATTTCAAGTAACGGAGATCGACGGCGGAGCCGTCTTTTTGGCGGGCTTGGGGCCAATCGGTGGAGGGTTCTTCGGGGTTGGGGAGTGAGCCGCCCTGCGCGAAGCCGCGGCGGCCGTTGCAGTTAACGATGGTGTTTTCATCGAGGAACGGCGGGGCAATGGTGGGGTGTTGGACGATGTTGAGCATGCGGCCCAGGGGATTGTCGTTGGTGACTTCTTCGCGGACCTGGAAGACGAGATTGAGCTTGGAGAGGCGAACGGTGCGGCGGACGGAGAGGCCCGCTTTGGGGAGTTTGGCTTGCATCTCGGATTCGAGGACGCCATCGCGCTCGAGGGGTTCGCGGGAGATGCTCCAGGGGACGTTCGAGGCTTCGCCATGATAGGGCATGCCGAGCGCGCCTTCGGCATCGGAGGGCGGGCCCCAGCGATCGAGGCAGAGGAAATGGCCGAAGCCGTGAATGGAGTTGTCGCCGGGTTTGGGATGGGCCCAGCTCAGCGGGTTGATCTGGCTGGTTTTGGGGCGGAATTCGCCGATGGCTCCGCCTTGAAGGTCGATGACGAGGCGGGCCACGGGTGTATCGAAGACGAGGGATTTGCGGCCGTCGATTAATATTTGAGCGGGGGAGCGGAGTGTGACGAGCAGAGCAGCGGCGAGGACGACGAGATGGCGAATCATGAGCCGGATCTTATCTGTTTCGCGGAAAAGCTGCGAGAAGGATTGCGCCGTGGAAGCTGCGAAAAAGTGTGGTGGAGGAGTGAGCGGCGTGGCGCTTCGCTTCCCGCCGCACTCCGTAAAAAGCGGTGTTTTCCCGATCGCGGGCGAATGGAAAGAGGGGGTTTCGAAGGTTTTAGAGGGTGGTGGCTGGAGCCGGAATCGAACCGGCGACACGAGGATTTTCAGTCCTCTGCTCTACCAACTGAGCTATCCAGCCAGCCTCCAAAGAAGGCGAGAATTGAACCTGCGCGCTCCTGTTTGGCAAGCCAAACTTACGGTGCATACAGTTACACCGGTGAAAAAAGTTTGTCCAAAAGTGTTTGCAAAAATGATTCGGGCGCGCACCCGTTGGCGTTAACTACCGAGGATGCGGCGGCCTTCGTCGAGGAAGATGCCTTTGAAGTTCATTTCCAGAGCCTGCGGGTTGCTCGCCTTGGAGAGAGCTTCCTTTTCGGTAACCTTGCGTTCTTTGACGAGGTTGAAGAGGGCCTGATTGAAATTGAGCATTCCTTCGTCGCCACCGGTCTCGATGGCCGCGCCCAGTTTATCGAGGCGGTTTTCCTCGATCAGCTTCTTCACCGTGCCAGTATTAAGGAGAATTTCCAGCGCCGGGGTGACGCTTCCGGTGACGGTCGTAATCATGCGCTGACAGATGACGGCTTGCAGAGTGCCGGCTAATTGACGGCGGACCTGCTCGCGTTCCTCAGCTTTGAAGAAATCGAGGATGCGGTTGACGGATTGGGCGGCGTTGGTGGTGTGGAGAGTGGAGAGGACGAGATGGCCGGTATCGGCCGCGCTCATGGCGGCGGAGAAGCTGACGCTATCGCGCATTTCGCCGACCATGATGATATCGGGGTCCTGGCGGAGAATGTGTTTCAAGCCATGCGAGAAGGAAACGGTATCGAGCCCGATTTCGCGTTGTTCGATGACGGATTGGTTATCCTCGAAAACAAATTCAATCGGGTCTTCCAGGGTAATGATGTGCTTTTTGGCGACGGCGTTGATGTGCTGCAGCATGGCGGCGAGGGTGGTCGATTTGCCGGAGCCAGTGGCACCGGCGACCAGGACGATGCCGCGCGGTGATTCGGAGATTTTGCGGAGAATGGGAAGGAGGCCGAGTTCTTCGAAGCTGGGAATATTGGTTTTGACGTAGCGCATGGCGAGGCACCATTGGCCGCGCTGCTGGAAAAGATTGGTGCGGAAACGGCCGACGCCGGGCACGTAGTAGGAGAAATCGACTTCACGTTCTTCCTCGAGGCGTTTGAGGGCGTGTTTGGGAACCATCTTATCCACGACATTGTTCATCCACTCCTCGGTGGGAGTTGGCGCTTCGATGGCGACAAGCTGCCGATTGATGCGGAAAACGATCGGTGTGCCGATTTTGATGTGGACATCGGAAGCGCCACCTTGGATGGCGATAGCAAGAATGCGATGGAATATTTCCATGGCTCTGATTTACAATGCGATGGCTTGGATGGCGAGAGGATTTATGAGAACTAAATCGCTTCGGAAAAAGCGAGGAGATCGAGGCGTTCCTGGGCGGCTTTGGAGAGGTTGGTGAAGACCATGGAGACACTGTAGCCCATATTCCGGTTGCCCGTGCAGGCGACAATAACTCCGGTGCAGTGGATTTTTTTAGATTCGAACGAGGTGTAGAGATCGACGGTCATCTCCCGCCAGACGGGAATGGGCCGATGCGATTGAAATTCAATGCCATTTTTCCGTATGCAAACGGAATCAGCAGGCAAGGTGAGGCGAGTTTGATTTTGATCAACCTTTAGCAGTTGAAAAATCCCAGAGGTATCAAGTTTGCTTGTGCTCATATTGGACATGATAAACCTATCATACAAACCCCGGTCGTCAACGCAGGGGGAATGGAGCGGGTGGAGGTTATGGACGCAGGACACGGCCCGCTTTCTTTCGAGTGCGGTGTGAAGCGGAGCGCCACACCGGACTTTGGAACGATGCGCCGCGATGGGGAGCCGCGTTGACTCGGGATGCACTGGAAAAGCGGCGTGGCGCTTCGCTTCCCGCCGCACTCCAAATTTCGGGTTACGCGGGCTTTTTGGTGGAGAAAATGCGGTTGGCTTCGTCGAGGGTTTCTTTGGAGCCGATGTCGAACCAGAGGCCGGGAACGGTCCAGGTGTAAACGGGGAGCCGAGGGTAAAGCCATTGCATCAGGCGGCCGGGTTGATCGGGATTATTCCCTTCGGCGATGTATTGCTTGATAAGCGGGAGAGTGGCTTTGGGATAATAATATAGGGCGATGCCGATGAGGCTGGACTTGGGGTTCTTCGGCTTTTCCTCGAAGGAGACGATGCGGCCATCGGGGGCGAGTTCGATGGAACTGTATTTGGTGACGACATCGAGATTGCCCACATCGTAAACGCCGAGGACGGGAGCGTTTTTTTGGCGGCAGAAGCGGCCGAATTCCTCGATGGATTGGCTGAAGAGGTTGTCGCCCGCCACCACGATCAAATCGTCGTCGATTTTTTCCTTCGTAACAACGAGGTGGAGATCGCCGATGGCACCGAGTTTATTGGAATCGTCCGTGGACTTATCGTTGACGATGGTGAAATCGAGTTTCGCGCGACTGGAATAGGCATCGGCCCATTTCTGGAAATGATCGGCAAATTTGGCGTTCGTCACGACGTAGACGCGATCGATATTGCCAATGGGAGCGACGTTATCCAGAACGTATTCGATCATTGGTTTGCCGGCCACCGGCAAAAGGGGTTTGGGCTGATTAAGGGTCAGCGGATAGAGTCGTGTGGCGTAGCCTGCTCCCAAAATTAAAACTTTCATCCCTTATAATTATGCCGGATTTTCAAATAATCCAGGGGTCACCTGTTGCACAAATTCCTGGGCGCGCGCCAAAATTTCGGCGCCAGACTCGCGGGCCAGGGCCCAATCGGCGAGTTTGACGGCTTCGGAGTGTTTTAACCGCCGGATTAAAAATTTCACCTGGGGGACATAGGATGGGGCCACGCTTAGTTCATCCACTCCCAAACCCAGCAGCAAGGGGACCATCGCGAGATCATTGGCCATTTCGCCGCAAACGCCGGTCCAAATGCCGTGCTTTTTCCCCGCCTGCGCGGTCATGTGGATAAGGTGGAGGATGGCGGGATGGGATGGTTCGTAAAGGTGGGCAATTTTTTCATTCAGGCGATCGACCGCGAGGGAGTATTGAATGAGATCGTTGGTGCCGATGCTGAAGAATCTCGACTTGGGAGCGAAGGAATTGGCGATCAAGGCGGCGCCTGGAATCTCGACCATGATGCCGATATCAAGGTTGCGATCGTAAGGGATGCCTTCATTGTCCAGCTCCGCTCTATACTGTTGGACGAGCGCATTCGCTTTGTCCAACTCGCCCATGCAGGAGATCATGGGGTACATCATTTTGATATTGCCCTCGACGCTCGCCCTTAGGATGGCGCGGAGTTGGGCGCGAAAGATTTCCCGCTCCTGCAAGCAAAAGCGGATGGCGCGCCAGCCTAAAAATGGATTCATCTCGGAGGGCATGCCGACATGGGCGACAAACTTGTCCCCGCCTAAATCGAGCGTGCGGATGACGACGGGGTTGGGCTTTAAAGCGGAGGCCACAATCCGAAAAGCTTCATACTGTTCATCCTCGCTCGGAAGCGTGGTTCGATTCAGGAACAGGTATTCGGTGCGGAACAGTCCAACCCCTTCGGCGCCGGATTGCCGCACGGAATCGAGATCGCTCGGGCTGCCAATGTTGGCCGAAAGAATAATCCGTTTGCCATCCAGAGTCAGGGCGGGCTTGTCGACGATATCCTTCAGCTTGTCCTGGAGGTGGGCATGCTTCTGCACGAGCTGGCCGTACTCGTAGAGAGTTTGGTCGGTCGGATTGACGATAAACAGCCCGTTATAACCATCGAGCAGGGCGTAGTCGTCCGAGTTAAGCTGCGTGCTGAGATTGGGCACGCCCACAATCGCGGGGATTTGCAGCGACCGGGCCATGATGGCGGTGTGGGAGGTTTTGCCGCCGACATCGGTGGCAAAACCAAGGACCAGTTTCTTATCCAACCCAGCCGTGACCGAGGGAGAAAGATCGTGGCTGAGGATGATGGAGGGGACCTTCAGTTGCTGAAAGCTGGTATCCTGGCGGCCGAGAAGATTGTCGAGGATGCGGGCGGTGACATCGCGCATGTCGGTGGCGCGTTCGCGAAGGTAATCATCGTCGATCCTGGAGAGGGCGGAGGCGTATTTTTCGGCAACCTGGGTAAAGGCGAATTCAACGTTGACCCGATGGGTGCGCAGATGCCGCTCGACTTCGTCGAGCAACGTGCGATCTTCCAGGACCAGCAGGTGCGCATCGAAGATGCTGGCGTCTTCGGAGCCCATGGCCAATTCGACCTGGCGCTGGACTTCGAGGAGTTGATGCCGCGTGATGACGAGGGCTTTTTCGAGACGCCCTAATTCCTCCGCCAGCTGGTCTTCGGGAACCTCCCAGCGTGGAACACAATCAGACCCCTTTTGGAGCACAAAAATAGGCCCCTGGCAGACCCCCGCGGAGGCAGGGATTCCCCGGAAAATTCGTTCTCCCGGTTTGGGGTTTTCTGGCATACTTGATTAATAGCCCTTTCCAGCGTTCTTGGGAAGGGTCTTCCGCCGCCGGCTCCCATGGCAATGGCCATCGAAGCGGCTATTTTTTGATCAGCGCCTTGATCTCTTTGGGCAGGTCAAAGGTATCGGCTGGCACGGTATCAAATTCCATTTTATCCATCTTCATCACTTGTTCCATGCCGCTCATTTTTTGAGTGATGACCGAAGGCATAAGGAAGTTGTCGAATTTTTTATACTCACTGATCACCGTGCTGACTGGAACGGCGCCGAACGGTGATTCCTGGCTCATGGTGGACCCGCGTTGAAGCCCGGTGGCCTTGCTGTAGTATTCAATGGTTTCGAGGTCGCTTTTATCGACCGTCTTGACCTTGTAGCAGTCTTCGCCCTCGAATTTCACTAAATCCAGGGTTTCCATCGATTTGTAATTTTCGGGACTGTGCAAAATGTGATTGAAATCCGCCTGGGTGGCCACTTGATCGAGCATTTTGTCCTGAAGGAGCATGGGACCAGTCAACGGGTTCAACATGTAGCCGACCGAGCCGTCATACCCAGTCGTAATGTCCCCCACGCCGGGCAAGTTGACCTTCAGCAGCATCTTGTTCGGGTCGGCGGCGTAGGCTTCGAGGGTTCCCTTGATTTGCTGGGCAGGCATTTCGACCGTGCCGACGGCATGCTGGGACTTATGTTTTTTGTAAGCCTCGGCCCCACCCATTTCCTTGATGGAACGCTCGATGATTTCGCGGGCGGGTGGCAGGTCCTGTTTGGCCGCCGATTTAACCTCGGGGGTGGATGCGGGAGCGGGAACGGGAGCTTTGTCTATTTTGGGAGGAGGGGTCTTGGTGTTCTGCGCAAAAACAGGTGAACACGCCAGGGCGCAAGCCAGCGAGAACGAAAATAGACTTACCTTTTTGAAGAAACTCGCTTTCATAATATTAAGTCCCGAGCTGCCGGAGACCGCCTTCATCATTCTTCCAAAACCGGGACTTGCAAGCTAAATTGGCTAACGATTCATCACTTTCCATTAGTCATCGCCTTAGTCATCTGCTTTGCCAGGTCATCGGAAAAATCGCCCGCGAACGGGTAGATTTGCTGCACCTGGTTGGAGGGATTTATGACAATCGTGCGGAAACCGTGATTAAAAAGCCCATTATCCGGTTTAACATCGAGGGAAAACAGCTTGGTTAGGTTGTTGATCTGTTCCCTGGAGCCCGTCAAGAAACTCCAATGGTTGGAATCATAAAGATATCTTTTTGCGTAGGCTCTTAACACCTCTGGGGTGTCGAATTCTGGATCAAAGGAGACCGAGAGAAAATGCCAATTGGTCCCAATGTTTGTTTGCGAGCCGAGCTTTTGAGCGGCTTCGGCAAAGTTTTTGGAGAGTCGCGGGCAATAATCCGGCACGGGACAACGAGTGAAGATGAAATCCAGCGCCACCGCCTGGCCTTTGAAATCGCCCAGATTTACCTTGGCGCCAAACTCGTTGGTGAAGGAAAAAGGGACTTCGGGAGATTCCGCTGGCGAGCCGGCAGGTGGCGAAGAAGCCGCGGAGGTGGCAGGCGCGACCGGGACCGGACGTGGATGGCCGTCGCGGGGGGTGATTTTCTCGATCCAGCTCTGTTCATCTACCACCCTCAAGCGGAAAGTGACTTCATCCCCGGCTTGCAGCCCATTGGTCTCCTGGGGATTCCTGACCTTGAACGGCATTGTCATGCCCGGCATGTAACTGGACACGGGCTGATGGGCGATGGTGACGGTATGGTCTTCGGTGCTCACCTGCTGGACGACACCGGTGAGGGAATACGTTTTCCCCGGCAGATCCTCAACGGTCCGGCTCGAACTGGACCCGCGCCGGTTGCACCCGAGCAGCAGTCCCAAGCCGGCGGCCAGGGCGAGAATCCCCACTTTCGTCATGGGGACTTCCTTACCGCACCTCGCGAGAGCGGGCAAGGGTCAAATGGCATACCGAAAGGGGTAATGAATACCACAGGGCGGTGGTCGTCTATCCCAATAACCCGAGGCGTTCGCTCTCGAACGGCGAGGGTCTTGTGAACACAGTTTCTCAAAAACGAGTTCGGTGGTTCAAAGGCAACCTGTTCTAAACCATATTGATTCATCGATGCCCCTTTGACCCACGGTGCGCCACGCCTTATCTTGTCTGGAGGAATCCTTATGAAAATTCAAATCAAAGCCGCTGGTCTGGTCTCGTCTGCCGCTCTGGTGGTGGCGTTGCTGGTTTCGTTGGGGGCCGCGTCCGATCCAACCCCGCCAGAGCCCGTGGATCCCACGGTGACGCCCGAGAGTACGAACGAGGTGGCGGTGCTGAAGGAGATTCCCGCCGCCTTGCCCCCGAATTTGGCGCTTTCACCCGGCATCGAGGAAATTGTAAAGCTGGCGCAAGGAGGGGTCTCGGATACGGTTTTGCTGGCTTACATAGACCGAATGGACAAGCGGTTCGATTTGAAGGCCGATGAGATTCTCTATTTGAACGATCTCGGTCTCTCGCAGGACGTGATCGCGGCCATGCTGACGCACGATGGCGGAGATGCCACGCTGGCCCAGAAGGTTTTGGAGCAAGACCGGTCGGGAACGACCTCCCCCACGGCACCGCAAGTCGCGGCGACGACAACCCCGCCGGCCGCGCCGCCAACGCAAGCTCCCCTGATCGTAACGAGCAACTACACGCCGAACCCTGCGCCGCAATACCAGAATTTTGGCGCGGAACAGCAGCAGCCTCCCGCCATCGTGCAACAACCGGCGGTAGTCCAACAACCGGTGGTGGTGCAACAGCCGCAGGTCGTGGTGGCCCCTCCCACGGTCTATGATTCGCCGGAGGCTTCCTACAGCTATTTTTATTCGTCGCTTTCTCCGTATGGATCGTGGGTCTTGATGGATGGCTACGGCTGGTGCTGGCAGCCCACGGTCGCGGTGGTGAACACCGGGTGGAGGCCGTATTGCCATGGGGGCCGCTGGCTCTACAGCGATTGCGGCTGGTATTGGCAATCGGACTATTCGTGGGGCTGGGCGCCATTCCATTACGGCCGGTGGTTTTGCCCGCCGGGACGGTCCTGGGTATGGGCTCCGGATTATACCTGGGGCCCGAGCTGGGTGACGTGGCGCTCGCATGAAGATTATTGCGGCTGGGCTCCTCTGCCTCCGCACGCGATCTACCATGAAGGGATTGGCTTCACTTACTATGGAAGCCGGGTGGGGGTTGGCTTTGGCTTTGGCTTGGGATTTGATTATTTCACCTTCGTCCCGACCCGTCATTTCAGTGACCGGCGCTTGATCTCGCATGTGATTGCGACTCGTGAAGCCGCGGGTATCTATCGCCATAGCACGGTGGTGAACAATTACGCGCACGGGAATGGCAATACATTCATCAACATCGGCATCAGCCGGGAACATATCGTCAATGTGACCCATCATGATATTCCGCGGATCGCGGTGCGCGATGTGGATCGCGGGCATGGCGGGGGTGGCCGCCCTGACCGGATCGTGCATGAAGGCCGCGAGCCCGTCATCCTTAGGCCCAAGCCGCCGACCGTCGAGGCCGCGCACCAATTCGACGTGCGCAAAAACCAGGAAATGGAACGGGTCGCGGTGGCCTCTTCGTCCCGTGGGCAAGTCATTCCCGGCCGGAGCCCCAGCGCGGGCAGCAGTGGATTTGCGGCGAATAATCCTCCCGCCCGCCAATTTTTAAGCCCGCGCGCGGCCCAAAATATCGAAGGAACCTCGCCGAGCAGACCCGCGGATAATGCGCGCGATAAGGTCGCGACCCGCGCGGTGGTGCCACCTTTGGGCAAGCCCGCGCCTTTAAAGCCGGAGCCTCCCTCCATCATACCTCCGGCTGTGCGCACCCGCGCGCGGCAAGAGACAACGGTCGCGCCGTCGCCCACGTTTCCTCCTTACAATTACAACTCCAGCTCCAGCTCGATTGCCAATCGACCCGCAGGCACACCGCAAGCGCCCGGCCGCGTTACCCCGGCTCAGCAACAAACTCCCGCGCCGCAGAACCATGCGATTAATCCAGTTCCCTCCACCCCGCGCGCGGAGCAACCGTATTCACGCCCGATTACCCAGCCGCAACTCGGCTCGCAAATCCCACAGCAACGCGTGGGGCCGCAAACTCCCGCAACCCAACCAGCGGTGCGCCAGCCGGAGCCGAATCGTAATGTAATCGTCCCCGGATCGCGGCTCGCCGAAAATGGGGTCCCCGGTTACAACTCCGGGAATTCCGGAATCGTGACCCCACGGCCTGCGCCCACAGTGCCATCGACGCCGATCCCGGCACAACGGCCTGCCCCGAGCATTCCATCGACACCCGTGCCGGTTCAACGGCAGGAGCCGATCGCCCGGCCGACTCCAGCGCCTTCCTACCATATCCCGGCGCCATCGTATCAGCCCAGGCCCACACCTTCCGCTCCTCCCAGCGTGCCGAACAATATCGTGCCCGCCCAACGCGTGAGTCCCGCGCCTTCCGCGCCCGCCCCGAGCGCGCCCGCACACGCCCCACAAAACGTGCAACGAGCGCCCTCGTCCCAGCCGCAACAGGGCAACAATCGCCGCAACGAAAATCCACGGTAAGCGAAAGGAGGGGAACTATGCGCGGCCTTTTTTCGTTGCTGGGGCGGAGTGTAATCACGGCCATGGCGGGGATTCATCTTTCGCACGCGTCGACCGTGATTTACCAAACCGGGTTTGAAAAATCGGAAGGATACGATCCCGCGTTCACTTTGAGCGGGCAACGCGGATGGGTAAGCGAAGGCTCGGGGGGCAATGGACTTTTGGATGCCTTTGTGGACCTGGGCCAGCAAGCCTACATCGGTTTTACCGGGCCCACTGCCGCGGATAATTCCACCAGCCTTTTCCGGCCAATTCAATACCAACCGGTCCCCACCGCCGCTTCAATCATCAAGTTCTCCGTGATCATGGAGATCGTTCCCTCCACCAACGGCCACGACGACGACTTCCGCTGGAGCGTCTATAACAACGCTGCTTCGCCCGACCGTTTGTTCGCCATCGATTTCGAAGGCCGCAACGAAAACACCGGCGCCATCGCCCTCATTCTCGACAATGGCCAGGCCATCGATACTGGCTATGTCTTCGGCTACGATGGAACCTATACTCTCGATGTTTGGTTCGACTTTGCGCGCAACCTTTGGAGCGCTGCCCTGAACGATTTCGTGATCGCCAATTCCGAACCGATCACCACCCAAAATGCCGATCTGTCTCTTGGTGATGTCGATGCCGTCTGGATCCTGCACGATCTCCAGCATTCCGGGGACAACTACATGCTCTTCGACAACTACCGTGTCACTGCTGAAGATGTGACTTCGATCCCAGCCACCGTGCAGGCGCTGGGCATGAGCGAGGATGATTTCTTTCAACTTCGGGTCATGGGCGAGGCGGGCCTGCACTATTCCGTCGAGGTGACCATCGATTTTCAGGATTGGTTTTCGCTGGGAACTTTCCTCGCGCCGCCGGGAGGCACGTTTACATTTGAAGACACCACCTCGAAAGGATTCCCGCGCGGCTTCTATCGTGTGCGCGAGGTGGATTGAAATTTGAAATTTATGGGCGGGATTCTTCTTTCTTCAGCAGGGCCGTGACCTGTCTTCGTGTCGGCAACCCCTCTTGAGCGCCGAGCTTGGTCGTGGCCAAAGCGGCCGTGGTGTTTGCGAGCCGTCCCATTTCCCGCAGCGAGAGATCTTCCGCAATTCCCACGGCTATTCCCGCGACGAAAGCATCTCCCGCCCCCGTGGCATCGATGCTCTTCACTTTAAGTCGCGGTAACAGAAGTTCCTCGTCGCGCGTCACCAGCAAATCGCCTTCATCCCCCGCTTCCAACGCCACAATCTCAATCCCTCTGGCGAGAAGATCGCGCGCCGCTGCCAGGGCCCTGGGCCGATTCCTGACGGCAATCCCGGTCAAGACCTGCGCCTCATCCGCATTGGGGCGTATGAGAGTGAGCAAGCGGGCGAGTTGCGCGGGAAGTTGTCGCGCTGGCGCGGGATCGAGGACCACGCGCGCCCCGTTCTTTTTTGCCAGGCGCGCCGCCGCGATGATGCACGGCACGGGTGATTCAAACTGTGTCAGCAAAACTTTGGTGGCGGTCAAAATCCCGGAAGCCTTGCGAATATCCCCCACCGTGAGCGAAAGATTTGCCCCCAGCGCGGCAGAGATTTGCTTTTCGCCCTTGGCATCGACCGTGATGACAGCCGCCCCGGTTTGTGCGCGAGCCTTTTTGAAGACGTGGGAAGTATCAACACCTTCGCCCTCGAGCTTATCCAGCAGCTCTTTGCCGCGCGCGTCCGCGCCTACCGCGCCGATCAACGCCACTCGTGCGCCCAAACGGGCCGCCGCCACCGCTTGATTTGCCCCTTTGCCGCCCGCGCCGAGATATAACGCCTCGCCCAAAACGCTCTGCCCCGGCTTCGGCAACATCGGGCCGCGAATGATGAAATCACTGTTGATCCCGCCCAGCACGACGACATCGAATCGCTGTCCCATGCCCGGCTCCCGTCAACTCTCGATCACGTTGATCTCGATCGGCTCGACGCTCACGCCCAGGCCCTCGAGCCATTTGATCGCTGCTTTCACCTCCGACCGCTTGCCATCCAGCTCCAGGCAAACGATCCCGATCTCATCCGTAACACTCGCCTGGCGGACATTCGTCACCACCTTGAACTTCTGCGTGAGCTGCCAGATCACCGGCGTCTTGATCAACTTCGGCGGATACATCAGCCACAAGCGGCTCTTCTGTTCCTGGTCCGGCGAAGTCTTCGCCACGCTCGCTTTTTTCTTCTTGGGTGCGGCCATAAATTAACCTCCGGCAATCGCGGGAATGATGCTGATTTCGTCCGTCGGTTTAATCGGTGTCTCCTGATTTTGCAGGAAACGGATATCCTCCTCGTTCACATAGACGTTCACGAAGCGGCGCACCGCCCCTTGCTCATCGAGCAACCGGTCCTTGATCCCGGGGAAGCGTGATTGCAGTTCCGAGATGACGCCCGCGATGGTCGTCCCGGTTACTTCGATCAATTCTTCCTCGTTGGTTAATTTGCGCAGTGGAGTTGGAATTCGAACTTTGGCCATAAAATTATCAAGCTGGGGTTAATTTTGTTTCGATATCGAGCAACGCTTCAAACTCGCGCAAGCTGGGGCGGATCTCGCGCGTGCGGCCGACATGCCCGGCCACCGCGTCCAACGTTTTCAATCCATTGCCGGTGATGCAGAGCACAGCCGAATCATTCGCCCCAATCCGGCCATTCGCAATCAGTTTCTTCGCCACGCCCACGGTCACGCCGCCCGCCGTTTCCGTGAAAATGCCTTCGCATTCGGCCAGCATTCTGATGGCGTCGCGGATCTCCTCATCCGTCACATCGTCCGCCGCCGCGCCCGTTTCCTTCATCACGCGCAACGCGTAGAAGCCATCCGCCGGCGTGCCGATCGCCAAGGATTTCGCGATCGTATCCGGCTTCACCGGCTTGAAGAAATCCATGCCCGCCTTTTGCGCGGTTGAGATCGGCGAACATCCCGTCGCCTGTGCGCCGTGCACCTTGAACTTTGTCTCTTCCACCAAACCGAGCTTCGTCAGCTCCAAATAGCTCTTTTGAATCTTCGTGAGCAACGAACCTGAAGCCATCGGCACCACTGTATGCTGCGGGATTTGCCAGCCCAATTGCTCCGCGATCTCGAACCCCATGCTCTTCGATCCCTCGGCGTAATACGGCCTCATGTTTACATTCACGAAGGCCCAGCCAAACTTCCCGGCGATCTCCGCGCACAATCGGTTGACCTCGTCGTAATGGCCCTTGATCCCGATCACCTGCGCGCCATACACCAGCGAGTTTACGATCTTTCCTTGCTCCAGATCCGCCGGGATGAACACATACGCCTTCAACCCGGCCGCCGCCGCGTTTGCCGCCACCGAGTTCGCCAGATTCCCCGTGGAGGCACAGGCCACCGTCGTGAACCCCAACTCCCGCGCCCGGCTCAACGCCACGCTCACCACCCGATCCTTGAACGACAACGTCGGGTAATTCACCGTGTCATTCTTGATCCACAATTCCTTGATTCCCAACCGGCGCGCCAGTCGATCCGCCTTGATCAATGGCGTGAAACCGACCTTCGCCCCCACCGTCGGTTCGCCCGCGATCGGCAGCAACTCGCGGTAACGCCACATCGTTTGCGGGCGCGACTCGATCTGCTTCTGCGTCAAGGTCTGTTTGATCCGCGGGTAGTCGTAAGCGACCTCGAGCGGGCCGAAATCGAATTCGCACACATGAGTCGCCGTCAGCGGGTATTCCCTGCCGCACTCGCGGCATTTGAGCGCCTTCATGAAACCTGAGTTCTTATCCATACGCGTTTTAATTTTCCTGAAGGGGGAAATAAAAAACCCCTTCTCGTGCGAAATGAGAAGAGGTCAAAACTCTGCGCTTGCTTCTCATTTCTCTCAGTTATCTGAGCTGGATTTGGCACCTGGACATTCGAGATCGCACCCGAATCGGTTGCCGTGGCTTCACAGGGCCAGTCCCTCAGCCACTCTTAATGAGACCGCTGATCGTCAAATCAACGGATGCGGATACATTGATAGATTGGCTGCGAACTGTCAACTATCTGTTTTTATCCTCGTCCTCCCCGGGCAATGGGATCGAATACAATTTGTTGGGTTGATGCTGGCGGCGGTCGAGGCGCGAACGAGGACGCGTGGCCTTCGATGGCCCCGTAACCGATGAGGAACGAGGCCAGACCAAAAGATTTAGGGTTTCGGAATTCCTTTTGGTGTTCGGTCTAGTTCCCGTAAAAATTAATTTCCCCGGTGGAAAGATCATACACCCCTCCGACCAGACCTATCTCTCCCCGATCAAGCATTTCGCGGAGAATAGAGCTCCGCTCGCGAATTTGTTTCATGACCAGCCGCACATTCGCCTCCGCTACCTTGGCCACGAAGGAATCATTTTTTGAGTTCCTCGGTTGCACATCGCCGGGCACCTGTTCGATCGCTGGTTTCACCCGCGCCAGCAAACCGGTGAGATTGCCCAACTGCACATTGTCCACGGCCCCTTTGATCGCGCCGCAATCGGAATGGCCGATGACAGCAATCGCCTTTGCGCCAGAAACCTTGCAGGCGAATTCCATACTCCCAAGGATATCCTCATTCACAATATTGCCCGCGATGCGCGCGCTAAAAATACCCCCGATCCCCTGATCCAGAACCTCCTCGATCGGCTTTCGCGAATCGATGCAACTCAAGACGACCGCGATTGGATACTGCCCCGAAGCGGTGGCCTTTATATCAGCCGCTGAATTCCGCACGAGAGGATGCCCGGAAACAAACCGCGCATTGCCCGCGCGCAATTCCGCCACGGCCTGCCGCGGCGACATCGCCTTCTGGCTTTGCTTCGTCGGCGGGGGCGTGGCCACCACGTTCGTGGTGCTCTGCGAGGTCGATAGTTGCCCTTGCCGCGAACACTGGCACCCCGTCGCAAAAAGAACTATCGCAGCCAGGGTGGTCAACAGACTCCGTTGGTTCGTCAAGATTCGCATCAAGTCAGGCTATTGTAATGCGACTTAAATTACGATCTATTTCGCCGCCTCTGCTTCGGCTCTAAGCTTTCTACCGGTCAATACGGAAGCTCAGAGAACGGCTTCGTCAGTGTCAAAAGACGTCGTCCTTAGTCGTGTGCATCTGGCGTTTAGTAACCACGTCTGACGCTAACTTGGACCATGGAACGCCTGCGGATGGAGACATGGTACGTCTCAGGTTCTAAAAAAACCGACAGGTAGTATCAATGGTTAGGACCACCACTTACATGAAGTCACGTCCATCAGCATTTTCGACATGTCAACAAACCATTCCTGGGTGTCGCCTCGCCTCCAAGATCTCAATCCGCCGTTCCTGCATTTAAACAGCAACTTTTTATGTCTTTTTCCAGAAGGTGCTTTAACCCACACCTGTCACCAGCAAGGCTAAAGCTCGTTTCTTACGCGAGGGCACCTCGATTCCCACTTTCATCGAAACTGATCGAAAAAGGAATGATCTACCTCAAAAACCTCCTTTCGGCGGAGGCCAAGTTGCTTCGCCTCGAAGAGCTCCACCAACCTCTCCCCATCGACTAGCTCAATCTGAATTACGCCTTCTCGATTCGCCTCCTTTTCCGCGTCGGAGCTAAACCAACCTGTCGTAATGAAAATTCCTTTTTCGGATCTCCCCATAACCGCGTTTCTGAAGTCCCCGACCTGCGCGCGGCTGACGGCGTTACGGATCCGCTTGCATTGAAACGAAACCTTCATCGTCACCAATGGATTCAGTCGGAGGACACCCACCTCATCGATGCCTCCATCGTGACTCTTGACAGATAACGAACCGTAGCCACCACCGGCGCCGACCGGGATTCCGGAGGCCACGCCGGGCAATCAATTCCAACGAGAGGCTTCCAGTTAGTCCGCATGCCCGGTCACCTCCACATCCCCGGAAACCGACCTATTTAAACTGCCGCACCTATGAACTAGCGTGAGAAACCAAGGGATCCACCCTTGCGTGCCCGATTGGAATCTGGCACATGTTTGCCATGAGAAAATCCGGAAAACGCGAGTTCAGCGTCATCGTGGAGCAAGATGAGGAGGGCTATTACGTCGGCAGCGTTCCGGAGCTCCGAGGGTGCCATACCCAGGCCCGCTCTCTCGATAAACTCATGGTGCGCGTTCGAGAAGCGATTGAGCTTTGCCTGGAAGTGGAAGGCGAGGCAACCGCCACCACAGAGTTTATTGGCGTGCAACGTATCGCTATTTGACCATCCACGTTTGCCCCGGCTGCGAGGACGGGAGGTTATGGCTGCCCTGCGACGGGCTGGTTTCGCTCTGCAGCGGATAAAAGGCGGCCATCATTTCATGCGCCACGACGATAGGCGCTGCACGGTTGTCCCTCTTCATGCTCGCGAAACAATCGGTCCAGGCCTCTTAACCAAATTCTAAAAGATACGGAAATGGAGATCGAAGAATTCGAAGGTTACTTGTAACCCGATACACCGCTCGTTCCCCGGCCTCCACCTGCCGAGAATTAGGCTCATATGATCTTCCTTCCCTATCTGCTTGTGCTCGCATGAGGTCATACCGGATGAAGACGTGGAACGACTTCTTAAAGCCGAGCTGCAGCGGTCCGGTCATTCCTTCGACGAGACTTTGAACAGAGCTGTTCGTGTCGCGCTCGGCGGCCGTCGGCCATATGCAAACCGACCAGAGGCAGTGATTGTCGCGCGACCGATGGGACTGCGTGGCAGGTACGATTCCCGGAGTTTGCATCGTTTAAGCGATGATCTTGAAAGCGAAGCGTTTTTCGAGAAGACCAAACGCGTGGAAGGAAGTTGATCATTTCTGATTTAGATTTGACCCGGCAATTGCTGTTGGATAGGGTTTATTTTTATTCACCTCGATAACGAACAAAGAGAGACCATTATGGAAAAGGAAATTAAACCCATTATTTCGGGCGGTTCTCGCCGCGAGTTTATGAAGAAGGGCGCCACTGTCGCGGTCGCGGCGGCCGCCACCGGCTTTCTGAAGACTCCTGTTTACGGGCAAAACCAAGCTCCCTCGGCCAACGTCGCCGGGGCGAACGATAAGCTCACTGTCGCTTTCGTCGGCGTGGGCGGGCAGGGCATGGCGCATGTGCGCTCCCAGAAATCGCATGCGGCGGATAACAATGTGGCCCTCGTGGCCGTCTGCGATGTGTGGCAAAAGCGCATTGAAGGGGCCAAGGAGTACATCGGCGGCGATTGCAAGGGCTACGACGATTATCGCAAGATTCTCGATCGCAAGGATATCGATGCCGTGACCGTCGCGACCGTCGATCATTGGCACGCTCCGATCAGTATCGATGCGCTCAACGCCGGCAAACATGTGTATGTGGAAAAGCCGATGACCCGCTATTTGGGCGAGGCCTTCGCGATCCACGATACGGTGAAGAAAACGGGCAAGATTTTGCAAGTCGGCTCGCAAGGTTGCTCGGATGCCAAATGGCACAAAGCGGCGGAACTGATCCGCGCGGGGAAGATCGGCAATCTGGTCATGGCCCAAGGCTCCTATCCCCGCAATAATCCGAAGGGCGAATGGAACTACGCCATCGATCCCGATGCCAAGGCGGACAACATGAGCTGGGATGCCTGGACCGGCCAGGTAAAACGCAAATCTCCCTTCAGCGCCGATCATTATTTCCGCTGGCGCAAATATTACCCCTATTGCGCGGGGCTGCTGGGCGATCTCTTCCCGCACCGGTTGCATCCTTACATGCTGGCCACGGGCAATCCGGAATTCCCCACGCGCGTGGTCTCCGTCGGCACGAAGAAAATTTTGAGCGACAAAAATACGCCCGGAACCTGGTATCGGGATGTGCCGGAGCACGTGGAAATCCTCGCGGAATTCCCCAGTGGCCTGGTGATGGTGATGGTGGCCAGCACGGTGTGCGAACATGGCCTGGTCGAGCAGATCAACGGCCATAAGGGCACTCTCTATTTTTCGGGTAATCGCGTGCAGTTGAATCCCGAGAAGGCTTACGCCGAAGAGGTCGATCCCGAGGATTATAGCGGGCTCAACCCGGTCGAAGATGTCGGCGTGCATGAAGCGAATTGGTTCAAATCGATTCGCGCCAACAAGCAGCCGAACGCGGGCATCGATCTCGCCGTCCGTGTGCAAACGGTCATCTCCCTGGCCGAGATGTCCGAACGCCTCGATGTGGCCTGCCTCTTCGACGAGAAGAGCCGCAAGATCACCACGGGCCCCGATGGCCGCGAACTCAAACCGCTCGATTACGAGACGGAATTGAACATGAAATATACCCCCGAGAAGGTCTAGGCGAACCAGCTTTTGCGCGAGGGGTTTCCGCAAGGAAGCCCCTCGTTTTGCGTACCGATGGAAATGATCAAGGCAGCGCGGAAGGCCATGGCCACTCGATTCGAGATCGTGGCCTTCGGGGCGAATAGCGTCTCGACGCGCGCGGCAACCGAGGAGGCGCTGGATGAGATCGAACGGCTCGACCGCAAGCTGAGCCTCTACAATCCATCGAGTGAGATCGCGCAGTTAAACGGCCGGGCCGCGCACAGCCCCGTGCGCTTGTCTCCGGAGGTGTTTGAATTGCTTTTGCAGACCGCGCGTCTCTCAAAAGCCACCGGCGGCGCGTTCGATATCTCGATCGCGCCGGTGATTCGTTGCTGGGGATTCATGCGCGGCCAAGGGCAGATGCCGGCGGAGAGCGACATCGCTCTGGCCATGGAAAAATGCGGCATGGATCAGATCGAGTTTGATGACACGAATTTCGAAGTCCGTTTCACCCGCGAAGGAGTCATGGTCGATCTCGGTGCCGTGGGCAAAGGTTACGCCCTCGATCAAGCCGGGCGGATTTTGCGGGAGGGAGGAGTCGAGCATGCGTTGCTCCATGGTGGCACCAGCAGCGTTATCGGGATCGGCCACAATGCCGGCGAAGGCAAATGGAAGGTGGCCATCGATGGCCCGCCGCCCGAGAAAGCAGGTGAGACGAGCCCTCCACTGGCCGTGGTGGAACTGGAAAATGAATCGCTCTCCGTCTCAGCCGTATGGGGAAAACAGTTTGAAAACGAGGGCCGTAAATTCGGCCACCTGATCGACCCGCGCACCGGCTGGCCGGCCGAGGCAAATATGCTGGCGGCAGTGGTGTTGCCCTCGGCGATGGAAAGCGACGCGTTCTCGACCGCCCTGCTGATCGGCGGGGCGGATGCGATCGGGCCGACTCTCCAGGAGGCCAGGTGGATGCTGGTGGGGCAAGACTTGCACACCTCAGTCAGCGGGATCTCGCTTTGCTGAGACCAACCTTTACGAGTCACTTTTGAGCGCTTGGACGCGGGCGGTTTTTGTATTTCTCGTAGAGGCGGGTTTGCCGGGTCTCCATGGGCATTTTTTCACCGGCGATCCAGACCTGGGAAACTTTGACGCGGTCATCGAGGATGTTTCCATCGGCCAGGACGAAGGTCGCCTCCTTCCCCGCTTCGATGGAGCCGAGCCGGTCCGCGACCCCGAGGATTTGAGCGGGGTAGAGTGTGATCGATTTGAGAGCCTCCTGCTCCGGCAGGCCGAATGCCACCGCTTGCGCGGCGATGTAAGGAAGGTTGCGAACGGTCTCGGCGGCTTCACCACCGAGTCCTTCGCTGAGGATGACTTTGACGCCCGCTTTGGTCAGCACTGCGGGAGCTTTGAAGTGAACATCGTAGGGATCGACATCGCGCGCCGGGGTGGCGGCGAGAGCCTCGTTGACGTTGAAGACGCGTTGATCGATGACTGGCACATGGTTCGTCGCGAGCAACGGGGCCAGCAGCCAGGCATCGCGGCTGCCGCAGAGAACCATTTTGTATTTGCGCGAGGCGGCCCACTCGACCGCCGACTTGATCTGGCGAAACTCATCGGCATGGATGAAGAGCGGGGCCTCGCCTTTGACGAAGGGCAGCATTGCTTCCCAGGCCGGCACCGGCGTCGCCGCGGTCTTGCCGTGGCCCTTTTGCTTGAGATAAGCCTCGGCTTCGGAGAAGAAATCATCGAGTTCTTTCAATTTGGCCTGCCGCTCTTTGGCCTGATCCTCAATCGATTTCCATTTCTCCTTGTCCTTGAACCTCTCCTTGGGGGTCGTGTCCAGATCCATCGAAGGCCAGAAGATATTAAGTGCGACGGGCGCTTTGATGGTCATATCTTCGGTCGTCCAACCCCGTAGCGAGATGAGCCCGGATTGCCCGGCAACGATGCCGCCCGAGGGGATCGGCACGATATGGGTCACGCCGTTGAGGCGAGCCACGGTGAGAATTTCGGAGTCTGGATTCACCGCCAGCCATGATTGGATTTCGGGAGTGTACTCGCCCACTTCCGCGAAATCGCGGGTGGCCCGGATGGCATCGATCTCGATCAGCCCGAGGGTCGTGGCGGCGGCAATCATGCCGGGATAAAGATGCTTGCCCTGCAAATCGATCAGCTGATCCGCGCTCGCATCGCTGTTTTCGCCAACGCTTTTGATCTTTCCATCCTCAACCAGGACCTGCCCGGAAGAGATCGCCGGTCCGGAGATGGTATGGATGACGCCATTCTTCAGAAGGAGAGTCGCACCCCTGGATGGGAGTGAGACGGCTAAGAGGCAGAGCAGGGGGAGAAGTAATGTTTTCATATCAGAACGAATCGCAATGGATGCCCTTGTTTTCGTTAAGCAATTCGAGAGGCAGTTGGAAGAAAGCGGCCTTGGCTTTCTCGTTGGAATCACCCTCCTTGCTCAGACCCGCCACGCGTTTGGCTTTCTCGACGAGTTTGGTGCGTTCCTCATCTAGGGCAGCGGCGTGGGCCGCAACCGTGTTGCGGTCGAAATACTTTTTGCCGTCGATCCAGGTTTCAAGGCAGACGGTCTTCGAATCGAGCGGCGAGGCGGACCAGATCACGAAGTCTGCATCTTTTCCTGGCTCGAGCGAACCGACGTAGCGGTCGATGCGAAGTTGCTTGGCGGGATTGATGGTGACGAATTTGAAGGCTTCGATTTCAGGAGTGTCACCGTATTTCACGGCCTTGGCCGCTTCCGTGTAAAGCCGGCGGGCGAGATCGCTGGAGTCGGAATTGAAGGAAACAATCAAACCACGGTCGCGCATCAAGCTGCCCGCGAAGGGAATGGCATCGATCACCTCGTATTTATAACCCCACCAATCAGAGAAGGTGGAGACACCAGCGCCGTGTTTCGCGATTTCATCCGCGATCTTGTAACCCTCGAGGACATGCTGAAGCGTGGCGACGCGGACGCCGAAACTCTCCATGACCCGGAGGAAAGCGAGGATTTCATCCTGGCGATAGGAGTGGCAATGAATGAGGCGCTTACCCTCGATCAATTCGCCGATGGTTTCCAATTCCAAGTCGCGGCGGGGAGGGACTGGCAAGGTGGCGCCGGAGATCCTGGCGGCGGCTTCTTTTTTGTGAAACTCGCCCCATTCAGCGAGGTATTGTTTGGCTACGGTAAAGCGATTGGCCATGAAGGAAGGGACGCCCATGCGGGTTTGGGGATAGCGGGTGGTGTGCTTTTCGCCCCAGTTGGATTGTTTCACATTTTCGCCGAGGGCGAATTTGATTCCAGGCGGGGCGCCGGAGAATTTCATTTCTTCGGGGGAGGCTCCGTCACGCAGTTTGACCACGCAGTTTTGTCCACCGATGGGATTCGCCGAACCGTGGAGCAGGTTCGCGGTGGTCAAGCCACCGGCAAGCTCCTCGGCGATGCGCCGGGTTTCGGAATTGACGACATCGCCGATGCGGACCATGGCGGTGCTGGGCAACGTGCCTTCATTGACTCCTCCAAGGATCATGGAATGACTGTGGCAATCAATCAGGCCAGGAGTCACATGCTTGCCGGTGGCATCGATGACTAAAGCGTCCGCCGGGGCCTCCAGATTCTCTCCGACGGCTTTAATGACACCATCGACGATGAGGAGGTCGGCCTTCTCGAGACGGCCCTGGGCAGCGGAGGTCCAAACGGTTCCGCCTTTCACGAGGATCGCGGGGGGAGTCGCAAGAGGGCCGCGTTCTTCCCGCGGCGATTTGGCAATGCGCTCATTCATGAGCTTTTGCTTTTCCGCCTGCTTCGCGGCTTCGCGGGCTTTATCGTCCTGCTCGGTTTTTGTGAGGACCGGGTCTTTCTTTTCTTTGGTCTCGGCCTTGGCGGCTTCGGAAATGGGCCCGGGCTCGACGCGATAGACCCGGCCACCGATCCAGACTTCGCGCACTTTGTTGGTGGCGATGAAGTAACTGCCATCGACGACGGTGAGGTTGGCGAGCTTCCCGATTTCGATCGATCCCAATTGAGCGTCGAGGCCGCAGAGGCGGGCTGGAATCGTGGTCAAGGCGGCGAGCGCATCTTGCTCGGTCAAGCCCCGATCCAGGGCCATTCTCAGGTTTTTGCGGAAGGTCTTGCGATCCGCGAGACCGTAAGTGGTGAGAGCAACAACGAGACCCTCACGGCGAAGCACGGCGGGATTTTCGGCAGCCCAATCCCAGGAGCGGAGTTGGTCGAGAGAGATGGCGGACCAATCATCCTCTTCCGGCATTTTCGGCGCTTCGGGAAACGCGAGGGGAACGATGAATGGGGCTTCGGTTTGGCGGGCCAGCTCGGGGCGGCGCCATTCCTGACCACTGGCGACGATGGTGAAGTTAAGCGCGAGTTCGCGGGCGATTTGAGCGGCGCGGTCAACCATGAGAATGCTTCCAGGCTCGAAGACCACGCCCATTTTCGCCCGGCTCGCCGGAAGCAGAGCATCGAGGGCGATGTTGACCTCTGAGCCGGTGGGTTGAACAGCAGCGTAGTGTTGCGCATCGAAGAAGGCCTGGCGAACGACTGCGATCACCCCCATCAAGGATCGAGGGTAGGCATCGTCCTTGCCGGTATCCTGATCGAAGGCGACGTGCTGAAAAACGTCTGGCTTGAGGATGGTGTCGTTGGGGCGCTCGGGCTGGAGAAGGACGAAGGCACTGGTGCCACGAATAATTCCTTTCTCCGGGACGAAATTTCCCGCGCCGAAGCCAAGTTCACGTAATTCCTCCAAGCTCCTGGCGTCCGGCGTGTAACTTTGGGCGATGCGATGTTTGGGCGTGACCTGGCTCAGACCGTAACCGGGCCCGGGCGGGCCGGGATCCTTCTCCTGGCCGGTGATGCCGAAAAAATTGATGTCGGAACTTTTGGGGCCATCTTCGTAATTCGAAAAGGAAATGGTTTTGAGCCCCGGTTTCGCGGTGAGATAAGGATCTATAAATCCGGCGTAGATGGTTTCACCTTTCATGGACCAGACACGGGCATCGGTCGGAAGTTCGACGGTTTCGCCGACGGCCTCGATCTTGCCGTCGCGAATAATAACGGTGCCATTCTCGATCACAGTGCCGGGTTTTGTGACGACTCGGCCTCCGACCAGGGCGTGGACGCCGGGTGGCAATGGCTTGTGCCCCGGTGGCAGGATTTCCGTGGGGGCAGAGAGATTGAGGCGGGTGCTGAAGAAAATCCCGGCTCCGAAAAGACAAAACAGGCGCGCCAACATGGCGAGGACTTTATCTGGCCCGTTTTTTTTGCCAATCCTCTTTTGCCCGCCTGCCCGCTGTTTTCGCCTCTACCCTTCGCGGGGTGGAACAGGTAAAGTCAATCATGCCTACGAAAATGTTAGCCGCCTTGATGGCCATGATGTGCAGCTTCTGCGCAATTGGAGGCGGGATGGAGAATCTGAACGATTTCAAAGAATCCGCGGGTTTGTGGCGAAGTTGGGCCCCGCGCGGTGAAATCAGCCCGGCTTTCAGTATCGATTCGCACGGAGGGAGGAGCGGTGGCGCGGCGTTGCAGCTTTCCACGGACAATGAAAGTCAATTCGGGGCGTGGCGGCGGGAGCTTGCGGGTATAAACGCAGGGCAACTTTACCGGTTTAGCGCGTGGTATCGCGCGGATGGGATCCGAAACGAACGGCGTTCGGTAATCGCGAGGCTAGAGTGGCGCAATGCTCGGGGCGAGCAAATGCGTCCGCCTGAGTACGCGCTCGACGTGGCACGCGAAGGCAAATGGACCCAGGTGAAAATCGTTACCGCGGCGCCGGTCAATTCGACGAGGCTCGACATCCAACTCTCACTCGGTTTCGCGGCCAAGGCCACGCTCCGGTGGGATGATATCTCCCTGGCCGAGGAAACCGTGGCCCCAGATCGAATTGTTCGTGCTGCGACCATTTTCCATCGTCCCCGTGACACGAAATCTTCGGCCGAGAGCGTGGAACAGTTTTGCGCGATGGTAGAAAAGGCAGCTTTGGAAAAGCCGGATGTGATTTGCCTGCCGGAAGGAATCACGGAGGTGGGAACGGGTAAAACCTATTCGGAGGTTGCGGAACCGGTCCCGGGACCAACGACAGAGCAGCTGGGGAAACTTGCTCGGCAGCTCCATAGCTATGTGGTGGCGGGGATTTATGAGAGGGCTGGCTCCATTGTTTACAACACTGCGGTGCTGATGGATCGCGAAGGGAAGCTGGCGGGGAAATATCGCAAGACTCATTTGCCACGAGAAGAGTGGGAGGCTGGGATCACCGCGGGGGATTCCTATCCGGTGTTTGATACTGATTTTGGCCGGGTTGGGTTGATGGTCTGCTGGGACGTACAGTTCCCCGAGCCGTGCCGGGCGATGGGAGCGAAAGGAGCGGAGTTGGTGTTGTTGCCGATCTGGGGCGGAAGCGAGACGTTGGCCAAAGCCCGGGCCATTGAGAATAGCCTGTTCCTGGTGACGGCCAGCTACGACATGAAGACCTTCATTGTGGACCCGGCGGGTGAGGTTCTGGCGGAAGCGACGCGGGAGCATCCGGTTGTTTCCGCGGAATTGCATCTGGATCGCGCGATTTTCCAGCCATGGCTCGGGAATATGAAAACGCGGACGTGGAAGGAACGACGGCCGGACATTCCGCTGGCGGATGCGAAATAAAATGCACGGTCCACGCCCGGCCAGCCGCCTTGTCTCACCATGATTGTTTCGCGAAAGCCCGCTCTTGGGTTCATTTTCATCACGCTTTTTCTCGATGTGCTCGGCATTGGGCTGATCATTCCGATTCTCCCGAAGCTGGTGGAGCATTTGCAGGGGGATAACATTTCGGCGGCTTCGCATACGGTTGGTTTTTTGGCGTCGCTTTATGCGCTCATGCAGTTTCTCTGTGCGCCGATCCTGGGGAGCCTGTCGGATCGGTTTGGACGGAGGCCGGTGATACTGAGTTCATTATTGGGATCGGGGATCGACTATCTGGTGCTGGCCTTTGCGCCGAACCTGGGATGGTTCTTTCTGGGGCGAGCGGTGGCGGGGATCACCGGGGCAAACATCACGGCGGCGACGGCCTATATCGCGGACATCACGCCTCCGGAGAAGCGGGCGGCTAATTTCGGGATGATCGGCGCGGCATTCGGCTTGGGGTTTATCACCGGGCCGGCCATTGGCGGGTTTCTCGGGTCGGAGAATTTGAGGCTGCCATTTCTGGTCGCGGCGGGACTCGCGTTAACCAATTGGCTCTACGGCTTTTTTATTCTACCGGAGTCGCTCAGTGAGAAAAACCGGCGGCCATTTTCCTGGCGGCGAGCGAATCCAGTGGGCTCGCTTTCGAGCTTGCGGCGTTATCCATTCGTTCTGAATCTAGCTCTTTCCCTTTTCATAATGAATATCGCGCAGATGATGTTGCAAGGAACCTGGGCGCTCTATACTGCGTATCGGTATGATTGGAGCCCGAGGCAAATCGGGTGGTCGCTCACGTTCGTGGGAATTATGGCGGCGATCGTGCAAGGCGGGCTGGCGCGGCGTGTTATTCCGCGCTTGGGTGAGGGACGGTCCATGATCATCGGACTGGGAATGAGTTCAGTGGCGTTTGCGTGCTATGCCTCGGCGACGCGTGGGTGGATGCTTTTTCCCGCGTTGGTGATCGGCTGTTCGGGTGGCATCACGGGCCCGGCGGGACAAGGATTGATTTCACGTAATGTGGGTGATAACGAGCAAGGCGCGGTTCATGGGGCGGTAACAAGCCTGAATAGTCTGGCGGGCATTATTGGCCCGCTGATTTCAACCAACCTTTTTGGTTGGATGATCAGCCCGGGAGCACCCATTCATCTCCCCGGGGTTTCGTTCTATGCGGCTTCGGGAATGATGCTATGCGCGCTTGTGAGCACGGTCCGATGTTTGCGCACTCATGCGATCCGCATGGTCAAGCCACCGTCGATGGTAAACGTTTCGCCGGTTAAATAATCGTTTTTCACCACCGTAAGAATCACGTCAGCGACCTGCTCGGGAGTGCCTTCGCGGTGGAGCGGAATTCGGTGGTCAAGGTTAAGGCGCTTTTGTTCTTCACTCATGGTGGCATGGAAAGCGGTGCGGATGACGCCCGGAGCGACGCAGTTGACTCTGATATTGTCGTTGGCAAATTCGCGCGCGAGGGCTCGGGCGAATTGGGGCAAAGCGCCCTTGGCGACCTGGTAAGCCACGTTGGTGATGATCCCGCGAATTCCGGCGGTAGAAGAAATGAGAACTATCGCGCCTTCTTTCTTCTTCTTCATCGAGGGAATGACCGCGCGGCAAAGATGGAAAATCGCGTGGACATGGACATCGAAGGCGCTGGCCCATGCTTCCGGAGTAAGATCGAACAATCCCCCATTCACGGGTCCACCCGCGGAATGAACGAGCGCGACGATGGGACCGAGGGCCGCTTCGGTTTCGGCGACGCAACGCGCAACATCGGCGGGCTTGCCGCAATCGGCCTGTATGATTTCACAGCGGCGGCGAAGCGCGAGGATGGCTTGGTGGGTCGTTTTGGCATCCTGATCGATATGGCGGCCAACGATGGCCACGTCCATGCCTTCCCGAGCGAGAGCGATGGCGGCGGCCGCGCCGATTCCACGAGTTCCACCTGTGACCAAAGCGACTTTTCCAGAGAGATTCATTGCCATCAGCATTGAGAAGCGCCGGTGAAGTGTCAAGGAGCCGCGAAAGTCCGTCCAGAGGGCTTTACGAATAGCCCGGCAAAGTTTCCGCGCTTGAGGTTCTAGAAAATCTACCAGGGAGCACCCGGCTGCCTGGTTCGTCCGAAGGTCGTCATTTTACTTGAATTGCACCGAGAAAAAATTGAACGGCTTTTGTTTGACCGTGGGTTTTAGATAAACGGCTATTTGGGAGGTGCCGGTGCCGTCGTAGAGGTTGAGCGGATCGCCGTAGCTGAGTTCATCCGGTGTTCCGGCCCAGTGGGAAAGATCGATGGACGAGCCCATCGTATAGGTGAGAAGATTCCCAGCCCAACGCTTGTAGATTACGAAAAAGCGGCCGTCGCGGGTGATTCCCTTTTTGAGGTTAGGGGTGGCGTTGGCATCGATCGGGCTCGTTCCAAGTGCTAATTCAGTCAGATTGCTATAGCCGTCTCCATCTGGATCATCGTTGGGGCCCGACGCTAAATTTCCGAAGTATTTTTGCTCCCAGGCATCGGGCAAATGATCTCCATCGGAATCCACAATCTGCGATGCCGCCAGCAATAGGTTTCGCAATTCCTGATAATTCGCCGAGAGAGCGATGTTATGCGTCGTCAGGTTGTAGTTGGTATAAAGCCGCCCCGTGGCATCGACGATGCGCAGGTCATGGAAATCGGTGGCCCATTTGCCCCAAACATTTTCCTGCGGCGTATCTTGCAACCAGGGCAAGGTCAGACCCGCTGGGATTTTGTAGTTGAACTGCTGATGGTTTTGCAGGTTCACACCCATGAGCTCGATATTGAATCCAGTCCGCGCCACTCTGAGGCTGGTCTGCATTTGGTTGAGCAAGGCGAATTGGTTTCGGCAATCGCTGCAATCCGAGTCGGCGAAGAAGTATCCGGATACTTGCAAACGATAATCCAGAGGTGAAACCGACGCTCCCGAACGGAGCGAACTTGGATTTGCATCCACAATATGAAAGTCAGGCACCAGCTCAGCCCCTGAACAAACCCCAACCCCCAACAAGCTGGCCAAAAACCGGAAAACCCTCCTCCTCATGAGAAAGGATCGTGGCAAAAATAAGGGGATTTGTAAAGGAAATTGACTTTCCCCTTTTCTGACACGGAGACTGCATGAATAGTTGGCCCATGCGTATTTTAAGTGGGATACAACCGTCGGGCGCGCTTCATCTCGGAAACTATTTCGGGATGATGCTGCCGGCCATCGAGTTGCAGGAAGAGGGTGAGGCCTATTATTTCATTGCCAATTATCATAGCATGACCTCCGTCTTCGAGGCGCAGGTCCGGAGACAGAGTACGCTGGATGTGGCGCTCGATTTCCTGGCTTGCGGGCTTGATCCGAAGAAATCCGTTTTCTTTCGCCAATCCGACGTCCCCGAGGTAACTGAGCTGGCCTGGATGCTGACGACACTGACACCGATGGGGCTGTTGGAACGATGCCACAGTTACAAAGACAAATTGGCGCACGGCATCAGCCCCAACCACGGAATCTTCGCTTACCCAGTGCTGATGGCAGCGGATATTCTGATCTACGATTCAAACGTGGTGCCGGTGGGGCGGGACCAGAAGCAGCACGTGGAGGTGACCCGGGATGTGGCGCTGAAGTTCAACCAGACTTATGGGGAGACCTTTGTGATCCCGGAGCCACGAATTCGTGATACCGTGGCAGTGGTACCGGGACTCGATGGAGGCAAGATGAGCAAGAGTTACGGCAATACGATTGAAATTTTTGGCGAAGAAAAGGCGGTAAAGAAAAAGATCATGTCCATCGTCATGGATAGCCGCCCCCTGACTGAGCCCAAACCGGATGCTGGGAACAACCTTGCCATCCAACTGCTAAAGCTGGTCGCCCCTCCCGACGCCGCTGCGGACTATGAGAATCGTCTCCGCAACGGCGGCTTTGGTTACGGCGACTTAAAGAAAGCGCTCTTCGAAAATTATTGGAACTATTTCGCCCATGCCCGGGCCCGGCGTGCCGAGCTCGCCGCTGACCTCGGCTATGTCGAATCGGTCCTGCGCGAAGGCGCGCAGCGAGCGAAAGCTGTCGCTCAACCTGTTTTAAAGCGAGCGCGCAAGGCAGCCGGCTTGGAATGACCTGACAATTTCCCATTCGCCAAAATTTATCCTCACGGCTAGGTTCAGGCGGAATGGTCCTGGTCATCGATAATTACGATTCGTTTACCTACAACCTCGTCCAATATTTGGGCGAGCTGAAGGCTGATTTGCAGGTTTATCGGAACGACGAGATCACCCTCGATAAGATCGCCGAACTCCAGCCCGAGCGGATCATGGTTTCGCCCGGTCCCTGCTCGCCTCGCGAATCAGGATTGTCCAACGACATCATCCGCGAGTTTGGAACTCGCATTCCGGTTTTTGGAGTGTGCCTGGGGCATCAATGCATTGGGCATACCTTCGGCGCGGACGTCGTGGTCAATTATCGCATGATGCATGGGAAGACCTCTTTGATTAAGCACAATGGGAAGGATTTGTTCGAGGGCTTGCCGAATCCCTTCGCGGCGACTCGCTACCATTCTCTCGTGGTGAAACGGGACACGATTCCAGATTGCCTCGAGGTCACTGCTGAAACCGAAGAAGGAGAGGTCATGGGGATACGTCACAAGGAGTTGCCGATCTGGGGAGTGCAATTCCATCCAGAAAGCATTCTGACGCAGAACGGACGGCAGATTTTGGAGAATTTCTTAAAGTTGAAGTGAGGCGCGGGGGGCTTTCCCTCGCAGTGCTAGATCACGTAGTCGAGCGGGTTGGAATGGACGCCCTGCAGGTTGCGCACACGCTCGCAAAGGCTGGCCAGAGTGACTTTTTCCAGAATCTGGACGATGGCATCGCGCACATCTTTCATGAGGCTCCGAATCCCGCATTTGGATTCATCGGGGCATGAACATTTTTCGTAAAAATTTTCGCTCACACAACTGACAGGGGCTAGAGGGCCTTCGATCAAACGAATGACGCGGGCAAGAGTGATTTCTTCGGGGAGCATTTTTAGCCGGTATCCTCCGGTGAGCCCGCGCTTGCTTTCGACGATGCCGGCATTGCGCAGGTCGTTGAGGATTTGTTCCAGGAAGCGTTTGGGAATGTTTTGCTGGTCGGAAATCGTTTGAATGCGCAGGACTTCCTCGCCTGGATTCATCCCCAATACAATCAAGGCCCGCAAAGCGTATTCCCCGCGCAAGGAAAGTTTCATTTCCCGCTGAATGTAAAAGCTGGCCATGCACGGTCAAGGCGGCTAAGAAAAAGCGGTGTTCACAATCAGGCGGCCAAAGTTGCGGGAGATGCTGCTCGGCGTATTGATGACGCTCTCATTTGGATGCGCGACCCCACGGCGCTTTGACCTGGGCCTTTACGATGTTCCAGCGGCTTATTTTCCGATGGTGAGCAAGGCCGGGTTCAATCTGGTGACGCAACGGGCCACGCTGGATTCCTTGAACCAGGCGCGGGAAAACGATTTGCGTGTGTTGAATGTTTTGCCTGACTCAGGCCCCTTATCCCGTGATTCAATGAACCGTCTTGATCGCCATCCCGCACTTTGGGGCTGGTACCTGCCGGATGAACCTGACCTTCACAGCATTTCTCCCGAGCAGATCGCGGCGACGTCTCGCGAGATCAAGCGGCGAGAAGCGCGGAAGCAGCAGGTGCTCGTGCTGATGTCGTGGAGGAATTTGGGAGATTATCTGGGGCTGGGCGACATACTGATGATGGATTGCTATCCGGTGGCGTGGCAACCAATCTCCGCGTTAAGCGAGAACTTTGCGAGAGCGAAATTGAGCGCCGGAAAGCGAAAGTTTTATGCGGCCTTGCAAGCCTTCGATTGGAAGGCGTTTCCAGATCAGGCTCCCGATTTAACAAAGACGCGAGAGCCGACGGAGGCGGAATTGCGCTGCATGACTTACCTGGCGCTCGCACGCGGAGCGGAAGGGATGTTTTATTTTAGTTTCAGACCGGGTCCTTGGTTTCTCCCTGAACATGAAGTGTGGACTAGCCTGCGGAAAGTCGTGCAGGAAGTGCGCGATCGAGAGGCACTGTTTACGGCCCAGCCGCAATGGTTTCGCCAGACCATTGATTATCCCGATGGCCCCGCGACGGTGCGCAATGAATCGGGAGAATCGCGGATTCTCTCGAAAGTCTTGCGCGTAAAGAAAGCCAGAGGGCAGTTCGCCGCAGGGGATTATCTGCTCGCCATCAATACCACGGATAAACCGACGAGCATTCGATTAACGCTTCCCGATTACGACATGGGCGCGGTGAAGGAGCTTGGATCGGCACAACCTCTCCCGGCCCAGGAAAACTGGGTGGACAAAATGTTCGAACCGTACGGGGTTGGCATTTTCGCGCTCAACCCCCTTCCCCAAGCTAAACCTTCGTCTACTCCTCCGTCGAAAGGAGCTGGGCCAGGACGTTGAAATCTTCAAGCGTGGTGGTGTCGCCCTTGATCTCATTGCCGCTGGCAACCTGCTTGAGAAGGCGGCGCATGATTTTGCCGGAACGCGTTTTGGGAAGGCCTTCGGCGAAACGAATGTCGTCCGGCTTGGCGACCGGGCCTATTTCTTTGCCGACATGAGCACGGAGTTCATCGCGCAACGAAGGATCGGCTTTTGTGCCGGTTTTCAGCGTGACGAACGCGACTAGAGCCTGCCCTTTTAGATCATCCGGCCGGCCGACAACGGCGGCCTCGGCCACTTTGGGATGGCTAACAAGCGCGCTTTCCACCTCGGCCGTGCCGATGCGGTGCCCAGCGACGTTAAGCACATCGTCAATTCGCCCGACAATCCAGAAATAGCCGTCCTTGTCCTGCCGGCAACCGTCGCCCGTAAAGTAGCTTCCTTTGACTTCGCTCCAGTAGGTTTCCTTGAAGCGCTGCTTATCGCCCCAGACGCCGCGTAACATGCTTGGCCACGGTTGGCGGATGATGAGCTTGCCACCTGAGTTTTTGGGAACGGGATTGCCTTGATCATCCACGACTTCCGGACGGACGCCGAAGAAAGGCAACGTCGCGCTGCCCGGTTTGGTGGGCGTGGCGCCGGGAAGGGGCGTGATCATAATCCCACCCGTTTCCGTTTGCCACCAGGTATCGACGATGGGGCAACGCTTGCCGCCTATAACTTCGTGATACCACATCCAGGCCTCGGGGTTGATCGGCTCGCCGACGGAACCGAGCAGGCGGAGAGAGCTCAGGTCATGCTTCTTGGGCCATTCCGTACCCCATTTCATGAAAGCGCGGATGGCGGTAGGGGCGGTGTATAAAACGGTGACCCCGTACTTTTCGACGATCTGCCAGAAACGATCCGGTTCGGGATGATTGGGAGCGCCTTCATACATGAAGGAGGTGGCTCCATTGGCCAGCGGGCCATAAACGACATAACTGTGGCCGGTGACCCAGCCGACATCGGCTGTACACCAATAAACATCGGAGGGCTTGAGATCGAAGACATATTTGGTGGTCATCGCCGCGCCCAGCAGATAGCCGCCGGTGGTGTGCAAGATGCCTTTCGGTTTGCCGGTGGATCCACTGGTGTAAAGAATGAAAAGTGGGGCTTCGCTATCCATCGCCACAGCGGGGCAATTGGCATCGACGGCTTCCATTTCCCGGTGCCACCAGATGTCGCGGCCTTCTTCGATATGAATTGCGTTGTTCGCGCGGCGCAGAACAACGACCTTTTCAATGGTGGCCGCAAGCTGAGTGCCAGAGGCATCTTTTAAAGCCAGCGCATCGTCCACATTCTTCTTCAAGGCCACAACCGCTCCGCGGCGGAAGCCGCCATCGGCCGTGATCACCATTTTGGCCTGGCAATCAAAAATACGATCAGCCACGGATTGGGCGCTAAAGCCACCGAAAACGACCGAATGCACGGCACCGATGCGGGTGCAGGCGAGCATGGCAATGGCAGCCTCAGGCACCATCGGCAAATAAATGATAACCCGATCGCCCTTCTTGATGCCGTGCCGTTTCAGCACGTTCGCAAAAAGGCAAACTTCGCGATGGAGCTGGCGGTAGGTGAGTGTCCGTTCCTCGCCGGGCTTGCCGGGGCTGGCAGGCTCCCCTTCCCAGATCAATGCGGCCTGATTCGCAGTCGCGGTGTGAAGATGACGGTCGAGGCAATTATGGCTGACGTTGAGCTTCCCGCCCACGAACCACTTCGCATCCGGCGCTTTCCATTGCAGCACCTGCTTCCACGGCGAAAACCAGGTCAGTTCCTTCTTCGCCATTCCATCCCAAAACTTTTCGGGCTCGTCGATGGATTGTTTGTAGAGCTTGCGATACTCGGCGAGCGAGCGGACGCGTGCCTGGGCACTGAATTCTTTCGAGGGAGGAAAGACCCGTGTTTCCTGAGAAACCGATGTGATATTCGTCCCGGCACTAACCGCTTTTTTATCGCTCATAGTGAAAATGTGGATGCATCTTATTTCCGATGCGGAAAGCGTCAAGCGGCTACTCCTTGCGTTTTTTAAGAGGTGGGCGGGAAAAGAAAGGTCAAGGGCCTCCAGGCGCGCAACCGCCAGTAGAACTCATTATGCTGGCTCGTTTGCGCTTCCTTAAATTTTTCGGGGGGCAAATGGAAAGCCTCAAGTTCCGCGGCGCTGAGCGGTGGATCGACGAATCGCAGCAACGATTTGCCTTCCTCCCAGCCAATGCGTTTCAATTCCCGAGCCACGGCGGCCGTATCCTTCGAGCCATCATCTCCGCCGCTTAAATCAATGGAGCCGCTATCAAGGTAAACCCGGACAGGCTTGGGACTCGCCGAATAACTTCCAAGAACCCGTTTCAAGAAGAAGCGGCTCTCGACCTGAAACGCTCCTGAAAGGCTGGCGGCCGCGCCGAAGACTTCGGGATTCTCCCAGGCCAGAGCGAGGCTGCAAATCCCTCCCATGGATGATCCCAGCAAGCCCGTGTTCGCCGCATCTTTCAAGGTGCGATATTCACGATCGATTTTGGGCTTGAGCTCCGTAATGAGAAATTTGGCATATTTAATGTAGGCGGCATTGTTGGTGCTCGGGGGCACGGGACCTCGATAATCCTTGTAGCGTTGCGAACTGCAATCGATGGCCACCATGATGATCTCACGCATCTTTCCCTCGCGCGACAGTTGATCGGCCGTGCTGTCCAGGTTCCACGGACCCCAGCCGAAAGCCGCATAGGGGCCGGCCGTGGTGAAGGCGTTTTGGCCATCGTGGACATACAGGACGGGATAGCGTTTTTGCGAGTCCGATCTATACGAGGGCGGAAGATAGATTCGGATGAAGCGATTGGTTTGGAGAACTTCGGATGAAAATTGACCTTCGAAAACGATTTCTGCCTTCGAGTTTATCATAGACAAGAGCGCGAGCGCGCATACGACAAGGCGCATGGGGCTGAGAGTGGTGTCTTGGGAAGCGTTCGTCAAACCTGTCTGAGCCGCGACCGCACCGACGCGCCGATTTGCGATCTTGCAACGCTGAACCGAGAACGCCACCTACGGTTTGGCCGGTTCAGCGTTCCAGACTTTGATGTCATCGAAGTAGCCATCTTTGCCCGCGACGCCGAGCTCGATTTTCGATTTGGTGGCGTGGCCAATGCCGGAGGATTTCAAGTAAGCCATCGGTTTGCCATCGATGGTCACCCGCATGGATTCGCCCACGGTTTCCACAGTGAGCGCATACCATTTGCCCGGTTCGAATTTGGCGGGATAGGTGATCTGGCGGCCTTCGAGCAGTTTGGTGCGTTCGGCTTTCTTCGCCGGGTCGCGCATCTCGTAGATGTCGTTGCGCATGTTGCCATCGCGTTCGTCGATGATGGCGACTCCGTTGAGGCGGACCTGGGCGCGGCAGAGATGGCCATAGTGCGACCCGGTGTATTTGCGGTCATCGAACTCAACATCAATCATGGAGGCACCTTCGAAGCGAATTTTGACTTCGACGATGCTATCCTTCGTCGGGATCTCAAGACCATGCACGGCGGCGTGGGCCATAACGGCGGGCTTCCCGTCCGCAGCAGGAATGTTTTGATCCCGAGTTTGCGTTCCTTTGAGCGCGCCTTTCTCGACGGCGAAAGTTGGGACTACTTTGTGCCAAACCTTGGCCGGCTCCGCTCCTTCGAAATCATCGGAAAACAGAAGCTCCTTCTTTTGGGCGATCGGTTGATCGGGGATAGCCGGCAATTCCGCCGCAAAAGCAGGCCAGGCCATGAGAAGAGAAAGCGCAAGAAGAGGTCGTGACAGCATGAGGCCATTTTAGATCTCGAAGAATCTTCGGAGCAAGGGAATTCGTTCTCGCAACCATGTTCGAGGGAGCTTCCCGGTGCCGCCATGGAACTGGCAAAGTCCCTTAGCACCCCCAATGAGAGACTGGACTTGTGGCCGTTGACTATGAGAGGATCGCTTCATCTCATGAAAAGCGAACCTAAAGCACCATTCGGGTCTGCCTTCAATAACCCACTTCGCCGCCTTTTTTGCGGAGTTGCGTTTTTAGGAATGTCCCTCTTCGCCGCGAGGAACCAAGGAGGGGAGAAAACGTGGACGGGAGACGCGGGAGACGCCTTGTGGTCCAACGCGGCCAACTGGTCCCCGAGTGGATCGCCTGGAGTCGGAGATATCGTGAAATTGACGGATTCCGGTTTCACGGATGCTCCTTTTAACGCGGGTGGCTCTCTCAATAGTATTGTGGATGGTAGCTTTACGACTCAGATCAACGCCCTTGGGTTTTGGAATATTAGCGGATTCCACAATCTCAATTTGCTCAATCCCCTCATCGTGAGCGGTTCGTCGGCCGCCGATGTGGCTTTTATTTCCGACGATGGGCAGCCCGCGATTCTTTCCGTCGGCAGCGGACAGGCCGACGGGCAGGACGACGCTGTTTACACCTCGATCTTGGGCAGTGAACTTTCCGTGAACAATCCGAACGCGAATTTAAGCGTAATGCAAACCAGCGAAACGAGCGGCGGCCACATGGCAACCCTCGATTTGGCCGGGCTCAACTTCTTCAACTGCTCCGTTTCCAACATTCTCGTGGGTCATGATTTCGGCGTGCCGATCACGAGGCCCACCGGGACGCTTTTGCTGGCAGCAAGCAATTCAATCACCGCGCGAATGATCTCAGTGGCGGATGCGTACCAGAATGCGGGCGGGACTTCGTTCATTCATCTTGGCCAAGGCAATATTTTGAATGTGGATCGGATCAAAATCGCCACCCACAAATGCGTAGGGACGGTTGATTTCACGCCCGGTTTGATTAGTCCTTCGGCTACCTTTCGCAGCTCCGCGGGGGCTGGCCGGCAACTCTCCTGGGAAGTTGGCGATGAGTTCGAGCCCGACACGAGCCTGGGTTTCTATACAAGCAATCAGTCCACTGGGATCATGGATCTGACCGGGGGAATTGTGGATGCAGAGGTGGATCGAATTACGCTCGGACGCGGCCAGATCGATGCTCCCACGAGGACTGGCGATGGCAACGGCACGCTCACCTTCGGCGGCGGTGTCATCGATGCGAATACTTTGGAGATGGGGATCCAGTTATCGGGCGGTGGCAGCGTGGGGCATGGTGTCCTAAACGTGAATCTCGATGACGGCGTTACGCCTGGCATTCTGACGGTGCGCAGCAACGTCGTCATGGCGGTGCAACTTGCTGGGAATACCGATGCGAATGGAAGCACGGCGGTGATCAACCTGAACGGCGGCATTCTGGCCGTGGCGGGCGACATCACGGACGGAGCGGGACTATCCACGATCAACATCAATACGGGTGGCCTGCTCGACCTCAAACCCGCCGGCGACGATTCGGCGGGGAACCTATCCGTCGATATTCTGAACGTAAGCGATGGAGTGCTGACTAATTACAACATTTTATCTGTGTCGAATCTCATCGTGGGTGGCTCGCTCACCGAATTTACGGTTTACCCCGGCCAAAGCCTTGCTCCCCGGACGGTGGGAACGATCGGAAAATTAACCGTTACCGGCGATTTGGCGTTGCGCGGCACGACATTGATGGACATCAGCAAGACTGGAAGCGCATTGGCGGCGGATCGAATCGCCGTCAGTGGAGCATTGGATTTGGGAGGTGCGCTCACCGTGACTCTCGCGGGGAACAACAATCTGGCGATCGGAAACAAATTCACTCTTTTTAGCGCCGCGCGCATGAGCGGCTCATTCACGACTCTGAATCTTCCGTCCCCCGGCCCCGGTCTGGGCTGGACCAACAAGATCCTCGTGGACGGCAGCATCGCCGTGATCGCCTCGGGAGAGCCAGCCGCTCCGCCGTCTCTCTCCATGGTAAACACGCCGACGGGCCTAAACCTCTCCTGGCCTGTTGCCTACACAAGCTTCGTTCTGCGGGGGCAAACCAATGCGACTGGCGTGGGACTGACCACAAACTGGGGATTGGTGCCAGGAGTTGCGGGAAACCAAGTCACGATCCCACGCAATTTGGGCAATGGCAGCGTCTTCTTCGAGTTGTTCCATCCTTAATGCGACGAAGAAGGTAATTTCCCACAAAAGGCGGCACTATCTGCTTGATTCGTGAAGAAGAGGGGTGTTGAATTCGTCTATTATAAACCCCGTCGCCTGGACTTCGAGAGATGGAACATGGAGGACCGTGCATTTGGGGGAGGAGCCCAGTAACAAACAAACGAAATATGGAAAATAAAAACCCAGAGAAACTTCTTAGCCGCCGCACCTTTCTAAGCCGCACCACCGTGGTGGCTGGAGCCGCAGCCGTTTCCTTCCCTTACATCGGGCGGGTCCTCGGCGCCAATGACAAGATCAATGTGGCCTGCATCGGCGTCGGCGGGAAGGGCGACAGCGATTCCTCCAACGCGTTCAGCGTGGGCGGAAATATTGTGGCCCTTTGCGATATCGATTCAAATACGCTCAACAGCAAAGACAAATCCTTCAAGGATAAAGCCACCAAGGAAAACCGCACTTACGATGCCAAGCTCTATAAGGATTGGCGCAAGCTTTTTTCCGAGATGGATAAATCGATCGATGCCGTCACTGTCTCGACTCCTGACCATGTCCATGGCTCCGCCGCCATCACCGCCATGCGCCTGGGTAAACACGTTTACTGCCAGAAGCCCCTCACTCAAACCGTCTGGGAAGCCCGCGAAATGCGTCGTCTCGCCAAGGAGAAAAAACTGGCCACGCAAATGGGCAACCAGGGGAGCGCTGGCAATGGGTTGCGCCGTGCCGTGGAGGTTATCCAGGCGGGCGTGATCGGAAACCCACTCGAGTTGCATGTCTGGTCCAATCGCCCGATCTGGCCTCAAGGCCTTGACCGGCCGATGGGTTCTGACCCTGTGCCGGCCAATGTGGATTGGGATCTCTGGCTCGGACCAGCCCAGTTCCGTCCCTACAAGAGCGGCGTTTATCACAGCTTCGCCTGGCGCGGTTGGTACGATTTCGGCACCGGCGCTTTGGGCGACATGGCCTGTCACACGGTGAACATGCCGTTCCGCGCGCTTAAGCTCGGCTTCCCCACTTCCGTGGAATTAGAGGTGGCCTCCCGCATCTATCCCGAGACCTTTCCGCTTACCTCCCGCATCCGTTTCGACTTTCCTGAACGCGAGGGCCTGCCCCCTTGCAAATTCTGGTGGTACGATGGGAATCCCGATTCGCACCATGGCATGTTCAAATCCGGCAATTTCGTTTCGCCGTTGCGCCCGAGCGGCGACATCACCAAGGAAATCATCACCCAGCGCGGCGACCTTCCGGCCAGCGGCTGTCTCGTCATCGGCAGCAAAGGCAAGCTCTTCGCGGGCGACGATTACGGCGCTCGCTTCCAGGTGATGCTCAACGATGAAAAGGAATACACTGCCAGTGACAAGCACGACGCTTGCAAGGCCGTTCCTCAAACCATCGCCCGCACTTCCGGCGGCGATGGCGATCTCATCATGAAGCAAGAATGGTTCGAAATGATCAAAGGCGGTCCCGCCGCTTATTCGAACTTCGATGTTGCCGCGTATCTCACCGAGATCATTCTCCTCGGCTGCGTGGCTCTCCGCTCCGGTGTCGGCCACAAGCTGGAGTGGGATGGACCCAACATGCGCGCGACGAACGCACCCGAAGCCGCCCGCTTCGTGAAACGCGAGTACCGCAAAGGCTGGGAGATCTGATCTATTGAATTCGCCCGCCAGGCTCGCCGCATCAAGGTGAGCCTGGCGTTTTTGCTTTCGCCATGTTTCTTTTTCCTCTGTTTGTTTCCCTGTCCGTTCTGAGTAAGATTGAAGCTGTATGAAAAATGATGTGCCCAAATTTCTAGCGGTTCTGGCTTTCGCCGCGCTGCTTTGCGCCCCGCGCGTTCATGGCGCGGATGTTCCACTAGCCCTTAAACTGCCCGCCCATACCCTCAAGGGCACACCCGAAGATCTGCCCGCGGGCTCCAATATCGAACCCCTTTCGGATAAACCTCCTACTCCTCCCCAAGTCCCCGAGGGAGTGGTTAACGTAGCGGCCGGCAAACCGGTCACAAGCAGCGTGCCTCCTTACCTCGGTGATTTGAATCAGATCACCGATGGGAAACGCGAGCCTTACGATGACGATGCCGTCGAGTTCAAGAAGGGCACGCAATGGGTCCAGATCGATCTCGGCCAATCCTACGCCATTCACGCCGTGGTGATGTGGCACGATCATCGCGTCGTCCAGGCCATGCACGATGTGATTCTCCAGGTTTCTGATGACCCCCAATTTAAAACGGGTGTCACCACTTTGTTCAATAACGACACCGACAACTCCTCCCATCTCGGGGTGGGCACCGATCGCGAATATTTCGAGCTGCAATTCGGCAAGATGCTGGCGGCAAAAGGGGTGAAGGCTCGCTACGTGCGCGGCTACACCAAGGGGGGCAACCAGAGCGCGATTAATGCCTGGCAGGAAATCGAAGTGTACGCGCTGCCGGCGAAATGAATCGATGGAGCGCGTTCGTGGTTCTGCTGGCCTTTGTCGGCGGACTTGCGCTCCGGGTTCCCAAGCTGGCCACACGCCCGCTCCATAACGACGAGGCCGTGAACGCCATCAAGGTCACCGACCTCTGGCAGCACGGCCATTACGTCTTCGATCCCGACGAATATCACGGCCCCTCACTGCACTACGCCACTCTCCCGTTTCTCTGGTTGAGCGGCGCGCGTGGGCCGGATGATTTGGAGGACGCGACCTTGCGGCTCGCTCCAGTCGCATTTGGCGTCGGCTTGATTCTTCTGCTCTTTCTCTTCGCCGATGGCCTGGGCCGGCACGCCGTCGCTTGGGCTGCCCTTTTCGTGGCCATTTCGCCCGCGATGGTTTTTTACAGCCGATACTTCATCCATGAGATGCTCCTCGTTTTTTTCTCCGCATTGACGTTGGGCGCGGGTTGGCGATATACACGAAATCCATCGGTGGGCTGGGCCGTGCTGACGGGCGTGGGCTTGGGATTGATGTTTGCCACCAAGGAGACCTTCGTCATTAGTGTCGCCGCCATGGGGGTGGCAGCGGTGGCGACGGCGAGTTGCTCCATTCCGAAGCCTGTCACTTTGCGAGGTTTCCTTGCGCTCCTGCGCTGGAGGGACCTGGGGCTCGCCCTGGCCGCGACGGTCGTGGTCTGGTTTCTCTTTTTTAGTTCGTTCTTTACCAACTTTCCGGGTCTGCTGGATTCGGTTAGGGCCTATATGCCGTGGCTCAAGCGGGCGGGTGGGCATTCCCCACATTTGAATCCGTGGAATTTTTATCTCCATCGTCTGGCGTGGTTCCATCCGGTGAAAGGCCCGGCGTGGAGCGAAGGCCTGATCCTGATATTGGCGGCAGTTGGCGCGGTCACCGCGTTTCGGGAAAAGAAGTCTCCGCTTCTTCGATTTCTTACCATTTATACGATTGTGTTGACCGCCGCCTACTCGGCTATTTCGTACAAGACACCCTGGTGCCTGCTAAATTTCTTTTTTGGCATGATTTTGCTCGCGGGTGTGGGAGCGGCGGTGTCGGTGGAAAGCCTTCGAGGACGAACATTGAGGATCGCCATGTCCGCGCTCATCTTGGCCTTTGCACTCCAGCTTTCGTGGCAGGCCTGGCGAGCCAGTTTTGTCTATTCCTCCGATCGCCGGAATCCTTACACATTTTCCCAAACGGTACCGGATATCCTGAACCTGGTGCAGCGCGCGGAAGGCCTGGCCAACGTAAGTCCCGCCGGCTTTCAAACCATCCTCAAAGTAGTTGCGCCACAAAGTGACTACTGGCCTCTGCCCTGGTATCTCCGGCGCTTCAAACAAATCGGTTGGTACGAAAAACTTCCGGCAGATCCGTACGCGCCGATCATAGTGGCCTCGTCCAAACTCGACGCGCGACTGGACGAGAAATCCGAAAAAAAATGGATCATGGCCGGCATTTCCGAATTGCGTCCCGGCGTGTTTTTCGAACTCTACGTGGAACTGGAACTTTGGAAAAAATATGTCGCAAGTCTGCCGAGCGAGGCTGACTGAGGTAAATCGGCATAGGCGAAAATTGACGGATTTGCCTGGTTGCACCATGGTGCGTTGGTGCGATTAACGGTTAATCTCGAAGGAGATCTTTACGCCCTGGCCAAAAGTCTGGCCACGGTCGAAAACTGTTCCATAAGCGCCGCCATCAACAAGCTGTTGCGCAGAGGAATAGAGCCGCAGCCTCTCCCAAAGAAACGGAAAGGTGGATTTCCCACCGTTCAAGGCAGACGCCGCTTCACCTCAGAAGAGGTCTATAAAATCGAACAATCGTGACCTGGCTCCTCGATGGCAATGTTCTATCCGCGCTGGCTCTGGACACTCATGAGCACCATGCCCGCGCCATCAACTGGTGGAATGGAATAAGCAAATTCGCCACGTGCTCGGTCACGCAGGGAACACTTCTTCGAGTCCATATGATCATGGCCGCTGATCAATCCGCGGCCGCGGCTTGGACTACCCTGAAAGCGATCGAGGAATTGCCGGGTCACGAATTTTGGTCTGGTGGCTTTTCCTACTCCTCTGTTCCTCATCGACTTTTGCAAGGCCCCAAGCAGGTCACAGATGCATGGCTGGTAGAATTAGCGCGGCGTAAAAAATCGAAACTCGCGACATTCGATGGGCCTTTGGCAAGCCTACACAAAGACTTCGCCCTGTGGATTCCTCTATAATTTTTGAAAGCCGGATAACAGGGCCAAAGTTCCGCGAGGCGCGGCTTCGCGTTGAACGCTCGCCCTGAAGAAATCCCCACTTCCTCGGAATTCCCTAAAAAACAGCGTTGACCAAAAACCCACAAATATCGAATTATCTCCCTGTACAACCACTGAACCGGCGGACCCGGAAAAATTCTCGAATTATGAAAAAGCAGGAATTCAGCAAAATCCCTCGAAGACAATTTCTCCAACGCGCCGGCATGGGCGTGGCGTTGTTCAATATCCTTCCCGGCCGCATGCTCAATGGCGCGGAAGGTCCCGCGCCGGGCGCCAAGGTCAATGTTGCCGGCATCGGCATCGGCAGCCAGGGCGGTCGCGATGTCGATGAAGTCGCCGGGCTCGGCCACAACATCGTCGCTCTTTGCGATGTGGATGAGAATTACGCCGCGAAAGAATTCGCCAAATACCCAAATGCCAAACGCTTCACCGATTACCGCGTGATGTTCGACAAAATGGGCAAGGAAGTGGAAGCCGTCGTTATCGGCACGCCAGACCATTTGCATGCGCTCATCGCCATGGAAGCGATGCGTCGCGGCAAGCATGTTTATTGCGAGAAGCCGCTCGCGCATTCAGTCGATGAAGTACGCAAGCTTGTCGCCGCGTCCCACAAATACAAGGTCGTTACGCAACTTGGCAATCAAGGCCATTCCACCGGCTCGATCCGGCGCGTCTGCGAGTGGATTTGGGCCGGAGCCATCGGCAATGTCCACACGATCCATGCCGGTTGCGACGCTTTCAAGAATGTCTATTGCCAGATTCCGAATCTGCCCAAATTGCAGGAACGTCACGAAATCCCCAAGGGCTTGGACTACGAGCTCTGGGTTGGGCCCGTGGAGTATCAGGCTTATTCGCCTCTTTGGGTTCCATGGAATTGGCGCGGGTGGATGCATTTCGGTGGTGGTGTCATCGGCGACTGGATCTGTCATGTGGTCGATCCCTCCTTCTGGGCCTTGGATCTCGGCGCTCCCACTTCGGTAAAAGCCGAAGTGATGGATTACGATCCCGCCAAGCATGGCATGACTTATCCCTCTGGCACAAAAATCACCTTCGAGTTCCCCGCCCACAAAGAACGTGGGCCCGTGAAACTGGTCTGGCACGATGGCAACGATACCATCCCCAAACCGCAGGATTTCCCGGCCGACGAACAGATCCCCGGAACCGGCGCCATCATCATGGGAGACAAAGGCATGATCGTCCATGGTTCGCATGGCGGCGGGAATTGCCATCTGCTTCCTGAGAAATTGATGGATCAATTCGCCGGCAAAAATGCCCCCGCCGAGAAAATTCCCCGCGTCAAAGGCCATGCCTGGGATTGGATCGATGCGATTCAAAATGGACGCCAGGCTGGTTCCAACTTCGCCTACGGCGGTCCGCTCACGCAGATCGCCCTCCTCGGGCTCATCGCCATTAAATACCCTGGCCAGACTCTTGCCTGGGACAACAAGGCCACCAAGTTCACTAATAACAAGGAAGCCAACACCCATCTGCGTTCCGCTTACCGGCCCGGTTGGAAGGTTTAAAGCTGGAACGATTTAAAACCGATTCGTTTGAGTTAGAGTGAAGCGGCGGCCAGCGTGACATACACACCTGGTCGGCCGCTTTTTCACATCGCGATGCCTTCCCCGGGCCGTCGAACTTCACATAAACTTTGTCGAATACGCTCAAGACATTCCCCAACGAGGAGGCTAAGAATGCGAAATTGCCAACGACCAAATCGAACTGGAGCTATTCCATGAAAAGAATTTTATTCGTTCTCACCGCAGGTTTATTCCTCGCTCAAGCATCTCTTTACTCTCAAGGGCTGGACTACTCAAGTCTCGTGAGCCTTTGGCGTCTGAATGACAATGTTTCGGACAGCCACGCCTCCAACGATGGCACTTTCGTTGGCACCGAGACCTATGAGGACGGGCCGAACGCGGGCATGCGCGCGGCCGTCTTCGATGGCAAAAGCTACATCAAGACCGGCAAGGCCATTGTTTTCGATACGCCCGATCCTTACTCGATGACCGCCTGGATCAAGGGGCCGTCGCAGGATGCCTCGGTCGCGGGGCGCATGCATCACGGCGGCGCTTACACCGGCTTCGAACTCCATGTGCATCAGGATATCAATGTCTGGATGATCAACACCTACGGTCCTTCTTTTATCGAAGTCCATTCCGCGGGGACGGTGATGGACAGCACCTGGCATCATGTGGCTTATACCTACGATGGTTCTGGCGTGGCCGACGGAGTGAGGATCTATGTGGATGGTGTCGATGCCACGGGAGCAACGACGGCCAATAGCCTGGACGGGACCATTTTGGCGGAGGATTCGGACTTCGATATCGGCACGCGGCAGGATGGCACCGCGCATGATTTCAAGGGAAGCATCTCCGAGGTTTCGGTTTGGGCCTCCGTGCTCTCGCCGGATGACATTGCCACCATTTATGATACTGGAATTCATCCCACGGCTTTGCCGCTAATCTCTGCCTTCGTCTCCGATCTCCCGACGGTTTTTGGGGGCGCTCCGGTAACGCTTTCGTGGGATACGGATCCAGCAGCAAAGCTCACCATCGATCAAGGCGTGGGCGACGTTTCGGCTCGGACTACCAACGGCAAAGGTTCGATTCAGGTCTCGCCGGATGCGGATACCACCTACACCCTCACTGCGACCAAAGGGGCGAGCACACTGACCCGGACGGTCACGATTCATGTCCCATTGATTGTAAAGTTTAGCAGCGATGTGGCCTCTGCCTTCGGGGGGACGCCCGTGGCTCTCTCCTGGGAAGCAGATCCCGGTGCATCACTCAGCATCGACCAAGGGGTGGGCGATCTGGCCAGCAGCACGACGGCGGGAAAAGGAACGATCTCAGTCTCGCCGGAAGCCGATACGGTTTACACTTTGACCGCGAAGCGAGGCGCGAGAACCGTAACGCAATCCGTGACCGTGCAAGTAAAGCCGTTAATCGCGACGTTCGAGGCTTCCCCGCTTAAGGTGCCTCGCGGGCAGAGCGTGGTGTTTTCGTGGACGGCACATCCCCTGGCCACACTGACGCTCAATCCGGCCCCAGGAAATGTGACGAGCCAAACCGTCGGTGGCCTCGGCAGTGTCTTACTCGTGCCGAGCGAGAGCGGGACATACACGCTCCACGCCACGCGAGGCGCTGACTCATTCGACCTCGCGATCGATGTCGAGGTGACCGATCCCGATCCCGGCCAGCCTCCCATTCTCTCGGACCTGATTAGCTTTTGGCCCTTGAACGGCGATGCCAGGGACGCGAACGGAGCGAATGATGGCACCTTTGTGCCGGCAGAGAGATATGGACCCGGGGTGAGGCCAGGAACGGAGTCCGGGGATTTCGATGGCAACACTTACATCAAGGCCGGCAAAGCCATTGCGTTCGATACCGATACTCCTTTCACTCTCACGGCCTGGGTCAAAGGCGCGGTGCAGGATTCGACCATCGCGGGACGCATGATCCACGGGGACACTTATAGAGGTTGGGAATTGCATGTGCATGGCGATATGAACGTGTGGCTGCTCAACACCTACGGCCCATCGATGATCGAAGTGCATTCCGCTGATTTGATGCTCGATAACACGTGGCACCATACCGCATTCACCTACGACGGCTCGAGCACGGCGGCGGGCGTGCATGTCTATCTGGACGGTGTCGAATCGACTGGCGGCCAGACCGATCGGCTTGATGGAAGCTTTCTTTCTCCCGATGCGGAGTTCAACATCGGCACGCGACAGAACGGGACGGCGCATAATTTTCATGGGAACATCGCGGAGGTTTCGGTTTGGAAGGCGGCTCTGACACCGGAGAATATCGCCAGCATCTACCTCAACGGAGTGCCCGTGGCGGCACGCCCCAAATTCACTAAAATCGGAACCACGGGCAACGGCATCAAAATCGAATGGACCGGCTCGGGGGTCCTTCAATCGGCCCCGACGGTCACCGGCCCGTGGAACAATGTCGCTGGAGCTTCGACCCCGTTCAGCGAGACTCGGACTGGCACGGCGAAGTTTTATCGCATCGGGCCGTAGATCCATACGCAACGCGCCGCGTGTGTGACTGGACTTTGCTCCGTAGTGATTCCTTGGCTTGATTCTTAATCGGCACGGGAATACGTTCTGCGCTCACAGTCAGGACACATGCTCACGCCGAAAAGCAAGCCTGCCACGCCGATCCGTTGGGGCTTTTCACCAAAGCTGCTCCCGGCAGGAAAGCGCAAGCGAGCCTTGGCGCGACGCGATGAGTGGTTGCGGGTTCTTGATCCGGCCCATCTTTTTCATCGGCTCTTCGATTTGATCCCAGGTCTCTATTTCTTCGCTAAAAATTCTCAGGGAGAAGTGATGTTTTGCAGTGAGGGCATCCTGCGCCTGTATCGACTTTCGAACGAAATCGAAATCGTGGGGCTGACGGATTTCGATCTGAATCCCGAGAGCATGGCCCAAGCGTATGTCGAGGACGATGCGAAGATCTATCAAAGCGGACAGCCGTTGCTGAATCGAGTCGAACTTTGGTTCGACGATGAGGGCATGCCAGATTGGTATGTCATCAATAAACTGCCGATGCGCGACAAGAATGGCGAGATCATCGGCGTGATGGGACTTCTGCAAAGTTACACGGGACGCGCCAATCTCCTTCTCCCATTTGGCGACTTGTCAAAAGGGGTCGATTTCATACGAAAGCACTTTGCGGATAAAATATCGATTGCGCAGGTGGCGCAAGTCGCCTCGCTCTCGCAGCGGCAACTCGAACGCAAATTTCATGCAGCCTTCGGCGTCAGCCCGCAACTCTTCCTGATTAAAACGCGGGTCATGGCGGCCTGTCATAGCTTGCGCAAGACCAGCCAAAGCCTGACTGAGATCGCATACACAAGTGGCTTCGCCGATGTGAGTGCGTTCGTTCATCATTTTCGAAAGCTCATCGGTGTCACACCGGCCAGATTCAGGCGCGGGGAGACACCACACACTACTCCGGCGCGCAAAAAGCGGGTCAATGCTTTCTAGGCATTGAGACAGAAAAATTTTCGCAAAATTGTTTGACGTAACATTTCCAAGCTATTACAGGTCTTTTCTATTCGATGACAATCTGCATGAACATATCAACCTCCAGTTCGCCGACGATGTCGGTCTCGATGAGTATCGGGGCACTTCGTAATTGGTCGAGCCAGGGTTGTGTGTTTAGCCTTGGCCTATCCAGAGCGTATAAAGGACAAACCCCCGAAATGCATTTGGATACAAGGGAGGCAAGCAGGTAAGAGAAGAAACATAGAATTTTTCCAAACCCTGCTTACCGAGAAGGAAGCAGGGTTTTTTGTTTTTCATGACCCACTGAGAGAACCCAGGAACAAACAAAAGAAAGGTGAACGAACTGTGAACAGAAGGACCGCGACATCTCGATGATGTCAGCCGAGACAAAAGTAAAATTGGCGCAAGAGAGCCGAGGTTCTCTACCGGTGGGCTCTGCCCATCGCTCGAAAAAGCCAGCGCCAAACGTGTTCAGCCAGATTTTACAATCGAAGGGCTTCGCAGGAGGTGTGCCCATAAACACCGAAACAGCCGCCGTGAAACCGCGGGTTGGGATCGAATAGATCGCCAAGAGGTGTTTGTTCTTTTTTGAAATGGCACGGGCCGGAAGTGTGAACGCTTCCGGCCCTTTTAATTTCGCGGCTGTGGTTTAATAGCAGAATGTCTTCCTGCCATGTAGATGGTCCGGGTGCGATTCCCGGCAGCCGCTCCAACTAATTCTTTACACAGGCTGCGCGTCAGCACGCCGCAGAGTTTCCAAAACTCAGCTTACTTCGGGCAGCCCGGAGGCAGCCTGCCAATTTCTTCGTGGAACCGTGGCAGACAAGGTCTTCGCGGAAGGCCACAATATTCTCAAGCGAAGCCTTTCGCCACGTGCAAACGCGTTCACCGGCTCCAGCAGTTTTCACTGCGGGAAACTCGACCAAAGGACAGAGAGAAGCCTCATAAACTTCTTTAGGTGGGTGTAACTCCCACTCCCGCTACCAATTTCGGAGGGAAGTGATCCGTCTGCCCGACTGTAAATCGGGTGTCACTAAACAAAGTCGGAAGCGACGAACTGGAGCATTACCAGCACTTCTCACCAATTATCAACCCTGCATCAACCATCGAAAGGAAAACCAACATGAAACTGACCAAGACTCTCAAACTCAAAAACCAGCTCACGGGTGAAATCTCCCAGCTCAAGGAATTGCTCAACAAACAGAATGTGCGCTCCACCAAGCAGAGCTTCGACTACGATAATCGTGAAGTCCTCAGCCAGCTTCGCGCCAAGATCGACGAGCTGATAAAAGTAAAAACGGAGCTGGCGCGAGCCAATGCGGACGCTTATGACAAAATCTTCCGCCTCGCCGAACTCAAAGGCCTGGTCGTCACCTTAAAGGCTCTCGAGACCAAAAGCGGGGTCTTCCACGAAGGCGGGGGATACGCGCAAGCGGGTTACGAAGTCGAATACGTGGCCCAGCTCAGCAAAGTTGCCGTCGATGGACTGGTGAGCGAGGCCGAAAAAGAGATCCAGGCTTTGCAGGACTCCCTGGATGAATTCAACTTCACTCAGACGGTGAACCTATAATCCAAAGCTGGCCGAGAATCGTGCGGCCAGCACTTTCAATTTTTGTGCGCGGCGACCCAAAGCCGAGGTGCGGAGAGCTTGTCAAAACCGGCTGCTCGAAACAGCCTCGCGATTGAAACTCGCAACCATCTGTTAAATGGTCACTGATGCCGATGCTGATCGTCAAAATGCATTAGGCATCTTATCAAGATGCAAAGATCAACTCGCAGCGTTCAAGCTTCTTTAGACGCGCTTCCCAATCCAAAAGCCGTAAGTCGCCGCGCCATTTTTCTTTTCGGAATGTAGCTCAGTCTTTAGAGCGCCCGGCTTGGGACCGGGAGATCGCAGGTGAAAATCCTGCCATTCCGACCAATTTAAAAAGCCGATCGTTTGCCAGATGGTGTCAAAGTAGCACGGCGGTTTGTTAAACCGCTTGTCCTGGTGCGAGTCCAGGTCTGGCAGCCACTTTGAATGCAAGGGTTAGAGTCCAGAGGGCAAAATTCTGCGCTCTCAACTCTGCATTCTGAATTTAAGGAAGGCAGGCAGATATAAGCTGGCTGCACCTGTCTTGAAAACAGAGTCGGCGCAAGCCGAGGTCGGAGCATTTGAACTCCAAGTTCCGCCACAAGTCAGCTGCCCCCAATTACGACGTTCGCTCACGCGAAAGGTGGTCCGACGCCTTCCGCCAATACTTTAACCTAAAACCCACAATCGAAAGGAACCATCCATGAAACCAGTCATCCGTCATCAAAGTAAATTGCTCGTTCGCCAGAGCTACAAACCCAATCGAGTTATTCGAATCCGCCCCGACGGCCGGTTGAGTTTCACCTTCCAATCGGTGCGCTTCGGCTTGAAACCGAAAATTACAATGTATGAATGCGATACAGATCGAGTCCAAGCTCTCTGAAAGGGGGCATTGTTTTGAAGCTCTTAGAAATATCATCCCGCAGTCGTGCTGACATCGGGTTCTGGCGAACAGAGAGACCCAAGGCGGCACAATGAAAAACGTGGCCTTGCTGGACTAAACCGAATCATCGGGAGGCGTTCGCAACGAGTGCCTCCCGACTCTTTTCCGTCTCGTAGCTCAATAGGTGTTCGCACACGGCCACCGCACCCGGCCGATAACCGGAAGACGCAGGAGCGTTACCTGCCGAGACGACCATTCTCAAGTGCAGAGTTTAGAGTTCAAAGTGCTGAATTCAGAATAAACAAAGATAGCGCCCGGTTTGCCTCATCCATTCAGCACTCTGCACTTTGAACTCAAAACTAAAAACGTCCGCGTATCTCAGTCAGATCAGAGCGCCACCGTGCGAAGGTGGAGGCCGCAGGTGCAAATCCTGCCGTGGGCGCCATCAGGATCGTGGTGTAATAGCAGCATCTCTCCCTGTGAAGGAGACGGTCCGGGTGCAAATCCCGGCTTCCTGACCATTCTCGATCAATCCTTTGTCGTGGTTCTCGCCGCGACAGTTCAACCGCAAACAACAAACATGGAGGCCATATGGCACAACATAAATACGATGAAACCGAATCCAACTTCGAAATCACCAGCAAGCGGCGCAAGGGTTTCCCCTCTGAAACGCAGGTGAAGCGCGGTATCCGCATCGTGCATGGAAATAAGGAGCTCGTGGAAAAGCTCGGACGGAATGATCCCTGCCCATGCGGTTCACGCCGCAGCTTTTAAGAGCTGCTGTCTGGCTTCAGGCAAATACGACGGCAGTCCGAGGAACCACTTTTTTCCGCGAATGATTCCAACCGGTAGTTCGAAATTTCTAGCTCATTGGCGATAAGAGAGTTGCGCACGGTATTCAACCCGTGCGCAACCACCGCTTTTCCGAAGGATTGTTCAGAAACTATTTTCAGCGGCACGAAAATCCGGTGATCGCCAGGATCTCACAGGCCTGGCTGAGGTGGTTCAACTCCACCTTCGTGTCGCATTTTTGTTTGGCCGCGTTAGCCCAATTAGTAGAGGCGCTCCGCTCAGACCGGAGAGGTTGAAGGTGCGAATCCTTCAGGCGGCACCAATTTTGGAATGTCAACCGGACAAGCGGGCCGGTCCTGTTTGCTAAACAGTGAGCTCCCTGAAAAGGGAGTGTGGCGCAAGTCCACGGCATTCCACCATTCATTTCGCATAGCCCAAACAGCGCAGGCATCAAGCCTGCCGTGGGCACCACTTTTTGGAGCCGACGCCACAGCAGACCGGCACCGGACTTTTAACCCGGTATGGTGAGGTTGCAACTACCTCCGGCTCCGCCACTTTTCGCTCGGGCGAGAGATCAACTTTCTTTCGGTTGCCGTACAAGCAAAATGCCCTTGGCCACGTTGCGGCGCAGGGCATTGGGAAATCTGAATCGATTACTTCGCGGCTTTTCCGGTGAGCCCAGCCTTCTGCAACGCAGCGAAAACTTCCTGATCATTGAAGTCGCCCGTGACTTCGAACGATTCCGCGTTTTTCGTCGCATTGTCGCTCTTCACGCCTTCGACAGACTTAACGGCTTTATTGACCGCCGTGACGCACTTGCCGCAGCACAGATGCACGCCTTCCACCTTCAATGTTTGCACCTTCTGGCCTTTCGCCCCGGTGGCGGCGGAGAGCTTGATTTTCGAATCACTGCTTTTGCCGAAGTATCCCGCTGCGACGAGCGCATCAGCCGCTTTTTGCACGGTCGCGGTGTCGGCACCGGACAATGTGACCGTCTCCGCGTCTTTATCCACCGTCGCGGTGGCGCCCGGGACTTTGGCAATGGCCGCTTGCACCCCTTTCACACAGCTTTGGCAGCAGAGATGAACATCGCTCAGCTTCGCGCTCACTTCGGCGGAAGAGGCGGAATGAGTTAAGGCCAGGGCGGTGAGCACGGTAGCGAACAAGTTTTTCATACTTAAAAGTTTCTCCTTACACGCGCATTTGCGCGCTGTTTAAGCGCATCAAACACCCTCGCGGTGCTGGCGTCAATGGCGAGATTTTGCTCCCCACCTGGCATGAGATCGGTCGCACGCAGCCGTTTCAAAGAAAGAACAAACACCCTCCATGACTTTATGACTGATATCCTAAACAAAACGGTCGTGCTGGTGCTGAATCGCAACTGGCAGGCGATCAACATTCGCACGCCTGCCGATGCCTTTTGCCAAATGGCCTCCAATGTCGCCACCGCCCTCGAGATCGAAGGCGAAAGCCACATCCGGCCCGTGACCTGGGAGGAATGGATCAGACTGCCCATCCGCGCCTCCGATCACTCGGTGCAGACCGTGCGCGGCGCGATCCGGGTGCCCACCGTGATTGTGGCCGTGAACTTCGCCAAGGTGCCAAGGCGCCGTCCCAAACTCTGCGCCAGGACTATTCGCGAGCGTGATGGGAATCGCTGCCAATACACCGGAAAGTTGCTGAAGCCGGGCGAAGGCAGCCTCGACCACGTATTGCCTCGCTCACGCGGAGGCAAGGACGAATGGGGGAATCTCGTCTGGTCCGACAAGGCCGTGAATTCGAAAAAGGGCAATCGCCTGCCGCACGAAGCCGGCCTGAAGCTTCTGGCGGTGCCTCGTGCACCGAAGGAGTTGCCCGTGAGCGCCCTCATTCGCAACCCGCACGGGATCGCGGAATGGAGCTTGTTCGTGAAGGAATGAAACCGCGGGGAGGGTGGGCGGGAGCGCTCGCCCTTCCCGCACCTCCAAAGGTATGGGAACACTTGCGATCCAATCCATAGCTGTTGCCAGGAATGGCGGGCCTGCTGTGAATGGCAGAGCGCTACAAAACTTCCGCTTGCCTGATGCGCCTTTTGCGACATAGTTAAACCCGATTTGGTGCGGGGTCGTAGCTCAGTTGGTAGAGCGTCTCGTTCGCAATGAGAAGGTCGCAGGTTCGATTCCTGTCGGCTCCACCAGTTTCTTCAGTATTGGTCCTTCCTGCTCCCCTCCGTCCCGATTTCTCTTTATTTGATGCATTTGGTTTTACTTTGAGAAAGAGTAGCCACCCAAAGGATTGAGGTCTCGCGCAGCAAATGACGCGAGGCGCATTAAAAACGACCGGGAAACCCTCCGAATCGGCTCTGCGAGTGGATCGACCGTTCCCAAGCGAGTCAGTGCTCTCGATCACGGTCGCTTGCAAAGAACTGGATCTTACTACGCTGAAGTTGAGAGAAGCGATGACGCATTACCGGCGTTATGAATTGCACGAGAAGGTTTGATAAAAATAAATTGCTTCACCCCACACTGAGAAGCTCATTAAAGATGAACCGGCCTTGCCATTTTCAGTAAAACTGGCATTATCAACGCGAGGTGAAACGCGTTGAAAAACTGAAACCTGGAGAGCTGGATCAGAAAATCGAAGACTTGTTGCGAGGTTTAGTGAATCGAGTCCCCTTCTTAAAAGTGAAAGCATTTGAACGCGTGACGGCAAGTGTCGGGGTTCATCCCGATTGGATCATGGAGGTGGAAGCGAAGGAGCGCGATTGGACTTTGGCCGTGATCGACGCCAAACGCGGTCAACCATTGGAGGTGCGGAATCGGATTCTTTTCCTTGATCATTTTCTAAAAAATCGAGTTCACGGTGGGCCGAGTTATGGGGTTGTGGTTGCGCCATTCCTTTCTAGTGAATCTGCTCGCCTTTGTCTCGATTCGGGTATCGGTTATGCCGATCTGGCCGGCAACGCACATTTATCTTTCGATCAAGTCTTTATTGAGCTCCAAGAGGCGGACAATCCTTTTCGGGTGAAGCGACACTTGCGGTCGCTTTTCACGGCGAAAGCAGGACGAGTTCTTCGCGTCTTGCTGACTCCCCCCATGCGAGCATGGAAGGTGACGGAGTTGGCGGTCGCGGCTGGGGTGAGCCTGGGCCAGGTGAGTAACGTGCGGCGACTCCTGCTAGATCGGGAATGGGCTGTCGCGAACGATGCGGGAGTTCATTTGACCAAACCAGAGACTCTCGCGGAGGCTTGGAGGAGTTCCTACGAGATGCGTCCACTTTCTCGGGAAGCCAGCTATACGCTGCTGCATGGCGAGGCCCTTGAAGATGCGGTGCGTAGGGCGTTTGCGGAAGCAGGGAATGGATCTCATGCGGTGTTAGCCTCATATTCCGCCGCAGCGTGGATTGCCCCCTTCGCGCGACAGGCGACTCAGTTCTTTTACGCAGACAAGCAAGGCGCGGCCATTTTGAAGAGCCGCCTGCAACTGCAACCGGTTTTACACGGGGAGAATGTTGTATTGCTTGAGCCGCATGAGGATGACGTTTTCTCAGCCCGTACGGAGGCAGCACCGGGAATCTGGTGCAGTGGGATGGTGCAGACTTGGCTAGACCTGAACGTGGCCGGTGAACGCGGGGCCGAAGCGGCAGAACACTTACTCAATGAAAAACTGCTACCCGCATGGAGAAAGGCGCTGCCATGAATGGACCGGAGGTGGCAGGAGATTACCACGAGCGTGGGGTACGAGCAGCCTACACAGTACTTATCGAGATCGGGCAGGTCTTGGGTGCCTGGCGAGACAAATTTGTGATCGTGGGCGGAGCGGTGCCGTGGCTCTTGCTTAAGGACGCTCGCCCCGCACATATTGGCACGCTCGATATCGATCTCGATTTGAATCCGGACTCGCTAGCCGATGGTGAGTACGCAACTCTGGTGGAAGCGCTGGAAAACAAGAATTACGAACGCGGGGTCCCTGGCTTGAAAGCATTTCAACTCCGCCGCTGGGTTAAGATCGACGGAGGCGAGCCGGTGGCTGTATTGGTTGATTTGCTTATGCCACGCGGAGCACGGGGTGACCAAAATGAAGAGAAGCTCATAGCAGGATTGCGGGTGCAAGGAGCTGACGGTGCCAGCGTGGCGCTGACACATCATTTGATTCGAAGGTTCACGGGCCCCATGCCAGATGGACGATCTAACGAGGTGGAATTGCTGGTAGCGAGCATTCCGGCTTTATTAGTAATGAAGGGGTACGCCCTCGCAGGCCGAGACAAGAAGAAGGACGCGTACGACATTTATTTTTCCGTGCGGAATTATCCAGGTGGTCCACCAGCGCTCGCGAGAGAGTGCGTGAATCTGCTCCATGACGAAGTCGCTCGCAAAGGTTTCGGATACATTGCCGCAAAGTTTCGACACAGAGACGATTTTGGCTCGAAGACGGTACGCCTGTTTTTGGAAGAATCCACCGCGCTCGGCGGTATGACGCCGGAACAGATTCAAACTGATGCTTTCATGCAATTATCGGCCCTGCTTCGAGGGATGGGTATCTTGCAGCCAAGCGAATAGGGAAGCAGAAAAGGCTTTGGGCGATCTCCGAGACTTTCTTGACACTCCCCACTTCCGCGCGTACGTAAGAAGCTCGTGTTTAACATTGCGTCATCCAGAATGATCTTCGCGATCATTATTGGGCCCGGACTGGGCCTTGGATAGACGCGCGCGGATTTAACGCTCATCTTGATTCCAAGGCCCCGAGTATCAACTCGGGGTTTTTTATTAATCACTCTATGAAACGACCATCAACTACCAGGGTTTCGCTCTCGGAAATCGTCGCCGCGCGGTCGCGCTTGAATGGCGCTATTGCGTATACGCCATGCACAGAGTCCGCAGCCTTGAGTGAACTGACGGGAGCGCGCATTTTCTGCAAACAGGAATTTCTCCAACGAACAGGCAGCTTCAAGGAGCGCGGTGCCCGGAATGCGCTGGCACAGTTGACGGAGGAGCAGGCGCGGAAGGGTGTGATCGCGGCCTCGGCGGGAAATCATGCGCTGGGTCTCGCTTGGCACGGGCGCTTGTTGGGTATTCCGGTGACGGTGGTGATGCCGCGTTTTGCGCCGCTGGTGAAGGTGGCGCGGTGCCGTCAATTTGGCGCGACGGTGATTCTGCATGGAGAGACATTCGACGAAGCGCGCGCCGAGGCGGGACGGTTGGCCGAGGAGGGGCAGCTCAGCTTCATCCACGCTTTCGATGATCCTCATGTGATTGTCGGACAAGGCACGATGGCGTTTGAAATTCTGGAACAGGTGCCGGATGCGGAAGCCATCGTTGTGCCGGTGGGCGGCGGCGGTTTGCTGGCGGGGATGGCCACGGTGTTCCACGCGCTTAACCCCGATTTACAGATCATCGGAGTGGAGCCGGCGAATGCGGCTTGTTTTGCCGCAGGCCTGGCGGCAGAGGCCCCAGTGCGGGTGGCGACTAAATTCACTTTGGCGGATGGCCTGGCGGTGGCGGAAGCGGGCCGGCATACGCTGGCGATCGCACGGCCGCTGGTAGGCCGGATGGTGCAAGTGCAGGAAGAGGAGCTGGCCTTGGCGATGCTGCGCTTGGCGGAATTGGAGAGATGCATCATCGAAGGAGCAGGCGCGGCCGGGCTCGCCGCGCTGCTGGGTGAAAGCCTGCCGGATCTGCGCGGCCGCAGGGTCGTGCTCTTGCTCACGGGCGGAAACATCGATCCACTTGCGCACAGCCGCGTGATCGAACGCGGGCTGGCGGCGGACGGGCGGATTTATCGGTTCGATGTGCTGCTAAGCGATCGCCCGGGCGGCCTCGCGCATCTCTCCGCGGTGCTGGCCAACGCGGGAGCGAATGTGACGGAGATTTTGCACAATCGAACCTTCGCGGGGCCGGATCTTTCTCGAGTGCATGTCCTATGTACCGTGGAGACGCGAGACCGCGCGCACATTTCTGAAATCCAAAAGCGATTGGCGGAAAATGGCGTGGAACTGTTCAATGGAGAGAGCCCGAGGCATTGAAGGGAGCAGTTCAGGAATTTGGGGGGTGCAAGGCCTACTTCGCATGCTCCTCCGGCGTTGGATTTTGCGGACGGGCATGGGACGGGACGGAGTTTCGCCTCGCTCACCCTGGCTCGGCAGCAAACGTTCTTCATCGGGGATGTCTTGGCGGGAACAAATTCGGGAAGGCGGCCGCGCATCCTCGTGCCGGATGGATCGACGCTGCTTTTTTTCGGTCTTCTGGATACGATGGCTCGCGGTGAGGGGCTCGGTTATTACTCCGATAATTCGGGGAGTTTCGAAGCCACTTTCGAAGTGGCAGGCGATCTGGTCGCGCCCGGTTTTAAACATGTCTTCTTAGTGACTTGGAACGCGACGGGAAAATCCTTGCATGCGCGGAATTTTGGCGGGAGAGTTGTGCCGCTTTCCGGAAGCATCCCGTCCGCGGAAATGGGCTCAGCCCACCGGCTTTTGTAAATAACATTACACCTGAATTCCTGCCCGGAGATTGCGGACGAACGGGCGCAATAGAGGAAGGAAGGTTATGGCGACTGTATCACGAGGGCTGCCTCAGCGGCCCCACCTGGATGTTCCGAAACGGGAAGCGCGCGAATTGCTAAAGCACTGCCGCGCCAATGAGCCCGAAGCACTGGAACGAATTCAACGACGGCATCCGAAATTCCACAAAGCAGATCCTGCGGGCCTCGCGGCATTCCGCCTGAGCGATGCTCAATTGGTCATCGCGCGCGAATACGGATTCTCAAGCTGGCCACAATTAAAAGAGCGCATCGATGCTAACACGTTGGCTGGGCTTCTCGACAAGGCTATCCGCGCCAACGATGGCGAGACGGTCACACGAGTGTTGCGCGCGAATCCACAACTGCTGCATGTTCCGGTGTGGAGTGGAAATTGGGGGCCGCCGATGAGCCACGCGGCGAATCTTGGCAGGCTCGAGATGATCAAGCTGATCGCTCCCCTCGGAGCAAAGGATTTCCAGCACGCCTTGGATCGCGCCTTGCTCCAGGGCAAATTGGAATGCGCGCGGTGGTTTTTGCAAAATGGCGCAAACCTCACGCCCGGCCTTGTGATGGGCGCGTGCGAAACGTTGAATCCCGATGGCTTGGGTTTGCTCGATGAACTCAACGCCCCGTTCACGGATGGCAAAGGCGACCCTCTCGCGCCGCTCGGGCTCGTGCTGGAAACATATAGTCGCAATCCCTCACGCAAGCATGCGGTGCTGAAGATCTTCAGCAGGCGGGGGTATCGGTTTCCAGATACAGGTATCATGGCTCTTCACTGCGGGGATATCGAACGCATGAAACATCATTTGCGCCGCGATCCAAAATTGATCGAGCGTCGATTTACTCTGCGTGAGATCTATCCCCCCGAAGTGGGCTGCGGCAAGGATGGACGCGGAGGGATGTGCGGAACCCCGCTGGCTGGCACGACTCTGCTGCATCTGGCGATCGACTTCGATGAACGGGAAATCTTCGATTTTTTACTGGCCCACGGCGCGGATGCGAACGCCCGGGCGAGCGTGGATGCGGAAGGCTTCGGTGGGCAGACGCCGCTCTTCAATGCCATTGTCAGTTGCGCGGGGGCCTGCGGGCTCGATCCGGATACTCATATGATTCGCTCGCTTTTGGAGCGGGGCGCCTCGCCAAATATTCGTGCCAGCGTGCGCAAGTTTTTGGATTGGCGGGAAACGCCGTTCTGGCACGTGGCGCGCGACGTTACACCTGCGGAATGGGGACGAGGATTTCCGGAACAGGGATGGGTGAATATGGAGGGGGTGCGATTAGTTGAGGAAGCCCGCTAAAACTGCTTAGTCGATAAGGAAAGGGGGGCAGGATCTGCCTCCTTTTCCGTTCTCGGGATGTTGTCGCTCGCCGAAACGCAGATGGGAGTGGTTGGCAAAGGGTCAAGCCCAACTCACACCGTCATGATCTCTTTTTCCTTATGTGCGAGGTGCCCGTCGATCTTCGAAATATATTGATCCGTTAGTTTCTGGATCTCCTTTTCCGCGTGTTCGACTTCGTCCTCCGTTACGCCGCCATCTTTTTCTTCCTTCTTCAAGGCCTCCATGGCGTCGCGGCGCACGTGGCGCACGGCCACACGGCCGTCTTCGGCCATTTTGCGGGCGATCTTGATGAATTCCTGCCGGCGTTCCGTGCTGAGCTCCGGCAGGACGATGCGGATGACCTTTTTATCGACGGTAGGATTGAGGCCGAGATTGGCCTTTTGAATCGCTTTCTCGATCGGATGCACCGTGGTTTGATCCCACGGTTGGATCAACAGCACCCGAGGTTCCGGCGCGGTGATTCCAGCGAGCTCGCGGATGCGCATCATGGAACCGTAAACTTCGACCTGCACATTTTCGACCAGACCGGGCGAAGCTTTGCCAGTGCGGACGCCGGAAAATTCGCGCACGACGACTTCTTCGGTTTTGGCCATTTTATCTTCGGCCTCGAGCAATACATCATCCAATGGCATGATTAATTCTTTCCTTCGGAGTTTACGAGCGTGCCGACTTTCTCACCGCGCACGACGCGGGCCAGATTGCCGGCCTTGAACATATCGAAAACGATGATCGGCATTTTATTGTCCATGCAGAGAGAGAACGCCGTGGAATCCATGACCTTGAGCTGGCGTTGGAGCGCATCCAGGAACGATATTTGGGCAAAGCGCTTGGCGTCCGGATTCTTTTTGGGATCGCTGTCGTAAATACCATCGACCTTGGTCGCCTTCAAGATCACGTCGGCCCCGATCTCGGCCGCGCGCAACGCCGCCGCAGTATCGGTGGAAAAGTAAGGGTTGCCGGTACCGCCCGCGAAAACCACGACGCGGCCTTTCTCCAAATGGCGCACGGCTCGACGTCGAATGAACGGTTCAGCGACCTGGGACATGTTAATGGCGCTTTGCACGCGCGTGGGTACCCCCGATTTTTCAAGCGCGTCCTGCAACGCCAGAGCATTGATGACCGTCCCCAGCATTCCCATATAGTCCGCCGTCGCCCGTTCTATGCCGCGTTCGCTCCCTTGCAGTCCACGGAAAATATTTCCGCCCCCGACAACGATGACGACATCTACCCCCATCTTGCGGACCTCGCCGATCTGGCGTGCCATGGTGTGCATCGCTTCGGGGTTTACCCCCGCTCCCCTCTCATCTCCCAAGGCTTCTCCGCTCAGTTTGAGCAAAATTCTGCGATACTTCGGCGTGGTGCTTTTTTTCAAGGCGGCTCTATTTATCAATATGGGAGTCTCAAAGTCAAATATTCCTGCCTTAAAAACATCGCCCCGGACCCATTCCGCGCTTATCCACCTTGAAATTGCGTAAAATGCCCTCTTTGGCTCTCTGCCAGGTTTCTGTGTGCGCCAAAGAGACACAGTGAGTCAAGTGGCATTTGTGCTTTGAAGTGCGCCTAAATGGCACTATCCGAATCCATGAACATTTACAACACATTGATACGGAACGACTTAATATTTATGCCAAAACCGGTACGTTCGAAGCTATATAGCTAGTCGAACTTAATTCGATAGAAGAAAGGATATATGATTATGAAACTTGCACGTTTTCGTCGCCCGGAGCTGAACGATTGGTCGGCCTTCGATCACCTTAATACTCTGCGGCACGAGATCAATCGTTTTTTTGAGCCCGTGATTGATCGAGACAGTTCCGACGTTTTTAACACTTGGGCTCCCGCGATCGACCTTTATGAAGATCAGGAAAGCCTGGTGTTGACGGCCGAACTCCCTGGTCTGAAAAAGGAAGACATCGAGATCAATGTCCATGAGAACACCGTTACAGTTTCCGGCGAACGGAAATCCATCCCTGTTCCCGAGGGCGCTCGAAGCTCCCGAACCGAGCGATTTGTCGGTCGATTTCAGCGGACTTTGTCCTTGCCGAAACAGGTCGATTCCAATGCGGTCAAAGCCACCTATCGGGACGGGCTTCTGCGGGTGACGCTGCCGAAAAGTCCTGAAGCCAAGCCGCGCCAGATCCAAGTCGAAAACAATTAACCAATCACCATTAACTCATTCATAGGAGAAGCGAATATGAGCACAGCTACAGCACAACCCCCATCAACCACCAACAACAATTATCAACGACCCGTGACCCGGGAGAATACGAAGTGGCTTCATCCCCAGGTGAATATCCTGGAAACAAAAGATGCCTATCTTTTGGAGGCCGAAATGCCCGGTGTCAGCAAAGAAGGCCTGGAGATCCTGCTGGAAGGTAACGAACTTACGATCATCGGACGCCGCACAAATGCCCAATCCGGTACTCCCCTATATCGTGAATCCAGCGATTACGATTACCGGCGCTCCTTTGAGTTGGATCCGACCATCGTTTCTTCCAAGATCAAGGCTCGGATGGAACAGGGCACGTTATTCCTTGAGTTGCCCAAGCCCGAGGTCGTTAAACCAAGGAAGATCACTGTTGAATAACTAACAGAACCGGTCTGATCGGTAGCGTTGGTTCAAAGAGCCGCCTTCGGGCGGCTCTTTTGTTCCACGTGGAACATTGCTCCGCTTCCGCAGCCTGCGTTTTAACCTTAAAACGGCATTTGCCTATGGCCAACCTTGAGCAGGGTCTTAGCCATAAAGCAGGTCGTCGCAGGTTCACAGATCACCCTTTGGATATGCTCGCTGGCTCTGCGGCGCTCTCTGGCGGCAATCCATTGCGAATCTTGGCCATGCGCAACTTCCGTTTTTTAGGTCTAAATGTTCCACGTGGAACAATTCCGAAACTAACTGGCGGCCAAGCGGCGGGAAATCGAAAGCGGCAGAGCCCGGAATCGTTAATGCATTAAGACCGTTTGCAGGGGGGCCTGCTTGAAACACAAACGCCGCACAACTGAAGTTGCCAAAAAACTGACCGGGCCAGAAAGCGCGGAGCAAGATCATAGGGCCATGAAAGGTGCGCGGAAAGTTGCGGACAACGCAACTCAAAACGAATCGACAAGCCGCGCCGCACATTGTAATCTTCAACCGTTAGAATGTACATCTTTCCGACGCATTACGACACCATCGTCCTCGGAGCTGGCCATGCTGGAATTGAAGCCTGTCTAGCCTCCGCTCGGATGGGCTGCAAAACACTTCTGCTCACGATTAACCTCGATAGCATCGGTCAAATGTCTTGCAATCCAGCCATCGGTGGGTTGGCCAAAGGACACCTAGCCCGCGAAATCGATGCCATGGGCGGAGAAATGGGAAAGGCAACCGATATGGCGGGGTTGCAATTCCGCATGCTCAACACGAAAAAGGGACCATCGGTCTGGGCACCTAGAACGCAATGCGATAAGAAGGCCTATCAGTTCCGCCTGAAATGGGTTTGCGAATTGCAGCAGAATTTGGATGCCAAACAGGGCCAGGCGGCCCGGCTCCTGCATAAGAATGGCCAGGTCATCGGAGTCGAAACCACCCAGGGCGTCCAATATCTGGGCACCACGGTCATCGTCACCACAGGAACGTTCCTTCGCGGCTTGATGCATATCGGCACCACGCAACAGGCTGGAGGCCGGGCAGGCGAGGCTGCGGCTATGAGTCTTTCGGGATCGCTCCAGGAGGTGGGGCTTGAACTCGGTCGCCTAAAGACCGGCACGCCTCCTCGCTTAAACCGCCGATCAATCGATTTTACTGGCATGATCGCGCAGCCCGGCGATGAACCGGTTCCGTACTTCACTTTTTGGAAGGAAGACTTGCTCGATCCAACCCTCAGCGGGATTAATCCGAAGGACGTTGGCCATTCTGAAGGACGATACCCGCCCGGTTCTGTCCTGGACAAAATCAATGGCCAATTGCCTTGTTACGTGACCTACACCACGGAAGGCACCGCCTGTCAGATCCGGGCCAATCTCCACAAATCTCCCATGTACTCAGGAGTGATCGAGGGGATTGGTCCCAGGTACTGCCCCTCCATCGAGGATAAGATCGTCAAGTTCCCGGATAAAGATCGTCATCAGATTTTTCTCGAGCCGGAGGGTATTGCCACGGAGGAGATTTATGTGAACGGTTTCTCAACCTGCCTTCCCTTTGAAGTCCAGGTTGATTTAGTTAAGACCATCATCGGTTGTGAGCAAGCGGAAATATTGCGGCCTGCTTATGCGGTTGAATACGACTTCGCTTTCCCAACGCAACTCTATCCATCATTGGAAACCAAATGCTGCCGCAACCTCTTTTGCGCCGGGCAAATCAACGGGACTTCCGGTTACGAAGAGGCTGGGGCCCAAGGCTTGATGGCTGGGATTAACGCCGCGAGAAGGGTGCAGGAGAAGGATCCAATTATCCTCCGCCGAGACCAGGCTTACATCGGGGTCTTGATCGATGACTTGGTCACCAAAGGCACCACCGAGCCCTATCGCATGTTTACCTCACGCGCCGAGTATCGCCTCCTCTTAAGACAGGATAATGCGGATATAAGGTTATCTGACATTGGATATCAGGTGGGTCTGTTGCCAGAACGGAATTACAAGCGCTTCCAATCCAAGATCCAAGCTATTGCGACCGAAATAACCCGCTTGGACAGCCTCCGATCCGGTCCTGTAACGTTAACGCAACTCTTGCGACGCCCGGAAGTGAATTATCGAGACCTTCCCTCCATTGACCCCTCTCTCAGCGATGAAATCATCCAACAGGTCGAAATCGGGATCAAGTACGAAGGATATATCGATCGCCAGGAAGACGATGTCGCCAAGTTCAAAAAGATGGAAGAGAAGCACATCCCGGATTGGCTCGATTACGGCACTGTCCCAAGCCTTCGAAAGGAGGCCCGGCAGAAACTCACGCAAATCCGTCCCGGAACTCTCGGGCAAGCTTCCCGCATCTCAGGGGTTTCCCCGGCTGATATTAGTATCTTGATGGTTTGGATGAAGCGAGGGAACGGCACTCCTCACCAAGCCTCGGAAAGCCACGAGGAGAGTCCTGGCATGGCGGATTGAGCAGGAAGTACCTGTGCCTCAAGGTTATTTCTTCTCGCTCTGGTCCTCGGTCAAACCTTTGGCTTTGTGGTAAGCCTTCATGACGGGCCCCAACATCAATCCCACCAGGATCAAAATAATAGCAATGCAGCAGAGCAATTCGATTAACGAAAAAGCTCTCTCTGTCCGCACGCGGTTTCTCAATCTCACGCAAAGCTTTGACCGAAGACTCTAAAACGCCTCACGCCGCAAAGTAAACCTCGAGGACGGCTGGCTGGTTCGGGTCAACCTTAAAACGGCGGTTGAGCGTGGCCAAGATTCGCAAAGGCTTGCGCTAGAAAGCAGTGCGGAGCAGGCGAGCATATCCGAAAGGTGATCTGTAAGCTTGCGACAAATTGCTTTATAGCCAAGACCTTGCGCAAGATTGGCCATGGGCAACTGCCGTTTTAAGGGTCAAGGATTCTCGCGACGCTCCACCGCCCGCTCGATCCGTCGATCCGGAATCAACCAAAGCAGCGCCACCAGAAAATAGCATCCTGTTGAAAGCCAGCCGTCCACGAAGGCGAGAGGGATGGCCACGAAATACGCGATGGGCGAGACCTTCCCCTTCCAATCCGAACCGATGGCGGAAGCAAGGAGCGAATTCGGGCCTTCGCGCTTGATGATAATCCGCTGCAATAAGTAATAGGCGATGGCGGCCATGAAGAGCACGAAACCATAGGCTGCAGTCGGAAGTGGAGCGAGATGGTTCTCTCCCATCCATCCGGTGGTGAAAGGAAAAAGTGAGAGCCAAAAAAGCAGGTGCAGGTTGGCCCAAAGAATTCCTCCGCCCACCTTGGACGTGGCGTTCAGCAAATGATGATGGTTGTTCCAATAAATCCCGACATAGATATAGCTGAGGACGTAACTGAGGAATACCGGCAGGATCGGCTTAAGGGCGGCCAGATCCACTCCGTGAGGCACCTTCATCTCGAGCACCATTATGGTGATGATGATAGCCAGCACGCCATCACTGAAGGCTTCGAGTCTATTCTTTTCCATGCGCTCGGGCTTCTGAAGGATTTTGCCCGCAGAAATGAATTACCACCAAAGGAAATTGATATTCGGCGAAGGAGACGTGCCCCAATCATCCATTTCTTTTGGGAAGCGATAGCTCTCCACGTGCGTATCGCCAAAGAGAAGGTTGACCACGCGTTTGCCTTTGTAGTTATGCCAAATCCCTTGGACGAGTTTCACGTCGCGCGATCCCATCCAAATCCAATCCCCCTGCACCAGCTTGGTCGTTGGTTTGCGCCCAATCTCGCTCGTCTTCATGGGGGTGGCTTCGGATGAACGAGGCGCGGCATTCATATCGCCGGTGACGTGTTTGGTGCGAAACCAATCCACGGACCACATGGGCAAATAGCTGTTTCCCCAGCCAGCCCAGCAGCTTTTCGCGATCGGCCAATATGGATCGCCGCGATCAGCCGGGCAGTGGAAAATCTCAATGTTACCCGCGTATTTGTTGAGTGGGCGCGTCTTCTCATTCAGCGAATTATGCGTCGAGACGGTTCCGTTCGTGGTGCGCCCGCCAAGTGTTCCCCAATCTCCATGCACGGGATACGAAGAATTGAAATCGTCGGAATAAAGCTGGAGGGCCATGCCGATTTGGCGTTGGTTGTTGATGCACTTGATTCTCATCCCCTGGGCCTTGGACCGTCCCAGCGCCGGCATGAGCATCGCCGCCAGGATCGCAATGATCGCAATCACGACGAGAAGTTCGATCAGCGTGAAGGCGGAATGGCCGTGAGCCTTCGAACTTGGCCGTCGAGGCCGGTCCGCCATCGCAATTATCGCATCATGGTCTTCTGTGCTAAACACGGCGGGTCGCATCAGCCCAGCTTAAGCAAAAAAGCGACTGATAGTCACGCAAAGATTCGTTCCCTTGGACCGTTGCAATACCTGCACGGGAGATGGTCTTCGAGAATTATCCGATAATTGTAACCCAATTTAAAATTGAGGCGTCTAATAGATTGTAAGCAAGGAAGTATCTCGCCAGCGGATGAAGTGTGGGATTACTTCCAACACAGCAAAAGATATATGAAAAAACGATCATTCACACTGGCCATTATTTTGGCCCTGACGGCTTTCACTGCCGTTCGTAGTAACTTTGCCGCGGATAGCGATACAAAGAAAGATTCTACCGAAGCCACCACCCGTCGCGGGCCCGGCACGCCGGAACAACGCCTTGAGCGGATGAGCAAACAGCTCAATCTAACTGACGACCAGAAGGCCAAGCTCAAGCCCATCCTCGCCGACGAAGCCGCCAAGATGAAGGATCTTCGCGCCGATACCAGTGTCTCCAGGGAAGATCGCCGCACTAAAATGGCCGACATTCGCAAGGATATCGATGCCAAGATCAAAGGCGTCCTTACTGCCGACCAGTACACCAAATGGGAAGAAGCTCGCAAACAACAGGGCGGTCGCCGTCGCCAGGGCCAGGGAGCCGCACAGTAAGAAAACTTTCAGTACTTCATAGTTGGGTTTGGGTTAGGAACAGGCGCGATGATCCTGAGGTCATCGCGCTTTTCTCTTTGCCAACCAACGAGCAGCGGCCTCACCCGTGCGTTCCGGTAGGTTTCCGCAAAACTCCCAGCCAGCAAGCTGCTCCCAGCAGCAGAACCACGGCGCCAAAGGCCAGCCCGCTTTGCCAGCCCAGGTAATATCCAAGCAACGGCGTGAGCTGCGGAGCCAGCAGCCCGATGGCATTTCCTCCCGTATTCATGATCGCCGCCGATGTTCCCCCATTTGCCCCACCCAGTTCCACCGCCTTCGTCCAAAACGGACCTTCGCTGAAACCTAGAATGCCCAGGGCGAACGTGAAACAAACCACCACTGACGCGGAATTGTTGAGCTGCAGACCAAGGATCAGAAATACCGCGCTCAGCAGCATCCCACCCGCCGCCAAGAAAGCCAGGCCGCGATCCGTGCCGAAACGATCCTGCATGTGCGACGCAATCGACCCTCCGATCGGCATCCCAAACGCCATGGCGAGGGTCGGCAGCGTGGCATAGAGACGGCTTTCGCTTTTCCCCAGGTGCAAAATCTCCCCGAAATAATATTGCATCCAGTAAACGAACAAATATTGGAAATAGCCCACGGCCGCGTAACTCACGGTCAGCCACAGCAGCCGCTTTTCGGTGAAGATAAATCCCAACGAAAGTTTCTGTTGCGCGGAAACCTCGCGTGTCTCCGAGTCTCTCGAGAATAATGTCCAGCACAGCGTCACGACCGCAATCGCGCTGCCGGTGATCATCAGGGCGGACGGCCATTTGAATCGATCGATCAATTTCCCCACGATCACATAGCTCAAAGCAATCCCCAGCAGCGCCGCGCCCGTCACAAAACCATTGACCATCGTCCGTTGAGCCGCCGGATAAACAATGCTCACCACGCGGGCGCAACCCGGATGCAACGGCGTGGTGGCGATGCCCATCAGCGACCGCACAAGGATGAGCGCAATCCAGGCCGTGCCCGCGCTCAAGGACAAAAGTCCGATTGCCCCGGTGCAAACCCCAAAAAAAGCCGTGGAAAATCCCATCACGATCAGCGCGCAGCGAGCGCCATACCGATCGATGAACCAGCCCCCCGGAATCATGAAGATGGAATACAGCAGCAGAAAAACAGAATAGACCGTCCCCATCTGCGTGGGCGTAAATCCCGTCTTCGCGATCAACTGCTCCGTCCCCACCACGCTCATGCTGACGCGATTGAGATGACTCACGAAACAGATCGCCATGAGAAGCACCAACATCACTCCCCGGTTTTGCGAGACTGTCTCGCCGGAGGTTTCGACCGCGATTGCGGGTTGAGTGCGATTCACGAGCTCGGGTTTGTTTTGAGCCCGAATTGTGGCACGAAGGCTTGAGGGAAGTCATGCGAAAACTGGCCCAGCCAAAAGTGAGGCGGCCTGACTATAAATCCCTCGGGATTCGTCGGGGAGTTTCTTCCACTCAAAATCCACGCGCCCTCGACGGTGATGTTCAATTCAAGTATCAATTCCGCGAAGCGAGTTCCCGTTTCCAGACCGCTGAACCTGTGAGGTCATGCGACTTCAGAGCCAGCGCGACATTGAACTCGGGCTCCAATTAATATTCAAAGGATCGATCAAGATGAAAGAGAAGCAAGCAGGCGAGGTAAAAGATGGCGCCCAATGCAAAGTCATCGGCGGCACGCACAAAGGCAAATCTGGCACGGTAAGGGATATCAAGACCGGGAAAACCGGCTACGTCTCCATTACCGTTATGCAGGCCGATGGCGAGAGATTCAAGACTCTCGCTAAAAATGTTGTTTGCGAGTAGCAGAAGACCTGCAACGAAATGAATTGGCGAGTTGCCATCGCTTGTGGCCCGCCGATTTCCGTTCGCGCTTGCGAGAGTTTTCGGCGCTGATCGGGGCGTAACGGCTTCAAAGCTCCGGGATCAGCGTGAAGAACTGCTGAGTGCCCGTAATCGGCACAATGATGAAACGCTCGCCGTCGGCGAATTGGGGCGTCCCGGCCACGGGTTGCCACACGGGAGACGGATCGAGGGAGCTGGCACTGGCCAGGCGAGCCGGACTCTCGCTCCATCGCAGCTCGATCTCGCCGACCCGATGTGTGATTTGCAGACGCGGACCGACTGCGCCGCCGCCCAGGCTGAATTCCACAATGCCCGCCTCCTTGTTGGCATAGCGCTCCCCAAACGCATAAAGGCGAAATTCCACCGTCTGTCGGACGTGATCGAAACCATCGAACGGGAGATTGAAAAAATCCTCGCGGTCAATTTCGTCATTGCTCACCGAGGCGAAAATCTCCTTGCCCACGCCAAAGCCGCCGATGCTGGTCATAACGGCAAATTGACGGGGCGAGTGAAGACCCGCGCGGAGCCAGTGGAGGTGGCAAGGCGCGCCGCGCAGATCCAGTTCAAACGGAGGCTCCGCAGTTACGGTGAAGGACAAGTAGTCTCCCTGGGAAACGGCCGTGGCCAGAGAAACAATTTCTCCGTTGTCGGTTCCGAGGACCCAGAACTCGAGTTGATCCGTCCCCGCCACCGTGCGGACGCCAGGGCCTTTCCGGAAGCCAGAATAGACGGTATGCCCGCCCAATTGGTGAACTTTTTTCCAGGGAAGGTGAAGCGCGGGATCGGTTCCATGAAAATCCGCGGTGAGCAGGGATTGCCCGGCGGAGGCCGGAGCGACGGTCACGAGCAGGGCGTCATCCGCGGAGGCGCGGTTGGAATCGAGAGTTGTGGCGGTAATGACGTGGCGGCCCAAAGGTAGGCGGGCGGTGAGAGAGGAGCCGGCTCCAAGCAGGGTGGCGCCCTCATGCCACTGAACGTTGACGATTCGGCCATCAAGATCGCGGCTGGCGGTCGCGTCGAGTGTGATCACGGAACCGCTCCCGCCTGAATCGGCGAGGACGAACTGGTCCGGCCCGGCGTTGGCGCGAGGCGGAACGTTGGGAGCGGGATGGGCTGCGAGCCACGCGACGAACGCGGACCATTTCGCGGATTCAGAGGTGGGTTGGTCGAGGCTTGTCAGCAGGCCCCAGGAACCGTGCCCGTCCGGAGTGAAAATGTGATTGTAGAGGTTGCAAAGCCCCACGCCATCGCGCTGCTGCTCGTCGAGGTATTCCGTATAGAGGGCGCCCATTCGGGTGGAACCATTCGCTTCGATTAGCTTCCTGGTGAGAACCGGATTGTTCACGTTGGTCCCAACCACCGCGACGAGATGTTGGCCGGCTTCGTAATCAACCAGCCAAAGGTGATTCAGCGCGGCCAACGCTTGATGAGCCTGAGTCCAGGCAATAACGTCGCCACGAAGGATTTTGGCGGCCCCGTCCAAGATGTCATCAATAGTTGCGGAATCCACTTTCCCATCCGCGGCGATTTGGTCCGCCACGCCGCCGCCAAAGTACGGGGCAATGGCGAGGGCATCCGCCTGAATTCCCAGGGGATTAACCGCGGGATCACGGAGGCCGTTGAGACGTCGTTCCGCGACTGCGGTCGAGGCGGCTTGCCCGGCCATTACCTTTACAAGGCGATCGCGGTCCAGGCCAAACTCCTCTTCAAAGATGGCCCAGATTTGGGCACTGCGCCGAGCCACAAACTCGTCCCCGTTAATGCCTGCGGCGGGCCCCGCGACATTCCACGCGTACCCGGCCTGGCCGAAGGTAAAATTCCAGGTCTCGTTCGAATACTCGATGAAGATTTTCAAGTCAGGGCGCAAGTTCTCATGAATCATCCGGGCGAATCGCCGGACATAATCATCATCCGCCAGATGCGGAACGCAGAACCATGGGGGCAGGCCCGCGCGGTTGGCCAGATCGATGATGAACTCGATCGCGACGCCCCGTTCCGTGAGTTGGGAATAGTAATTCGTCCCCGGGCGATCCGCCCAATGAACCACGGGGTTATTGTTGGCATGACCGAAATCCATCAGCCGCAGGGCGCGGAAACTGCGCAGCGACTCGATGTACTCTGGAATAAAAGGCCCGGCGGGACCATCGTCACTTGTGAAACCGGGCGCGTAAAAATGGACGTCGCGAATCGGGTCGGCGGGATCGGACTCGACGATATACAAGAACATCGGATTCTCGGTTGCGTCACTGTGGAGAGTAACGTCGAGGGTTGTGGTTCCACCAGGGATGGTGAACTCGATTTCCCTTTGAAAGGGGGTGGAAGGATCGAGCAAGCGATCCGGCGCGCACATGCGGATGTGGCCTTTTCCCCTGGCCACCAGGTGGTAAACACCATGTCCCCTGGGCCAGAGATCGGTGAACACCAGTTGCGGCGGAAGGCCATCTCCCGCATCAAAGGGGACGCGCAAAGGCCAGCCATTCGTGTCGCGGGGAATCCGGGCGGCTTCATTTGAACTGAATTCATTGGAATCGACCCCGCGCGTGAACCAGTCGCCGCTCTGGCGAAAGAGATCCGTGAAGACCCGCAACTTGACGCCTTCGCCGATGCTAAGGTTCCCTCCCACGGCCATGGTGGACCCCGGAGGGGCGGAGAGCGCGACCGGCCCAGCCAGGGGAATCAATGCCGCGATGATCCAACACCGCTCCAGGAATTTGGCGCGTCGCATAAAGGATGCTTCTCTACCAGATTTCGAGTTGGAATAAAACAAATTCCAGACGCGTGGAGAAAGAGATCGCTTGGGCAGATTCGATTGGATTGGTTAACGCAGATTGCCGAACATATGTGCGAATTGGAGGCGAGGGTCGGAATTGAACCGACGCATAAGGCTTTTGCAGAGCCCTGCCTTACCACTTGGCTACCCCGCCGCACAATCCGGTGCGGTCACACCGGTGGCAGACAAAATAGCGGGGGTTCGCTAGTTATCAAGCAGTTCTTCAATAACGGTCCGCCACCGCCTGTAACCGCACGGGATCTAAGACCGGGGAGTTGGTGCCTGCCGCACCCACCCTGACGCAGCGCGCTTCCAACGGCGGGTGGATGTGAGGAACGCAACGGGGTGGGGGAAAAAGGAATTGCGCCGGGAGGAGCAGCAGCCCCTGGAGCGTGAACCGGTTCTGGAGCCTCGAGAGGCGAGGCCGCGAACCGATTGGGTTCGGGTGCCGGGATGGAGTTTGAACTCTTCGACCTCCATGCAAACTTGATAGTTCAAAGGTCGTTCCGACACTCCCGCAAAGTCGTCGAGGGAAGGTTTTCCCGAAATTGCGCCGGCCTCCTTCAAAATCAATTGGGCGCAAGCCGGTTTTTCGGCTAAATAACCCTCCTTGGCTGGTCGAAAAAAAAGAAGTTCTGGTCGCGGTGGTTCCAGTTCCTCGAGCTGGGTCTATGTCGCGTTGACCATTCCCGCGCTGGCCGCGTTGGGTCTGCTGTGGTGGCATGGAGGCCAGGGGACGACTCCTGAATGGGCCAAGCTCGCCTGGTGGAAAAAACGGGTTGGGACGCTCGAACATTCCATTTCTTCTACTTACGGTCCGAAGACAAACCCTGTATCGGCTAAACCGGCTCCATTGCCCACGCCCCAAGTCACGCCGACAATTCCATCTCCGAAGTCTTCGGTGACCAATGACAGTCGAAAGATCATCCCCACATTCGACGCGCGCACCAATATTGTTGTCACGGTGCCATCGAATCCAGCGCCGGGCGAACGCGACAGCACTCACCCGGTCCGGACTCTCGTTGAAGCGCAGATCGCACTGGCTCGGCTCGGCATCTCCGTGGGGTGCATCGATGGCGCGCGAGGGTCACATACGCGCGCGGCGTTGCAAGCGTACCAATTGCGCGAAAAAGGGCTTCCCGTCAGTGGTGAACTGGATGAGGAGACCAAACAGCATCTCATGGTTGAGGAGCCCATCTACACCGAATACTCGATCACCACCGATGACATGGCGAACCTTCACGCTCTGGGATCGACCTGGCTCGCCAAATCGGAACAATCGAGCCTCGCCTACGAAAGCATTTTGGAACTCGTGGCCGAGACGGGGCAATCGAGCCAGACTTTTATTCGCGGTCTAAATACAGGGATCGATTGGAACAAGGTTCATACTGGCACGACCGTGAAAATTCCGCGTATCGAACACCCCTCCTCCTTCGAGAAAGCCGCCTTCGTGCGCATCCATCTTTTCAACAAAACCGTCGAAGCCTTTGATTCAAGCACGAATCTGCTCGCGCATTTCCCTTGCAGCATCGCCCAAAAGGTCGAGAAAAGACCTGTCGGGGCCTTGCGCATTGCGAAGCTGGCCGCTCATCCCAATTATGTCTTCGATCCCGCCGTGTTTCCTGAATCGGAAGAAGCGCAAAAGATCGGGCGCAAGCTCGTGCTTCCACCCGGCCCCAACAACCCCGTCGGCTTGGCCTGGATCGGCCTGGACAGGCCGGGATACGGCATGCATGGCACTCCCAAGCCCGAGCAGATCGGGCGCACGGAGTCGCACGGTTGCTTCCGCATGACCAATTGGGATGCCGAATATCTGCTCAACTTGTGCTGGGTGGGGATGAATGTTTATGTGGAACGCTAAGATGACCGTCTTGTATCTTTTCCACGCCAGGTAAGAAATATGGCGCCGTATCTGTTGTTATGGTTTGGGATTCCTGCGGTTGTTTCAGTATTGCTGGGTGCCGTGGCTTGTTTTCTTCTCCGAAGGCATGGCGTATTCTTACGCTGTTTTGTCCCCTCGGTGATTGTCGCTCTCGGAACCACACCGGTAACATTTGGATCGGGAGATATAGGTGCAGCTCTGCCTGCGGTCCTTATTATCATCGCGGAGTTGATCGATGGCGAATCGGATATGCATTACTTCACTCGGTCTGCATTCATAACTGGCACCATAATAACGGGTATTGTTGCCTCCGTGCTAATGCTCGTGACGCAGCGAAAAACAGTAAAAGAGCCCGGGATCAAAAATAGACTGAGAACCAAATAAATGCGATTCGAGGCAAAGTTACAAATTTGCGAAACTGGGTCTTCTAAATCCTCGCCTCAAAAAACCTTTCCCTGCATACTCCGCTCATGACCCGTCGTGAATTTGTTCATGCGTCCGGTGCGGTGGCACTGGCTTCGCTCAACGCTCCCTCCGTTTCCGCCTCTCCTGATCCCAAAACCAAAATCCCTCTCGGCTTTCTCGGTGCCGCACACCCCCACGCTGTTGGTAAATGGAAAATCCTGCGCGAAAATCCCGCCTTCGATCTTATCGGCATTTGCGATTCTTCTCCCGAAGTCCGAGCGACCTTCAAAGATCTGAATGCTTCATTCATTTCTGAACCCGAATTGTTGGAACGCGCCGAAGCCCTTGTCGTCGATTCAGCCGTCCGCAATCACGCTCGCGATGCCAGGACCGCTCTCACCGCCAACAAACACATTCATCTCGAGAAACCTCCCTCCGCCACGCTCGATGAATTCGCCGCGCTCGTGGAGCTCGCCAAGTCCAAATCCCGCGTCATGCAAGTCGGGTATCAATGGCGTTATCATCAGGGCTTCGAGAAAATCTTCGAAGCTGTCCGCCAGGGATGGCTTGGAAAAGTTTTCCTGGTTCAAGCCACCATGAATATCGATCTCGCTCCGGAAAAACGCGCCGAATGGGCCGAGTTCAAAGGTGGCGGCATGTTCGAGCTCGGGTCCCACATGATCGACCCTCTTATCCGCCTCATGGGTAAACCCAGCAACGTCACCTCTCACCTTCGGCATGACAGCGCCATCTCCGATTCACTCAAGGATAACAATGTGGTTGTCTTTGATTTTCCTGCCGCCATCGGAGTGGTTTGCAACGGCACTACTCAGCCGAATTTCTTCCAGCATCGTGTTTTCCAGGTCTGCGGCAGCAATGGCACGATGACCTTAAAACCCGTTGAACCTCCCACGCTCGAAGCCGACCTGAGTCATGCTGCTGGACCTTACGCACCGGGAAAACAAATTGTTTCTCTCCCCCCCTACACTCGTTACGAGGATGATTTTCGCGATTTCGCTGACGCCATCCGTGGTCAAAAACCTCTTGCTGTTACCTTTGAAGAAGACCTCATTCTTCACGAATGGCTCCTGCGCGCCTGCGCCATGATTTAGCGGGGGCTAATAACCCTTTAACCTCATTTCGACCTCGAATCCTCCACCAGCGCGGTTGCGGCACTGCACCCTCCCGCCGCAAGCCTCGATGCAGCTCTTCACAATCGTCAGCCCAAGACCAACCCCACCCGTTTCCCGCGTCCGCGCTTCGTCCACTCGAAAAAATGGATCGAACAATTTATCCAACGCCGCTTCTGGCACGCCGGACCCATAATCCATTACCTTCAACCAAACTTCTTCGCCTTGCCTCTCGGCGG